>Ga0210394_10006280_pt1 | contig 12921 bp, 14 predicted proteins | sample IncBWC12MmetaG_FD_160121 | JGI IMG/M metagenome (GOLD analysis project Ga0210394, IMG submission 160121) | Forest soil microbial communities from Barre Woods Harvard Forest LTER site, Petersham, Massachusetts, United States - Inc-BW-C-12-M | ecosystem: Environmental > Terrestrial > Soil >... | reverse complement strand
CATTGGGAGGGCGACAAGCTGGTGATCGAGACCACCAACTTTACCGAAAGGACTCTCCTCCAGCAGGCGCCGACCACCGAAAAACTGAAGGTGACCGAGAAATTCTCGCGCATTGACGCCAACAACGTGTTGTATCAGTTTACCGTCGACGATCCCGGCACCTGGACCGCACCATGGTCGGGCGAAGTCACCTGGACCAAGATCGATGGTCCAATTTACGAATACGCCTGCCACGAAGGAAACTACGGCATGGCCAACAACCTCAGCGGCCAGCGCGCCACCGAGAAGAAGGCCGCCGAGCAGAAGTAAAGGAGTCACTGCCATGAGAAAAACGTTAGCTGTCCTAGTAGCCAGCGTCGGCATTCTGGTGGGTGCCGCGCCCATGTGGGCCCATCACGCCTTTGCGGCCGAATTTGACGAGAAAAAGCCCCTCAAATTGCGCGGGGTTGTCACTCAGTGGGAATTAGTCAATCCCCACTGCTGGATTCATCTCGACGTGAAGAATCCGGATGGCACCGTGACTCCTTGGATGATCGAGGGTGGAAGTCCGAACGCCCTGTTCCGGCTCGGATTCACCAAGAATTCGCTGCCCGCGGGCACTGAGCTCATCATCGAAGGATATCAGGCCAAGGACGGGGCCAACCGCGGCGTCGGCGCCAAGCTGACGTATATGGACGGCAAGAGCTTGTTCCTGAAGCCTGCGGGCGAGGATAAGTAAATTGCCCGGCCGTCGCCGTGTTCTATGGGTGGCGGCTTCGCTCGCTGTAAGTGTGCTGGGACAGGCGCCCACAAAGGCCTGGACGCCGCCGAAGACCCCGGATGGCCAACCCGACCTTTCCGGCTACTGGACCAACATCACTCTCACGCCACTGCAACGGCCCGCGAATCTTGCGAATAAGCCGTTCTTTACACCCGCGGAAGCAGCCGCCTACGAAAAGGAAACGGTGGAGCGCAATAACGCCGACCGCCGCGACCCTGGCACCGATGCCGACGTAGGGAAAGCTTATAACGATTTCTGGTGGGACCGCGGTACCAAAGTCGTTTCCACACAGCGCACCTCGCTGATTATCGATCCGCCGGACGGTAAAATACCCGCGATCACCCAGGAGGCGACGCAGAGGATCGCCGAGACCCGCGCCGCGGCCCGTGGCCATGCTTTCGACGGTCCGGAGAACCGGGGACTCTCGGAGCGGTGCCTGTTGTGGGCGACCGCCGGGCCTCCGATGATGCCGAGCTTCTACAACAACAACTACCAGATCGTGCAAGGGCCCGGATACGTGATCGTCGTGGTGGAGATGATCCACGACGCGCGCATCATCCCCCTGAATGGAAGCCCGCATCTGCCCAAGGATGTGCGCCTGTGGATGGGCGATCCCCGCGGCCATTGGGAGGGCGACACGCTGGTGGTGGAAACCACCAATTTCACCGACAAGACCGCGTTTCAAGGGTCGAGCAAGGACATGCGCCTGGTGGAACGTTTCACGCGAACCGCCCCCGACACGATCCTGTATCAGTTCACGGTCAACGATCCCGCGACCTTCGCCAAGCCGTGGACGGCCGAGATTCCGATGCACCAGGCGGCGGGCCCGCTGATCGAGTATGCGTGCCACGAAGGCAACTACGCCATGACGGGCATCCTCTCCGGCGCGCGCGCGGACGACAGGAAGGCTGCCCCAGAAGGAAGTAAGGCGGGAGGGAAGTGATGCGAACCATGTTAACCAGTGTGATAGCCAGCGTGATTGCGGGCGCTGGCCTGCTCTTATCCGCCGTGCCGGCATGGGCGCATCATGCCTTCACGGCCGAGTTCGACGCCAAGAAGCCCTTAAAGCTGCGCGGTACCATCACCAGGGTGGAATGGATCAATCCTCATTCCTGGATTCACATGGATGTGAAGAACCCCGACGGCACCGTGACCAGTTGGATGGTGGAAGGCGGCAGTCCCAATGCGCTGCTGCGGCGCGGCGTAGCCAAGGAGACGCTCAAAGCCGGCATGGAAGTGCTGGTCGACGGCTATCAGTCCAAGGACGGCTCCAACCGCGCCAACGGCCGCGATATCACCTTCACCGACGGGCGCAAGCTCTTCGTGGGGTCGTCGGGTACCGAAGCTCCTGACGAGCGTCCAGAGAAGTAGCCGAAGGGCCGAGATCCGTGAAATGATATTCCCGGTGACATGACACGTCCGCTTGGCTTGGAGTTAGTTTAAGTTAGATCGAATGAACCGAGACGGCCCTAACTAAAAGCCCGTGGCAAAGTCCAGACAGGCTGGAAAGCCTGTCCCACCAACCTTGCAAGCTGCTGATGTCGCGTGGTGGGACAGGCGGTTTCGCCTGTCGTTCCAGATCCGCGGGACTTCTGCCAAGGGCAGATAGAGGCCAAGGCGGCGTTCGCGTCCAGCAGGGACGGCAGTCGCGCGCCAACGGGTGCCATATGCTGAAGGTGTGTTGCAGGCGAGGCGTCAGGAGAACGCACGATGAGCGACAAGCAGCATGCCGTGGAACTGCTGGAGCGCCTGGGCCCCGGCCAGCTCGCCGCAGTCGTTCATCTGCTCGAAACTATGGTTGCCCCTGTCGTGATTTCGCCCGAGGAAGACGGCGATACCCTCAGCCCCGCCGAAGCGAAAGCGATCGCCGAGGCTGACGAGTGGCTCAAGCACAACCAGCCGATCCCGCATGAGGAAGTTCTTGCGGAGTTCGGCCTAACGATGACCGATTGGGAAAAGATGAGCCGCGAGCCGTAATGGCCAACGCATCGTCTGGACCGATCATGCGATATTCCGTACATTGATGAGCAGGCCTTCAGATTTAACGCCAGAAAAGATGCCGACGGCGAACCCCTGAATGATGCCCAGCGCTTCGCTGCTATACACTCCCGCCTTGCTGGAAAGGGGCTCACGTGAAAAGGCTGACCAGCACAACGGAGGGAGTTCGCTAGAAGACAAAAGATAGGGAATCGCTCCTAGCTCGGCTTCTTGTCGTCGGGAATCATGTCCGGACGCCAAAACCAATGAATTGGGGTTCCATAGCGGAACTCTAGCCTGAAAAGCATTTTCTTCTCGATGGGAAGCTCGAAGTAGATTATATCGAGCTTCCCATCTTTGATGATTGTAACGCTGCCATCGGCATTGAGGACCACCGACACTCCAGGAGTGGCCTTTAACGCTTGGAGGACTATAGCGACCGTCACTCCAGCGTCGGCCATTAGGCCGCCGTTGCTGCCACTAAATAGCGGATGCCATCATAGGGCAGTGATGCCACCTCGATTTTATGGATCGAAACGTGGAAATAGCGATTATGCTGGGTAACCTCCGGCAGCATCTCTTGCCAGATCGGAGTCGGAGCGGGCACGAGGAAATGCTTCAGATTTCCATAGAGTTCCAAATGCTGCTGGATCGTCGCCCGGAAGCCCTTCTCAAAATTCTCCTTGGCCCGGTCCACAGTCGGGCCTTGTGCCGCATAATCAATCTCTAGTCCCTGCGCAAAGAAGGACTTGCCATCGGGCACAATTATCACGCGGACATTGCCTATCCCGACAAGCTCCTTGGAACCATCGTCAGACGTAGCTTGGATCGCGACGGCTCCGCTTTTGGTCTTCATGATTTTAGGTGACGGCATGTTCTTACCATTCTTTCTCGCCATGCCCATTATCCGAGCACGGTGCGGGCCAAAGCTCTAGAGCTTTAACCCTATGCTATTCACTTTGAACACCTTAGGACTTCAGGAGGGATCGTGAACTAACACAACCTTGTGCCCTTCCTTGACCGGAGAAAGTGCCCAGTTGCTTCTGCTGGCGTGTGGGTGTGCCAACTTGCCAGTTCCAACACTTCAACCAACAACGTTGATTATGGCACAGCTGTCAACACCGTGCGCACATTGTGCACGAAAGTGCACTCTGGAGCATTAGACGCACGAAATGCGGGTTTGGATGCGCTCAACGTGCAATCTGACGCACATTGCGCGGTTTCGTGGCCTTTGGAACAAAAGCGCGACCAAGGTGCCTGGGACCACGAGCACATTCACGCCCTCGTGAATGGGTTCACCCAAGCAGCGTCCACGGCACGGCGGCAAGGGTCCCGACAGCGTCATCCCACCAACGCGGATTTTAGGAGGAAATTCGGTTGACGCGAGATCTCAATTCTGCGGCTCAGCCGGAGGCGCTGCGCCTCCACGGCCACCGGCTCCGCCGCGTCCACCCCCCCGGCCGCCCCGACCGCCCGCACCGGGCAGAGGCACCGCCACCGCAACCAGTTCCGCGCCATTGCCGCCCGTTCCATTCACCACCGCCACCATGAACTGGCGTCCGTTGACCAAATACGTCATCGTCCCGCCGGTCATCTGGGCACCCAGCGGCATGTCGTAAATCTCCGCCCCCGACTTCTTGTCGATGAAGCGCAGATCGGCGCTGCCTTCAACCAGCATCGTCTTGGTAACCAGAATCGGCGAACGCTGCCCTCCGCCCCAGTTACTCGCGTCGATGTTGCCGGCCTTCAGCGCCGGATTATTCAACAGGTTGTCGGCGGGCTTGCCGTTGGGAATCATCCAGGTGTGATCGCCGGTGTTCAGGTCGATCGCCGTGATCCTTCCATACGGCCCCTTGATCAGCGGTATTCCGCCCAGAATGTTCGGTGTCCCCAGCGCTCCGCCGCCGGCGATGTACTGCATCTCCGATCGAGGTTTCCCGTCCGCGCCAGGCGTCGATCCCGGCTGCACCGCCGACACGTACGCGGCGGTCACCGACGGAATGTAGATCATGCCGGTTTCCGGATCGACGGCTGCGCTCATCCAGTTCGCGCCGCCTCCCGCGCCGGGTAGTTGCAGCGTTCCCACTTTGCCGTTTTCATCGCGCAGGATAGGCGGCGTGTAGATCGGTCCCAGCTTGTACTGTTCCGCGGCCTTCAGCGCCGCGGCTTTAATTTCCGGAGTGTAGTCCGCGAGATCGGCTTCCGTGACACCCTGCCGATCAAACGCCTTCGGCTTGGTCGGGAAGGGCTGCGTGGGCGAATACCATTCGCCGGGGACGTTGCCTTGCGGCGCGGCCCGCTCTTCAATCGGCCATACCGGCATACCGTTGGTGCGGTCGAACACGAAAATGAATGCCGACTTGTTCACCTGCGCCACAGCCTTGATCTTCTTTCCGTTGACGGTAACGTCCAGCAGGATGGGAGCGGAGGGAATATCGTAATCCCACATCTCGTGGTGAATCAGTTGATAATGCCAGATCTTCTTGCCGGTCTTGGCGTCCAGGCACACCAGGCTGTCCGAATACAGATTCGCGCCGGGACGCTGGCCGCCGTACGTATCGCCGCTGGGCGCCTCCACGGGAATGTAGACATACCCAAGTTCTTCGTCGCCCGTCAGCGGACCCCACGCGCCTGTGTTGCCCGTGAATTTCCAGGAATCCTCGCCCGTTTGCGGATCCTTCAGCCAGGTTTCGACGCCCGGCTCGCCCGCTTGTGGAACCGTGTGGAAGGTCCACAGCAGCTTGCCGTTGCGCACGTCGTATCCCCGAACGTAGCCCGGAGTGTTCAGCTTCGTGGGCAGCGCCGTACCGACCTTCTCCGAGGCCCCCACCACCGCCACGTCGCGAACGATGATCGGCGGCGAAGTAGCGCCGATCGATTCTTTCTTTACCTCGGCTCGATCCAGCCCCTTCCACAGATCCACGTGCGCGTCCACGCCGAACCTCGCGATCGGAGCGCCGGTGTGCGCGTTGAGCGCCACCAGTTGATAGCCGGGCGTCACGAAAAGGATGCGGTCGTCGCCCTTTCCGTCGCTCCAATAGCTGAGGCCGCGATTGACCGGGCGAACCGCGCCGCGTTCCTTGGTGTCGTCGCCATTGTACAGCCACTTCGTCTCGCCGGTCGCGGCGTCGATGGCCGCCACCGTGCGAACCGTCCCCGCGGTCACATACAACATGCCGCCGGCCATCAGAGGCGTCACTTCCCATGCCGCTTGCGGCGCCGGGCCGAAGTTTTGCGCCTTCCACCGCCAGATCACTTGGAGGTTCTTTACGTTGGTCGCGTTAATCTGATCCAGCGGGGAGTATCGCGTGCTCCCGGCGTCGCCTCCATTGACGCGCCACTCTCCATTCGTGGATGTCCCGTACTGGGCCAGTGCCGGGAAGGCCGCCAACAGCACAACCGGAAGCAATCCGGTCATTCTCGATACCAACATGGGTTTTGTTCCTCTGGCTGATTATATGTCATCCTGTTCCGTCTAGTCGAACGCCAGGCTGACCACGCCGAGCGGTCCGAAATCGGCCGCGATTTCATCTCCGCGCTGTCCCATATAAACCTCCATGGTGACCCCGGTGGTAACGAATTGGCCCGCTTTCAATCCCCGGCCCTGCGAAGACAATTGATTCGCGAGCCACGCCAGCGCGTTAAGAGGATGCCCCAGCACCGCGCGTCCGCTGCCTTCCCGATGCAAGTTCCCGTTCACCGTCAGCCGGACGGTTTGCGCCGCCAGATCGATGCCGCGCCAGTCCTCGACCATCGAGCCTTTGACCCAGGCCGCGTGGCAGGCGTTGTCGGCGATCAGCGACAGCGCGCCGATGCTGGTCCAGTCGTCGAAGCGGCTGTCGACAATCTCGATGCCCGGCAGGACGCCTTCGACGGCCGCCGCGACTTCCTCAACCGAACGATCCGCGGACGAAGGCGGCAAATCCCTGGCCATGCGAAACGCGAATTCGGCCTCGACCACGCGCATGAAGAACTGGTCTGCCGCGATGCGCGCGGGACTGTCGAAGCAGAACGACGACATCATACGTCCATGGAACGGCCCATCGACGTTCAACTGCCGCTGCGCCGTGACATTGGTGCAGGCGATTTTGTACCCGATGCCGGCGCCGCCGTAATGATCGAGGAGCTTTTGAACAAGGATGTCCTGGCAGCGATACGCCTCTTCCGTCGTCTTGGGCCGCGCTGCCTCGGGAAGCTCGGCGAGCCATGCGTGCCCGGTTCTGGCGTCGCACAATAATTGGGCACTTTCCAGAAACCCGATTGGCACAACGGAGCCTGTCGCGGGCCGCTCCGGCCCTGTGCCGCTCTTGTCTTCGATCCGGGATTTGTCCACTTGAATATCGTAGCGCCCTGAACTGGCTCCAGGTTGCAATAGGTCGCTCCACCGGCTCGGCCGGATTACGCTCACGATGCCGAAACGCCTTCTGAACCGTGCCGTAAGCAAGCGGCTTTCCACTCGAACCGGCGATAATGGAACGTGAACTTTCGCGCCTGCGCCCTTTGGGCGACGCTTGCGCCGGCGGTCTGGGCGCAGAGCGCTCCAGTCCATTCCTACAAAATCGTCAAAGCCTATCCGCACGACCCCACGGCGTTCACCGAAGGTCTCGAATTCCACGCAGGCGCGCTCTGGGAGAGCACGGGGCTGAACGGGTCCAGCTCCATCCGCAAGGTGGATCTGGCCACCGGGAAGCTGCTGGAGAATCATCCGCTATCCACGCTCTACTTCGGCGAAGGGATCACTCTTTTCGGAGACCGCCTGTATCAGCTCACCTATACCAGCGGAATCGCCTTCGTATACGATCCCAAGACCTTCAAGCAGATCGAGTCGTTCCACTACTCCGGCGAAGGCTGGGCGCTGACCCACGACTCCAAGCACCTGATCATGGATGACGGAAGCTCCGCTCTGCGCTTTCTCGATCCTGCTACGTTCCACGAAGATAGCCGGCTGGTGGTGCGCGAGGGCACGCGTCCGATTACCAATCTCAATGAACTGGAGCTGATCGAAGGCGAAATTTGGGCGAATATATGGACCAAGGAAATCGTTGCCCGCATCGATCCGCGCAGTGGCCAGGTGAATTCCTGGGTGGATTTCACGGGCCTCAGGCGGGAAGCCGGCTGCGGCGAGGACTGCGACGTGCTGAACGGGATCGCCTACGACGCCACGCGCAAGCGCATTTTCGTGACCGGGAAGCACTGGCCGAAGCTGTTCGAGATTCAGGTGGCGGGACAGTAGCAGAGGTGGGGCAGGTCTGCGACCTGCCATTTTCGGGCCCGGACGACTCTAGCCACGGGCTGATAGCCCAGCCTGTTAGATTACACCGGAAAATCGTCGCCGAAGGTTTGGGCGTGCACCGCTCGCACCAGTTCTTCGGGAGTGGGCACGGCTGACGCGCCCAGGGCCGGCGCCGCAGGCAGGCCAACGGGACCCTGCATGTCGCGGCGAATGTCCTTAAGCACGTCTTTTAGATCGCGCACATCGGTGGCGAGCTGAAACAGCTTCATGACGCCGACCGCCACCATGGCGAACATCACCAGCGTGGTGCCCGCGCCAAGAAAATCTGGGATAGAACTCATGGATCCTGTCCTCTGCCGTTGATCGGCGGAAGAGGGTCACTCCTTTAGCTGCCCGTGTCCAAAGTCGTCCAGGCCCGAAAATGGCAGGTCGAAGACCTGCCCCACTTACCACCGACCGATGGTTTGCAGCCCAGTGGGGCAGGCCGAAGGCCTGCTCTACAGCCAGCCCCGAAATGTAGAAACTCCAGGGGCAGGTCTGTGACCTGCCAGCGATTAGGGAGCGGTCAGTCCTGCTTATCGCCTGCCTTCTCAAAATCCAACGACGCCGAATTCATGCAATACCGCTGCCCGGTGGGCCGGGGACCGTCCGGAAACAGATGGCCGAGGTGCGCGTCGCAGCGCGCGCACATAACTTCCACGCGGCGCATCCCGTGGCTGGTGTCCACCTCCGTGCGGACGCTGTCCTTGTGAAAGGGGTCGAAAAAGCTCGGCCAGCCGGTGCCGGAATCGAACTTGGTGTCGGAGCGAAACAGCTCCGCGCCGCAGCACGCGCAGCGGTACACGCCGTCCTCGTGCATATCCCAATACTTGCCCGTGAAGGCCGGCTCAGTGCCTTTCTTCCGGGTGACATAAAACTGCTCATCGCTGAGCTGCTCTTTCCATTCCCGATCGGTCTTAGTGATCTTGTCCATCTTGTCCTCAGCTTACACTGGAAATGGATGAACAAAGTACTGCTCGCCGGATGCCTGGTGGCTGCTTGGGGGCATGCCTCCGGCCAGGACGTTTCTAAGACCCTTCATGGCATCGAGGATCGCTATAACACCGCCAAGACGCTGCGCGTGAACTTCACGGAAACGCTAACCGGGCGCGGCGGCAGACACGTCCCCCAAACGGGGACATTGTATCTGCGCAAAACCCGCCAGATGCGCTGGGAATATACGTCGCCGCCGGGGAACCTGTTCCTTTCCGACGGCATGTTCACCTACGATTACATCGCCAAGAGCAACAGCTTCGTGCAACAGAAGCTGAAGGAGGGCGACGATATGCGCGGCCCGCTCGCATTCCTGTTGGGCAAGCTGGATTTCGACCGGGATTTTGGCCAATACCGCACCGGAGACGCGGACGGAGCCATTACAGCGGTGCCGAAGTCCGACAAGCTGGAATATAGCGAAGTGACGCTGGTGCCCGGGCCGGACTTCAGCATTAAGAAGCTTTCGATCAAGGGCCAGGACGGCTCCGTGATTCAGTACGTCTTCGACGGCGAGGTCAGGAATCCGCCGCTGAGCGAGAGTCTCTTCAAGTTCATCAAGCCTCTGGGAGCGGTGATGATCGATCCGGCGCGAGGCAACCAGTGATGCCTCAACCGTTCGGGAACGAAATCCCTGCCAGCTTCGCCGTGGAAGCCAACGCCCGCGCCATGCGCGAGGCTCTTGCGAACGTTCGCGGCCAGCTCGGCCGCGAATACGATCTGGTGATTGGCGGCAAGCGCGAGCGTACCGCGGAGAAGATCGTGTCGCTCAATCCCGCTCATCCTTCCGAGGTAGTCGGGGTTCACCAAAAGACCGACCTGGCTCACGTCGAGCCTGCGATTCAAGCCGCCTTGACCGCGTTCGAATCCTGGAAGAACGTTCCCGCTGAGGAGCGCGCGGGTTTGGTTTTCCGCGTCGCGGAGATTCTGCGCCAACGCAAGTTCGAATTCGACGCCTGGCTGGTGCTGGAGGCCGGCAAGAACTGGGACGAAGCCGAAGCCGACACCTGCGAGGCCATCGACTTCTGTGAGCTGTACGCGCGCACCGCTCTTCATTTGGCCGAAGCGGCTCCGGTGGTGCAGCTTCCGGGAGAGCGGGATTCGCTGCGCTACATCGCGCTGGGCGTGGGCGCGGTGATCGCTCCGTGGAATTTCCCTTTGGCGATTCTGTGCGGCATGACGGTTGCGGCAATTGTCTGCGGCAACACGGTGGTGCTCAAGCCTTCGAGCGATTCGCCAACCGTCGCCGCGAAGCTTTTCGAAGCCCTGGAGCAGGCTGGCCTTCCCGCGGGCGTGGTCAACTTCTGCCCCGGCTCCGGGGCGACCTTCGGACATGGAATCGTCGAGCATCCGAAGACGCGCTTCATCGCGTTTACCGGCTCCCGCGATGTTGGCCTCGATATTCATCTGCGCGCAGCCAAGGCTCAGCCGGGCCAGGTGTGGATCAAGCGCACGATTCTGGAAATGGGCGGCAAGGATTCCATCATCGTCGACGCCGACGCGAATGTGGACGCGGCTGTCGAAGGCGTGGCTGTTTCGGCATTCGGATTTCAGGGGCAAAAGTGCTCGGCGTGCTCGCGGGCGATTGTGGACGCCGGCGTGTACGACGAGTTTGTCGGGAAGTTGCGCGACCGCGTGGCGCGCATGCGCGTGGGCGATCCGGCCGAGAACGTGTACATGGGGCCGGTGATCAACGCAGGGGCGCTGACGTCCGTTCTGAGCTACATCGAAATCGGCAAGCAGGAGGGTCGTTTGCTCACGGGCGGCAAACGTTCTCCGGGCGACGGATATTTTCTCGAGCCCACGGTGATCGCCGACGTCGCGCCCAACGCGCGCATCGCCCAGGAGGAAATTTTCGGTCCGATTCTGGCGGTGATCAAGGCGCGCGATTTCGACGACGCGCTGGCTATCGCCAACAACACCGAATATGGACTGACCGGCGCGGTATACACCAATTCGCCGGAGAAGATCGAGCGGGCGCAGCGCGATTTCCACGTCGGCAACCTGTATATCAACCGCAAGTGCACGGGCGCGATGGTAGGAGCGCATCCCTTCGGCGGCTTCAATATGTCGGGAACCGATTCGAAAGCAGGCGGCGCGGATTACTTGTATTTGTTCACGCAGGCCAAGTCGATCGGCCGAAAACTGTAAGCTCAAAGAGGTGGGGCAGGCCGAAGGCCTGCTCCACCCGGATCTAGCAGAGTCGCGCCGGAACGCGCGGCGGCCCAGGCACCCATGGGAATGGTGGCCCAGACGCGATCGGGCGAAAGCTGTAGGGTGGGGCAGGCTTTCAGCCTGCCTATGCCAGGCCGGAGGCCTGCGCCACAAGGATCTAAATCCCGCGAATGAGGCCGCCGTCCACTTGCAGGGTCGCTCCGGTGATATAAGATGCGGCGTCGGAGAACAGGAACACCGCGGCGGCGGCGAAGCCCTCCGGATCTCCGTAACGCCCCATGGGAATCGTGGCCCAGACGCGCTTGCGCTGGTCGTCCAAAGAAATGCCCGCGCGCTTGCTGTTCTCGATGTCGATTTCCTCCACTCGATCGGTATGCATGCGCCCTGGAATCAGTTGGTTCACGCGAATATTCTGCGGGGCCAGCTCCAGCGCGAGCGTTTTTGAGAGCGCCGCCACCGATGTCCGGACGACGGTGGAAAGCGAGAGATTGGCGATCGGCTCCTTCACCGAAGAGGAGGTCGGCAGCACGATCGCGCCGCCTCCGTGAGAAGCCATGGAGGGAACCGCCAGCCGGATCATGCGGATAGCGCTCAACAGCAACAATTCAAAGGCGTTCTGCCATGCGGCGTCGTCGAATTTCAAGGCCGGGCCGGGCGGCGGGCCGCCCGAATTGGGGTAAAGAAAATCCAGATTTCCATATCGGTCAGTGGTTGATTTGAACCACCGCTCGATGGCTTCGGCGGAGCGGACATCGACGGGCATGGCCAGCACTTCGCTGCCGGTTTCCTGCTCGATACTGGCGCTGGCCGCGGCAATCGCGTCCGCATTGCGCGAGGAGATCGACACGCGGACGCCTTCCTTCGCCAGAGCGCGCGCCACGGCGAAGCCCAGGCCGCGGCTCGCGCCCGCGATCATGGCGACCTTGTTGGTTAATCCTAGCTCCAGGTGACGACGCCCCTTAGAATGTTAGTCGAGCGCTTACTTGCAGACGCCGCGCCTGCGTGCCGTCCGGGAAACCGCCATCGCCCGTTCCCACATTAAATGCTGTCGGAGTATACGTAAGGACTCTCCTTTCGACTCGGTATGGGCCTGAGTGGTCAGAACGCTTCAAAGTTCTCTGAGCAACAAGAGGTTTGAGCCAGTATAGCCGCTGAACGTCACAGATTCAAGAAATTCCAGGTCCGATGGCGCGGGATTGCGATCACCCGGCGGAGTGGTCCGCATCGCATGAGAAATCGATCGGTGTCACGGCTTCGTCGCCTTTTCGACTTGAAATCGACACCATGAAGCGGTACCCTAAACCTATTGGTTTTTACTGTGCCCAGGGCCGTCCGCAATCGCGTTAGCTTGCGCCAAGAGAACTAGAGTTATTGATCCCATTTGGAGGATGCTCAATGACGCATTTCTTTCCGCGCATCATCTTTTCTATCTGCTTGTTGGGCCTTCGCCCCAAGGTACGCGTTCCAAACTGCTCCCGCGCAGGTGTCATAGAAGACGGCGCTTTTATTTTCCAGGAGGGAAACTGAATGTTGGACAGAGCGATCAGAGGACGTGTTTTTGCTGCTGGAAGTTTGCTGTTTTGCAGTATGTTGTGCAGTATCTTTATGTTGACTCTCGAAGCGCCTTTGAAGGCGCAACAGATCCTGGGGGCAATCACCGGCACCGTAAAAGACACGACTGGCGCCTTTGTACCGGATGCCTCGGTCACCGCCCAGAACGTCGCTACGAACCTCAAGGTGGCGCACT
>Ga0210394_10006279_pt1 | contig 12921 bp, 9 predicted proteins | sample IncBWC12MmetaG_FD_160121 | JGI IMG/M metagenome (GOLD analysis project Ga0210394, IMG submission 160121) | Forest soil microbial communities from Barre Woods Harvard Forest LTER site, Petersham, Massachusetts, United States - Inc-BW-C-12-M | ecosystem: Environmental > Terrestrial > Soil >... | reverse complement strand
CGCGGGCACGCCGAATCGGAACTCCAGAAACGAGTGAAACGCGTCGCCAAGTTTAATATTCACCCCCTAAAGGCCGAGGACCGCTCCAGGTATAGCGAAGATTGGCGCCGCGAGCAGTCTCGATTTGTAGACGATCCTCGGGGCGCCGTGAATCATGCCGATACTCTGGTCCAGGATGTAATGCAACGCCGGGGTTATCCGGTGGGCGACTTCGATCAAAATGCCACGGACCTCTCGGTAGATCATCCGCGTGTCGTGGAAAACTACCGCCTCGCTCACGAGATAGCCCTTCGAGACGGTCAAGGTCAGGGCCAGGGCGGCACTGAGGAGCTCCGGAAAGCGATGATCAGTTACCGCGTCTTGTTTGAAGATCTTTTGGACGAAACTGTAGCAAAACCTGAGGAGGTAACAAAATGACACCACAAGTACTCGACACACGCGAAGAGCGCGGCGATAACCGGCTGTCCACGGCTGACTTGGTTGCCGCTAACGGCACGCCCAACGGTTCCACGCCGGTGCGGGCCAACGCAGCGCAAGAACCTAATGTACCGTTGTTTGCGCAGAACGACACCCAGGATTTTCGCTCCCGTTGGGAGAAGATTCAGATTGGCTTCGTGGACGAGCCCCGGAAAGCGGTGGAACAAGCTGACGAGCTCGTGGCCAGCGCGATCAAACGGCTTGCGGAAGTCTTTGCCACCGAACGTCAAAAGCTTGAGGCGGAGTGGGACAAGAGCGAGAACGTCTCCACGGAAGAGCTCCGCGTCGCCCTCCGCCGGTACAGGTCCTTCTTCGACCGGCTCTTGTCCGTTTAGTATCAGTCTCCAGGTCGAAGCTCATCTCCTTTAGGCAGTGGGCTTTCGGCCTTTCCTTCGGCACGCGTCGGTCGTATCAGTCAGTTATGAAAATGACAAGCGATAGTATCGTCTACGGCACGAGCGGCAGCGGAATGGACGAAGGAAAAGGATGGCCAACAACGAATCAAGACGGGTTTGACGCCTCGAAGGACGCGCACAGTTCCATTGGCACTTCGCGCAAACCACCTCGGGACGCGCCAGAGAGATGACGCCCGGAAGGTTGAAGGTAGGTAGATCGTCGATGGGACGATCCGCGGGTATACGGGGTGTGCGCATTTGTGCTCAATATTTGCCGAGGTGCTCTATCGCTTCGGTCCACACCGAATGTTCCGCATTGGCTGCCGGCTCGCAGACACATCGTCTAAGCGAACTACAGACGGGGGTTGGGTACAGTATGTGGGATTTGACCTAGCGAGGTCTGTTCACAATTGCACACTACGCCTGAGTCAAGTGAGGAGGTTCGGATGTTGGTTTTCTGACAAGCCGAATCGGAGTATACTCACTGTAAAAATGGCCAAGCGTTCCGCCAAATTGAAGGCCACCGCGAAATTCGATCCCAAGGCGTTTCTGGCCGAGGCCGGCAAGGGAAGAGCTCTGACCGACTACCGAAAGGATCAGGTGGTTTTCTCCCAAGGCGACCCCGCCGATGGCATCTTCTTTATCCAGAAAGGCAAAATCAAGCTCACGGTCGTCTCTCATCAGGGCAAGGAAGCGGTAGTTGCCATTCTAGGAGCAGGCGACTTCTTTGGCGAGGGATGCCTGGCCGGCCAGTCTCTGCGCATGGCCACCGCCACCACCATGTCGGAATGTTCAATCGTCCGGCTGGAAAAGGCAAGCGTGATCCGTCTGCTTCATGACCAGCCGGCCTTTTCCGACCTCTTGCTCCACTATTTGCTCGCTCGCAACATTCGGGTGGAGGAGGATCTGGTGGACCAGCTCTTCAACTCCAGCGAAAAACGGCTGGCGCGGGTGCTCCTTCTCCTGGCCAACTTTGGGAAGGAAGGCAAACCCGAGCCGGTGATTCCGAAGATCAGCCAGGAGACACTGGCCGAGATCGTCGGCACCACCCGTTCGAGAGTTAGCTTTTTCATGAATAGGTTCCGTGAGCTGGGCTTCATCCAATACAACGGTGGTCTGGAAGTCCACAGTTCGTTGCTCCATGTCATCCTGCACGATTGATGGCCCATTGGCTACACCGCTCGTGATACGTCATGCGAAAGTAGTCGGTCGGCGGACGGCGGAAGCAATTCGAAAACTCTAGCAACTATGTTCTGAATGCTCATCCCTAGTATTTCAGTGCAATCGAGTCAATCAATGGTCCGTGCGGAAGCAATACAGATCTCTGGTCCCAACGTCGACTCCCATTAGCTTCAGGTAAACGAACAGTTGGTGCTTGTGGTTGATTAGATGCTCGAGGTTGCCCAATAGCAGCGTCAGCGCCGGTTCTCCGCTCTGTACGAAGACTGTCGGTATACGCTGAGCCAAGTCTTCGTCCCGAAGCAGCGCGAATCCTTCGTCGATGTGCCTACGGAACACGGCCATGTGATGGCATGCTTCTGAAGCCGTGCAGGGGCGATTGATCGGAAACCCCCTTAGCTGCGCGAAATGACCAAGTCGTTGAGGATCGATTGCCGCGAGCACCGCGCAGAAGCCAGCAAGACATTCGATCAAGTGCCCCAATACTTTGGAAACGGCCCAAGCTCTGGAAATTTCGGGCGCCCAATTCAGTTGTTCGGTTGGCAGAATCCCAATGAGATGCTCGGTTCGCTCAATCTGCTCGTGTATCTTATCCAATAGACAGTCGCACAATGGCTCCGGCATTTACCTCCAGTGTACTTAGCGGAGAGCTGAAATACGGCCTTCGCGAACTTGCCACACCGCGACATAGCCGCAGCCCATCACCGCGAGAAACATCCCCAGCACTTCGCTGTTGTTCAGGTTCCAGGAGTAAAAGCCGCTCACCAGCACGGCAATCGTCACCGCCACCGCCGCATGCAAGATCCAGCGCTCCTCGGCATCCGGAGGCAAGCGGTGCACAGCGCGTAAGAAATCGAACAGTGCCCAACCGATCATCCAAAGCAATGCCATGGCGGTTGGCACGCCGCGCTCGGCTGCATACTGCAGGTAGTCATTCTCCAAATGGCCGTAATATTGGCCGGCCCGTGGGGCGGGCATGTCCGGCCGGATGTAATTCCGATACTGGCGCGAAACCTGTTCGGGTCCGACACCCAGCCAGGGATGCGCCTTGATCATCTCCCAGCCGATGCGGCGTAGTTCGGCGCGATGCGCGTTCGAATCGGTCTGCCCTGGGTGGGGGGCAATAGCCGAAAGCGCTCGTTCGCGCAGGCTGAACGGATTCGCCAGCAGCACGGCTGCCATGAGCACGGGCAGGATCAGCAGCATCCACGGTTTCCAATACCAGATCAAATACGCAGTACCGCAGAGCGCGCCCAGCCACATACTCCGGGTCCAATTGGCGCCGAGGGCGGCGGCCACCAGGAGCGCGGCTGCGATCAGCCATCCCATCCAGGCGCGATCCACCGAGAAGAACACCAGCGCGCTGATCAAAAGGAGGGCCATCATCAGTTCGGCGCCCAGCGTCATCCAGTGCCCCATGAAGCCGGTGATCCGCGCGTCGATGTAGAAGGCGTAAAAGTCCGGATGCGGTTGTCCGGCGGCATGATATTCAGACTCCAGGAAGGACGTATACGATGCCAGGAACTGCTTGAACGCCCACAGTGAGGAGAGTGCCGCGGCAAAAGCCCAGCCCAGCGTCATCCAGCGGATTTGGCGCGCCGTTTCAAAGGCGCTCGTCACTAGAAACAGCATGAGATAGACGTAAAATTTCCGGACCTGCGGCAGCCCTTCGCGCGGGTGGCCGGAGACGGCCAGCGACACTAGCGTCCCCAGCAGGAATAGCGACAAGGGAAGCCAGACCGGTGGAAGGCGCCAAGGGTGGCGCGTTACGATCAGCGCGAGCAGCGCCAGCGCCATCAGAATCTCGAAAGCGCGGATGGAGACAAGGGTCGTGACTGCAGCCGCGCCGGCGAGGTAGAGCGGGGCGTTGTTGCGTAGCTGCAAGGCGCGAAGAGGCAAGCGAGCCCCCATGATACTGCAAGATCGTTATAGCGCCCGGCCGGATGAATTTCAGTAGTGTCTCAAAAGACACCACCCGAATTTCCGCTGGCAGACAGACAGGGAACTCAAGAGCTCTACCGCGTCGGAGCTGGAGCCGCCGGCGTGGTCCTGGGTGGAATATCGTCGACGATCTCGCGCTTGAGGAACTTCCAGTGCCCCTCCTCGCGCTTCAGCACGTCCTCGTAATGCCCGGCGCCGGCTACCACGGACTTGCAGTCCCTGGTCACAATGGTCTGCCAGTAGGCCTGGCCGGTCGCCATGTCTCCGTTGATCTGCAGCGTCAAATTGTTTACGACGTGCTCGGTTCGGTGGCCGCCAGGGGGAACAGGGCACGGCGATGGAGCGGCCGATGCCGCGGGCGCTGGGGCTGGCCGCGCACTGAAGTACTCCTGGATAGCGGCCGGACCTGTGCGCTTCGTGGCTCCGCCACCCATGACGAGCGTGCCATCCTTGGCAAACAGCGCGGCGTAAGCTGCCCAATCGCCCGAGTCGAGCGCCCTTGGATAATCACCCATCAATAGCTGCTCGATCGCTTGCCGATCCTCAATCTTTTGTAGACGTGCGGCGGTCGAGTCCGCTCCGAAAGAGCTGTCGATCGTGATCATGCTCAGAGCCGCCAGCGCGGCCAGTCCACCCGTTCGTGTCATGACGTGCCTCCTGTCCGAAGTCTTTTCGATCGATGTCATCATACACCGGCTGTAGGAGCCGCGATTTTTTGCTGCAGGTACCAGGAGAACATCCCCCGATACCGGCGCTGCAGCTCTTCGTTCTGCCAATCTTTCCCGGTAATCGTTCCCCGGCAGTCTTTGGAGCCGCAGCGGCACGGTATGCTGTAGTCGTCATCGTCGGTGGTGGCCCAATCGTGCGTGAGCTCCTCGCCAGGCGCGATGGGCCGTAGCGCCACAAATACGATCTGGCCCTGCACGCCGATGTTCGGATCGCAGGAATGATTGCTGAAGATCATCGCGCCTTCCCGCTCGTCGGCACTAAGCGGTCCGATGAAAAGGTCATCGGCGATTTGGATTTCCGCCGGCCCCAGCACTGGCGCAAGCTCAGCTAGAGTCGCCCGGGTGAAGACGTATCCGCCTTTGACGCAAACGATCTCACCACGCTGAAACTCGTCAATTGCAAAGAGTCCACGCCCGTGAATTGGGCTGCTTTTGACGGCTGCTTTTGGTGACAGATGAGAGAGCGCGTGGCGTTGCATCTGAATCGCAGCATAACTCCAAGTATTGAGACTCCGCTCGGTCGCGCGGCATTTGTATAGTACCCGGCATATCTGGCCGATAGGTCGAGTGTAGGAATGTCTCGATTTTCATATCTCGTTGCGTGCGTTGGACTAATCCTGGCGTTGCCGCAACATGGTCGGGCTCAACAGTACGGCTTTCGGCACTACGGAGCCAGCGACGGGCTTGAAAATCTAGCCATCTTGTCGTTAGCGCAGGACGGAGGCGGTTACCTCTGGGCCGGATCGGAAGGCGGACTCTACCGCTACGACGGCACTCGCTTTCGTCTCATGGGCGTCAACGAAGGGTTGCCATGCGTCACCGAGGTCCACACTTTGCACGTAGCGGCGGACGGCGCGCTGTGGGTCAATACCTGCGGGCGGATTTTCCGTTTCGACGGGCAACGCTTCCATGCCATTGCCGGGCTCAACGGCATGTTGCCAGGCACGCAAGGCATGGTGGACGGCCCGCAGGGTCGCGTGATGGTCGCGACGCCTTCCGGTTTATACCAGGCGACGCCGCTGGCCGATGGCTCCTTCTCCGTGGGTCCCTACCCGTTGGCGCCGGAGTTGGCTGGCGCGGGCATCCGCGGAATCGCGCGCAGTGGTTCCCAACTGTGGCTTGCCTGCGGGCATCGCCTATGCGTTGAAGACGGGGGGCGGGCCTCAGTCTTCGGGACGACCGAAGGTTTGCCGGACGACGTCTGGGATGCCTTAGCCATAACACCGGATGGGTCGGTGTGGGTCCGAAGTCTGAGCAAACTCTACCGTAAGCCCCCCGGCTCGGCGCGTCTGGTTCAGGAAAAACCGGATATCGCCTCCAGTAACTACTTTGGCGCTCTGATGGTCGACCGGGATGGATCAATCATGGTTCCCACCGACCTTGGATTGGCCATCCGGCGTGACGGCGTCTGGAGCCTGATTGACCAGCGGGCGGGGCTGCGGACCGCAATGATCACTTCCGTGTTGCAAGATCGCGAGGGGTCGATATGGGTCGGGCTGGTTGGCGCCGGCGTGGCTCGCTGGCTGGGCTACGGCCAGTGGGAGGGATGGAACAAGGCACAGGGCTTGCCGTCCGACCTGGTTTGGAACATCCGGCGCGACCACAAAGGCGCGCTGTGGGTGGGAACATCCCAAGGCCTGGCGCGCCTGGACGGGCCAAAACCGATTAAGATCTGGACCCGAAGGGACGGTTTGGGCGGGGACAACGTGCGCTGGCTGGGCGAGACTTCCGACGGAGCCATGTGGGCGGTCGTAAAGCCGGGCAATGTGGTGCGCGTCGATCCGCGCAGCGAAAAGATTCGCGCGTTCGGCCCGGCCGACGGTCTAACTTGTGAGACCACTAGTCGTGGTTTCATCGACCACCTGGATAGGCTATGGGTAGCGAGTGCCTGCGGCGTCTTTCGCAACGACCGGCCATCCGCTTCCCCTCGTTTCACCCGCATCGATCAGCCCGCGTCGATGGAGCATGCGGCATGGGGCTTGGCGGAAGACAAACAAGGCGCCATGTGGATCACGAATCCGGATGGGTTGTGGAGGCTAAGCGAGGGACACTGGCGTCGCTATCAGAAATCGGACGGCCTGGTGAGCGCCAGCCCGTACATTCCCATCGTTGCGCCGGACGGCGCGCTGTGGCTGCGGAACCGCTACGACGCGGGAATCGAGAGACTGGAGATTTCTGGAGACCGAATCGTCCGCTCTACCCCCATCATCGCGGCCGACGCCTCATCGGTCGAGGTCACGGACTTTCACGGATTCGACGCGCTCGGTCACTTCTGGAGGGGAAGCGCGAACGGAGTATCTGTCCTGGCTGACGGCGCATGGAGATACATGAGCACCGAAGACGGGCTGATCTGGAATGATACCGACGGAGAAGCCTTTTGGGCCGATCCAGACGGCAGCGTCTGGATCGGTACCAGCGGTGGACTGGCACATTACCGGCCTCCTGGCGGCCACATTCCGGCGCCTCCGGTCGCCGATCCGATCGTGACCGGGCTGAAGGTTGACCAGAGGTCGCGGGTGGTCCGGGTCGAGTTTTCCTCGCTTAGCTACAAGAACGAGCAACTGATGCGTTTCGCCTACCGGCTGGATGGTGAACGCTGGGCCGACACCACGGAACGGAGCATTTCCTTTGCCGGGCTTACCCCCGGTCGGCACCGGTTGGAAATTCAGGCGCGGGTTCGCAGCGGACCACCTTCTCAGAAACTGGCTCTGGCGGAATTCCAGGTCGAGCCCATGTGGTGGGAAACCTGGTGGATTCGTTTGGCCGCGGTGCTGCTCGCCGCTGCGTGCATTTGGGGAGGCATTCTTTGGAGGCATCGGTTGCTGCAACGGAGGAATCGCCAGTTGGAACAGGCGGTGCACGAGCGGACAGCCGAACTGGAGTCGGAACGCACCAAGGTGCTGGAAGAGAAGAAGCGCGCCGACGAGGCCAGCGAAGCCAAGGGCCGCTTCCTTGCAACCATGAGCCATGAAATCAGGACGCCCTTGAACGGCGTTATCGGGTTGAGCCGGTTGCTGGAGGCGATGGTGGTTCCCACAGAAGCGGCCGAGATGGTTCGAATGATCCGCTCTTCGGGGGACGCGCTGATGACGGTAATCAACGACGTTCTGGATTTCTCCAAAGTGGAAGCCGGGAAGCTGGAACTTGAGGTCGCGCCATTTCACCTCCGTGGTTGCCTGGAAGAAAGCGTCGGGCTGTTTCGCGCTGCCGCCGCCGAAAAACATCTGCGCCTCGGGTGCGATCTGTCGCCAGCATTGCCCGAGTGGGTCGCGGGCGACCAAACCCGGTTGCGCCAGGTAATACTGAACCTGATCTCAAACGCCTTGAAGTTCACCAAGACCGGGGAAGTTGTGCTCTCGGCGCGCGTAGAACGCCAGGACGAGACATCCTATTCGATCGCGATTGATGTACGAGACACCGGTATTGGAATTGCCCCGGAACAGCTGCCCCGATTGTTCTTGTCGTTCAATCAGGCGGATGCTTCCATCAGCCGCCGTTACGGCGGAACTGGCCTGGGTCTCGCGATCTCGAAACGGCTGGTTGAGATGATGGGGGGAGAGATCCAGGTGGAATCGAAGCCCGGTGAAGGCGCGAAGTTCCGATTCACGATCCTGATGGGACATGCGGAAGAACCCGCAGCGCCGCGCACAGCGCTGCCGACAACGATGTCAGACGCGCACCATTTGAAAGTGCTGGTGGCCGAAGACAACCTGGTCAATCAGAAAGTGGTCCTCATGCTGCTGCGAAAGCTTGGGGTGAACGCGGACTTGGCGGCAGACGGCGCACAGGCCATCGCGGCCGTAGTGGCCAATCACTATGACCTGGTTCTCATGGACGTGCAAATGCCTGAAGTCGACGGCCTGGCGGCAACCAGGGAAATCCGTAAACGCCCGCTCCACCGGCAACCAGTCATCATTGGTCTAACCGCGCATGCGACCACGGAGTATCGCGCCATTTGCCTGGACGCGGGAATGAACGGCTACCTAACGAAGCCGTTGGATCCGGACAAGCTTCGTGACCTGATTGAAGAACAGGCGCGTCTCTCGCTCGGATATAATCTCAGCCCAGGAGATCAAAGCGATGGCATTGACTCGCAGGCTGTTACTGAGGCAAACAGGTTTAGCGACGGGCGCAGCGTTCCTACTACCTGAAATAACACGGACTCAACTTTGGGCTGCCGTGGATTCAACCGTTGAGACCGCCCACGGCAAGGTCCGCGGCAGAAGCATCGCCGGCATCCACAGCTTTCTTGGCGTGCGTTATGGAGCTTCCACCGAAGGCCGCAACAGGTTGATGCCGCCGCAAAAGCCGCAGCCATGGACGGGCGTGCAAGATGCGTTTGCTTACGGCAACAGCGCGCCACAGAGCAATCCCGCGCAACGCGGCGATGGGAACCTGCGTGGCGAGATCGGCCAATTGCTTAGGGGTTCCGACGGTCCACCGCCTCCTGAAAGTGAAGACTGCCTGTTCCTGAATGTCTGGACGCCAGGCGTGAACGACAGCGGGAAACGGCCGGTGATGTTCTGGCTGCACGGCGGCGGCTTCACCACTGGATCGGATTCGAGTTCGCTGTACATCGGCGCGAATCTCGCGCGGCGCGGAGACGTAGTGGTGGTGGGAATCAACCATCGCTTGGGCGCGCTGGGGTTCACGCACCTGGGAGATTTGGTCGGCGAAGCCTTCGTTCATTCCGGAAATGTTGGCATGCTTGATGCGGTGGCGGCGCTGGCGTGGGTACGCGACAACATCGAACGTTTTGGAGGCGATCCGAATCGAGTCATGATCTTCGGTGAATCGGGTGGAGGCCAAAAGGTATCGATGTTGCTCGGTTCGCCGCCGGCCAAAGGACTGTTCCATCGGGCCGTGATCGAGAGCGGGCCGGGTCCAAAGATGATGGAGCGCGACCGTGCTACTGAACTCGCACGAATGCTGCTGGCTGAGGTTGGGTTGGATGCCAAGCGCGTAGCGGAGTTGCAGTCCCTACCCATGGAGAAGATTCTAGCGGCGCAGTTCGCTGTTTCGGCCAAGCTGCGCGGCTTCCCAGGAATCATCGACGGATTCGCGCCCGTGCTCGATCCGACGGTTTTGCCAGCGCATCCGTTCTATCCCCACGCCTCGCCGATCTCGGCGGACGTTCCAGTGATCATCGGGAACAACCGCACCGAGATGACGCTGTTCGCCGATCCGGCCGCGTTTTCGCTCGACGAAGATGGACTAAAGACCCGAGTAAAGGCGTTCTTGGGTGACCACACCGATCACGTGATCGAGGTCTACCGGAAAGCTAATCCGCATGCTACGCCGTCGGATCTGTTCTTCCTGATTTGGACCGACGATCCAACCACCATCTACAGCGACAACATTGCCGAACGGCGGGCTGCTCTCGGAAAGGCGCCCACCTATCGCTATCGCTTCTATTGGGAGACTCCGGCATTGGGCGGCCGGCTAAAGAGCCCACACACTCTCGAGATGCCGTTTGTGTTCGATAACACCCAAGTGTCTCCGGGGCTGACCGGCGGCGCGAGCCCGGAAGCAGTGGCATTGGCCGCGCGCGTAAGCGAAGCCTGGATCTCGTTTGCTTCGCGGGGCGATCCGAATTCCAAGAAAAGCGGACTGCCGCCCTGGCCGCCTTATGATGCACAGCAGCGTGCGACCATGCTGTTCAACAACGAAAGCAAAGTCGTGAACAACCCCGCGGGCGAAGAGCGCAAGATCATGGACGGCATTCTCAACCCGTCGTAGGATGACCAAGCTGGGATGACAAAGCTGGGATGACAAAGCTGGCATGACAAAGCTCAACCGGACACACGATCCGGCGCAGCGCAGCTGGGTCTTGCCAGCAAACCAGCCCGGCAGCGATTTTCCCATTCAGAATCTGCCCTTCGGCATTTTCCGGCAGGCGAGCGGCGAGGCCCGTGGCGGTGTGGCTATCGGCGATCAGGTGTTGGATCTTCGGGCGGCGCTGGATGCCGGTCTGTTTCAGGGTGAAGCAGCCGGCGCGGCGCGAGCGGCATGTGGTCCCGCGTTGAATCCGCTGATGGCACTGGGAACCGAAGCTGTGTCAGTCTTGCGAGCGCGGATCTCGGATTTGCTTAGTATTGACGGCCCGGAGCGCCGTAGCGTGCCACTGATCCCGATATCGGCAGTTCAAATGCAATTGCCGGTGACGATCTTCAATTACACCGATTTCATTTGCTCCAGCTTCCACGCGCTGCGGGCATTCCGCAAGCCACTGGACTCTCCGCTGTCGCCTGTCCTGAGCCATATGCCGGTGGCTTATCACGGGCGCGCAAGTTCGGTGCGAGTCAGCGGCGAAGAGGTGCGGAGGCCGAACGGGCAGTCTAAAACTCCAGACGGCCAGGTCCAATTCGGCCCATCGAAGTCACTAGATTTTGAGCTTGAAGTGGGCGCGTTCGTCGCTCTCGGCAATGAGATTGGATCTCCCGTGTCGATCGACGACGCGCCTTCACGCTTGTTCGGCTATTGCCTGTTGAACGACTGGTCCGCGCGAGACATTCAATTCTGGGAGAGCATGCTCGGTCCATTTCTTGGAAAGAGCTTTTCGACCACGATTTCGCCGTGGGTGGTTACCGCGGAAGCATTGGCGCCGTTTCGTACCGCGGTCTGGAAGCCGCGTGCGGATCATCCCGATCCGCTGCCGTATCTCGATTCCGCAACGGACCGCGCCGAGGGGGGCCTGGACGTCGACCTGGAAGCCTGCCTGCAAACTCCCACGATGCGCGAGGCAGGCCAACAACCCGCGCGCATCGTCACAACGAATCTGCGGTTTCTCTACTGGAGTTACGCGCAGATGATCACCCATCACGCAAGCAACGGCTGCAATCTGCAACCGGGTGATCTCATCGGCGGGGGCACTGTTTCCGGCCCCACTGATGAGAGCCGCGCGTGCCTGCTGGAGCATACGGAACCTGTTGCCCTTCCCAATGGAGAGACACGCCAGTATTTAGAAGATGGCGATGAAGTTGTGTTCCGTGGCCGGGCCAATCGAGAGGGATACGTGTCCATCGGTTTTGGCGAATGCCGTGGGCGCATCGTAAGCTAGCGGCTCTTGCGCGGCGCGACGCACGCGAAATTCGAGGCATCGTTGGTGTCGCCCTTGCCGTTGTAATGCGCAACCTGTGGGAAAGGGCATAGCGGACGCGTCAAGGTCCTCGAAGGCTCGCCAACCACGGTTCCTGTACCTATGATCTTGTCGGGCGCCGCGCCTTTCTCCACCCAGCGGTCGAGCGCGGAGACAACGTCGTGCTCCGGGTCCACGCGGCCGCTTGAGTCGCCATTCCCGAAGCTATTGGGACCCAGGCCGCCGCCGCAGTGGCCCATGCCTGGAACCATGAACAGGCGATAAAAGTCTTGCGTGCCGACGCCCGGATCCTTGGCCAGAAACGCCTGGACGCGGCCGTAATAGTCGATAGAACTCAAAGGCGAAATCGCCGCATCGCCCCAACCGTGGTATTGAATGAGCTTGCCTCCACGGGCGCGAAACGCCCGCAGATCGGGACTGGTGGAGTTGAGAATGGAGCCGCCCTTCTCGTCGCCGATGGCGATATCTTTATCGAAGTTCATCGTCCGGAAATCCCATTTCGGATTCTCATACACCACATCCGCATAAAATGAATTGCCGAACGCAAATTGAATGGCCGCCGGCGGTTGCGTGGCGGTGATCCAAAGCGACCAGGTCTGCGGCGCGGCTTCGGTTCCGGGAGGGTAGCCAGGGAAAATCTGTACGCCAGTGCGTGGGTTCTTCGGTCCGGAGTAGATCTTGCTTACGGCTTCCACCTGCGGCGCGGTCAGGCATTCCGGACTGTCCCCGCCTTTGCAGGTCAGCACTGCGGGATCGAAATGGCAGGCGCGCGGATCTTCGATGAGACCGTCCTTTACTCCATCCTGCGCGTCGCAAGCCGCCAGTACGGCTTTCTGAATCACGGGAAGCTTCGCCGGCGGCACGACGCCAGCCGGATCGTTCAGGAGAGCTTGCTCGTTCCACACAAACCCCGCGAACAGGTGCGACCAATTGTTGGCCGGAGCTCCGGCGACGATGCCATCGAAGTCGTTCGGATAACGCTGCGCTTCCATGAGCGCCTCGCGCCCGCCATCGGAGCAACCCACGAAGTAGGAACGCGTGGGGTCTTTGCCATAGAAGGCGTGTACGATCGCCTTCGCCTGCAAACCGGTCTCATGGACCG
>Ga0210394_10006278_pt1 | contig 12922 bp, 16 predicted proteins | sample IncBWC12MmetaG_FD_160121 | JGI IMG/M metagenome (GOLD analysis project Ga0210394, IMG submission 160121) | Forest soil microbial communities from Barre Woods Harvard Forest LTER site, Petersham, Massachusetts, United States - Inc-BW-C-12-M | ecosystem: Environmental > Terrestrial > Soil >... | reverse complement strand
GACGACCTCCCGCAGCAGCTCGAACTCGTAGTCGCCGTCGATCACGATCGTCGCGCCCGCCCGGTACGCCGCTTCCACGTCTTCGCGGCTCTTGTTGTTGCCGAGAAAGTGGATGCGGTCTTGCGGAAACCCGGACCTCAGCGCGAGATGAAGCTCGCCCGCCGAGACGACGTCGAGACCCAACCCTTCCTCAGCCACAACGCGAAGGAATTGGGGCGACGCGAATGCCTTGGCCGAGTACAGAACCTGGCCGGCGGAGCCCATGGCGGCGATGTACTCGGAGGCGCGCTGGCGAACGGTCGCCTCGTCGTAGACGTAAAGGGGAGTGCCATGCTCGCGGGCAAGCTCAACGAGGTCGCAGCCGCCCACCTCCATGTGGCCGGCGGCGTTCACCCGGTACGTGACCGGGAACAGCAACCTAGAAGATCAGTTCGGGCTGGTGCCGCAGGAGCCGCAACCGCCGCCGCAGCAACCGCCGCCACCCTCTGCGCTCCCGAAATCGAGCGATTCGGGTGACTCGCCGCCCGCGACAGCAAAGCTCGAGACAAGCACGCGAGTCCTCGTCGACTCGCAGGCCGGGCACGCCTGGGCGGCGTCCCGCTCGGCGAACCTGGTCAGGAGCTCGAACTTCCCCGAGCAGCTCTCGCACCGATACTCGTAGATGGGCATTTCATGAACGATTCTAAGCTCCAAGAGCTCGCGCGATTGATCTCGGAATGGCCTGGGCTCGTCTCGCGGCCGGCGGACGAGCTCATCGAGGACTCACTTGTCCTCCTCGAGCACCTCGGCGAAGGCGAGAAGGTGGTGGATGTCGGCTCCGGCGGTGGACTTCCCGGGCTGCCCCTGAAGATCGCGCTGCCCCGCCTGGACATGACGCTGATCGAGGCAGACCAGACCAAGGCTGCATTCCTGGTGAGCGCATGCAGCGCCCTCGGGCTGCGCGGCGTCGAGGTCGTCGCCAGGCGAGCCGAGGAGGTCGGGCAAGACCCGCGCTACCGCGAATCCTTCGACGTGGCGGTGGCCCGCGCCCTCGCGCCGATGCCTGTGCTGGTCGAGCTGTGCCTTCCGCTGATCCGGGTCGGCGGGCGCCTCCTGGCGCAGAAGACCGACATGGAAGACCTCGACGGCGCGCGGCGCGCGATCGAGGTGCTGGGCGGCGCGCTCAACAGCGCGGTCGCTGCCCCGTCAACTGCGCGACGCGCTGGAACGGTCGTGATCGTCGACAAGCTCCGGCCCACGCCGCGGGGCTATCCCCGCCGGCCGGGCATCCCCGCCCGTAAACCTCTGTAAAACGAAACGGCGCGGGTCCGAGCCCACGCCGTCTTTCTTCGCGGTGAAGCGAAAGGATTTAGCTGATGACTGCGGTGCCTCCGGCCTTGACCAGCTTGAGGTCGGTCAGGGCAAGGGTCGCCACGGCTGAGGGGAGGGGTGCGTACTGGAGGTCGGCTCCTTCTTTCTGGCCGTCAGTGCTGACAAGCCACTTGAAGAGATAGACGACCGCTTTTCCTTTCGCGCTGTCGCTGTACGAGGTGCGAAGGATGACCCAGCTGAAGCCGGCGATCGGGTAGGTGGTGTCGCCCGGCTCGTTCGTGATCGAAAAATTGGTGGCGCTGATGCTGGTGTTCTGGGCGGCTGCGGCAGTCGCACCTGCCACGCTGGCGGTGACGAACTTGCCGTTGGCGTTCTTGATCGATGCCTGGTGCATGCCCGTCTGCACGACATATGCGAGCTCGACGTAGCCGATCGAGCCGTCAGTGGTGGATATCGCCTGCGCCACCGCCTGGTTGCCGCTCCCGCCGACGCCGGTTGGCCAGGAGACGGACTTGGCGGTGCCGACCTTCGACTGCCACTCACTCGAAACCTTCGCCAGGTAGTCGGTGAAGATGTATGTGGTTCCGCTGCCGTCTGAGCGGTGCACGACCGTGATGTTGGTGCTGGGCAACGTGGCACCCGAGTTGAGGGCGGCGATGGCCGGATCATTCCACTTCTTGATGTGGCCCAGGAAGATGTTGGCCAGCGTGGTCGAGTCGAGATTCAGCGAGCTAACGCCGGAGATGTTGAATGCAATTGAGACGACACCAAGGGTCACTGGAATCTGGGTCAGCGTGTCCGGGCCCCCGGCCGACGTGATGTCCGCCGCTGCCATCGGAACATCGGTGGCGCCGAAATCGACCGTGTTCTTGATGAACTGCTGGATGCCGGCGCCGGAGCCGACCGCCTGGTAGTTGATGGTGACCTGCGGATACTTGGCCGAGTAATCGAAGTACGCCTTCTGGAAAAGCGGGGCGTCGAATGTCGAGCCCGCACCCGTGAGCGAACCGTTGCCGACGTCGACGGGCGACGGCGATGTGGTCGCAGTGCTGCCGGTACCGCCGCATGCAGTTCCGACGATGGCGGCCGCTACCCCCACAAGTAGAAACCGCGTGATGAATGTGCCTCGCAGCATCGAACCCCTCCTGAAACCGATGGACTAACGGCCACCACGTTATGGATGGCCGTTTAAGAGCGGGTTAACGGCTTCTTAAGCCTCGACGCCCCCATTCGGCTCATATACTCCGGCCGTGATCTGGGACAGGCGCCGCGACAGCGCGCCATTGGAGTCGAACCTGCCGCCTCGAGATCTCTTTGCCGAACTCTTGGAGCACGCTCCCGTCATGGCGATCCTTCTCGACGCGGAAAACCGCGTCGTGGGAGCTAACGAAGCGGCGCGCGACTTCTTCGAGATCGAGCAATCGCGGCTGCCGGCGAGTCTCGTGGAGGTGACGCTGGAGTCGCGACTTTTCGACGTCGTGCGATTGGACCAGGCGCGAGGCGAAGCGCAGCTTGTCCATCACCGGGCAACTGTCCTGACCCAACTGGTCGCCGGCCGGCGCGAGGGGGAGAAACTGCTGTACCTCACCGACATCACCGAGCTGAGGCGTCTTGCGACGGTGCGGCAGGAGTTCGTCGCCAACCTCGTGCACGAGCTGAAGACGCCGATCACCTCATTGAGGCTGACCGCGGAGAGCCTCCTCGGAGATCCCCTCCCCAAGGACAGGAGGCGGTTTGCGGAGCGCCTCGTCCGCGAGGCCGACCTGATGAGCAAGATCATCGACAACCTCCGCCAGCTGGGCGACATCGAGACGGGCGTGATGGCGCTGGACACGTCCGAGTTCGACCTGGCCGAGCTGATCCACGACAGCGTCGCCCGGCTGGACGCGGACCGCACCGTCAACGTGTCGATACCGCCGAACCTCGGCGTCTCGACCGATCGACCAAAGCTGGCCCAGGCCCTGGGCAACCTGCTGGACAACGCCGCCAAGTTCTCGCCTCCTGGGACCGCCATCGACGTCACCACCGAGATCAACGGCGACGAGGTCGTCTTGAGCGTGCGGGATCGAGGCCCGGGCATCTCGCCCGAGCACTGGAGCCGGGTCTTCGAGCGCTTCTACAAGGTGGATCGGGCCCGGCCGCGGGAATCCGGCGGGTTCGGGCTTGGTCTGGCCATCACCAAACACCTCGTCCAGATGTTGGGGGGCCGGATCTGGACCGCGACCGCGCGCGACGGAGGTCAGGTTTTCTATATCGCGCTCCCGCGCCAAGTCTTAACCGGCGCATAAAGGTGCCTTAACCTGCGGCGGCATATCCTGAACTCGGGATGGCGGATCTTCGTCCGGTGATGCAGCCGGTGGCGGGTGCCGGCAGGCCCGAGCTGCTCGCGGTGCAGGGATCCGCGGATAGCAAGCTCAAGGTCGAGCAACTCTCCTTCTACTACGGCAAGTTCCAGGCCCTCAAGGACGTGACATTTCAGATCCCTGAAAAGCGCATCACCGCGATCATCGGGCCTTCGGGGTGTGGCAAGAGTACCCTGCTCCGAGTTTTCAACCGGATGTACGACCTCATCCCGTCCACCCGTGCGGGCGGCAAGGTCCTGCTCGACGGAGAGGACGTGATCACCACCCGGAAGTTGCTCGATCTGCGCCAGAAGGTCGGAATGGTCTTCCAGCGTCCAAGCCCGTTCCCGATGTCGATTCGCGACAACGTTGCCTTCGCTCCACGGCTGCTCGGCTGGGGCTCGTCACGCGTGAGGGAGATCATCCGTCAGAGCCTCGAGCGCGCGGCGCTGTGGGACGAGGTTAAGGACCGGCTTGATGTGCCGGCGACCTCACTCTCGGGTGGCCAGCAGCAGAGGCTTGCCATCGCGCGCTGCCTCGCGGTCAGCCCAGAGGTGATCCTCATGGACGAGCCCTGCTCGGCCCTCGACCCCGTCGCCACGTTGAAGATCGAGGACCTGATGGCCGAGCTCACGAGGGACTACACCATCGTCATCGTGACCCACAACATGCAGCAGGCAGCGCGCGTCTCTGACTTCACCGCCTTCATGCTCATGAACCCCGAGGGTCGTTACGGCGAGCTCATCGAGTTCGCTCCGACGGCCGACCTGTTCAACCAGCCGAAGGACCAGCGGACCGAGGCCTACATCACCGGCAGGTTCGGCTAGAGCAGTGCCTCGCCTCACATTCGAGAGAGAGCTCGCGAGCCTCCGCGAGTCGTTGGTCCGGATGGGCACGCTGGTCGAGTCCCAGATCGAGGCTGCGCTGGAGGCTCTACGCGGGCGTGACGGCGCCGCGGCGGAAAAGGTGCGCAACCAGGACCAGTACCTGAACGAGCTCTTCCGCCAGATTCGCGAGCAGGTCTTCATGGTCATCTCGACGCAGCAGCCGGTCGCGCGCGACCTGCGCTACCTGATGGGTCTCCAGTACATCGCGACCGAGCTGGAGCGCATGGGGGACTACGCGGTGCGCATCGCGCGCATGACAAGCACCCTGGTCGCCTTGCCTGACAAACCTCTGCGCGCGGAGTTCGGCCTCATGGGCGAGCTTGCGATCGGCCAGGTTCACGACATCCTCGAGGCGATCATCGACCAGGACGTTCCCCGCGCCCGAGAGGTGGCGGGCCGCGACAACGAGGTCGACCGGCTGTGGCACCGCGTGTTCGAAGACCTGGTCAAGGAGATGGGGACCGGGAAGACGGACACCGACGGCGCGCTGCGCGCGGTTACCCTTCTGCTGGTCGCGCACAACCTCGAGCGGATCTCCGATCGGGTGACCAACGTGGCGGAGGACATCGTGTTTCTCGAAACGGGCCAGGTGGTGGAGCTCGGATGAGCCGTCCTGCCGGCAACGGGAGCGCCGGCAGAGTCCTGGTCGTTGAGGACGACGAGGGGATCCGCGAGATGCTCAAGTACAACCTGGCTTCGGCCGGCTTTTCAGTTCAAGAAGCTCGTGACGGGGCCGCGGGCCTACGCACCGCGCGCACCGCTCGACCCGACCTCATCCTGCTCGACCTGATGCTCCCGGGCATGAGCGGCTTCGACTTCTGCCGCGCATTGCGGAAGAGCAGCCGGGTACCGATCATCATGATCACGGCCAAGGACGCCGAGGTCGACAAGATCGTTGGTCTCGAGCTCGGCGCCGACGACTACATCACGAAGCCTTTTTCGATTCGGGAGGTCCTGGCGCGCGTAAACGCCGTCTTGCGCCGCGCCGCGCCAGACGCCAACGAGCCGAAGTCGATCCCTGAGCGCGACGCCATCGGTGAGTTCAGCATCGACCGCGCCGCTCGCCGGGTGGTGCTGAATGGCCACGACGTCAAGCTGACCGTTCGCGAGTTCGACCTTCTCTCCTACCTGCTGGCTTTCCCGCGCCGCGTGCACACCCGCGACGTCCTGCTCGAAAACGTCTGGGGCCACGAGTTCTCGGGCGATCGCAAGACGGTGGATGTGCACATCCGCTGGCTGCGGGAGAAGTTCGCCGGCGTCGCGCCGTTCGAGATCGTGACCGTGCGCGGCATCGGCTATCGCCTGGATCGAACAGGCGATACGGTCGAGCTCACCGAGCCCAGCTAAGTGGCAGCCGCCGTCGAAATCACGCCGGCGCTTCCGCCTGCGAGGCGAGTCCCGGATCGATTCCGCACCCTTTCGGGGGCGATCGCGGCGATAGCCCCGGTGATCCTCGTCGTGATCATCGGCATCCTGTTCCAGCAGGCGGCCCCGTCCATAAGGCATTTCGGGCTGGGCTTCCTGACAGGAACCAATTGGAACCCGGTAACCGAAAACTTCGGGGCCCTTCCCGCAATCTTCGGCACAGTGGCAACGTCGTTTGTCGCCCTGACACTGGCCATTCCGGTCGGCGTTGCGGTGGCCGTCGTCCTCGCCGAGCAGGGCCAGACCACGATCCGAGGCATCATCGGCACCGGCATCGAGCTCCTGGCCGCCATTCCCAGCGTCGTCTACGGAATCTGGGCGCTCTATGTCCTCGCGCCGTGGTCTTACGCGCACATTGAGGTTCCGATCTCAAACCGGTTCGGGTTCATCGGATTGCTCTCGCAGCCGGGCGTGCGGAGCCTTTTCAACGCGTCTCTCGTGCTGGCGGTGATGATCCTACCGACCCTGTCCGCGATCTCTCGGGAGGTGATCCGGGCCGTGCCGCGCGGGTTGAAGGAGAGCGCAGTTGCGCTGGGCGCGACGTGGTGGGAAACCACCTGGCGCGTGATTCTGCCCTCGGCGCGCGCCGGAATCTTCGGCGCGACGATCCTGGCGCTCGGCCGCGCCCTCGGCGAAACCATCGCCGTGACGATGGTCATCGGCAATAGCTACGAGATTCCACATTCGATCTTCTCGCCCGCGTACACGCTCGCCAGCGTGATCGCGAACGAGTTCAACGAGGCGACGGGAACCCTTTATCCCGCCGCGCTGATCGAGCTTGGCCTTGTGCTGATCCTCGTCACTTTCGTTGTCAACCTCGTCGCACTGTTGCTGGTCCGCTCGATCTCCCGCGAAGCGACTCGCGCGGCATGAATCGAAACGCTCGACGGCGTTACGCGAGCAGGGCCTGGCTTGGCGTCATGTACCTGCTGACGCTGCTGGCGCTGATCCCACTCGGTCTCGTCCTCTGGTTCACCCTGAGCAAAGGCCTTCCCCCCGTGCTGCACGTCGAGTTCTTTACGAACTCGTTCCGTCCGGTCGGAGTCCCGGGTGCCGGGGTAGCGCATGCAATCGTGGGGACTGGCATCCTGGTCGGGCTCGCGTCCTTGATGGCGATCCCTATCGGGATCATCGGTGGCGTCTACGTAGCCGAATACGCGGTCGATCCGTGGGCGAGCTGGGTCAGGCTGGCGAGCGACGTCCTCGTCGGCACGCCGTCGATTGCAATCGGACTGTTCGTCTACGCGCTCGCGGTCGTGCCTGTGCATCACTTCTCGGGCATCGCGGGCTCGGTCGCGCTGGCCATCCTCATGCTGCCCATCGTCATCCGGACCACCGAAGGTTCCGTCGCGCTCATACCCAACGGGCTGCGCGAATCGGGACTCGCACTCGGCCTTCCGCGATGGCGCGTTTCGCTTCAGCTCATCGTTCCGGCCGCGGCGCCAGGCGTCATCACCGGCGCCCTGCTCGCCGTCGCGCGTGCATCGGGCGAGACCGCGCCGCTGCTGTTCACGTCGCTGGGCAACACGTTGTTCAGGGTCGACCCGACCAACGCGATCCAGGCCCTGCCGCTCACCGTGTATCAATACGCGCTGCTCCCATACAAGTCGCTGCAGGACCAGGCCTGGGGCGCGGCCCTCGTACTGGTCGTGATGGTGCTGGGGATCAACCTGCTCAGTCGCTGGGTCCTGCGGCGCCAGATCCGCCTGGCGGGCCAGCTCTAGTGGCGAAGGTTCTCTTCGTGTGTCTCCACAACGCGGGCCGATCGCAGATGAGCGAGGCTCTCTTCGAGCGCGCCGCGGGCGGCCTGCACGAAGCCCGCTCCGCCGGCACGACTCCCGCCGCTCACGTCCACGAAAACGTTGTCGCTGTGATGCGCGAGGAAGGCATCGAGCTCAGCGATCGCAAACCGCAGCTGCTGACCACGGATCTGGCGCGCTGGGCGGACATCGTCGTCACGATGGGCTGCGGCGACGCGTGCCCGGTCATCCCCGGCAAGCGGTACGTGGATTGGGACCTGACCGATCCAAGCAGCCTGTCGCTCGAGCGAGTTCGAGAAATTCGCGACGACATATCGACGCGTGTCGGCGTGTTGTTGGAATCACTTGATCGAAATTCATCTTGAACTTTGTGTTCGCGCTCGTGGTCTCCGCGGTTAAACTCATTGCACTCCGCCACAGAGTCGTGAAATAAGGGAATCTCGCAGCGCATACGTTTCAGCAACGTAAGGAGCAAGGGTGGCAACGAAGATCCTGGAAGTGGCCGACGTGAGCGTGATCAGAGCAGCGGGCGGCGTCGTCTGCCGCAGCACGCGATCCGGCGAGACGGAGATCGCAGTGATCCACCGGCCTCAGTACGACGATTGGACTCTGCCCAAAGGCAAGATCGAGCTCAACGAGAGCCCCGAGGACTGCGCGCTGCGCGAGGTCAGAGAAGAGACCGGTCTGCGCTGTGAGCTCATGCGGCCGCTCGGCTGCACGGCATACGTCGACCGCCGCGGACGTGACAAGGTCGCGTGCTACTGGGTCATGGAGGTGCGGGGCGGTAGGTTCCGGCCTGGGATCGAGGTCGACAAGCTGCTGTGGCTGTCGGTCGACGACGCGATCAAGCGCCTGACGTACGCTCGCGACAAGACCCTGCTGGTCCAGCAGAGCCTGCCCTGAGCTGATCGTTCGCTAAGCTGGGGCCATGCAGACGATCGCCGCGGCCGACCGCCTGGTGATCGCGGGCGTCGAGCTCCGTTCGCGACTGTTCCTGGGCACCGGCAAGTACCCGACCGACGAGTCGATGCTCGCCGCGCTCGAGGCATCGGGCTGCGAGCTGGTAACGGTGGCCTTGCGCCGGCTGGACCTCGACAACCCGAACAAGAAGACGATCCTCGACGTGGTGGACTGGAAGCGCTACCGCATCCTGCCGAACACGGCGGGCTGCCGCACCGCCGATGAGGCTGTGCGCATCGCGCGCCTGGCCCGGTCGATGGGATTGTCGGACTGGGTCAAGCTAGAGGTCATTCCCGACCCTCGCTACCTCTTCCCCGATCCCGAGGAGACTCTGAAAGCCGCGCGAGTGCTCGTCGCCGAGGGGTTCAAGGTCTTGCCCTACATCAACGCGGACCCGGTGCTGGCGAAAAAGCTCGAGGAGATCGGCACCGTCACCGTGATGCCGCTCGGCTCGCCCATCGGCTCCGGCCAGGGCCTGCAGACGCTGGAGCAGATCCGGATCATCATCGAAGAGGCGTCGATCCCAGTCGTGGTTGACGCGGGCATCGGAGCGCCTTCGGACGCTGCGCTGGCGATGGAGCTGGGCGCGGACGCGGTGCTCGTCAACACCGCGATCGCGCGGGCCGGCGACCCGGCGTTGATGGCCGCCGCCATCAAAGAGGGTGCTGAGGCAGGTCGCAAGGCGTATAACGCGGGACGCATTCCCAGGCGCGGCGAGGCCAGCCCGAGCTCGCCGACCGAGGGCATCTCGCGACCGAGCTAGCCAGGCCGGTGGCGATGGCGATCGTGTCCAGCGCGGCGGCTGGGCTGAGGGCCGCCCCCAGAGCCACGATCGTCCAGCTGCGCGCGCCCGCGCTCACCACTGCCGCGCTCGAAGAGGAGGCAAGAGCGCTGGTCGCGTCTTCGCCTGTGCCCGTAGTGGTCAGCTCTCGGTGTGATATCGCGCTCGCGTGTGGCGCGGCGGGCGTCAACCTTCCGGAGAGCGACATCTCGGTCGCCGGCGCGCGAATGCTTCTCGGCGCGCGATTGATCGGGCGCTCGGTGCACTCGGCCGCGAGCGCCCAGGTGGCCGAGCGTGAGGGGGCGGACTACGTCATCTTCGGGCCGGTCTGGGAGAGCGTCAGCCACCCGGGCACCGCATCGGCCGGCCTGGCGGCGCTGTCGCAGGTGGCGCGGTCGGTGAGGATCCCGGTGCTCGCGATCGGTGGCGTTACCGAGAAACGGGTTGCGGAAGTGCTGGCTTCAGGGGCCGCCGGTTACGCGGCCATCAGGTTGTTCGAATGATCTCGCTGCAGGTCAACGGAAAAAAAGTTGAGCTGGAGCACCCGATTCAACTGCTGGCGTATCTCGATCAGCTCGGCGTCAATCCGCGCGTGGTCGCGGTCGAGCACAACGGATCGATCATCGAGCGCGCCGTATACAACACGGTGATGCTCCAGGAGGGCGATACCGTCGAGATCGTCCGCATGGTGGGCGGCGGCACCTAACGAAGCGCCAGCTGTTCCCGGATCGCGGCTTCGGCTTCGGCCCGCTCGTCCCACGGTTCCGCACCAGAGGCCATGCGCATCGACCGCTCGTGTCCCTTGCCGGCGAGCAGCACGCAGTCGCCCGGCCGCGCCAGCTCGATCGCGCGCCGGATCGCCGCGCGCCGGTCGATCACGATCTCGTAGTCGTGTCCCGGCGCCTTGCCTTCGGCGCCGCTCTGCACGTCACGCGCGATCTCGACCGGGTCCTGGTCGAGGGGGTCGTCGGTGGTGATGATGAAGAAGTCCGCGAAGTCTGCGGCAGCGCGGCCCATACCGGGCCTGTCGTGGTCGGAGCGCGCGGTCGACCCGAACACGACGATCAGGCGGCCCTGCGTGAAGGGACGAAGCTCGGCCAGTGCGCTGGCCAGCGCGCCCGCCGAATGCGCGAAGTCGATGTAGACGCGAAAGTCCTGGCCCACGTCGACCGGCTCGAGCCTTCCGCGCACTCCTTCAAAGCCGGCAAGCCCGGTGCCGACGGAATCCAGCGGCACGCCCAGCGCGAGGCACACGCCGGCCGCGCAAAGCGCGTTGTAGATGTTGAAGCGGGCGGGCACGTGCAGCGTGACCTCGGTCTCCCCGAGCGGCGTCTTCATCCGGAAGCGCGAGCCCGCACCGGTGACGCTGAGGTCGAGCGGATGCAGGTCCGAAGCGGTCGTCAACCCGTAGGTCCAACGGCGCGCGATGGGACGGCGCGAGAGGCGCTCGTAGCTAACGTCGTCGCGATTCAACACCGCTGTCTTCTCGACACCTTTGTCGGCACCGCTCGCAGCGAGGTCGATCAGGCGCGCCTTGGCTTCCAGGTAGTCGTCCCAGCTCGCGTGGTAATCGAGGTGGTCATGGCCCACGTTGGTAAAAGCGGCGACATCGAAATCGCAAGCCCGGACGCGCTCCTGGACGAGCGCGTGCGAGGTGGTCTCGATGACCGCGCACGCCACGCCCGCGTCGGCCATCCGCGCGAGCCAGGCCTGGACTTCGGGCGCTTCCATCGTGGTCTGTCCGCTGAGGTTATCGACCTCGCCTCCGCTGCCGGTGAACGAGACCGTGCTCATCGCGCCGGCCACGATGCCGCTGGCCTGCAGGACGTGCTCGGCCATGTGAGTGGTCGTCGTCTTGCCGTCGGTCCCGGTGATGCCGGCCACCTTGAGCTTCCGCGATGGCCGGCCGTAGAACTCCGCCGCCAGCTCCGCGAGCCCAATCCGCGTGGAAGGCATGCGCAGCAGGGGAGTCGCCGGCGGGAGCGTCACGTCCCGGTCGACGGCCACCCCAGCAGCGCCCCGGGCGAGAGCGTCCGACACGTAGGCATGGCCGTCTGAATGAAGGCCCTCGACGGCCACGAACAGGTCGCCCGGCTTCACGCGCCTCGAGTCGTACGCGATTCCGGTGACCTCGACGTCACCGTTTCCCTCAATGGTCGCGCCCGGCACGCCGTGCGCCAGCTCGTAGAGCTTCATTCGAAGCGAAGGATAATCGGCACGTGATCGCCGCCATCGGTGGGCGCAAATTCGAGTGGGGCTCGCGGACCTACGTGATGGGAATCATCAACGTCACGCCCGACTCCTTCAGTGGTGACGGCATCGGCGGCGACGAGGGGGCGGCCGTGTCACAAGGGCTGCGCATGGTGAGCGAGGGAGCGGACATGCTCGACGTGGGAGGTGAGTCGACCCGCCCGGGCCACCAACCCATCACCGCCGCCGAAGAGATCTCCAGGACGAAAGGCGTGGTCGCTCGACTGGCGCGTGAAACGGAGGTTCCGATCTCGATCGACACCTACAAGCTCGAAGTCGCCGAGGCCGCGGTCGCGGCCGGCGCGACGATGCTGAACGATATCTGGGGCCTCACCCGATCGCCCGCGCTTGCCGAGCTCGCGTCTAAGACGGGCTGCGCGCTGGTCCTCATGCACAACCAGGACGGGACGGAATATGCGGGGGATCTGATGGAAGAGATCAAGCGCTTCCTCCAGGTGTCGATCGACCGCGCGATGAAGGCCGGCGTGCCCCGCGAGCGAGTCCTCATCGACCCGGGGATTGGCTTCGGCAAGACCGCCGAGCAGAACTGGGTGGTGATGCGACGCATGGAGGAACTCCGCGAGCTCGGCCAGCCGATTCTCATCGGAACGTCGCGCAAGTCGTTCATCGGCAAGGCGCTCGACCTGCCCGTCGACGAGCGGGTGGAGGGCACTGCGGCCACTGTGACCGCAGCGATCCTGCGCGGAGCCGACGTCGTCCGCGTCCACGACGTGCGAGAGATGACGCGCGTGGCGCAAATCGCCGACCGCATGCGTTGACAATCGCCTATGTCGGGCTCGGCTCAAACCTGGGCCCGCGTTCACGCAACCTGAGCGCCGCACGACGCCGGTTGCGCCAAAAAGGTGCGCGCGTCATGCGTCAGAGTCGCGTCATTGAGACCGCACCGTGGGGTGTCGCCGATCAGCCGCGCTTCTTGAACCAGGTCATCGAGGTGGACTGGCCCGGCACGCCGCGTCAACTGCTGAGGGCCGCGAAGCAGGTTGAGGTCGAAGGTGGCCGCAAACCCACCAGGCGCTGGGGATCTCGAGTCATCGACGTCGACATCCTCTTGTTCGGCAACGTGCGCCTGAACGAGCGCGACCTCGTGATCCCACACCCGCGCATCGGCGAGCGCGACTTCGTTCGCGAATCGCTGGCCGAGTTAGGAGTTGACGTCCCCCGTTTCTAGACCGGCCTGGCGTTGGT
>Ga0210394_10006277_pt1 | contig 12923 bp, 15 predicted proteins | sample IncBWC12MmetaG_FD_160121 | JGI IMG/M metagenome (GOLD analysis project Ga0210394, IMG submission 160121) | Forest soil microbial communities from Barre Woods Harvard Forest LTER site, Petersham, Massachusetts, United States - Inc-BW-C-12-M | ecosystem: Environmental > Terrestrial > Soil >... | reverse complement strand
CAGCTGCTCATGGCCGGACAGCTGCCGATACTGGCGTACTTCGTGATCAGGTGGCTCCCGCGCGTGCCACGACAAACACTGTATTTGCTGGCGTTGCAGATCGGCGCGGCCCTCGCGGCATTAGCCCCGGTATATTTCCTGGGGTTGTAGTTAGCGTTCTTGGCTATCTTCAACGCAAAGATCGCTGAGGCGTGACATGACGATCTCCTGCTGGGGAAGGAGATCGGCAACCTACGCGCTGAATAGAAATGTTGAGCTCAACATTCTTCGCCGAGCACGGCCTGCTGTAGCGAAGGGGATGGCCCCCGGCGAGGCCGGCGGACGGCGGGATGCGCCGTCCGCCGCCATAGGGTCCTTACTTCAGCAATGCCTCCTGCTCGGTGCGCGAGCCGAGCACCGTGCGGATCTTGGCGCGCTCGGCTTCGTGCTGAGCGGCCACCTCGGTCGAACCCTCCGCCTTGGCAAACAACTCGTCCAGCTTGCCGCCGAGTCCGTCCAGCGCAGCCCAGTTCTTGAACTCGGTGACCAGGTAGATATCCGGGTCGTTCGGTCCGCGCGCCTCGACGACGATCACGCGGTAGCCGAGGATGAGCCCGGCCTTCCTGGCCGCGTCCTGCTCCTGCTTGAACGTCGTGTCGAGCCAGTGCATGTACTCGTCGAAATGCCCGTCGACGGTGCGGATCGAGGCGACGTTGATGACCGGTCCATCGTTCCAGTCGCGGCCGTTGGCCAGCGCGGTTCCCGGGAGTGTGGTCACTGCGAGCAGCGCCGCGAGGGCGCAGACGACCTGAGTCGTGCGTTTCATGAAGGATCTCCTGAACTTGTGGAATTTGTTGGAAGGCTTATTAGCGTGGGGCGAGCGGCTTGGCGGAATTGCTCCGGGCCGGTCACCAGGCTGCGGCACAAGCTACGCTGATTGGCGCCGCCCGGTACGCGCATTTGCGCCCTCGCGCCTTGAGATCGAGGCTCGGGGCTGGTATAAAGCCCGGCCCGGGAGCGGACCGAGGTCCGTTGGCCCCTTCCTAAGTGCCTGATTTCTCTTAAGGTTGTTTCTATGTCCCGCGTCTGCGAAGTCACTGGCAAGAGGCCGGCCGTCGGTAACCGCGTCTCGCACGCCAACAATAAGAAGCGCCGCCGCTTCCTGCCGAACCTGCACACGCAGCGCTTCTGGGTCGAGACCGAGAAGCGTTGGGTGACGCTGCGCCTGACGACCAACGGCATGCGCACCCTGGAGAAGCGGGGTATCGACAAGGTGGTCGCGGAGCTGCGCGCGCGCGGCATGAAGCTCTGACGGCGGCACGGGAGAAGCACTCATGCGCGAGAAGATCAAACTGCTGTCGACGGCCGGGACCGGCCACTTCTACGTGACGACCAAGAACAAGCGCCTGCACCCGGACAAGCTCGAAGTCCGCAAGTTCGACCCGGTAGCGCGCAAGCACGTCGCCTACAAAGAATCGAAGATCAAGTAACCGCACGCGCCGCTGCCTGCGCGCGTGCCGGAGCTTCCCGAAGTTGAGACTACGCGCCGCGGCCTCGAGCCGCATGCGCACGGGCAGCGCATCACCGCTTTCAGGGTCTACGAGCGCCGCCTGCGCTGGCCGGTCGCGGCCGGCCTGCCGCGCACACTCGCCGGGCAGCGCATCGTCGCCACCGGACGGCGTGCGAAATACCTGCTGCTGTCGCTCGAGTCCGGCACCCTGATCGTGCACCTCGGAATGTCGGGGAATCTGCGCGTGCTGCCCGCCGACGCCCCGCGCATCCTGCACGATCACTTCGACCTGGTGCTCGACTCAGGTGTCGCGCTGCGCTTCAACGACCCGCGACGCTTCGGCAGCCTGCACTTCACGCGCGGCGACCCGCAGCGGCACCGGCTGCTCGCACACCTCGCCCCCGAGCCCTTCGACAGCCAGTTCGACGGCGACTACCTGTGGCGCATCACGCGTCGCCGGCGGGTGGCGGTGAAGCAGCTGCTGATGAACAGCCGCCTGGTGGTCGGCGTCGGCAACATCTACGCGAGCGAGGCGTTGTTTCGCGCCCGCATCCGCCCGCAGCGCCCGGCACGCTCGCTGTCGCGCGCCGACTGCGCGCGCCTCGTGCGGGCGGTGCGCGCCGTACTCGGGCAGGCGATCCGTGCCGGCGGCACGACGCTGCGCGACTACCTGAAGGCCGACGGCTCACCGGGCTACTTCCGCCAGCGCCTCTACGTGTACGAGCGCGCCGCGCGCCCGTGCCGCCGCTGCGGCACGGCGGTGCGCGCCATTACGCAGGGTCAGCGTTCGAGCTACTACTGCCCCGCGTGCCAGCAGTGAACAGCCCGTGACCCGGCACATCGTGCGGCATCTCGCCCGGACGGACCCGGTGCTCGCCGGCGTGATGCGCGCCGCCGGTCCCTGTCGTCTCGAGGCCGACGCCGGCTGCGAGCCGTTCCAGGCGCTCGCCCAGGCGATCGCTCACCAGCAGCTGAACGGCAGCGCGGCCAACACCATCCTCGGGCGCCTCATCGCCTCATGCGGCGCGGGCGCATTTCCCACGCCGCAGCAGGTGCTGGCCGCCCCGCAAGCGCAGCTGCGCGCCGCGGGGTTCTCGTTCGCCAAGATCGCCGCCCTCAAGGACCTCGCCGCGAGATCGGTGAGTCGGGCGGTGCCCGACCGCTGCACGCTCGAGCGGCTCGATGACGAGGCGATCGTCGCGCAGCTCACGCAGGTACGCGGCATCGGCCGCTGGACGGTCGAGATGCTGCTCATCTTTCAGCTCGGACGGCAGGACGTGCTGCCGGTGGATGACTTCGGGGTGCGCGCGGGCTTTCGTGCCGCGTACGGCCTGCGCAAGCTCCCGCATCCGAAGGTGCTGGCCGCGTTCGGCGAGCGCTGGCGGCCTTACCGCAGCACCGCGGCGTGGTACCTGTGGCGGGCGCTCGAGCTCGAGCGCGCCGGCAAGCTGCCGCCACCCGCCGAGCGCGTGCGCCTGCCGCGGCTGCGCCGGCGGCGGCGCTCCCGCGCGAGCACGGGCAAGCGTAAGCGCTAGCGCCGGCGCTTCTTGAGCGCGGCCTCGACGATCGGGTGCACGAACTCGCGCACATCGCCCCCCAGGAGCGCCACCTCGCGTACCAGCGTCGAGGAGATGAAGGTGAACTGCTCCTGCGGGGTGAGGAATATCGTCTCGATCTCGCGGTCGAGATGGCGCGTCATGTTGGCGAGCTGGAACTCGAACTCGAAGTCCGACACGGCACGTAAACCCCGCAGGATCACGCCCACGCCGTGCTCGCGGGCAAACTCCACCGTGAGGTTGGCGTAGCCGAGCACTTCGACGTTGGGCAGATCGTGCAGTACACGCCGCGCGAGATCGACCCGCTCGGCGAGCGGGAACAGCGGCGTCTTGTTGGGGTTGGCGGCGATCGCGATGAACACGCGCTCGAACATGCGCGCCGCGCGGCGCACCAGGTCCTGGTGGCCGTTGGTTATCGGATCGAAGGTGCCGGGATAGACGGCGTTGAGCTTCATGCGGCCCCGACCCCCTTAGCCTTTGGCTCGCGCGTACAGATGATACCCGACCTCCCCGGCGCGCTTCCCCTTGAGCGGCGTCCAGGCCGCAGGGAGCGGCGGCAGGGCCGCGCGCGAGGGGCTTTCGAGGTACACGAGCGCTCCCGGGGCGAGCCAGCCGCGCTGCTCGAGCAGCGCCGCCGCCTCGGGCAGCAGCTCAGACTCGAACGGCGGATCGAGGAACACCAGATCGAAGGCTTGCGGCTCGCGCCCGAGATACAGCCGCGCATCGCTGCGCTTAACTTCCGCGGACTGCGCGCCCCACGCGACGAGCGTCGCCGCGAGCGCACGCGCCGCGGTCGCATCCAGCTCGACGAAAGTCACGTGGGCCGCGCCGCGCGACAGCGCCTCGAGGCCGAGCGCGCCGCTGCCGGCGAACAGGTCGAGACAGCGGGCGCCCGCCACGCGCGCGCCCAGCCAGTTGAACAGCGTCTCGCGCACCCGGTCAGGGGTCGGGCGGATCGGGGTGCCGGCCGGAAAGCGCAGCTTCCTGCCGCGCCAGGTGCCGCCGATGATGCGCAGCACGCGTGCGTCGGCACCGCGCGCCGCCGCGGGAGCGTTCCTGCGGGCGGCTGTCTTACGGCTTGAAACCACGCCCTCCTCGAACGGTGCGCACCTTGCCACGATTCTTGCCGGGAGCGTACTCTAGCTGCTGCCTCGTCCAGAAGCGCTCAAACAGCACCGGCGGGAGGGGTCGCGACCGGTGGCACAGCTTGGCTTTCCACCGGCTCGCGCCACAACGAAACGAACAATGCCGACCGCGCCGTGAGGCGCCGGAGGCGCGCGCGGAACTGCCGCGCGGGGTTGAGTAGGAGTCTTAGCGTTATGCGAAACGTCACTGCGGCCGGGATTGTGGCGGTTGCGCTGGCTGTGGCCGGCTGCTCGGGCTACAGCGACGCCATCGGCCCGACCAACACTCTGGCGAGCAACGGCAATCCGGGCGGCGCGACCGCTCCGCCCCCGCCCGCCGGCAATGCCGCGCTGTTCGAGCCGGAGTTCGGCGTGCTGCCCTACCCGAACGACCTGTACTTCGCCGGCTCGACCGACGGCACTCTCAACATCCAGCCGCCGAACCCCTTCGAGCCGAATCAGGCGGCGGTGAATGCGCTCGATGGCTTCTCGACCACCGCGGTGATCCGCGAGACCTTCGGCGGCGCGCTGAATCCGGCGTCGTTCACGCCGCTGTCGATCATCATCGTGCCGGTCGTCACCGACAACACGAAGGGCTTTGCGACCGTGGCGGTCGCCGGGCCCCCGCTCACCATGGGCGTCGATTTCAGCGCCGCGCTCGCCACCGACGCCGGGGTGGGACCCACGATCCTCGAGATCACGCCGCTCCATCCGCTCAATCCCAGCACCTGCATCAGCAACGGCAAGTCCCTCCTCCCGAACTGCACGCTCGGCAGCGGTTATCTGGTGTTCCTCACCAACGGCATCACCGATGCCGCGGGCGTTCCCGCTGTGCCGGATACCGACTACGCCGCCATCAAGGCGGCGCTCGCCGGCGGCCCGACCTGTCCCGCCATCACCAACGCGACGCTCAACGGCATCTGTCAGCTGACCGGGGCGCACCTCCAGATCGCGGCGGGGCTCGCCCAGGCGATACCGGCGCTCGCCAACAGCCTGAAGCCGGCCAACATCGTGCTGTCCTTCAGCTTCACCACCGAGTCGACCAGCGACACGCTCGAGCTGCTGTACGCCAAGACCGCGGCGACCGCCAAGGTCGTGCCGCCGACCATCAAGGTACAGCCGGCGATCCTGCCGACGCAGGCGGGGCCGGTGCAGCTCACGACAGCGACCTTCGGCGGTGCCGGCGCGGCCAACATCTACGTCGGCACGCTGACCATCCCGTATTACCTGAGCAAGACTGCGCCGCTCACTGGCTCGTGGACTGCACCACCGCTGCCTCCCCCCCTTCCACCCAGCACCTTTGTGACGCGCTACAACCCGCTGCCGGTGGCGACACAGAACCTGCAGATCCCGATCCTCATGAGCGTGCCGATCGGCCACGCCGGCCCCTGGCCGGTGCTCATCTTCCAGCACGGCATCACCCGCAGCCGCGAGGACATGATCGGGGTCGCCGACGGCTTCGCGCAGAACGGTGTGGTGGTGGTGGCGATCGACCTGCCGCTGCACGGCGTGACCAATGACACGACCGACCCGCTGTACGCGAGCGCCGCCAACCCGGTGTATGCCGGGCTCGGATTGCCGGCAACGCAGATGTCGATCGAGCGCACCTTCGATCTGGCGCTCAACGCGCCCCCGGCAATCGACTCCTCCGGATCGCACTTCATCAACCTGACGAGCGCGCTCACCTCGCGCGACAACCTGCGCGAGGGGCCGGCGGACCTCATGACCTTCGAGCTCGCGCTCCCGGGCCTCGCGATCCCGGCGAGCGCCGGCGTCACCGCAAGCACGCTGGGTCTGGCGCCGATCCACTATCTCGGACACTCGCTCGGCGCCATCGTCGGCACGGTGTTCATGGGAGTTGTCCCACCGACCGATGTGATCACGGCGACGCTCGCCAATCCGGGGGGCGTCGTCACCCGGCTGCTCCAGGATTCGCCGAGCTTCGCTCCCGAGATCGACGCCGGGCTCGAGGCCCAGGGGTTGCAGCCCGGCACGACGCTCTTCGCGCAGTTCTTCCGCGACACCCAGACGGTGGTCGACTCCGGCGACCCCGTGAACTACGTCGCGGCGGCGACCGCGATGCATCCGATTCACCTGCTGCAGGTCGTGGGCGCGAACCCGACGCCCGTGGGCTGCACTCCGGCTTCGCCCGCGACCGCCGGCTGCCCCGACCAGGTGGTGCCAAACTCGTCCACCCAGGCGCTGATCACGGCCTCGCAGTACCCGCCGACGGGTCTCACCGCGGAGATGCTGATGCAGATACCGACGCCGCCGGCGCCGGCTGTGGCGGGACCGCTCCTGAACGGCACCGGTACGCCGCCCGGTTTCCGTGCCTTCGTGAACTTCATCAACGGTGATCACGGCTCGATCATCGACTTCAAGGATCCGGCCGTGTCGCTCGAGATGCAGGGTGAGGCGATCAGCTTCGCCTTGTCGAACGGCGAAGAGATTCTCATCACCAATCCCGCCGTCATCCAGCCGTAGCGCGCACGCGGGGACGCTCCTTCGGCGGCGCGGGTCAGCCGGGCGCCTAAGCCCGCTACAATGGGCTCACGCCCTATGCCTGGCCGCTCCCCCCAAGACGCTGCCCGCACGCCCGAGGAGCGCTCCGGCTTCCTCGCGCGGCTGCGCCAGCGCTTAAATCGCGGCGACTCCTGGCTGACGCGCGATCTCGGCGAGCTGCTTTCCGGGCGACGGATCGACGCTGCGATCCTGGAAGAGCTCGAGACACGGCTGCTCACGGCGGACGTCGGCGTCGCGGCCACCGAGCGCATCCTCACCAAGCTGAAGGAGCGCGTGGCGCGTAACGAGCTCGCCGACGCCGCCGCGCTCACGCGCGCGCTGCGCGACAGCATCACGGAGATCCTCGCGCCGTGCGCGCAACCGCTCGTTATCGATGCAAGCCGCAAGCCGTTCGTGATCCTGGTGGTCGGCGTCAACGGCTCGGGCAAGACCACCACGATCGGCAAGCTGGCGCGGCGCTGTCGGGACCAGGGCCTGCGCGTGCTACTCGCTGCCGGCGACACCTTTCGGGCGGCCGCGATCGAGCAGCTCGAGGTGTGGGCGCAGCGCAGCGGAGCGGAGTTCGCGGCGCAGCAGCCGGGAGCGGACCCCGGCGCCGTGGTGTTCGATGCGCTCGAGGCGGCGCGCGCCCGCGGCTGCGACGTGCTGCTCGCGGACACGGCCGGACGGCTGCACAGCCAGTCGCACCTGATGGAGGAGCTGAAAAAGGTCCGCCGCGTCATCCAGCGCAGCGACACGTCCGCGCCGCACGAGGTATTGCTGGTGCTGGATGCCAACCAGGGTCAGAACGCGCTGGCGCAGGCGCGGCAGTTCAGCGCCGCGGTGGGCGTGACGGGACTGGCGCTCACCAAGCTCGACGGCAGCGCCAAGGGCGGTATCGTCATCGCCATCGCGCAGGAGCTTGGGATCCCGATCCGCTTCGTCGGCGTCGGCGAGGCGGCCGAGGACTTCGGCGAGTTCGACGCCGCGGCCTTTGCCGCGGCGCTGGTCGAGGGTCCGCGCGGGGCGCGCGCCCCATGATCGTCTTCGAGCGCGTCTTCAAGCGTTACGCCAACGGGCGCGAGGCGCTCAACAACATCAGCTTCAACATCCACACCGGCGAGATGGTGTTTCTCACCGGCCGCTCGGGTGCCGGCAAGAGCACGGTGCTGAAACTGATCGCGCTGCTCGAGCGGCCGACGCGCGGCACGGTGCTGGTGAACGGCAAGAACACCCGCGCGCTCAAACCCCGGCACATCGCCGCCTTCCGCCGCCGCATTGGCGTCGTGTTCCAGGACCATAAGCTGCTCGCCGATCGCCCGGTGTTCGACAACGTGGCGCTGCCGCTGGCGGTGGCGGCGACGCCGCTCAAGGAGATCGACAAGCGGGTGCGCGCCGCGCTCGATCAGGTCGGGCTCCTCGGGCGCGAGCGCGCGCTGCCGCAGGAGCTGTCGGTGGGCGAGCAGCAACGCGTCGGCATCGCGCGCGCCGTGGTGAGCAAGCCCCCGCTGCTGATCGCGGACGAGCCGACCGGTAATCTCGACCCCGACCTGTCGCTGGAAGTGATGCGCCTGTTCCGCCGTTTCCAGGACGTCGGCGTCACCGTGGTGGTTGCGACTCACGACCTGCATCTGGTGCGCGAGTTCGGCCAGCGGGTGATCACGCTGGAGCAGGGCCACCTGGTCGGCGAGCCGGACGACACGCTGCCGAGCGTGGTGGCGACGCGATGAGCCTCGGCGTCGCACTCACCCGCCACCTGCAGGCGCTGCTCGGCGCGCTCGGGCGCCTCGCCCGCAGCCCGCTGTCGACGCTGCTGACGCTGCTGGTCATCGCGCTGGCGCTGGCGCTGCCGGCGAGCCTGCGGCTCCTCGTGACCAACGCGCAGGCCGCGACCGGCGACTTCGGTAACGCCATCGAGCTGTCGGTGTACTTCAAGACCGACGTGCCGCTCGCCAAGGCGCAGCAGCTGGCGAGCGCCGCCCGCGCCCGGGCCGACGTCGCCGAGGTCAGGCTGATCTCCGCGGACCAGGGGCTCGCGGACTTCCGCAGCTATTCGGGATTCGGCGATGCGCTCGCGGCGCTCAAGGAGAACCCGCTACCGCACGTGCTGCACGTGCGGCCGCGCGGCACCGCCAGCTCGGCGGGCGCGCTCGAGACGCTGCGCGTCTACTTGAGTGCCTGGCCGGAGGTCGAGCTGGTGCAGGTGGATTCACAATGGGTGCAGCGCTTCAACGCCATCCTCGAAGTGCTGCGGCAGCTGCTGCTCATGGCTGCCGCGCTCCTCGGCCTCGGCGTGCTCGCCGTCATCGGCAACACCATCCGGCTCGAGATCGCCGGCCGCCGCGCGGAGATCGAGGTCACCAAGCTGGTCGGCGGCTCGAATTCCTACGTGCGCCGCCCGTTCCTCTACACCGGCGTGCTCTACGGCCTCCTGGGGGCGCTGCTCGCCTGGGGCATCGTGGCGCTGGCACTGCTGCTGCTGGGAGATCCGGTGTCGAACCTGGCGCGTCTCTACGGCAGCCGCTTTGAGCTGCGCGGGCCGACGGGGCAGGAGATCGGCGCGCTGCTCGGCGGCGGCGCCGCGCTCGGCTGGCTGGGGGCGTGGATCTCGGCCGCGCGGCATCTGCGCAGCATCGAGCCGCGCGCCTGAAGCGCGCGGCGCGGACCGTCTCAGGTCGCGGCGGGGATGGCGGCGGCGGGCTCGGCAGAACGGCCGGGCGCGCTGGCGCTGTGCGAGTGGTCGGCGCTCTCCATCCAGCGGCGGATGCGGCGCGCGTCGGCGATGCGGCTGCGCTTGCCGTAGGAGTTGAGCAGCACGATCACCACCGTGCGGGCCTCGATGATCGTCTGCATGACGAGGCAGCGCCCGGCCTGCGAGATGTAGCCGGTCTTCTGCACCACGATGTCCCAGTCGGGCTTCGAGGTGAGCGAATCGGTGCTGCGGAAGGTGACCACACGCCGCCCGACGAGCACGTCGTAGCTGCTGTCGGTGGAGTATTCGCGAATGGCGGGGACCTTGGCCGCCTCCATCACGAGCTTGGACAGATCCGCGGCGCTCGCCACGTTCTCATCCGAGAGTCCCGTCGGCTCGACGAAGCGCGAGCTCGTCATGCCGAGCGCGCGCGCGCGCGCATTCATGGCGGCGACGCACGCCGCGATGCCGCCCGGGAAGTTGCGCGCCAGTGCGTGCGCGGCCCGGTTCTCGGACGCCATGAGCGCCAGATGCATCAGATCGCCGCGCGTCAGCGTGGCGCCGGGCGTGAGGCGCGATGCGGTGCCGCGACCGCGGGCCATGTCGTCGCTCGTGACTTCGAGGGTTTCATCGAGCGGCTGGGCGGCGTCGATCACCACCAGCGCCGTCATCAGCTTGGTGATCGAGGCGATCGGCATGGCGACATCGGCACGGCGCGCAAACAGCACCGAAGAGCCGGTCGCATCCAGCACCAGCGCAGCGCTCGAGCGCAGCGCCGGCGTGGCGGGCGCGGTGTGACGGCCATAGCTGACGCGCAGCGCCTGCGCTGAGTCCTGCGCGGCAGCCGTGCCCGCGAACAACAGGCAGACCACTGCCGGGATCCAGATGCCACGACCCTGATTCATCGACTGCACGCCCCGCTTGAAGACTCGAGCTCGGTGGAGTCTATCAAAGCACGGGTTATGTCACGCGGGCGTGACGTACTCTTAACTTTTGAGTCCCCTGCGCCGTGCTCATGAGCCGCGCTGAGGCGGCAACGGTCATAAGCCGATTCGGGTGTGAGCTGCTGCACGTCTAGCGCGGCCACAGCCAGCCGAAGGTGCCGGCGGTGAGCGAGGCGTAGATCAGCCCGTCGAGAGCGCCCTTCAGAGTGAGCCGCCACGAGCGGCTGTACCAGATGGACAGCTCGCACAGCGCCAGTGAGTAGCCGATGAAGGCCGTGGCGCCCGCAATCTGGAACACCCTCGGGTAGGAGCTTCCGACCCCGAGGCTGCGGCCGGTGACGTAGGCGGTGAAGAAACTCACTACCAGGAGAAAAACGAACCACTGACCGAGCTTCGAGCCCATGCGGAACATACCGTTGGGCATGACGGTCATAACGGCTACGGGACCCCGGGTGAGCTTCTCCTGGAACTCCGGGGACCTCATCTCCTCCCTCCCCCCGGGACGCGGCAGGAAATAGTCGCCGGGCGGGATGGCGAACGGGCGCAGAGCCGCCAGCACCTCAGCTTCGCGCGGCATGGCCGGAAAGTCGCTCTTGTGCCAGAGCGGCGCCATGTGAATCACCGAGCTCGCGGCGAACACGATGATCGAGGCGATGAGGATCGGCAGCCAGAGAGCCGTGAGAGTGACCATGAGACCCCCGTTCTTCTTATCGTCGCGAGACTCTAATCCAAGGGCCGCGCGGCCGGCCAGCCCCGAGCCGCCCCCGCGAGCGGCTCGGCGACGACGGCAGCCCGAGGAGGCGCTCCGGGCCCCCCGGAAGGGGGATGCGCCGGGGTCGGAGGGCCTCCTAAGCTGTTGTCTGGTAAGAGTAATCTGAGGTCCGCCCTCGGAACTTTCCCGGTCTTTAGCACTCTAATGCCGTGACTGCTAGAATCTTGAACCCAACGGGAGATCTGATGGCTGCAAGTACCGCATTGGTTGCCCGCCCGGGTGACCTGGCACTCGCCGGTCCGCTCGGGAGTCTCGATGCCTATCTCGACCGCGTCGGCCGCATTCCGGTCCTGACGCGCGAAGAGGAGCGTGCGCTCGCCGAGCGTTTCCGCGGGCAGAGCGATCTGGAGGCCGCACGGCAGCTGGTGCTGTCGCATCTGCGCTTCGTGGTGCACATCGCCCGCGGCTACTCCGGCTACGGCCTGCCGGTCGGCGATCTCATCCAGGAAGGCAATGTCGGCCTGATGAAGGCCGTGAAGCGCTTCGACCCGACGCTCAACGTGCGGCTGGTGTCGTTCGCGGTTCACTGGATCCGCGCCGAGATCCACGAATATGTGCTGCGCAACTGGCGGCTGGTGAAGATCGCCACCACCAAGGCGCAGCGCAAGCTGTTCTTCAATCTGCGGCGCCTGAAGAAGAATCTTGCCTGGCTGTCGGCGGAGGAGACCGCCGCCGTGGCGCGTGACCTCGGCGTGACTCCGGGCGAAGTGACCGAGATGGAGAAGCGGCTCGCCGCCCGCGACCTGTCCTTCGATCCGACGCCCGAGTCCGACGACGAGGAGACCTACAGTCCCGCCGCCTACCTGCCGGCGCCGGACTCCGACCCGGCTGCGGCGGTCGAGGACGCCGAGAGCGCCGATGACACCACCGCGCGGTTGCAGGGGGCACTCGGGCGCCTCGATGCGCGCAGTCGCGACATCGTCCAGCGGCGCTGGATGTCGGACGGCAAATCGACGCTGCACGAGCTCGCCGGGAAGTATGGCGTGTCCGCCGAGCGCATCCGCCAGATCGAGGCGAGCGCGCTGCTCAAGCTTCGCGGCCTGATGGCCGCCGCTTGAGAACGCTCCCTTAGGCGCAGCCGGCAAAAACCGCGCTTTTTGCCGGCGGCCAACGCAGTGTGTCCGCCGAAATCACTTCCTGTGATTTCGGCCAATAAACTGGTAGCGTCGCTCGCCATGCGCACCGTGGCCGACTGGCTCAGCGAGTACGGCTCGAGCCACCAGAACCCGACAAATAAGCTCCTGCACTGGCTGTGCGTGCCGCCCATCGTGCTCGCGGTGATGGGGTTGCTGTGGTCGATGCCGGTGCCGGCAGTCTTTGCCGGCGCCTCGCCTTGGGCCAACTGGGCGACCCTCACCGCCGCGGCGGCGCTCGTCTACTACCTGGTGCTGTCGCCCGCGCTCGCCGCCGGCGTGCTGCTCGCGTTCCTCGCACTGCTCGCGATCACGCAGGCGCTGTCGCAGCTTCCCTGGCCGCTGTGGATGACTTCACTCGTGATATTCGCGCTGGCGTGGATCGGGCAGTTCGTCGGCCACGCCATCGAGGGCAAGCGCCCCTCGTTCTTCAAGGACCTGCAGTTCCTTCTCATCGGGCCGCTGTGGCTGCTGGCGGCCGCCTACCGCCGCTTCGGCCTGCCGTACTGAGCTTGCTTCAGCGGCTGCCCGCCGCGCTCGCCACCGCGGCCGCGCGCACCGCCTCGGTCACCGACTCGTGCAGCGCGCGCTCGAGCGGATCGGGCACCAGCTCATCGCCGCGCGCGAAGCCGGCGATCGCCTCCGCGGCCGCCATCAGCATGCGGTCGGTGAAGCGCCGGGCGTGCGCTTCGAGCGCGCCCTTGAAGAGCC
>Ga0210394_10006275_pt1 | contig 12924 bp, 17 predicted proteins | sample IncBWC12MmetaG_FD_160121 | JGI IMG/M metagenome (GOLD analysis project Ga0210394, IMG submission 160121) | Forest soil microbial communities from Barre Woods Harvard Forest LTER site, Petersham, Massachusetts, United States - Inc-BW-C-12-M | ecosystem: Environmental > Terrestrial > Soil >... | reverse complement strand
TATCCTTGCTTCGAGCATCCCACCTTGACTGATCTGCTCGGAGTCAAAGGCGTGACGTGGCGCTACTACGCTCCCAGCGCTGGTTCCATCTGGACCGGGCCCGACGCCATTGAGCATATCTGTCGGCAGCAGACCATCAACGGCACGCTTACCTGCGTCGGGCCGGAGTGGATGAACAACGTAATCATCCCAGAAAAGCAAGTGCTCCAGGATATCGCCAACGGGCAGCTCGCACAGGTGACCTGGATCATTCCCGATGGCCTGAATTCCGATCATGCCAAAAGCAATGACGGCAGCGGACCGTCCAGGGTTGCCTCGATTGTCAATTCGATCGGCAACAGCCCTTATTAGGCGAACACGGCAATCATCATTACGTGGGACGATTGGGGCGGTTGGTACGACCATGTTGCCCCTAAGGTCATCGACGATGGCCTCAGTTGGGGATCAGGATACGTGTACGGCTTCCGAGTCCCTCTCATCGTCGTGTCAGCCTACGCCAAAGCCGCTTATATCTCGCATGTCACGCACGATTTCGGCAGTATCCTCAAATACATTGAGACTACCTTCAGCCTCCCGTCGCTCGGATACGCGGACGGCCCAGCAGATGACCTGTCCGATTGCTTCGACCTCACTCACTCGCCACTCACCTTCCGGACGATTCCTGCCCAGCTCAGTGCGGCTCACTTCTTGAACGACAAGCGGCCGCCGACCGACCCCAACGATGACTAACGTACCGGCGAGTCGATTTGGTCCTCCGGCTTCTTACACTTTGCTTGACCTAGCTTCCCCCGAGCGACAACCAGGTATTGGTGGATCTGCTCCAACTCCAACTCTGTAGCGGTCCAAATCATGTCGTGGCAGGTGGCGACCAGACTGATATCTGAGCCCCTATCGAGAGCATCCACCACTTCGTTCAGGGGAAATTCAGTCAGTTGCTCCCTCCCGCATTTCGGACATGCGACGGGAAATCTGATGGTAGGTTCAATCATCGCTCGCCTCCCTTCCTGCGTCGATATAGAACATACGTCTGAGAGAACGGAAATGATCCGAGACGGTTGACACAAGATGACTTGATTCTGCCTGCGGCGAGGCGGGAGGCCGGGCAGACGGAGATCAGCCTAGGCCCCGAGAACGGCGTGATAGCATTGAAAATCATGCTCGCATCAATTCGCCGTCTTTCTTCGCGCCTGCGCCCGGTTGGCCTTTGATGTACCTGCGAATGGCCGCTCGACTGACGGTCGCGCAACTGCTGTTCGCAGGAATGGCAGTCTCTCAGACCGAAGCGGAGGAGCCCCGCTTGGTACTTGAATTGGGCGCAGCAGGTGAACAGAGCCTCAAAGGCGGCGGCTCGAATTTCGGCCCAACGATCGCCGTTGAAGTTACTCCTATCGAGAACTGGCTTGAGCTCGAGGGCGGCGTGACCTCACTCTTCAGTCATGGCAAAACTGAATGGGACACTGATCTGCTTTTCAAGAAGCCGTGGACAATATCCGACAAAGTGGAGTTCATGATCGGCCTTGGGCCGCAATGGATACATACTACTGGTCAGGGTTCAACCACCAACTCAGTGGGCGGTGAGGCTGTGCTCGACTTTATGTTTTGGCCTTCTTCCAAGCATAAATTCGGGTGGTATCTTGAGCCAAGCTACGGCTACGATTTTGCGAAGGGACACGAGCAATCGCTGGGCGTGAGTGTCGGTCTGCTGATCGCGATCGCGAGCGCTAGGCGGTGATCGAGGGAGCACCGAGCGCCGACATCTGTGTCGGCTTCCAATCACGCGCACACGAGGCTAGGCTAGGGCGGGTACTGGCCGTGCATTAGCTCGGTCGCTTTTGGATGACAACTATGCCCAAGATCGACATCCCGGCCGTGCCGAAGCGCAAAGGCTCGGGCTATCCGATACCTTTCAATGCACCCTGTGCAGAACGTGTGCGCCAACGGTTGGGCAATGCTGGCGGGCTCACTGATTTCGGGATCAATCTCATGCACCTGCCGCCTGCCAATTGGTCAAGCCAGCGCCACTGGCATTCGGCTGAAGACGAATTCGTCTATGTGCTCGAAGGCGAGCTGACGCTGGTTGAAGATGGGGGTGAAACGGTGTTACGCGCCGGCGATTGCGCGGCCTTTCCGAAGGGCTCCGGCAACGGCCATCATCTGGTCAACAAATCGGGTGCGATGGCCGTTTATCTGGAAGTCGGTGCGCGCTCGGCCGCGGACGTTACGATCTGCTCCGATGTTGACATGATGAGTTCCAACGCCGACGGTCGATTTGTGCACAAGGATGGCACACCCTATCTCGATCTCTAGCCGAGTACGCTAGCGAAAATTGAGCGTTGTGCATTAGTTCGCCGGCTCAAGCTTCAACACGCGTCCGTCCGTTTCGTCTGTGCAGACATAAAGATAGCCATCCGGCGCCACCCGTACGTCGCGGATGCGCCAGTGCAAGTCATTCAGTAATTGCTCTTGATAAACGACGTTTCCGCGCTCATCCAGATGAATGCGACGCAAATGCTTGAACGCCAGCGCCCCCACGAAAAGATCGCCGCGCCACGCCGGGAACTGATCACCGCGGTATATCGCGAGTCCGGACGGCGCGATCGACGGCGTCCAATGGATGACCGGCTGCTCTAGCCCCGGGCGCTGCGTATACGGAGACACATAGCGGGCGCAGTGGCGCGCTTCAGCGGCTTTCGGGTGATCGTCTTCGGCGTCGCCGGTGCGTTAGCACTGTTCGTGCTATTTACGATCATGAGGAGGGTGCTGGGAACAGTGGGTATTTTCGGTGCGCGCGGAGCGACAGGCCTAGCGGCGCAAATGATCGTCGGCGCGGTTGCCGGTGTTCTGTTCGCGTGGCTTACTGCGCCTCGGAACCATTCAGTGCCACCCGCAACTTGACCTTCTGAGCCGCCAGCGGCGCAAGTTGGAAGTCGCGGCGACGGACTGAATCGGCGGTAGCCGATTGCAGACGTGGTCAGCTATATCGTTCACGTCAAGCTGGTGGCTGGTAGATCCCAACGATTACCTGCGACCGTTGGTGTTTGATCTGAATCAGAAATCCGATTTCGAGGGGGATCGATGGGTTGATGTAAACGTGATCGAGGGCCGGCGTAGTCTTCGCGCCGGCCCTTAGATTGATCGTAGTTGCGCCACCAGCGAACCATCCTCGCCTTGGGTGTTTTGTTCGTGTTGTTGGTGTTGGTTGGCGGATTCTATTTGGTCCGTCTAATCCGCGGTTACTGTAAGCGTGCCGGATTGGTTCTGCGCCGAAGCGCCGCTCAGTGAAATTATGTTGCTCGATGTCATGGTGTAGTTCGTCACGTCGGTTTCGAGGAGCGTGTTCTGCGTATCGTAGATCTTGGTGGTCACTGCAATGCCCATAGGGCTGCCGGGATCCACCGGCGCCATTACCACATAGCTGACTTGCGCTGTGCCGAGTGAGACGCTCATGGTGCTGTCGGTGTAGCGGCTGAGCGTACCCAGGGTCCCGGAACCCACGACCATGGTTGGGAACAAAATTGGTGCTTGCGCGACGTCGTACTCACTGCTGGAAACCTCGCCCAGAAAAGCGCTGTCACTACTGGCATAGTAGTCCGTGACGCTGGTCGAATAGGGCGCAGTCTGCACGTTGGTCGTAATAGTGCCGGCGACGGTCGTGGTTTGCGACAAAGCGGCGGTGCCGTCGAAGGTCGCACCGACCGCTGGTGGCCGCGTAAAAGTTCCGGATCCGGTGAATGCGGTCGACACACCGTTGACGACGACCGTGCCGCTCAAAGACACATTCGTGCTCAAGCCGTTGGTCACCATTTTGGCCATGCCCGTCTGTACATCGAAATTGTTGGACGACGGTGCGGCAGGGTTGGAACCGCCGCCACCGCACGCGCACAAGAGGATTGTTAAACATGTGAGCGTGCAGGGTTTTAGTGCTTGCCGCATGACCTGACTCCTTGGTCGAGATGATGACGATCGTACTTCTCGATGGATGACGACCTCAATCGTAGGACGCCCGCCGGGGATGACAAAGGGTCTTCGGTAGCGTCGCCGAGCGGCGACGCAGCGTTGACGAATCTGACATAACCAGGCCCATGGCGCGCGCATGGTCAGGCGCGCATACGCTCAATTGTAGCTCGCGGCTAGCTTTGAACGCGAGGCTATTTCGCCGGCCGTTCTGTGTAAGCAAATTTCTCGCCGGAAATATCCGCGGCGAACATCAGGCCGCCCTTGGCGATGGTGAACACTGCCATGCCCGTCTGGTAATCGCCGTTGGTGGTGGCATTGTTTTTCCCACCACTTGCTTCCGACGAGGCGCGATCTGTGCCAACACTCGCAGAGGCCCCCGCCGTGATCGCGACGGCGCTAGCACTAGCCGCAAATTCGAATTTACCCGATTCGAATTCGTCCAAGTGTCGCTTGTCTTGGAAGAATATGATTTCGCTGTACGCTTTGCCGCCCGCCTGGAACCCGATGCTCAACTGCGTCATTACGGCGTCGCCGACCACCCGATCATGCACATATACCTGACCCGCGCCTCGAGCTCCGCCGACGATGAGGCCGCCGGCGCCAATGGTTGGGAAAACTGCATAGGCATAACAATCCGTGAAAAAGACGGCGCTTTCTCCAGCATGTTTGAATAGCTCAATCGTCTCATCGTATTCGTCTGCATGGGCCACACCAGAACCCAGCAATAAGGCCAACGTCACACCGAAGATAGGAGGCTGGATTTTCATATAGAAGTCTTTGGTAATTGATGAGCAGGTTTGCGGTTCGAACGTACGTTGCGCCGCCGCCTGCCCACGAGAGCAGGCGCAAGGCTCGGCACAGTATACATCAGCGTCAAAGGGGAATTGCATCGCGTTGTTGTTGCCGGTAGCGCAGGGGATGGATGGAACTCTGGACGCATTGGTTAAACGCCATCCATAGCTTGCTGATTATTTTGTCGTCACAAGTTGGTTTGGGGACTGGCTTCGGTATCGTCGCGCTTACGCTGTTGCTTCGAACGGTGATTCTGCCGATTTCATGGCCCATCGCGTATCGCAGCTCCATTCGACAGAAGAGAATGCTGCGGCTGCGGCCGGAACTCCGCGTTGAGAGGAGCTGGGGCAATTAAGCGCTCTTAATCTCTTTGCCGGGCAGTGCGCAATCTGGGGGTCAACGACTGCCGCGGCGTCGCGTTGAATCTATTGTAGGTTCAACAGAAGGATCGCCGCCATGAACAAATGGTCATACGTTGCAGTGAGCGCTGCTCTCGCGGTTGCTGGTGTGGGTGCCAGCGTTTCGGCAGAGGCACACCCCTATCTGACGGTGGGTGTCGATGTTTCGGCTGTTGTTGTGGTCGGTCCGTTCGGGCATGCACCGGTCTATTGCGGTCCTTATTGTTATGAACACGGGCGCTACTGGCGTCGCGACTACGATCGGTACCGATTCGATCGCTTTCCCCGCGACCGTTGGTACCGGCGCTAGGGCACTAGTCTGCTGGCGCAACTATTGAATACAAACCCGTAATGCTCGCGCTGGCCAGGATGTGCCCCTCACGACCCGCCTTGATCAGGGCGTGATAGAGAGTTTCCGCGGCGGCAGGGAAGTTCGCCGAGCCCTTAAGCTCCAAGGACGTGTCGAGCGCATAGACTGTAAATGCGTAATGGTGGACGGACGGCTGCACTGCGGGCGGACAGGGCCCGTCGTACCCGTTGGTGCCCAGGAAAAAGTCGTTTTCAATCTGCTGTCCGAGCGTGCTCGTTGGAGCGCCGGCATTTGCAGGCAATTCCAGGCGCTCACGAGAGATGTTGTATATCCCCCAGTGAGTGAAGGCCGCGGTGGTGTCATAGAGAATTACTGCAAAGGTTTTCGTACCTCGCGGCGCGTTCGTCCAGGAGAGTTCCGGTGAAGTGTTGCCCCCGGGACTGCCATCGATCGAGCAGGCGTTGAGACCTTGGGCATTGGGCGATTCAAAAATCATGCTTATCGGAAGTACATCGCCGTCGGTGAACGTTGTGCTATGGAGTTCCATTTTCTTCTGATCCCACTGCCCCGCATCGTCTGCGAGCGCGGTTACGTTGAGTCCGATGGCCCATATACCGAGCGCGAGGCCCGCGAGGGTAAGCAAACGCCAGCCGTAAGTCCGTGTCGTCGTCATGGCGACCTCCCTGAATTGTTGGTCAATTGCCGTTTTCGATGTGAGGAATCCCGCTCTGTCTTCGCATTTCCGCAGGGAACAAAAATCCTACCCCTCAAGGGGACAGGCCGTCAAACGAGAACCACGTATTGCCGCACGGGCGCATGTCACTACGACCGTTCACAGCGCAAACCTGACCGTCCGACATAAATCCGTCGGCACCCGCTGGGTTGGACGTGTAATCCGCACACACCATCTCACTCTTAGGGATCGAAAGGAGAGAACCATGCGCATTTCAGTCCCGATATTTGCAGCAGCGGTGATGCTGGCCGCGCTTAGCTTTGGCGCGCGCGCCGACACCTCAACAGACGGACGTCCTACGAGGATTTCAGGTCGCAGCGCTGTTTATTACGGTGATCTAAATCTTTACGCTGAAAAAGATGCCAAGATCATGCTTCAGCGAATCGAACGAGCGGCCAAGAAGGCATGCGGCGGCCACGCTACGGTCAGTTCTTATACCGGATCATTGGACCGCTACACCTTTGAGGAATGTCGCGGCGAAGCCATTCAGCGAGCAGTGAATCAGCTCGGCGCTCCTCTGGTGACTCGCATCTATTCCGAGGCAAGGCCGCGAGAGTCCTAGCATGGCTACGCGGCGACGGCCAACCCTGCGGTAGTCGTTGGAATTGGACCGTTCGCGGCTGCGTTTGGACCGTTCGCCACGATTCGGCCGTCTCGTGCCGAACGCCGTATAATTTGTTGCCCACATGAACGACGCCGAACGACCGATCGCGCCACCCAAATCGCAGCTGGCTTATTGGATATTTCAGCTGACCGGTTGGGGGGCATACAGCCTGTCGCGCTTCTTTGGCGGCGTCTCGGTAATGAATCTTCCCTGGGTGCACTTCGGGCTGCAGTTACTGTTGGTCGACGCCCTGGGTTTTTGGCTCTCTCATTTGCTGCGGGATTACGTGCGGCGCCATCAATGGCGCGCACTGCCTATTCGCAAGCTGAGTTTGCGAATCGTAGCCGCCGCAATCGTATGCGGCATTCCCCTCGGCATCCTGACGCAATTCACCGATGTCGCGTTGTTGCAGGATCCGAATCAGCTGCTCGAGGGGGTAAGTTCGGCATTGCGATTTCAATTGGCATTGCCGGTCGCGATTGCCTTGCAGATCGTCAATTGGTCCGTTGTGTTCCTGATCTGGCTCACGCTTTACTTTACCGCGCTCGCCGTGCGGGAACACCGCTCGGCGCAACTCCGGCAATCGGAGCTCGCGCGGGCACTGCACTTGGCTGAACTGCGGCTGCTGAAATCTCAGCTCAATCCGCACTTTCTGTTCAATGCACTCAACACCGTGCGCTCACTCATCGCTGATGATCCGGCGCGCGCGCAAAACGCCGTGACGCACCTGGCAAACACGCTGCGTTATACCTTGAACTCGCGACAAGATGAGCTGGTCACGCTGTCGCAGGAAATGGACATCGTGGCCGATTACCTGGAGCTCGAGTCCATGCGGTGCGAGGATAGGCTGCGCATCGAGAAACAGGTTCCTGCGGAAGCGGCGGGAGTACGTATTCCGGTGATGCTGCTGCAGACTCTGGTTGAGAATGCGATCAAGCATGGCATCGCCGAATTGCCTGCGGGCGGCGTGTTGCGCATCTCCGCCGCGGTAAAGGATGACATGCTCAATTTGGAAGTCGAGAATCCGCGGTCGGCTGCTCCGACCAATGCGGCGCACGAAAGTGTCGGCCTACGCAATGCGCGTGACCGATTGAGGCTTCTGTTCGGTGCGCGTGCCAGTCTGGATTTGGATCTGTCGCGGCCGGCGGTCGCCACGGCGCGATTGCGCATTCCACTGCAACTATGAAGGCGATGATCATTGATGACGAGCCGCCCGCGCGCCGTGAATTACGGCGACTGCTGGACGAATTCGCCTGGGTGGAGATAGTGGGCGAGGCGGGCAACGTGGATCAAGCCGATGAAATGATCACATCGCTCACACCGGAGCTGCTGTTTCTCGATATTCAAATGCCAGGAGGCACCGGCTTCGACCTCTTGACCCGTTTGGAGGATGTGCCGCAGGTCATTTTCACCACCGCCTACGATCAACATGCGGTGCGAGCATTCGAGGTCGATGCGCTCGATTATCTGCTCAAACCCATCGATCCAGCGCGGCTGACCGAGGCGTTGAGTCGGGCCAGAAGCGTGAACGCAGCGCGCACGCCGCACCCGGGTGCGGTACTGGAACAGATTTTTGTCCGTGACGGCGACCGGTGTTGGTTTGTGCCCCTGCGAGAGGTGCGGCTGCTGACCTCGGAGGGCAATTACATTCGCTTGTCGTGGGGCAAGGAAAAGCCCTTGCTGGGACGGGCCTTGGCGGCGCTTGAGCAGCGTCTCGATCCGAATCGCTTCTTTCGCGCCAATAGGCGGCAGATCATCAATCTGGATTTCATCGAGAGTGTGGATCTCGGCGTCAATGGGCGGTTGCATGCGCAGCTGCGCGATGGTGCGGAGGTGGAGATCTCCCGACGGCAGGCGCGCTTGTTCAAGACCAAGATGAGCATCTAGACCTTTTCCAAGAAATTGGATGGTTAGTCCAGCGCCGCCAGGATGTCGCGGCCATAGCGGGCGATGTCGAAGATGCCGCCGTTGGCCGGATCGAAGCCGCGGCGCACGATGACCACGTTTTTCGAGGGCACAATGAATACGTACTGCCCGCGGTTGCCGTTCATCAGGTAGGTCCCTTCGGGCAATCCTTGCTCGGGCCCGTAGAGCCAAAAGAAGGCACCGTAGCCCGCACCCTGTGGCGGCTGCGCGGCGCCGGGCGTGGCGATAAACCTCGACCAGCCCTCGGGCAGCAGACGTTCGCCGTTCCACACGCCGTTGTTGAGGTAGAGCAGAGCCAGCCGCGCGAGATCGCGCGCCGTGGTCCAGACCTGGCTGGAAAGAATGTAGTTTCCCTGCCAGTCGGTCTCCGGGGTCGTATGAAACATCCCGATGCGCCAGAACAGTTCAGTGAAAGGGAAGTCGATCGCCGCCTGGCCGCCGCCGAGCGTTGCGCGCACGCTGCGCGCAACGAGCAGAGAATCATTGTTGGCGTAGCGGAAGCGAGATCCGGGCGCCGCCTCCAGCGGCATGGCGGCGGCCCACTGGGTGACCAACCCCCCGCCGAGGTAGACCTCGTCCGTGCGGTTGCCGGGTCCGTCCGTCCAGAGCCCGCTATTCATATGCATAAGGTTTGTAAGCGTGATCGCGGCCCTCGGGTCGCCGGGATGTTTCCATTCGGGGATGTTGGCGGGCGCGTCGACCTTCAACAATCCCAACTGAACCGCACGTCCAACTACGGTCGCGGTGATACTCTTGGCTGCGGACCAGGTCCGCTGCGGCGTATGCAGGTCATAGCCCTCGCGATAGCGCTCGGCGAGGATTTTTCCGTCCTTGATGACGATGATCGCGGTCGTTTTTGTCCCCGCGCCATAGGTCTGACCATCGAACAGCTTGGCGACGATTGGGGAAAGTGCGGCGGACGGCTTTTGGGTGGCGGTCGCGCCGACGTCACCGTCCGGCCACGCTCGCATGTCCAAATCGCCGGAGGGGCGCACCGCCTTAAGCTGCGGAAGGGTCGCAGCCGTTTCCGGCCCGGCGCCAATAGGCAGTTGCGTGCAACCGAGGCCCGGCCTCCAAACGGCAATGCGCGGTGACAGTTTCTCGTCGAAAGCCACGCTGACCATGCGCTTGGTGCGGTCAACCTGGGGTACCGGCAAGCTGCGGACCAGCGCCTGGTACTGCTCGTAAATTCCTTCCAAATCATCGGCAGCGATCTGCTGGGGCGTCTGCCCCGCGTTGAACACACCGCTGCATACGAACGCCGCTTTATACCCCGCCGCCAAAGCGCGGGCGTGCAGGTCCTCCTGGGTATGGCCCACCACTGGCACGGCAATAAAGAGCGCCGCCACGATCAATCTACGCACGGATTCCCCCTTTCCTCTCTCTCAGGCAACCGGCAGAGCTGGATTGTATTCGGCTGGGTGAGCGGGATGGAAATCTTCGTTCTACAGAGGAGCGTAGCGGCCGTGCGCGCCGCCGCCGGGAACCAATTGGCTTCCCGGATCGCTAATTAAAGCTTCTCGACCGGCCGAGAGCTTTTTTGGCTCCCGGCCGATCCATCCATATCGGGGCTTTAGTTTTTGGCGGTTCTCACATCGCCTATACCGAACTGTTGGGCTGCATCGACACCATTTTTCTCAATGAATACTTGCGCAAGGTTTGGGATTTTTGCGCCGTGTACTGCATGGCCAATAGCGTCCTTAACACAGGGTCCGGGAGCAAACATCATTTCGGGTGTGTCCGACTTTGACTCGCCGCAAGCATAGTAAGCGGCTGTCTCAATGCGTGCGTAGAGGCGATGCGCCCCTTCGGTGGTATTCGGATTTAAGTCCGAGAATTTCACCTGTATGGACACGGGTGCAAATGGGGAATCGGCATGAACGCAGATCGGTGCGGACGCAATCACCGCTGCGCTGAGCGTGAGAAGTATGCGCGCGCTCGATCTCGATGAATTCTTGTCAAACATAAGCTGGCTCTCCCGGGGGTTGCTGTCGCAATTGAAGATATCGATATATCTATCGATCGATCCAGGGAGTACTTGAAGGCAGATTGCGGCTTATGTGATCGCTTGCACACAGTATCGAGCAGACTGGTTCAGTTCTTTAGGACATATTCTGAGTTGTGTTAACCACGTCCCACAATACTTTGTCCGCGCATTCGGTTGAGCGATCGCTGGTTGCCCACTTTAGCCGGCGGCGCTGACCGGCATTCATCTTTTCCGGTGCTCAAGCTTTTTGATATGGCGCGTTTCCGGGTCTTTGGTCGTCGGAGGGGGGACGGCGCGATTTGGCTTTTTTTTATTCACAGGGCCTCGGCGACTGGGTGACGGTCTCCGCTAACCGGTGCAGGGCGGCGGGACCCGTATCCAACTTTGCGCGACGGTCCTCTGCCAGGAATCCAAAGGCGGGTTGATGGTGTTGGGGGAGCCGAATTACGGCAATCAGGATCGTTTGGACTGCGCAATTACAGTCGGCAATACGGTGCCTGTACCCGCTTGTAGGAGCTATAGTGGCAGGTGGAAATCGAGATCAGGAGTTTCTATGACTAAAGTTACTTATGAAATCGTTCGGCATGATGGAGGTTGGGCGTACAAAGTCGATGAGACATTCTCGGAACCCTTCAAGACCCATGATGAGGCGCGGAATGCCGCTGAGCTGGCGGCTAAAGAACAGGCGGAGCCCGGCGAAGCGACTGTCATTTCTTATGAGGACAAGGAGGGCCATTGGCATAAGGAGAAATCCGCCGGGGGCGACCGTCCGAAGGCAGATGTCGAGGGGTGAAGACCCTTTGGTTTGCACGCAGTGAAACGCCACCGCCAACCCGCAGTCGCTCATCGGCCATCATCTCCTCAACGCCAAGCGCGGCTGAGTTTGCGCAATCTTTCAAGCTGACAATACGGCAGGCTACATGAACTCGACAATGCGGGCTTCTCTCATCATTAGCATCGCCATCACCACGGCAATGGCTTTTCCATCTTCTGCGCTGGGCCAGCGTCTCCCTAAACCGTCCACCGACTCACCCATCGATCCAAAGCAGCCAACAGGCCGGAGCGCGCTTCGTCAGATAGTACAAGACCAGTGCGTCTTGAATTGGCAGAAGGACCACAATCCGGCTCCCTGCGAGCGCGTGTTTCTTTCCGATCCGAAGGATAGCGGCTCTGGATATGCAGTCATTGCGGCTCCCGGCGGCGGAGCACATTACTTGCTGGTTCCGACGCGGACGATGGCCGGAATTGAAAGCAGCGAACTACTCGATCCAGACGCGCCTAACTATTTCGCGGAGGCTTGGCGCGCGCGGGGGTTACTAGGTGCGTTTGTCGGCCACGATGTGCCGAGAACTGGTGTCGGACTCGTCGTTGGCATTTCCCAGTCTCGCTCTCAAGATCAATTTCATATTCATATCGAGTGCTTGCAGCAAGACGTTTTCGAGGCATTACGGGTATCGGCAGACAAGTTCGTGGACGTTTGGTCGCCCATAACCATTGCAGGATCGGCATTTCAGGCGCGGCGAATCGTGGCAGACGGCCTGGACGCCGCGAATTTGTTCGAGTTGCTCGCGACTTTGAGTCCGGATGCGCGGCATCACTTGGGCAACTACACTCTCATCGTTGCGGGCATGCAATTCAAGAGCGGCCCCGGATTTGTGCTCCTGACGGGAACCGGCCCGAGCGGTGAGATTTTGCTCGATTCGACCTGCGCAGTGGCTGGTGGCGGCGGATGAATGAACCGACGTATCAGATCAAGCAGGAAATGCGAGACGTGGTCGTGCGTGAGACATGCCAGTGCCGCGCGTCCTGACATGCCGGTGAGGCCGGACGATGAAACGACCGGTAACTGATACCGAGCGGGGCCGGCTGGGCCTCGATGCGCCCATCAGCCGGCGCGACTTTTTGAACGGCAGCCTTGCCGCAGCCGGCAGCGCCTTAGCGCGACCCGCGGGCTCAGCCATTGCGGATACCTTCACCGGATATGGCGGTGTGGGCGACTATGCCCGGGCCAACGGAAACACGTGGTCAGTGGTGCAGGCGGCGCATCGCTTGCGCGACGGTGGCTACAGCGAGGCCGTCATTGCAGCCGCGCGGGACGCCGGGCAATTCGATTTGGTGGTGGTGGGCGGCGGCATTGCTGGCCTGAGCGCGGCACACCGCTTCCGCCAACTGCGCGGTGCAACCGCCCGCATCCTGATTCTCGAGAACCATGCCATG
>Ga0210394_10006274_pt1 | contig 12927 bp, 14 predicted proteins | sample IncBWC12MmetaG_FD_160121 | JGI IMG/M metagenome (GOLD analysis project Ga0210394, IMG submission 160121) | Forest soil microbial communities from Barre Woods Harvard Forest LTER site, Petersham, Massachusetts, United States - Inc-BW-C-12-M | ecosystem: Environmental > Terrestrial > Soil >... | reverse complement strand
TGTGCAGCGTCATCATCTGCACGCAGTCCTCCCACTCGTTCGCCTGGCCCTCGCCGGATTCGAGCGCCGCGTGCGCGAGGAACGCTTCGAGCGGCGGCATATCGCTCGCCTCCGGCGTGAAGCCGCGCGCCGCGCTCACGAGCTCGTCGAGGTTCTCGACGCGCGCCTCGCCGCGGTCGGCCTTGTCTCGCTGGAAGTGGGCGATGAGGCCCGAGCCCTTGAGCACCGCGTCCACCTGCTCGTGCAGGGCCAGCCCCGCCGTTTCGCGCGCCAGCCCGTCGATGAGCGCGAGGAAAGCGCCTAAGGCCGCCGCGGCCCGGCCGGCGAGCTCGGTGCCGGGGGTGCCGAGCGGCGCCGCCGCCGCCTCCCAGAGCGAGGTGCCCGCGGCGCGCGCGCGTTCGCGCAGCGTCTCGAGGCTCTTGGCGCCGAGGCCCCGCGTCGGCAGGTTCACCACGCGCTCGAAGGAGGCGTCGTCGCGGCGGTTCGAGATGAGACGCAGGTATGCGAGCGCGTCCTTGATCTCGGCGCGCTCGAAGAAGCGCAGGCCGCCGTACACCTTGTAGGGAATGCGCGCCGACAGAAACGCCTCTTCGAACACCCGCGACTGCGCGTTCGAGCGGTAGAGGATCGCGATGTCGCGGCGCTTGAGGCCGTGCGCGACGTGCTCGCGGATGCGGTGGGTGACGAACTCCGCCTCGTCGCGCTCGTTGAAGGCGGTGTAGAGCTGGATTGACTCGCCGCGCGGGCCGCTGGTCCACAGCTTCTTGCCGAGGCGGTTGGCGTTGTGGGCGATCAGGCCGTTGGCAGCCTCGAGGATGGTGCCGGTCGAGCGGTAGTTCTGCTCGAGCTTGAAGAGCAACGAGTTGGGATAGTCGCGGCGGAAGTCCTGCAGATTCTCCGGGCGCGCACTTCTGAAGGCGTACACCGATTGATCGTCGTCGCCCACCACGAACGGGTAGCCGCCGCGCGCCGCGTGCGCCTCGCCGTTGGCGCCGGCCCCGTTCGCTTCGGCCCGGAGCTGCGGCGGCGCGATGAGCTTCAGCCACGCGTACTGGATGCCGTTGGTGTCCTGGAACTCGTCCACCAGCACGTGACGGAAGCGGCGGCGGTAGTGCGCGAGCAGCTCGGGGTTGTCGCGCCACAGCTCGAAGGCGCGCAGCAGCAGCTCGGCGAAGTCGACGACCCCGGTGCGCGTGCAGGCCTCCTCATAAGCCGCGTACAGGGCGATCAGCTCGCGGCGCGTCGCATCGCCGCCGTCGGCGAGCCGCGCGGGGCGGCGTCCCTCGTCCTTGTTGGAGTTGATGAACCACTGCACCTCGCGCGGGATCCAGCGCGTCTCGTCGAGCTCCCTGGCGCGGATCACTTTCTTGATGAGGCGCTGCTGGTCCTCGGAGTCCATGATCTGGAAGCCCTGCGGCAGGCGCGCCTCGCGCCAGTGGATGCGCAGCAGCCGATGCGCGATGCCGTGGAAGGTGCCGATCCAGAGCGCCGCGGCGGGAATGCCCAGCAGCCGCTCGACCCGCGCGCGCATCTCCCCGGCCGCCTTGTTGGTGAAGGTGACGGCGAGGATGCTCTGGGGCGAGGTGCCCTCGGCCTGGATCACCCAGGCGATGCGATGGGTGAGCACGCGCGTCTTGCCGCTGCCGGCGCCGGCCAGCACCAGCACCGGCCCCGGGGGGGCGGTGACGGCGGCGCGCTGCGCGTCGTTCAGCGGATTCAAGATCGGGGAGAGATCCATAGGGCGCGCATTCTACGGGAAAGCCCCTTGAGTCTCAGGCGTCCGTTGCGAGCGTCTCCTGCGCAAAACGCACCAGCGCCACGGCGAAACTCAGCAGCACCGGACCTATGATCAGCCCCAGGATCCCGTACGCCGACACGCCGCCGATCGCGCCGATGAAAATGGCGAGCGTCGACACCTCGGCGTGCTTGGAGGTGAGGATCGGCCGCAGCACGTTCTCCGCGACCCACATGCCGAGCGTGCACAGGACGATGAAGATCGCCGCGCCCCAGCGGCCGATGGCCGCCAGATACAGCGCCGCGGGAATCAGCACGATGGCCGAGCCCGAGGGCAGGAAGGCCGCGATCGCCCCGAGCACGCCGAACACCAGCGGCGAGGGCAGCCGCACGATCGCGAAGCCGACGCCGACGATCGCTCCCTGGATGAGCGCGGTCGACACCGAACCGAACACCACGGCGCGCGTCACGTCGCCGAGGTAGTTGAGGAGCCGCCGGCGCGGCTCGCGCGCCATCGGGATGAGGCGCTCGAGGGAGGCGAGGATGGCGACTCCGTCCTGGAGAAAAAAGAACAGCATGAAAAGCATCATGAAGAAGCCGACCAGCGTGCCGAAGACCCCGAGCGCGAGGTCGCCCCCCATGGTGGCCGCGGACTTGAGCACCGTCTGCACCCCGTCGCTGACCCAGCCCTCGACCTGCTCGGCACTCACCGCGGCGTTGTCGCGCGCCCAGCTCACCGGCGCGCCGAGCAGCGGCAGCGTCGACAGCCGCTCGAGCAGATCGGTCCAGGAGAGCAGGCTCTTGCCGCGCAGGTAGCCGACCAGATGCGCCACCTGGCCGGCGAAGGCGACGCCCAGCATGGCGAGCGGCGCCAGCACCAGGAAGGGGGTCAGCCCGGTGAGGATGCCGGCCGCGAGCGAGCGCCGCCCCCTGAGGCGCACGCCGAGCCACTCGTGCAGCGGATGCAGGATGAATGCGAGCACCGCGGCCCAGCCGATCTCGGCCCGCAACGGCGCGAGGATCTGGTAGAGCACGTAGGCCAGCACGGCCACGGCCACGATGAGGAAGCAGCGGCGGTAGAACTGGGACGCCATGCGGACCCTTCGCGCGGGTGCGGGGAGCTCAAGCCTAGCGGGAACCGACCTGCGGCGCGACGCCGGAGAAGCGCGCGCCGAACGCCGTGTCGGTCAGGCTCTCGAGAAAGGCCGTGAGCGCGGCGCGCTCGGCGTCGTTCAGCGGACCGCGGGGCAGCCGGCGGTCGATGCGCGCCGCCCCGCCCGGCCGCAGCGCCAGGCCCGAGTAGTGCTCGAGCACCTGAGCGAGCGTCGCGAAGCGCCCGTCGTGCATGTAGGGCGCGGTGAGCGCGACGTTGCGCAGCGTCGGCACGCGCAGCGGCTCAGCGCTCGTGCCGTTGCGGGCGAAGCTCGCCGCCCCCGTCGCGCCCTGTGCGTCACGCCAGTTGCCGGCGAAATTGAATCCCGAGTGGCACCCGGCGCAGCCCACGCGCGCGGAAAAGAACAGCGCCATGCCCGTCTTGGCCTCGGCGCTGAGCGCTGCGTGCTCGCCCGCGAACACGTAGGCATCGAAGGCCGAGCCGCCGGAGATGAGCGTGCGCTCGAAAGCGGCGATCGCCTTGACGAGGGTGTCGAAGCTGACGGGAGGAGCGGCTCCGGGGAAGGCGGCGGCGAACGCCGCGGCGTAGCCCGGATCGGCGGCCAGCCGCGCGCACAGCGCCTTCTCCCGGCCGCGCACCCCGAGCTCGACGGGGTGCTCGTTGAGGAGCGGCGTGAGCATCTGCGTCTCGAGCGAGCGCACCCGTGGTGTGTCCCAGCCGAAGCTCACGTTATAGGCGACGTTGACGAGCGCCAGCGCGTTGTGGGGCAGCTCGCCGCCCGTGGCGCCGATGGCGCGTGGCTTGTCGTCGGCGAAGGAGCGCTTGGGATCGTGGCAGCTCGCGCAGGAATAAGCGCCGGTGACCGAGAGCCGCGGATCGAAGAAGAGCCGCGCACCTAAGGCCACCTTGGCGTCGGACATGGGATTGTCGGCGGGAACCGCCGGCACGGGGAAGCCGCGCGGCAGCCGCCAGACGTACGCAGGGGTTGCCGGCGTTTGCGCCCCGGCCGCGCCCGGCGCGAGCACCGCGCAGGCGGCCCAGGCCGCGCCGAGCGCCGCGGCTCTCAGCGCCAGGCGCTGATCGTGCCCGCGCGGGTGAGGGCTGCGGTCTGTGCGGCGATCTGCGCGCGCTCCTGGATCCACCGGTCGAGCTCCTCGGCCCCCGCCGTGCTGTCGCCCGCGGGAGCGGCGCGCTGGGCCGCAACCCAGCCCTTCATCGCGCCCAGCAGCTTGTCGGCGAGCGCGCGGTTGCCGGCGAAGAGATCGAGATAGGCCTGCTTGGCGTCAGCGAGCCGATTGACGCCGAGGAAGGCCTCGCCGCGGTATTCGAGCGCGTCGGGATAGCCGGGCTTGAGCGCGAGCGCGCGGTCGTAGGCGGCGAGCGCGACGTCGTAATGCCTGAGCTTGCGGCTGGTGTAGCCGACGTAGTTCCAGGCCTCGTAGCGCTGCGGGTCGAGTTGCACCGCCTGGCTGAACCTGGCCAACGCGGCGGCGTAGCGGTCCTGGGCATCACGCTGCGCCTTGTCCTTCTTGCCGGCATCGCTCGCGCTCGCCGCCTCGGCGTCCGCCTTGTCGGCCTTGCGCACGTAGCCCACGCCGTCGTTGTAGAGCTGGCGCGCCTGTTGTTCGGGGGTCGCGACCCGCGGCATGGACGGCATCGGGGACATGCCGCCGCCGCTTGCGAGGGCCGCCGGCAACGCACCGCTCGCGAGCAGTGCCGACAGCAGGAGTCTCGGAATCGTACGCATGGGGTGGCTCCTTTGGATCGCCTATGCTGACTCCGCCGTGGCGCGTGCCGCAAGATCCCGGAACCACTCGCGGTCCGCGCGCGGCGTTCCGGCCTCAGCGCCCGGGCAGCGGCTGCGACCAGTGGGCGTCGCGGAACTTCCACGTGCCCTCGGCTCGCTCGACGACCGCGGTGAAGTAGCCGCCGTCGGTGAGGCGCGTGCCGTCGGCGAGCTCGCGCACCTCGGACCACGGCAGTCCCACCACCGCCAGATCGGGCCCGAGGACGTCGACGCGCGCATCCGCCCCCCACTTGAGCTCGATGTGGCGGATATCGCGCGCCGCGGCCGAGATGCCCACGATCGCGGCAGTGCCGTCGCGAAAGGCGAGCACGCCGTCGGAGGCCATGAAGAACTCAGGCTTCGCCGCGAAGTAGCGCCGCCAGGCGGCGGGGCCGTCACGGCTGACGCCCTGCGCGACCTCCGCGAGGAACTGCCGCACGCTCGCCTCGACGGCCGGCGCGGCCGCACCGGTCAGTTTCACCGGGGGCGCCGGGCAGCCGCCGAGACCTGAGCCGGCGAGCAGCGTGAGTGCCGCGAGGAGCGCGCGCCAGGTCCTCATGGGGCTACCAGCGGTTGCGCAGCTCGCGCAGCCGCACGAACACGGTGCGCGCATCCGGATGCTCGGGCAGGTCGGGGAATTTCTCCCGCAGGCGCGCGATCACCTGCGGGTTCTGCAGGCGGAAGAAGGTGTTGATGCGCTTTTCCTCGCCGAGCGTCGTCACGCGGGCCGCGGCCGGGTCGTGCGTGCGTGCGCTCTCCACCAGCGCCGCGGCGTCGCGGTTCGCGGGCTCGCGGTCGAGCGTGAACTCGAGGTTGCGCGCGAGATACTCGTGTCCCGGATAAACGCGCGTCGCCTCGGGGAGCTGCGCCAGCTGTGTGACGAAGGTGCCGTAGAGCGCCTGCGGGTCGCCGCCGTTGTAACAGTTGCCGGCGCCGGCGTTGAAGAGCGTGTCGCCGCAGTAGAGCGCGGCCTCCGCGCCGCGCGACAGCAGGCACACGTGCGTCATGGTGTGCCCGGGGGTGTCGAGGCACTCGAGCTCCACGGTGCGCCCGACGCGGACGCGGTCGCCGCCGTTGAGTCCCCGGTCGACGCCGCCGATGGTCGCCGCCGCGCCCGCGTGCGCCAGCACTCTGGCGCCGGTCTCGGCCTTGAGCGCGGCGTTGCCGCCGGTGTGGTCCTGATGCTCGTGGGTGTTGAGGATCTGCGTGATCTGCCAGCCGCGCTGCCGCGCCGCATCGAGCACCAGGCGCCACTCGAGCGGGTCGATGGCGAGCGCCTCGCCGGTCTCGGAGCAGGCCACCAGGTAGTGATAATTGCGCAGCGAGTTACCCGACCAGATCCGTTCCGTCAACATGAGCGTCCCTTTCCCCTCGAATCAGCGTGGCGTGCCCGCAACGTACCGCGAAGCTGCGCCGCGCGCCATAATGCGCACATGACCCATACGTTTCTGTTCGAGCCGGCGGTGTGGATCGCAGCAGGAACGTTCTGGCGGGGGGACGGCGAGCCGCTCGAAGCCGTGGGCCGCACCGAGATCGCACACCGCGACCAGTGCTGGCTGCTCTCCGGGAAACTGAAGGTGCTCGGGGCTCCGCCGGTCGAGTTCGTGCACGCCTACCTGATCGAGCCCCCGGCCGAGGGCGCCAGCGCGATGAAATGGACCTTCGAGACCGAGACCTTCGGCAAGCTCGCCGGCACCTACGTGATCGTCGAGCGCTCGATCCTGTCGCTGTTCGGCTGTGAGACCTCGGGCTACCACGGCACGGAGCACCTGAGTCAGCTCGACGCCGACCACTATGCGACCGACGGCGCGCTGCTGCAGAAGGACAAGCTGATCTACTCCTGGGCGCTGCGGCTCAGCCGCGAGATCTAACGCAACGCCGGCAGGTAGTGATCCACCAGCAGCCCTGCGAACAGCCACATGAGGTAGTTGACCGAGAAGTGGAACACGCGCATCGGCAGCTCCGCGCGCGTGCTCACCTTCAGGGCGAGTGCGTAATACAGGAACCCCGTATCCAGAACGACCGCCGCGGCGAGATAGACCAGTCCGCTCATGCGCGTGAGGTACGGCAGCAGCGTTACCACCGTGAGGAGCACGGTGTAGAGCAGCACCTGCAGCCGCGTGAACTCGACCCCGTGGGTCACCGGCAGCATGGGGATGCCGGCGCGCGCGTACTCCTCGCGCCGCGCGATCGCCAGCGCCCAGAAGTGCGGCGGCGTCCACACGAAGATGATGAGAAACAGCAGCAGCGCGTTCGGGTCGACGCTGCCGGTGACCGCGGTCCAGCCGAGCACCGGGGGGGCGGCGCCGGCGGCGCCGCCGATCACGATGTTCTGCGAGGTGGCGCGCTTCAGCCACACCGTATAGATCACCGCGTAGCCGATGAGCGAGCAGAAGGTGAGCACCGCGGTGAGGAGATTCACCAGGAAGGCGAGCAGCGTCATCGCCGTGCAACCCAAGATCGCGGCGAACACCAGCGCGGCGCGCTCGGTGAGCTGCCCGGTGGGCAGCGGTCGTGCGCGGGTGCGCGCCATCAGCTCGTCGATCCGCCGGTCGAGCACGTGGTTGATGGTGGCGGCGCAGGCGGCCGCGAGCGCAATCCCTAAGTTGCCGATCAGGAGCGGCTCGAGCGGCGGCAGTCCCGGGCTCGCGAGCAGCGTGCCGACGATCGCGGTGAAGGTGATAAGCGCGACCACCTTGGGCTTGGTGAGCTCGAGGTAGCGCCGCCACACGGGAGGCGCGCGCCTCGTAATCTCGGGGGTGATCGCCACGTGCGCGCCTGACCGCCCTAGCGGGTGCTGAGATAGCGCGCCAGCGCGAGCACCGCGAGCAGCAGCAGCGCTGCTCCGGCGGTGTGCGCGGTGGCGAGCCACAGCGGGAAGCCCCTGACCACCATCGACACCCCGAGGATCAGCTGCAGCCCGAGCGCCCCGAGCACCGCCCAGGCGCGGCTGCGGGCGCCCGAGAGTCCCCGCTGCCGCAGCGTGAACACCGCGGCGAGCGTGAGCGCCGCGGCCGCGACGAGGGCTCCCAGGCGGTGGGTGAGATGGATGGCGGTGCGCGCGGCGGGTCCGAGCAGGCCGCCCTCGTAGTCGACGTTGGCGCCGTGCCAGAGCACGAAGGCGTCGCGGAAATCGCTCGGCGGCCACCAGGCGCGCTGGCAGGTGGGGAAATCGGGACAGGCGATGTCGGCGTAGTTGCTGCTGGTCCAGCCGCCGAGCGCGATCTGCACGGCGAGCGCCACCAGCCCGAGGATCGCTAGGTGGTGCGCGCTCGCGATGTAGGCGGCGCCGCCGCGCAGCGAGCGGCCCGCGCCGCCGAGCGAGCTCGCGCCCCAGGAGCTGGTCGGGAGCGAGAGCGCCAGCCACCACAGGAGCCCGAGTGTCGTGAGCCCGAGCAACAGGTGCAGCGTCACGATGAGCGGCGTCAGCTGCCAGGTGACGGTGAGCATGCCGAGGAGTGCCTGCACGATGACCGCCGCGAGCAGTGTCAGCGCGAGCGGCAGGCTCGTGATGCGCTCACGGCGCGCGCGGATGGCGAGCGCCGCGATGGCGACGATCACCAGCGCGAGCGTGCCGGCGGCGTAGCGGTGCAGCATTTCGCGCCACGCCTTGCCGGGCTCGAGCGGACGGGCGGCGTAGACGCTGCGCGCGGCGTCGTGGGCCGCGCCGCTCGGGGTGAGGTGGCCGTAGCAGCCGGGCCAGTCGGGGCAGCCGAGGCCGGCGTCCGAGAGCCGTACGTAGGCGCCGAGCACCACCACGCCGAAGCACAGCAGCACTCCGCAGAGCGCGAGGCGACGCATCCAGCGCCCGACCGGCTTCATGTGATTGCCATCCTCGCGCCGTCAGCCGATATGAGAGAGCCGCAGGAGCATGCGCAGGTCTTCGAGCAGGCCGTGCGGATCGAGGCGCGCATCGTAGCTCATCATGAGGTTGCCGAGCGGATCGACCAGGTAGATGGAATGCGCACGCTCGGCCGCCGGGAATCGCGCGCGGAGCGCTGCGGCGGCGCTGCCGCTCGCATCGAGCACCGCGAGTCCCGCCTCGGCGCCGCCCGCGGAGTCCGTACAGCAGCTGCCGGTGACGAGGAACACGCGCGCGACCCGCGTCATGTCGTTGTTGAGCCCGAGCCGCGTCTGGCGCATCACGCGCAGCGCCGCGCGGCAGTCGGCATCGCAGCCACCGTCGGCCAGGTACACCAGCGTCCAGCTGCCCCGCAGCGTCGCCGGGGCTGCGGCGTCGCTCCCCGGCGCGCGCGGCAGCGCCACCGCGGGCAGCGGTCGCGCCGGGCTGATCAGGGTGCCGTGATTGACGCGGCCCACCGGCCGCCAGTCGGTGGCGTAGTAGGTGTAGAAGGCGAGCGCCAGCGGCAGCAGGAAGAGCGCGGCGAGTGCGCCCACGGTGCGCAGGTTCCGGGTGCGCACGAGCGCGGACTCGGGCGGCGGTGCGCTCATGTGCCCCGCTTCACGGCCGCGCCCGTGTGGCGCGCGCCCGCCGCACGGCGAGCACCGCCCAGACGACGAGCGCGAGCGCGGCGAAGCACCACCACTGGATCGCGTACGACAGGTGGCGGAGCGGGGACATGCCCGGGGGCTGCCAGTCGCGCACCAGGCCGGCCGGCGCCGCCGGGTCGAGCAGCAGGATGCGCCCCTCGAGCGGCGCGCCAAAGGCCGCGGTGAGCTCGGCGGGCGTCGGGAAGCTCGTGACCTTGGGCCAGGGACCGGTGAGCGTCGGCGCGGCCCGGCCGCTCGCGAGCCCGGCGCTCGGCAGCGCCGCGACCCGGCCGCTCAAGTCGAGCGGCGCACTCTGTGCGACGGACACGTCCGGCAGGCGGGCGCGCGAGCCGGTGAAGGGCACCCAGCCGCGGTCGACGAGCAGCGTCACGGCGCCGTCGCGTGTGAGCGGTGTCAGCACCTCGTAGCCCGCTCGGCCGTGGAAGCTGCGGTTGTCGAGCAGGAACTGATGCGCGCCGTCGAGGCGGCCTGCGAGGCTCACGCGCTGGTAGAGCGGCACGTCGGCGAGCGCGCGCGCGCCGAGCGGCTGCACCGCATCCGCGCCGCGAGCGAAGCGCGTCCAGGCGGCATCCGCCTCGAGCCAGCTGTGCCACTGCCAGACACCTAAGCGTACGCACAACGCGCAGGCGGCGAGCGTGGCGAGCGCCGCCGCGACCGTCCGCGCTACACTCCCCGCCCTCATGGATTCGCTCGTTGGACTGCTCATCGTGTGCGCGCTGGCGGCCGTGGTACTGAGCCTCGGCTCGGGGCTGTTTCATCTCGCGCGCGGCCGCGGCGAGGAGGACTCGCGCAAGCTCGCGCGTGCGCTCACGGTGCGCATCGCGATCTCGCTGGCGCTGTTCGTGCTGCTCATGCTCGCCTGGCACTTCGGGCTCATCGCGCCTCACGGGCTGCTGCCCGGCGCACCGCATCACTAGCTCCGGCGCAGGGCGCCAAAGCCGCGCCTTTGGCGCCCGGCAACGAAGTTGATGTCCGAAAAATCGCCGCAGGCGATTTTTCCAATCGACTACAGCCAGTAGACGAACACGTACAGGCCGAGCCACACCACGTCGACGAAGTGCCAGTACCAGGCCACCGCCTCGAAGGCGAAGTGACGCTGCGGCGTGAAGTGCCCGCGCAGCACCCGCAGCCAGATCACCGTCAGCATGATGGCGCCGATGGTCACGTGCAGGCCGTGGAAGCCCGTGAGCATGAAGAATGTCGAGCCGTAGATGCCGGTCGAGAGCCGCAGGCCCATGTCGCGATAAGCCTCGCCGTACTCGTGGGCCTGGAAGCTGACGAAGGTGAAGCCGAGGAGGAAGGTGAGCCCGAGGAACAGCGCGAGCTTGCCGCGCTGCCCGGCGCGCAGCGCGTGGTGCGCGATGGTGACGGTGAGGCCGCTGGTCAGGAGGATCGCGGTGTTGAGCGCCGGGATCCCGAGCGGGTTCATCACGTTGAAGGTCGAGTCGGCGCGCCCGCCGACGTGCCCGGGCCCGTTGGTCGGCCAGGCGGGCTCGAAGTGCGGCCACAGGATGTAGTTGGTGAACACCTTGACGCCCTCGCCGCCGAGCCACGGCACCGAGAGCACGCGCGCGTAGAACAGCGCCCCGAAGAAGGCGCCGAAGAACATGACCTCCGAGAAGATGAACCACATCATTCCCATGCGGAACGAGCGGTCGACCTGCAGGTTGAAGATGCCGCGGGTGTTCTCGTCGATCACCGTGTGGAACCACAGGAAGAACAGGCTCGCGAGCAGCAGCGCGCCGGGGATGAACACCCAGCCGCCGAGCCAGTCGTTGAGATAGCTGATCGCGCCCAGCATCACCGTGAACAGCGTGACCGAGCCGAAGATCGGCCACGGGCTGTGGTGCGGGATGTAGTACTGCTTGGCGTCGTGCGCGTGTGCGTCGGTCATTGCGTTGGCTTTCTCGTGGCTTACCGTCGCGTGACCCGCGACGACTCGTCGTAGAACGTGTAGGCGAGCGTGATCGTGTCGATGTGGCTCGGGAGCGCGGGGTCGATGATGAAGCGCACCGGCATGTCGCGGCCTTCGTTGAGCGCGAAGTGCTGCGGCGAGAAGCAGAAGCATTCGGTCTTGTGGAAGTAGGCCGCCACCTCGGACGGGGAGATGTTCGGCACCGCCTGGGCGGTGGAGTTGTGCCCGGTGAGGTTGTGGGCGAAGAACTCGGCCGTGTAGAGCTCACCCGGGTGCACCTCGATGCGGCGCACCTCGGGGCGGAAGTCCCAGCTGCCGGCGCTCGCGACGTCGGTCAGGAACTCGACCGTCACGGTGCGGTTCGGGTCCGGGTGCTCGATGGCGACGGTGCGCTCGAGGAGCTTCTGCTGGTCGCCGTAGCCGGTGACCGCGCACAGCGTGCGGTAGAGCGGCACCAGCGCGAAGCCGAACCCCAGGGCGCCGAGCGCGATGGCGCCGAGCTTCCAGCTCATCACGCGGTTCTCGCGGTCGCGCGCGTCGCTCATTTGCCGCCCCGCTCCACCATCATGACGATGAAGCCGACGTAGAAAGCCGCCGCAACCAGGGCGAAGAAGATGGCGCTGCGGCGCACGCGCCGGCGCCGCTGCGCCGCATCGACCGCGTCGGGGAGTGCGTGCATCAGTGCGCCGCTCCGCGGGCGATGACCGCCGCCGACGGCGGCGTGGTCCAGGAGTGGTACGGGGGCGGCGAGGGCAGCTCCCACTCGAGGCCGTGGGCGCCTTCCCAGGCGCGGTTGCCGATCGGCTGACCCGCGCGGATGCATTTGATGATGACGTACGGGAACAGTAGCTGCGACAGGCCAAAAGCGAAGCCGCCGATGGAGGAGACCATGTTCCAGTCGGTGAACTGCACGGCGTAGTCGGGGATGCGGCGCGGCATGCCGGCCAGCCCCAGGAAGTGCTGCGGGAAGAACAGCACGTTCACGAAGATGGCCGACAGCCAGAAGTGCCAGGTGGCGAGCTTCAGGTCGTACATCTTCCCGGTCCACTTCGGCAGCCAGTAGTACACCCCGGCCATGATGCCGAAGATCGCCCCGGGCACCAGCACGTAGTGGAAGTGCGCCACCACGAAGTAAGTGTCCTGGTACTGGTAGTCGGCCGGCACCATCGCGAGCATGAGCCCCGAGAAGCCGCCGATGGTGAACAGGAACAGGAACGCCAGCGCGAACAGCATCGGCGGCTCGAACGACAGCGAGCCCCGCCACATGGTGGCGGTCCAGTTGAACACCTTAACGCCGGTCGGGATCGCGATCAGCATGGTCGAGAGCATGAAGAACAGCTGCGCCGCGAGCGGCATGCCGACGGTGAACATGTGGTGCGCCCACACGATGAACGACAGGAAGGCGATGGAGGCCACGGCGTACACCATCGTCTCGTAGCCGAACAGCGGTTTTCTCGAGAAGGTCGGGATGATCTCCGAGACGATGCCGAAGGCCGGCAGGATCAGGATGTAGACCTCCGGGTGCCCGAAGAACCAGAAGATGTGCTGGAACATCACCGGGTCACCGCCGCCGGCGGCGGTGAAGAAGGTGGTGCCGAAGAAGTGGTCGGTGAGGAGCATGGTCACGGCGCCCGCGAGCACCGGCATCACCGCGATGAGGAGATAGGCGGTGATCAGCCAGGTCCATACGAACAGCGGCATCCGCAGCAGCGTCATCCCCGGCGCGCGCATGTTCATGATGGTCACCACGACGTTGATGGCGCCGAGGATCGAGGAGGCGCCCATCAGGTGCACCGAGAAGATCAGCATCGGGAACGAGGCGCCGTTCTGCAGCACCAGCGGCGGGTACATGGTCCAGCCGCCGGC
>Ga0210394_10006271_pt1 | contig 12929 bp, 11 predicted proteins | sample IncBWC12MmetaG_FD_160121 | JGI IMG/M metagenome (GOLD analysis project Ga0210394, IMG submission 160121) | Forest soil microbial communities from Barre Woods Harvard Forest LTER site, Petersham, Massachusetts, United States - Inc-BW-C-12-M | ecosystem: Environmental > Terrestrial > Soil >... | reverse complement strand
TCGTTGGCGGCGAACCAGTCGAGAGCCAGCGGGTCCCGGACCAGGACGGACGCGACGAACTCGCTCCCGGCGGCGACGCGCGGCAGCTCGGCGCGCCGCTCGGCCGTGAGCGCCGCCAAGCCGGCGCGCAGCACGTCGCTCGCGGCGGCACGCTCCCACCAGCGGACCAGCGGCTCGCGCAGCACTTCTGGGACTGACGCAAAATCCATGAAAGGAGCCTGTGAGCTACCTGATCGCCACCATGAACAATCTCGGGAACGGGAGCAGCACCGATCCGTCGGCAAGCGGCGGATAGGCACGCGCCACGGCGGCGGCGTAGCGCTCGAGATAGGCCGCGCGCTTGCCCGAGTCGAGCGGTTCCAGAAACGGCCGCAGGCCACTGCCCTTGAACCACTCGACGATGGCGCCGGGGCCACCCGGCAGCGGGTGGTAATAGGTCGTCCGCCAGACGTCGACCTTCGCGCATGAAGGACGCAGCAGCTCGTAGTACCACCCGGCCTCGCCGAGCGGTGGGCGCGCCGCCGCGGCGGCTTCGAGAGTTTCTGCCCAGGGCCCTTCGGCGGCGACCTCGCGCATCAGCTGGTGCGCGGGATCTCCGAGGTTGTCGGGCATCTGAATGGCGATCCCGCCGCCCGTGGCAAGTCTTGCGACGAGTTCCGGCAGCAACGTGCGGTGATTCGGAATCCACTGCAATACGGCGTTCGCCAGGATGACGTCAAAGGGTCCGCTGTCGGTCCACGCCTCGATACTTCCCACCGAGAACTGGGCATTCGGCAGACGCAGGCGGGCCGCCGCAATCATGTCCGCCGACGAATCGAGGCCGAGGATCGACGCTTTGGGGAATCGGGCCGCCAGAACCTCCGTCGAATTGCCCGGCCCGCAGCCCAAATCGATGACCAGACGTGCCTCGATCGCCGGGATGGCCGAGACGAGATCGCGCACCGGACGGGTCCGTTCGTCCTCGAAAGCCGTATATTGCTTGGCCGACCAGCTCACTGTTACTCCTGACGGGAGACGGGATGGTAACCCGGCGCTGACCTGGCGACCCGTAACGATCCGTGACGACCCGTGGCGAGCCCGCGGCAGCCAGCGGCAGCCAGCGGCGGGCAGCCGCGATCAATCGGTCGACCTGTCGAGACTAAGGATCACTGAGTCGGGAAAGCGCAGTGAATTGCCCGGTCCATACCCCAAATCGATCATGACCCAAAATGTAGCGTAACCATCTATAAATAAAGGGAAAAACGCGCGATTCACAGCGTGACTTCGACGCTTGGGAGGTCTAAAATACTGTATATAATTCCAGTCTCGAGGAGGCCTCTGATGGACGGTTCATCATCGATCGCCGCGGCTGTGTCGCTCCAAGAACTCGAGGCGCAGATCACCGCGCTGGCGGGGCAGCTCAATGCCGCGAATTATCGTTGGCTCACGCTGATCGCCGAATTCGATCGGCGCCGGGGCTGGTGGGATGGGAAACTGCACTCCTGCGCGCACTGGTTGAATTTCAAGTGCGGGCTGAACCTGGGCGCGGCGCGCGAGAAGGTGCGCGTCGCCCATGCGCTCGAGGACCTGCCGCTGATCGCCGCCTCGATGTCGCGCGGTGAATTGAGCTACTCCAAAGTGCGGGCGCTCACCCGCGTCGCCTGCCCGGCGACCGAAGCGAGCCTGCTCATGATCGCCCTGCACGGCACCGCCTATCATGTGGAGCGCTTGGTGCAAGGCTATCGCCGCGCGCAGGAGGCGGCAGAGCTCTCCCGCGAAGTGCGCCAGCATGCGAATCGCAGCGTGAGGTACGCGTACGCCGAGGACGGCAGCCTCATCCTCAAAGCGCGCCTCCCCGCCGTGGCGGGCGCCCTACTGCTCAAGGCGCTCGATGCCGCCCTCGAGGCCCTCCCCGAGAACGAGATCTCCGCCAAAGGCGTGGCAGAACGGGCGATCCCTTACGCGGCGCGGCGCGCCGATGCGCTCGCCGCCGTGGCGGAGAGCTTCCTGGCCACGTCAGACACGGCCTCGACCACGGCCGACCGCTACCAGGTCGTAGTGCACGTCGATGCGCAAACCCTGCAAGAGCGCACCGCCGGGCGCTGCGAGATCGAGGCGGGGCCCTCCATTCCCGTCGAGACTGTGCGCCGCCTCGCCTGCGATGCGAGCCTCTTGCGGGTGCTCGAGAATCCGCACGGCGAGCCGCTCGATGTCGGGCGCAAGACCCGCAGTATCCCGCCGGCGATCCGCCGCGCGCTCAACACCCGCGACGGCGGCTGCCGTTTCCCCGGCTGCACCCACCAACGCTATGTCGACGCCCATCATATCGAGCACTGGGTAAATGGCGGCGAAACGAAGCTCTCCAACCTCGTCACCCTGTGCCGCCTGCACCACCGTCTGGTGCACGAGGGACAGATCTCGGTCGAAACCACGGCCACCGGCGGCTGGCGTTTCCTGCGCCCGGATGGCCAGCACTTCGAACTGATCCCCCGCCCACCACCGTGCGACGCGGATGACCTTGCGCACACGCACGCCGCACTCGGTATTCAGATCAACAGCAAGACTGCCGCCACCCGCTGGCGCGGTGAGCGCATGAACTACGAACTCGGCGTCTGGGTGCTGTGCCAGCAGGCCGAGCGCGCCCGCGAGAAACAGGACGCTCATACCCGCGAGGAGCCCGACTGCCGTACGGACAATGAGCACGACTGCGGTACCGGCGAGGAACAGGAGGTTTCCGCGGAAACGTCTGTAATGAAGACCCTGGCTCGATGGCAGAGGCGCCTAGCTTAGCTATAGCTGGTTAGCGGCGTGCCTTACCGGGCGACCCGGTCCTGATGGCGCCGCGGCAGATTCGATCGAGAAGTTCGGGAAATTCGATCCCGGCGGCCTTGGCCGCTTGCGGCAGCAGACTGGTGGCAGTCATGCCCGGCAACGCGTTCGCTTCCAGGCACCAGAACCCGCCGGCGTCGTCGCGGCGAAAGTCGCTGCGGCTATAAGCGCCCAGTTTCAATACACGGTGCACGCGCCACGCGTAGTCCTGCAGCAGGGCGGACTCGGCGGCCTGAATGTCCGCGGGGAATACTTCTCGCGCACCGCCGGCTTGGTACTTCGACTCATAATCGAACACCTCCCCCGGTGCAATGATCTCCCCCACCGGAAGGGCGACGTCCTCCAGCACGCCCACTGTGAACTCGCGCCCGGGAATGAAGCGCTCCAACAAGACTTCGTCATCGAAGCGCAATGCCTGATCGATCGCACCCTGCAATTTCGCCGCTTCGCGAACCACCGTGAGCCCCACGGTCGATCCTTGCTTGTTGGGCTTCACGACCAGGGGCCAACCGAGCGTAGCCTCCACCACCTCGCTCGCGGCCGGTGCCATCAGCCAATCCGGGGTCGGGACACCCACCGAGCGAAACAATCGCTTGCTCAGGTCCTTGTCCATCGCGGCGGCGCTCGCGATGTGATTGCTTCCGGTATAGGCAATCCCCGCCAAATCGAGCAATGCTTGAATGCGGCCGTCCTCGCCCGCGCCGCCGTGCAGCGCGAGAAACACGACGTCCGCGTCGCGAAAGTCGAAGGCGGTGGAAGTCAATGCCATCGCGCCGCCGCGCACTCGTGCGATCTCCGTATCCGACGGGGGCAGGGTACTCACCGCGGCCGAGAGCAAGCATTGCTCCTGCGCGAACCCCAATCGCCCGGTCGCCGTATCGACCGCAAATACTTCGTGACCGAGCGTGCGTAATACGGGAATGATCTGCGCGGCGCTCGCGATCGACACGTCGCGTTCTTCACTCGTACCGCCGAATAGCACGGCAATTTTCATGCGGCCGGCTGTTTTTACCATGCCTTGCGGATGGTAATGTGTTTCTCCACAACGCGCACGGAGAGACTGTAAGAATGAGTGCACCTGCCGAGATTGCCCACGTCAGGCCCCGCCCGCAATTGCGCGCCGGCGCGCTGCATCTGTTCGACACCGTCGGCCAGTCTCTCGCTGCCATCGCGCCGACGCTCACGCCGGCGCTCAACATTTCAGTCGTCGCGGGACTTGCCGGACTTGGATGCTGGATGTCCTATTTCATCGGTACTCTGGGCGTGGTGATCGTTGCGGCAAGCGTGGGCGTCCTGGCGTCGAGGCATCCGGAGGCAGGATCGTATTTCGTCTATATCGGCCGCAGCTTCGGGCCGCTGGTCGGCGCGTTGGCGGGATGGTCCATGATCAGCGCCTACATGTTCACGGCCGTGGCGGTGGCGCTGTCGTTCGCCATTTTTCTGGACGATTTTCTCGGTGCGCTCGGCATGAAGCTCGCCATGCTGCCGACGACGTTATCGATGCTCGTCTTCATCGCAACGGTGACCTACGCGGCTTATCGCGACATCAAATTGTCGTCCCGCGTGGGGCTCATTCTAGAAATCGTCTCGGTCGGAATCATGGTCGTCATCACGGCCATCTTCGTCCGGGTCAAGGGCACGGTGATCGATCCGGCCCAGTTGAAGGTCGCCTCCTTCGATTATGGCGGCGTGTTCTCCGCACTGCCCTTCGTCATTTTCAGTTTCGTCGGCTTCGAAAGTTCGGCGACGCTGGCGAAGGAATCGGCCAATCCACGCAGGAACATACCGCTCGCGGTGATCGGATGCGCGACGTTTGCGGGGATTTTCTTCACGCTGATGGCCTACTTGATGGTATTCGGCATGGGCGACGACACTGCGGCCCTCGGCAAGAGCGCGGCGCCGTTCGGCGACGTCGCCGCCAAGGCCGGCCTCGGCTGGGCGACCGCCGTCGTGTATTTCGCGGCCATGATCAGCGTGTTCGCCTGCTGCCTCGCCAGCATCAATGCGGCCGCGCGCTTGTTGTTCTCGATGGGCAAGTATCGGTTTCTGCACAGCTCGATGGGACTTGTGCACGGTGCGCACCGCACGCCGCATCGGGCCATCCTGCTGTGCGGCGCCCTGCTGGCGCTGATTTGCGCCGCGCTCCTGCCTGCGGGGCTCCTGGAATCGTTCGGCTACGCCGGCACCTTCGCCAGCTTCGGATTCGTCGTCGTCTATTTCGCGCTCTGCATCGTCGCACCGATGGATTTGCGCAAAAGCAGGGAAATGCTTGCGCGCCACGTCTTGATCGGCATTGCGGGCGCCGCGCTCATGTTGTTCGTGGTGGTGGGCAGCGTGTACCCGGTGCCCCCGTATCCCTACAATATCCTGCCCTACGTATTCTTCGCGTACATGACGGCCGGTGGCGTTTGGTTCGCGGTGCTGAAGGCCAAGTCTCCGCAGATCCTGGCCTCGATCCAGCACGACATGGAAGGTGATGAGCTACCGCCACGCGGCTAAGCCGGCCAAAAACTCCAGAATCGCCGCGTTCACGAGCTGCGGACGCTCTTGCTGGATGAAATGTCCGGCGCCCTCGATGAGCAACTTGCGGCGCAGCCCGGGAGCAGCGACGGCCAGCGCCTCGAGCCCCGCAACGCCGGAGCCGAAAGCGATGACCGGGTCCTCGCGGCCGGCAATGAACAAGGCGGGCTGGCGAATCTTTGCGCCCGCCCAGGGCGCGGTGAGCTCCCAGTTGCGATCGATGTTGCGGTACCAGTTGAGCCCGCCGCGAAATCCCGAGCGCGAAAATTCCGCTGCCATGTGATCGAGATCCGCGTCGGTGAACCAGGCCGGCTGGCGTTCGGGATCGAGAGTATTGGCGAGCCAGCCCTTCCCGGGCTGCAGCGACAGCCGCCTCGTCTCGTACGGCGCGTCGCCCGAGATCGAATACAGAACCCGCCGCAGCGCCGCGCGTGGATCGCGCTCGAACTCCGCCTCGGCCACGCCGGGTTCTTGAAAGTGAAACCAGTAATGCGTCAATTGACCCGCCTTGCGCAGCATCGCAAGCGGCGGTGCCGGGCCGCGCTGGCGAAAGGGGACGCTGAGCGCCGCCACCGCCGGAAACAGGTCGGGTCGAAACAGCGCGGCATGCCATGCCACATTGGCGCCCCAATCGTGGCCGATGATGACGCACTGGGACGCGCCGAGCGCGCTCACCAGGCCAACCATGTCGCCGACCAGATCCAAGATGGTGTAGCCGGAGATTTCCGCCGGCGCGTCGGTGCGCCCGTATCCGCGCATGTCGGGCGCGACGGCGCGAAAGCCCGCGCCGGCGAGCGCCGACAGTTGATCGCGCCAGGAATACCACCCTTCCGGAAAGCCGTGGCAAAGCAGCACCAGCGGCCCGGCTCCCTGCTCGACGTAATGGATGCGAATCCCGTTGGCCGTCGCATCCCGCTGTTGAAGTTCCAACACGTCGATATCGTATACTTTTGGAGTCCATGCTCACAGTCGTGCTGTTCCTGGGATCCGCGGCCGCGATCTATTTCGCCTGCGAATACTTCGTGAACGGCGTCGAATGGCTGGGACGCCGCTTGGGAGTGGGGGAAACCGCGACCGGCACCATCCTCGCCGCGTTCGGCACGGCGTTGCCGGAAAGCTCGGTCACCTTCGTGGCGGTGGTCTTCGGGCGAGACACCGCACAACGGGACATCGGTGTCGGCGCCGCCCTGGGGGGCCCGCTGGTGCTCGCGACGATTTCATACGCCGTCGTCGGCGTGGCCCTGCTGTGGTCCCGCCGGCGGCTCGGCCGCACGGCGCCGAACGTCGAATGCGAAACCGGAAAATTGCGACGCGACCAAGCTTGGTTTCTCTGTCTTTTCGTGATCAAGGTTGCGCTCGGCCTCCTGGTGTTCCGTTACAAGCCCTGGCTCGGGCTTTTGTTCCTGGCAGCGTATGTCGCGTACCTCCGGCAGGAATTGCGCGGCGCGCAGGTCTTGAGCGAAGAGGTGCTCGAGCCCCTCAAGTTTCGCGCCGGCGCGAACGGCGTGCTGTGGCCGCTGGCGCAGACCACGGCGGCGCTCGCCGTAATCGCCCTTGCGTCCAAGGTTTTCGTCGCACAGCTCGAAACCATCGGAATCTGGGCGGGACTGCCGGCGCAACTCGTGGCGCTGTTGTTGAGCCCGGTTGCCACCGAATTGCCGGAGACCATGAACGCAATCATCTGGGTGCGGCAGGGCAGAGAACGGCTCGCGCTCGCCAATATCTCGGGGGCGATGATGATGCAGGCCACCGTTCCGACCGCCCTTGGGTTGTTCTTTACGACCTGGGTGTTTTCGCGACAGCTCATCATTTCCGGGATCATTACCATCGCAGCGGTCGCGGCGCTGCTGTGGCTGTTTTCGCGACCGGTGGTGAGTGCACGCAGTCTCATACCGCTTGCCGGCCTGTATGCGGTCTTTATCGCGCTGGTTGCCCTACTCTAGTGATCGACCGCCTCTAGTGTGATCGACCGGCGCCCATCACGCCGGCGGCGTGACGCCGCTCAAGACTTGCCTGTAGCGCGCGCGCTCGATATTGCCACCGCTCAATATCACGGCGACGTTCTTGTTCGCCATCCGCTCCCGCTCTTGCAACAGCGCCGCGAGCGGTGCGGCGCCAGCACCCTCGGCGACCTGGTGCGTGTCGTCGAAATAAATGCGCATCGCTTCGGCGATGGCATCCTCGCTGACTTCCACCATGCGCGAGGCGCCGCGGCAGATTGCGGCAATCGCCTCGGCATTGGGCTCGCGCGTCGCCAGGCCGTCGGCAAAGGTCCGCGACGTCGGTGCATGGATCGGACGCCGCGCGGCGAACGACAGCGCCGTGGCCGGCGCCTGCGCGGCGCCCACGCCGATGATTTCCGTGTTCAGACCCAACAGATCGCGCACGGTAATCAGTCCGGTAATGCCGGACCCCATGCCGACGCCGACGTAAACGGCGTCCAAGTCGCGCACTGCTCGCAGCAGCTCGAGGGCGTAGGTTGCCACGCCGAGCACGAGGTCGGGGTGGAAGGACGGGACGAAGTGCAGCCCCTCCGCGGCAGCCACGCGGAACGCCTCGTGCTTTGCTTCATCGAAGTCCTGGCCGAACTCGACCACCCGGGCGCCGAAGGCGGCGATCGCCGAATTCTGATCCTGCGAATTGTTGCGAGGAACGTAGATCGTGGCCGCCATGCCGCAGCGCGCGGCGGCAAAGGCGATGGACTGACCGTGGTTGCCGCGCGTCGCGGAAATGACTCCCGGAGTTCCGGGGGCGGAGCGGCGCAGTCGATCCAGGTACACCAGGCCTCCGCGGACCTTGAACGCACCGGTGGGCGTATGATTTTCGTGTTTCACCCACACGGTGCAGCCGGCGCGCAAGCGAAGCTTCGGCCAGGCAAATTGGGGAGTGGGCGCGAGCACCTCGTGCACGAGCTTGGCGGCCTGTTCCAAATCGGTCATGTCGAACGCGGAACGCAATCCTGGATGGCTGGGCGCGGGAGCTGCGACGATTCGGGAACTCATCCCCCAAGAATAGAGAGCGCCAGGCCGACAGGCAATCAAAAAAAGGTCGCCCCTTGCCTCGGAGCGGCGTCAGTGACGAGATTCGTCGGAATCTGCTTCACCAACGACCGATCGCCGTGTAACCGTGCCACGCATGGCGCGATCCATCATCTCGCGCAGCGCCTCGACCGCGCCGCGTGCGACGGCGAGTTCCGCCTCCACTCGCCTGGCGTCGCTGACGTCGCGAATGGCGGCGGCAATGAGGGTTCGATCGGCGTCGTCGATGGGATTCAAGCTGATTTCGAGCGGAAACTCGCTGCCGTCGCTGCGCAACCCATGAAGGTCGAGCCCGAAGCCCATGGGACGAACCCGCAGATTCCTGGCGAAGCGGACCCGGTGCGCGATGTGCAGGTCGCGGTAGCGCTGCGGCATCAGCATTTCGATGCTCTCGCCGATGATCTCCTCGCGCGCATACCCGAACAGGGTGCTGACTTGCCGGTTTGCATACCAGATGGAGCCGAACACATCGATGATGACCATCGCATCCGGCGCGGCGTCGAGCACCCTGCGGGCGAGAGCAGGCGGAATTGCATTCATCGGAGCAGCCTCGCAATCGATGCGGTCCGGCGGAGAGCGCGCCATGGAATCCTTTCCCATGAAATGCTCGGCTAGATCGCCGTTCGCAACCACCCCCTAGAGGTGGCGATCTGCCCCGTTTGGTTGGCGGTGACGCCGCTCGTTCCCGTCGCCTAGCGAGCGGACTCGGGCACCGTTGAAAAGGCCGTGTAGATTTCGGGGTAAGCCAGGTCCGGGCTCAGCAGCAAGACATGCGTGAGGACTCCGACGCCTGTCGCCAATTTGTCGAGGTTGTCGATGCCCGGATTGACCTCGCGTCGCTCCAGCGCACCGATGTAGGTTCGCTTCAACCCGCACTGGAAGCCGAGTTCCTCTTGCGACCACTGGAACAGGGAACGAGCGGCTCGTAAATTCGATGCGAGGAAGGAGCGCGAGGCTCTCCTCTTTAGTTTCTTTGCCATCGCGGCAAAGTGTGGAATGGAGCGCATGGTGTTTCGACCCCGCATTCGTGGAGCAGAGCCATGTAAAGATGGCGGCAGGGCCGGAATATCCCCCACTTGGCCTACTTCAGGTGACTTAAGTCCAAGACCGCCCGAGTATGCGCCTTCGGGGAGACCCGTGCGGGAAAGCGGCCTAATTATCTCTCATATGTCCAGATTCGACACCTGCAGCGCGTTCTTTTCGATAAATTCGCGCCGCGGTTCGACCGCGTCGCCCATCAGGGTGGTGAAAATGTCATCCGCGGCTACGACATCCTCGATGCGCACTTGCATGAGACGCCGCGTCTCCGGATTGATGGTCGTGTCCCACAGCTGGCTGGCGTTCATTTCGCCCAAGCCCTTGTAGCGTTGGATGCTCTGGCCTTTCTTTGCCTGCTCGAACAACCAATTCATGGCGACTTTGAAGCTGGCCACCTCTTGGCGTTCGTCGCCGCGCTGAACGAAGGCGCCCGGTCCCATCAGGTCGCTCAAGGTGCGCGCGAGGTCTGCGATCAAGAGATATTCGGCCGAGTCGAAGAATTCGCGCGGCACATGCTTTTGCGACGTGAGGCCGTGCTCGAATCGTTGCAAGTTAAGGCGATGGCCACCGCCGGGCAGGAACTCCACTGTGAGGCGATAGCGTCGCGATACGTCGTCGAGAGTATTGAGCCGTTCCTCCAAATGACGGCACCACTCGCGCAGATTATCGAGGCGGTCGAAGGATTCCGGAGTCAATACCGGGACGTACAGCAGTTGCTCGAGGAAGCGCTCATCGTACCGGCGCGCCCAGCGCCGCACGATGGCCTGCACTTCGACGTATTTTCTCGCCAGCGACTCGAGACCCAGCCCCGACAGCGGCGGAGCATCGGCATTGACGTGCAGCGCCGCCCCGTCGATGGCCGTGCTGAGCAGCAGCGCATTCAATTCCAGGTCGTCCTTGACGTAGGTCTCTTGCTTGCCCTTCTTTACTTTGTAGAGGGGCGGCTGCGCGATGTACACATGGCCGCGCTCGATCAGCACGGGCATCTGGCGGTAGAAGAACGTCAGCAGCAGCGTGCGTATGTGAGATCCGTCAACGTCCGCATCCGTCATAATAATGATGCGGTGGTATCGCAGCTTGTCGACGTTGAAATCATCGCGCCCGATCCCGCAACCCAGCGCGGTGATGAGCGTGCCGACCTCGGCGGACGCCAGCATCTTGTCGAAGCGGGCTTTCTCGACGTTGAGTATTTTACCCTTGAGCGGCAGGATGGCCTGGGTGCGGCGGTCGCGGCCCTGCTTTGCAGAACCGCCGGCCGAGTCGCCCTCCACCAAGAACATTTCGGAAAGCGCCGGGTCCTTCTCCTGACAATCGGCCAGCTTGCCGGGCAGTCCCGCGATGTCGAGCGCGCCTTTGCGGCGGGTCATTTCACGCGCCTTGCGTGCGGCCTCGCGCGCATAGGCGGCCTCGAGGATCTTGTTGACGATGGCGCGCGCCTCCTGCGGGTGCTCCAGCAGAAATTCCTCCAGCCGTTCGGCGACGGCGGATTCGACCACACCCTTGACTTCCGAGGACACCAATTTGTCCTTGGTTTGCGATGAGAATTTCGGGTCCGGCAATTTGACCGACAAGATCGCGGTCAGTCCTTCGCGCGCGTCGTCCCCCGTGGTCTGAATCTTTTCCTTCTTGGCGGCGAGCTCTCGCTCGATGTAATTGTTGAGCGTCCGGGTCAGCGCCGCCCGGTAGCCGGCGAGGTGCGTACCGCCGTCTTTTTGCGGAATGTTGTTGGTGTAGCAGTACATGCTTTCCTGGTAGGAGTCGTTCCATTGCATGGCGACTTCAACCTGGGTGTTGCCGTCGCGGGTTTGAAACCACAGCACCGTGGGATGCACGGCGGTCTTGCTGCGATTCAAATGAGTGACGAAGGCCTTCAGGCCGCCCTCGTGCTGAAACACTTCGCTCTTCTCGTCGCGTTCGTCGTTCAATTCGATGCGCACGCCGGAATTAAGAAACGACAACTCGCGCAATCGCTTGGCGAGCGTGTCGTAATTGAAGGAGATGTTGGTGAAAATCTGCGAGCTCGGTTTGAAGCGCAGCGTCGTGCCCTTTTCGTCGGTGTCGCCTATCGCGGCGAGCGGCGCCTGCGGCTCGCCCAATCGATACTCCTGGCGATGCAGCTTGCCGTCGCGGCGAATAAGCAACTCCAGATAGTCCGACAGGGCGTTGACGACCGAGATCCCAACCCCGTGCAGACCGCCTGACACCTTGTAAGAGCTGTCGTCGAACTTACCCCCCGAGTGCAGCACGGTCATGATGACTTCCGCGGCGGAGCGACCCTCTTCGGCGTGGATGTCGACCGGGATGCCGCGACCGTTGTCCGACACCGTGACTGATTCATCCGCATGAATGGTGACGACCACCCGGTCGCAATGGCCGGCAAGTGCCTCGTCGATGGCGTTATCGACGGCTTCGAATACCATGTGATGTAGACCGCTGCCGTCGTCCGTGTCGCCGATGTACATTCCGGGGCGTTTTCTCACGGCGTCGAGGCCCTTTAAGACTTTGATTTTGCTGGAATCGTAGACGTCGCTATCAGCCATGGTGAATCCTGTTTTGGTGACCCACCATTCTAGCAGTTTTCGGCCTATTTAACGAATTCCAGGGAGCCAGAAACTCTTTTTAAATCAGTTGGTTATGGGCGACAGCCGAGGCCCGAGAGTATCCTCGCGCCAAACTGCTGCCAGTACTGGTCGGCGAGGGCGCGCACCTTGGGCGTGACGGTCGGCGAATCAAGGACGGCGGACGCGGATCTCTGTAACTGCAGGCCTGCATTGATCAGCTGCCAAGCCCGTACTTCATCGGGATCGATTTGGCTGGCCTGGAGCTGCGGCCCGATTGCAAGCATCGCGTCAATACTGCCCTGCTGGGCCGCCGACCGGGCGTCCACAACGGCGGCCGGGATATCCTGAGCAATGTACTCGCAGCCGGTGAATTCGCACCTGGCCAGCCGGCTTTCAGCATCGGGAATCGTCTGCGCGGCCGCCCTCAACAGGTCTCCGGGATGATCAGACGCTTCGCCGCCGGTAATAATCCAAGGAGTCTCCCCAACCGTCCTGCTGCCCAGGGAGAATTGGGCCCACGGATAGCCGCCGAGCGCTGCGGCGCGCAGCGTAGTTCCTGTTGGCGATCGCGTAATATCTACCCAATCGCGACGGTCTGTCTCTTACGCAATCCTCAGAGGTGTTCGGTGGAGATCACAATGAGAATACCGGCTGCCGCAGTCTCGATTTGCCTCTTTCTCGGGGTACAAAGCGTTGCGCCCGCCGCTCCGGGTGACGAGATCTACGCGCGGCCGGGTCAACTGGTAACCGCCCAGGGAACTCGGCTGAATCTCTACTGCATGGGAAGAGGCTCGCCCACGGTTGTGTTCGATTCGGGCTGGGGAGACTGGGCCCCCGTATGGGCAATCGTGCAGCCGGAGGTCGCGAAGCGGAGGCGCGCCTGCAGCTACGATCGCGCGGGTGCTGGCTTCAGTGATCCAGGCCCGTTGCCCCGCACGAGTCTGCGGATCGCGGCCGAGCTCCG
>Ga0210394_10006270_pt1 | contig 12930 bp, 11 predicted proteins | sample IncBWC12MmetaG_FD_160121 | JGI IMG/M metagenome (GOLD analysis project Ga0210394, IMG submission 160121) | Forest soil microbial communities from Barre Woods Harvard Forest LTER site, Petersham, Massachusetts, United States - Inc-BW-C-12-M | ecosystem: Environmental > Terrestrial > Soil >... | reverse complement strand
ACCGCCGGGCGAAGAAACCCTCTACGACCAGCCCCTCATCGACAACTCCCGCGCCCGCGTCTCCGGCCCCTTCACTGTCGAAGCCGTCCCCGCCCCCAATGTAAAATCCATCGACGACCTCGAAATTGGAACAAGCAGGTCAGACGCAAAGCAAGAAGCTATGGGCGATTTCCGCCACGCCGCCACTCCTCTCCTCGACGCCTCGATCGCCCGCTCTGGCCCAACTCTCCGCCAATCCGACTGGCGCGACGAACTCCTCAAATCCGGTCTCCGCGGCAAAGGCGGCCAAATGATCAATTTCTCGCGCGTCGAACCTCTCGGCGGCACTCGCTGGCTTCACGCCGACGCCGAAACCAAAGGCGTAAAACCCGAACGCGTGGTTATCTCCTTCGGGCCCGATTACGCTCCCCTCGTTACCACCCAAGTCGAAATGGCCTGGGAAGAAGCCCGCACCCTCCACCCCAAACCCGAAATCTTGGTTTTCGCAGCTTTCCAATTCGATCCCGAAGCCGCCAAAGACATCGACGACCTCACCAAAGAAAAGACCGGCATGACCTTCCTAACCGCCCAGATGAACGCCGATCTCCTAACCGACGACCTCAAGAAAAAACGCTCCAGCAACCAATCCTTCTGGCTCGTCGGCCGCCCCGACGTCGATCTCCGGGAAATCAAAACCGGTGACGACAAAGGAAAATATCAGGCTGAGGTCCGCGGCTTCGATTACTACAACACCCGTACCGGCACCATCGAATCAGGCGACACTACAAAAATTGCCATGTGGCTCCTAGACACCGACTACGACGGCCGGAGCCTTTATCCCCGCCAAGTCTTCTTCCCGTTGGCCGATGAAGACGAGGGCTGGGCTAAACTAACCAGAAATCTCAAAGCCGAAATCGATCCAGACCTAATCGAGAAATATCGGGGCACCGTCTCTCTGCCGTTCGCGTTGGGCGATCACAAACGGGTAGCCGTAAAAGTAATCGACGATCGCGGCATCGAAAGCCTAAAGGTCTTGCAATTGTGACGATTTGGTTTCTGTAGCGGCCAAGCTTCAGCCGCGCTCTTGCATTTGACTTCGGATTCCTATGCCGTCCAAAACCATCGACCAACTCATCATCAATTCCCCCTACGAAGAGCCGCGCGAATACTGGAAGCGCGAGGCTGAATCAAAACTATTCTCGCGCGTCCCCGGTCGCCGCCCCGCAGGCTACATACGCGCAACAGAATCCTCAAAGGCCATTGACGACCCCGGAATTTTTATTGAGCTTCCTCTACCCAACAAAATCCGCCCCCGCGTCAACGCCTGGCGTGAGGGCGGCTACGCTGGCGTTTCCGGAATAACCAAACGTCTCCTCGAACACTGGCGCGACCCCGAACAACGAGAAAACCGCCGCCTCTTCTTCTGCCAGCTGGAAGCCATCGAAACGCTGATCTGGCTTACCGAAGGTCCTTCTTCCGAGCGTGTCGGTATCAACATTCCGTCCGACGGCGGTAACTTCTCTCGCCTCTGCTCCAAAATGGCCACTGGCTCCGGCAAGACAATCGTTATGGCTATGCTCATCGCCTGGCAGATACTGAGCAAGGTCACTTACCCGCAGGACAAGCGCTTCTCAAAAAACATTTTCATTGTCGCACCGGGGTTGACCGTCAAAAGCCGCCTCCAAGTCCTCATCCCCGGCCCGAACGATTACTATCGGGAGTTCAGTCTCATCCCCTCTGGCCTCGAGGACAAGCTCCGCCAAGGCAAAGTTGCAGTTCGCAACTGGCACACTCTCGATTGGGAATCCGAAGAACGCATCGCCAAGCGCAAGTCCGTTGATAAACGTGGTGCCCTTAGTGACGAAGCCTATGTCCGGGAAGTCCTCGAAGATATGTCCACAACGCGGAATATCGTCGTCATCAACGATGAAGCCCACCACGCCTGGCGTGTCGCTCCCAAATCCACGATCAAGGGCGTCGCTAAGGAAGACATCGAGGAAGCGACGAAGTGGATCGGCGGCCTCGACCGGATTCATCGCACTCGCGGCATACTCGCCTGCTTCGATCTCACCGCGACGCCCTTCGCTCCTACGGGCAAGCGCAGCGGCGAAGAAACCTTGTTTCAGTGGATAGTCAGCGACTTCGGACTGAACGACGCGATCGAATCCGGCCTCGTCAAAACTCCCCGCGTCGTCGTCCGTGATGACGCTAAACTCGGAAAAGACTTCAAATCCCGCCTCTACCACATTTACACAGACCCGACCGTGAAGGACGACATCAATCAGAAGGTCGAACCTCACGTTCCCCTGCCGGATCTCGTGAATACCGCCTACACAATCTTGGGAAACGACTGGAACGAAACCCGCAAGCGCTGGGAAGACGAGGGTGCTCCCACACCTCCTGTCATGATTACCGTTGCCAACTTGACTCACACTGCGGCGCGCGTTGGCTACGCGCTGTCCCACAATAAGATTCCTATCGAAAAACTCGGCGATCCGGAAGGTATCCTTCACATCGATTCCAAAGTCCTCGGTGAAGCCGAAGCTCAGGAAGAGGCTCCGGAGATCGAAACGAACGCTGCCGCGGAAGATAATTCTGAGGACGATGCGGAAACACCCGTCAAGAAACTCACGAAACAGGAGCGCGCTGAATCACTTCGGCGAGTCGTGGATACGGTCGGCCAGGTCGGCCAGCCCGGCGAAAAAATCCACGCCGTCATTTCTGTGGGCATGCTCTCGGAAGGCTGGGACGCTAAGACGGTTACCCATATCATGGGTCTTCGCGCTTTCACTTCACAGCTTCTGTGCGAGCAGGTCGTAGGCCGGGGCCTCCGGCGTACTTCCTATGATGTGGATGAAAAAACAGGTCTCTTCACTGCTGAATACGTCAACATTTTCGGCGTGCCCTTTACCTTCATGCCCCACGAAGGCGACGAGGACGCCCTTCCCCCTCCTCCCCCCCAACCCACTGCAAAAATTCAGCCGGTCCCCGAACGAAAAGATCTGGAAATCTCATGGCCCAACATTATTCGCATAGACCACGAATACCGTCCGGAGCTTACGCTGGATCTTTCAAAGACCAAAACTCTGACTCTCGACGCGTACGAAACACCCACCATCGCTGATCTCGCGCCCGTCATCGACGGGAAGCCCGACGTTACGAAACTCACCAGCATCGATGTCGAGAAACTTGGCAGAGAACAGCGCATGCAACGCGTCATTTTCCAGTCGGCAGCCGAAGTCTATGACTTAATGAAACCGAACTGGAAGGCTAATCGCGAATTCCTTCTCGCTCAGGTCATTCGACTCACAGAGAGTTACCTCACCAGCGGCAAAATTGTGATCTCGCCAGAGCTGTTCAGCCAGGACGAAGTCCGTCGCCGCATCCTATATACGTTGAACATGACCAAGATTGTCCAGCACCTCTGGGAGGCCATCCGTTTTGAAAACGCGCTCGCCGTTGTGCCCATTTTCGAAAAGGAGCGACCGATCCGTTCCACCGGCGACATGCAGCCATGGTTCACTCGTCGTCCCTGCGAACCCGCCGTTCGATCGCACGTAAATCTGTGCGTCTTCGATTCACGTTGGGAAGCCAGTGAAGCCTTTGAGCTGGACCGCAATTCCAACGTCACCGCGTGGGTCAAGAATGATCATCTGGGCTTTGAAATCCTCTATGTTTTCAAAGGTGTCGTACTCAAATACCGCCCCGATTACCTCATCCGCCTCACGAGCCGCAAGATGCTCGTTCTCGAAGTCAAAGGCCAGGACGACCAGCAGCAGAAAACCAAGCGGGAATTCCTAGCCGAGTGGGTGAGAGCGGTCAACCAGCATGGGGGCTTCGGCAACTGGGCCTGGGACGTTTCCCGCAACCCCAAAGATCTTCTCAACATCCTTCAAACACACAACCAGTAAAATTCTAGCCAGTGCTTGATGACCATAGCCCTTACAACTATTCGAACCAGCGGAATTATCCGGCCACTGTAGGACCGGAGGCTAGTGACGTGGGAGCAGTGAGGGAGTACGTCCAGTTGTGAATGCCGAGTGCCCAAGATGAACCGACGAGATCGTTATCGAGTTACGGTTCGCGAGCCAAGACAAAGATCACATCGAATTCATATTCATCTCGGCATAGTATACTCAAACTGTCATTCCTCCCGGAGACGCCCTAAAGAAAAGAGGTAAGCACACATGAGCGCATCGGAAGACAGGCGAGAGAAAAGGCCTCCCGACAGAATTAAGGCAGCACCAAAGGAAGGTAGGTCAATAGCTCACGACGGATTTAATGCCGGTCCGGTTCCAGCGACACAAAATTCTAGTTCTAAGCTGAAGGTGTGCCCTACGTGTGGGAGGCCACTCTAGAAAATCATGTTGGACGATAAAACGAGAGCTAGAGTAGAGCAAGAAAGATTGAATTGTTTATCTGCAGAACACCTGCATATCGCGACGCTTAGAAAGTTGAAAAATAAAATCCTGGTTGTGGATGCTCTCGCCTTAAGCGTTCCCATAGTCTATTTCCCGTTCCGATTACTCTTCAAAGACACAACGTACGCCCGTGGAATAGAAGCAACGTGGGAAATTTTGGCGGCATGTCTAATCGCTGCGACCGTGGTGAAATTCTTAGCTGGATGGCAGGAGCGATTTCAGAAGCATGGAAGATTGTTGGGCGAAAATATTGCCTTAAAAAGACAAGCGATCGATTTATTGAATGACGACAGAGCGAGTTCAGAAAGTGCGCAATCCTTCCTAGCTTTGGCGGCAAAGAGTGAAGCGGCTGATCGTGAATCGCTGTTAAAGCCAAAAGAGACGGAACAGCAATACGCTTATCGTGAAGCCCTCAAGGAATGGGGAGGCGTGTCCGTCGTTTGTCCAATTTGCAAGGCTTCGCCTTGGAGATTTATGAAGGGTTCTTGTCAAGCGTGCGGAAATAATCCTGAGACTGCCGGAGTCAAATAGATGAGCGCGAGTGAAAACCTAAAGAAGTGGTTCCAAGAACTACCAGACTCCGATAAACGCGAAGTTCTGCAATTCCTTTATGGAGGCAAAGCGTTACTAAGCAAAGGCGTGTATTTAGGGCCGCAACCTGGCCTGGTAGAGAGAGGTCTTTATGTCGGGCCTGCGCCGAGTTCTTCCTCTAGTGTCTGTTCGCAGTGTGGCAGACCGCTTTAACGTCCGCGCAACTCTCCCATTCGGGAGAGAATGCCCCGAGTTCGAAGGCTAAGGGCGGAGCCGCTTTAGCTGTAACTGGTGTGCCTGGTGTTGCATTGCACTGGCTTAAACGCGACAGCCATTGGGTTCATTATGGACGAAAGACGATCTGAAAAACCTGGTCGCAATGATCCCTGCCCCTGTGGTGCAGACCGCAAATACAAAAAGTGTTGCGAACGTGTCGAAGACGAACGCAGACTCGGCCCTCGGCAGTACGAACATCTTTCCGTAAAGAATACAGTCCTTGAAGAGATTCGAAGCTTCAGAGAAATATTCGGCGTAAAGCTGACTAACGATGGGTTAGAGGTAAGCACGAATATTACTGATTCGGATGTTCTTCTATTTGTTGAGCGGGTGAGGAATTTGTGGGGCAGTAAGGGGGACTTGCTGCCGCAAATGCCCACCAAAGCAGACCTGAAATTTCGCGCTTTGTATTTTGGAAACCCAGACATCCTTGGCACGGTCAATTTGCTTGCCCGCTATTCCCTGTATTGCGACCAAATTATCGTCATAGACCCGTTATCCATGTTCGATGGGATGCGCAAAACATTTAAGCACTCACCATTTCAGGAACCTCAAGCCTGGGTACGACAAATCGTTCGCAACGGCGTCTATTTGGCGTCCTTAGAGGAGTGGATCAAGAATGATCTGGTTTTTGCAACGGCTTTTCCGCTGTCGTTTTTCGATACTCTCAAACAAAGGCATGTGCAGGAGATGAAGGAAAGAGCCGCGAAGATGTCCGGCGAGAAATGGGATGAGATCACACGAGACACGATTGAAAGCCAATTCTACTCATCATTTACTCCGGCTGAACTTTCCGCGATGGAACCGGCGAAATCTGACGTGGAGTTGGTTCGACGGTTGGCCGAAGACGATAAATGGTGGGAGCGTCTTAGACCCTACATGCGAGGGATAACCAGGGAGAAGGTGGTTGACACTCTGAGCAGCATGAAAACGCGCTCCGAAGAGATAGGCAAGACGATTACTCGGCTCCGGCAAGAGCCTCGGCGTTACGAGTGGGCACTTGACCGGCAATTCGAACCGCGAATGGATGTTTTTGGCAGTGGAATGAATCTGCTGGATGCAGAGTGGTTGGCTGAGATAACGGGGTCCCATCTCGTTACGGATCGGCGAACTGTTTGGAATGAAATCTTGGCTGACGAAGAGGATGGACAGCAGAAGAAAGAGCAATCAGAGAAATTGAGGAGGTCCATGAGCGCGTTGGCGGAGGCATTCCAAAAGCTTGAATTCTATTTCCTCAACGATGTACCTCTGGATTTTGCCCTACAAATACGCATTGAAAACAGGCTGGTTGGCTTCAGAACATACCTGAGAGATTTTTGGAACAAAATTCGCCGTGAAGATCAAACAGAAGGCCAGCGGTTAGCGACGATTCAGGAGTTCCGCGACAGCCTAGAGACCCAGTACCAACAGTTCAAAAAAGAATTTGACGAAGTAAGGAAGGCGGTCTTGAGCAAGATTGCTGTCGCGGGCGTGAGCGGCGCCGGTGCGATCTTGACCGGCCAGTTGGGTCTAGGAATTTTCTCACTCGGAGTTTTGGTAGCGGCTTATTCGGACGAGGCTAAAAAGCAAACTAAACATGCTCAAGCTCTGTCGGTTTTCCTAGACCTGGAGAGACGATGATTCAACATCAAACACCGGGATCAAGGATGCCACGTATCGTGATTCTTGAGTCCACTGCCTTATTTCAACTTGGGTCTCGTTTCGAGCACGTTGATTTTGCAGAACTTCTAGAGCTTAAAAAACTCTTCAAGTTCGAAATAATAGTATCTTGCGTCAGTTGGATGGAATTTCTCAAAGAGAGAAAAGCTCAAATTGTTGAGTGCCTTGGCACGATAAGACGACTCCGATCCTCCCTGGAAAAATTAGGGCAGAGCCCCGACGAACTCAAGGCCATTGAAGATCGGGTGAATGACCTGGCTAAAAACCTTGCTGCTGTCTTCGAAAAGAAGCTGGCAAGTTTGGGGATAGGAATACTGCCCCTAGCAAGAGTCGATCCAGAACTTCTCTTAGGCATGTCTATTGAGACCATTCCACCGTTCGAGGATTCACATGAAAAGGGCTTCCGAGATTCCCTGATTATGTTTTCCATCCTTGAAGCGATAAAGGGTCAGCCAGAGGAGAACGCTCTCCTCGTGACCAATGACAAGCTCCTCACCGAAGGAATACTGGCCAGAGAAAAAGAGTATGGCACGTCCATCAAAGTGGTCGCCGACATCAATAACGCAGTCGTGTATATCGTGAGTTTAGTTGACGAAGTACTTCGGGCTCAAAGAAACAAGGAAAAACAGGAAGCAAGAGACCTTCTCATGAAATATCGGCCAGAGATCGAAAAAGCAGTCGATGGCATTCGAGAGTTTTCAATTTGGGACTTACCCAGTTCACAGTTGGGAGGCAGCGTTGAACGTATTCTGTCATTCACGTTCAACGACGTAAATTCGGCGACCTGGAAAACCCGAACGGAGAACTCTGCAACGATATTATTCAGCCTGAAATGCACGCTGACAGCGCTTGTAGGCCAACCGCTCTGGGAGCTTATGAACAGGACTCGTTACCAGGTTGGGGGCGGAAGTACAATGTTAACGCCTACAAACCTGGGCCCAAAGGAAACAAAAACGCAGAAAACAGTTTTCGGTGTGGCGGAATTTGGGAAGAAGGATGGAGAATTAAGACTTACACGCCTCCAAATTGACCAAAGCCTGCCGACAGAGGACTTGGCTAAACTAATGACAACCGATTAAGCGAGGTCATGGGGCGCTGGAACTTGCCGCCTTTTTCAATCTCTCTTCACAGAGTTTTGTGAAGACGGGAACGAAGTCGGAGACGCGATTGTAGCTTCTCTCGAAGATCAGCAAAGCAACACTTAGATTGCCAACTCCGATAATCTTTGTCCCGTCAGGCTTCCGAATGTTCTGGCCAAAATCAGCCGCGCCGTTCTCTTTGTCCAATTTGGAGTACAGATAAACGGTCCCTGCCCAATTGGGATGAGAATATTCACTCAAATATCCGTACTGGCGATTGAAGCCACTTATGTCCCTCTCAACACTGTCGAGGAACTTGCCGATTCTGATAGGCCGCGGCATGACGGCCTCGCCTGTCTCGGGATCGGTAGGCGGATCGGTTGCCATGCCCACGTTCATTTGCATCAGGTAATCATCGATATCCCCGATCTCTGCGGATTCCACGGAGGCTGATACAGAATTTCCAGGCCGTTTGGTTGACGGCTCGGCTGACCGCTCCGCATCATATTACTAAGATCGCGTTCCGATGGTTGCGGTGCGCCCCACTTGTGCTCTACTTTTCTGCGCCCTAGAATGGGGGGGGAAGGTGATTCGAATGGACCGACCACTTGACGAATATCTGGAGCACGCCGATGACCTAGCACAGGATGTCTTGAACGCGTGGGGTTCGAACTGGCACGCTGGCAATCGCAACTTCGCTCCCGAATTCAACGCTCTACTAGAGGACACCTTTCGCTACTGGGACGCGAAGCGCCTCGCTGAAAACTACCGCGAGTTCGGCACCGTCAGTGAGAATATCGGCGCGGATGAACGCGAGTCCCGGCTGGCGTTCGTGCGAGCGTACAAGAAGTTTTGGGAACGGCACGAGAAGAATTAACCCGGCCTGTGCTATGCTTCTTGTATGAGTTTTCCCCTCCACGCCTTGTCCAGACGATAGATCGCTCCCACGTAGTTGTGTCGTTAGCTTTCTTTCCCCAACTGATTTCCTTCGGTGTTCGACTCGACGATCGGCGGCTATTTCTATGAAGAACCAAAAGGTTGGACGTAACGATCCTTGCCCTTGTGGCAGCGGAAAGAAGTTTAAGAAGTGTCACGGCGCTACAGCTGCGCTGCTGGTGTCGGCGCCCTCCGCTGTACCACCACGATTCTCAGTGCGACTAGCAGCGGGCCGGGTTCCCCCGGAGGTGCTCGCCAAGGGGATGTCCATCATGCGTGAGACGCAGCTTCGCGAGGAGCAGCGGAGGCGCCTCTACGGTCATGTTCGTCCTGAGATCGCAATAGACTACCACGGCTACAAGCTTGTCGCGGTGGGTAACAAGCTGTTTTACAGGCCCAAGGAACAATTCCGCTTTCTAACTGATCTTCTATTAGCGTTCGTTCCGGACCTTTTCGGCCGGGAGTGGTTCGAGCGGGAGGTCAAGAAGCCAGACGGTGAGCGACACCCGGTAATGGAATGGCGATTCAAGGGCATGAATTACATGAACACCCAGCCGCGGCTAGCCGACGGGAGCTACGTTGCAACTCCCACCGGTCCGCTCCTGGCTTACATAACGTTTGCTTACGACCTTTATGTCGTTGCGCACAATGCGCAAATCGACGCGCGATTGATCGAGCGTCTCAAGCAGATGGACCAGTTCCAGGGGGCACGGCATGAATTGTTTGCCGAGGCTACCTGCCTGCGCGCGGGTTTCAAAATCGAACACGAGGACGAACAAGATCGTTCGTCGAGGCACGCAGAATTCACGGCGGTGCATGTGGCTACTGGGCAGAAAATGTCCGTTGAGGCGAAGAGCAAGCACCGGCCCGGCGTGTTGGGCCGGGTGGGAACCCGCGAGCCCGTTGACGACGTGAACCTACGCTTCGGGTATCTGCTTAATGACGCGGTTGCTAAGAACCCGCCACATCCGCTCGTGGTGTTCCTCGACATGAACATGCCGTTCGAAGCGGCTTCCCGTTTCCTCAGTGCACGTCCAGAAAACAACACGCCGATTCACCCTTTCATTCTGAAGACTTTAGATCGGATGCGCAGGGAACATGGTGGCAGGGACCCCATCACGCAGCTCATCATCACGAGTCATCCGAGCCACTATACAAGGGACGACGAAATTCCGCAGCGTCCACACATGATGGGCCAAACCTCATTGGTGCCCTTAAAGCCGGCACGAATGGAAGCCCTCTACGCGCTAACGGAGGCAACCAACCTGTACGGAAATATTCCGCAGGAGCTACCGAAGAACGGAGCCGCCGCTGAGGATTCCTCCACCGTTCCGAGAAACGGACCTTCATCGCCAGCCGGAGCCGACGACACGATGACGACCTGACCTAGCGCCGGGGTTGTTCTGGTTCCCGCTTAGTGAGCCGGAAACGACGTTCCCTAGATAACGCGATTGGCTTTCACGCTAAGATCGGAGTCATGCTATAGAGCCGTAATTAGTGCATAAAAACACGTCGCCGAGCGGCGATGCACTCGAATGACTCGAACTAAAAAGGATGAACGACAAGCATCGCATTGAACACGGTAGCACCATTCTTGCGCCTCGCCACCCTCCAGTTTTTGTTTCCGGGCTTCAATGTCCATCATATGGTTCTCCCGCTTGAAATAGGATGCGGGTTCCCAGCGTGTCGGAACGTGGTGTGATTCAACAGTGGGGCTGGCGAGATTCGAACTCGCGACCCAAGCTTTAGAAACTCTCAGAGGAGAGCAGGGAAGAGTAAGCGGACAAAGGGCGGGTCAATCTCAGGGGCAATTTGAGGGTTTCATTTTTAAATCTAAGTGCAACGGTTCAAACGGCTTATCACTATATTTGGCTCATATCCAAAGGCTGATGTGCTACCGATTGCACTATCCCGGAACCGCAGCCAACAGTTTAACAGAGGAAAAAGAATGTGCGAAGTCGCGGAAATGCGCGGTGCTGGTGTCATTTGCAAACGACATCAGCACCAAATGAGCGCGGAGCCGGAGTTTCTGCTAAATTGATAAAGCTACGTCCGTCGCGGAGAGGTGGCCGAGCGGTTTAAGGCGCACGCTTGGAAAGCGTGTGTAGGTTAACCCCTACCGTGGGTTCGAATCCCACCCTCTCCGCCATACCCTATAAACACAAGTAGTATGAGAACATGACTCTTAATAAACCGCTATCGAGCAACTTTATTTGGTGAGAATATTTGCGCAAGCCACTCCGGTTACCGCGTTACCAGGGATTGAATTTGCGTTTGGTTGGTGCCGAGCAATCTTTTGCATCCAAGCTAAGTAGTTTCGACGCTCCTGCTCTAGCTAACTAGTGAACGAAAATTCCAAGCTCATAGGGCAAGCGTTTCGATGGCACGTAGAAGCAACCATCCCAGTCAACTCCGTCGACATATACGAGGATTCGAACGTGATTTCCGGGTGCGCCGCCGCTACCATTTGCTCCTCCGCATGCCGTGATATCTGCTTCCTGACCTGGTGCCAGGCTCCATCCTTGGCCCCTGGACCCCGGAGGGCCTCCGAGTCCCGTTCCTACGCCGCTATGAGAGGATGCAACCATTACATAGAGCGACAAAGCCTTGACCCGTTGGTCGCTTCGGTTGCGGATTTTCATGGTACAGCGAAGCTGCTCGGTCACAAGTTCATGTGCAATAGAAACCCACGAATCTTTAAAATCAATCGCGAGGATTTCCACGGGAGAATCCGGTTGTTCGACGACGTGAACAAGAGCAGTGATGTCTTCCGGTCCGGAAATTGTAGGCTTAGCAAGCTCGCCAGACACTGTGAAATGGCATGAGTCAGCTGTTTGGGGCGCTTGGGCCGGAGGGGTATTGCCCGAAACGAGAAGCAAAACAGTCAGACAAGAAACCAAGGCTTTCATTTCGCCTCCTATCTAGAAGCTGAATTTATCACGATTTGCCTCAAGTGCCTGGGAAGTCGGGAAGTCGGATAACCATACATCTGCCCGAGAGATTTTCGGAGGCGATTCGACCTCTCCGGTAAAGGCGTTCACCAGGTACTGGCCCTTTGGCCCGTGTGATAATCTTTCTCATACTGCAGCCGTTGTTTATGGAGTCGCAATGCAAGAAAGTGCAACTAGCTGGGACTTACGCTCGCTTTATCCCATGGGAGCGCTCCTCGCTTTCCTGACCATTTCACTTCTCCTTCTCCTTCTCCTTCTCCTTTTCATGCTTCCTGCCGGAAAAATCCTTCGACGCACTGGTCACAACCCCCTCTGGTGCGTTCTTGCTCTCTTTCCGTTCCTTAACCTTGTTGCCCTGTGGTTCTTCGCGTTCAAGTCCCTGGCCCCTAGACAAGAAGCCACCCGTCCAGCAACCGCCATCCGGCCCGTAGCCGCTTGTCGCACCGAAGCGCTGCCAACATAAAGATTATTTGCAGACGTTCCTTAGCTTGCCTTCCCCTCGCCTTGATGCAACAATCCCGGCATGGTCATAGGCGACAGACTCCGAGAACTTCGCGAACAAAAGAACTTTAGCCAGGGCGACATCGAACATCGCACCGGACTTCTGCGGTGCTACATCTCCCGCGTCGAGAACGGTCACACCGTTCCCGCCATCGAAACGCTGGAAAAGCTGGCGCGTGCGCTTGAGATTCCCATGTACCAACTCTTCTACGACGGAGACAAGCCGCCCAAGTTGCCGAATCTGCTCAAGCGAAAGTCCTCAGATGACGGCGCATGGGGGAGTTCGGGCGAGGACGCGAAGTTTTTGAACAAGCTTCGCCGTCTGTTGAGCAAAGCGAACGAGCAAGACCGCAAACTTATTTTGTACACCCTTCAGAAAATGGCGCGTTAGTAGGAAGACTAAAGTTGTATACCGGCCAAAAATCCACTTCTTCGGTTACCGCGTTTGTCAGGACTTGACCACAACTTTGAGCGGGCGCTCCACGGGACGATTCTAGATGGAAGGGATTTGGTCAATAACGCATTTTGCGAAGTCTTTGACCGTGCGTAGATTATTTCCCGCTATCCTGGCGACGACGCTTCCTCTTCGGAACTCAA
>Ga0210394_10006269_pt1 | contig 12931 bp, 6 predicted proteins | sample IncBWC12MmetaG_FD_160121 | JGI IMG/M metagenome (GOLD analysis project Ga0210394, IMG submission 160121) | Forest soil microbial communities from Barre Woods Harvard Forest LTER site, Petersham, Massachusetts, United States - Inc-BW-C-12-M | ecosystem: Environmental > Terrestrial > Soil >... | reverse complement strand
CTTAGTACTCAACACCTTTAAGCGAAACCATTTTATGGGCTTTAATATCCCATACTTTTAGGCGTAAACATTTAACAATATCCGAAGGATTTAATGAAGTCATTTTAGGATGTTGAAGCTCAGGTATCTTTTCCATTGCCTCCGGCAGGCGATAAAATGGAATTCGAGCGTTTAGGTGATGGATATGATGGAAACCGATATTGGCAGATGACCATTGCATAAAAAAATTCATTTTTGTATAGCTAGATGACTCCATGGCTGCACCCTCATAAGTCCAGCCATTTTTTTCTCTAAACTCTACATCCGGAAAATTATGCTGTGCGTAAAACAAATAAGAACCAATGGCACTTGATACCAAAAATGGAATAAGGATAGACAAGAATAAAATTTTCCAACCGAAGAATATGGTTACTAATATTATAGCCAAACCATGTACTATTAAAGCAATTAAAGAGTCTTTGTGCTTGCTTTTTCCATTAATAAAAGAAAGCACACACATGCCGTAAATAAACATAACAATGTATCCAAACGAAATGGTAATGGGATTTCGCACAAATAAATAAGCTTTTTGTTCTGATTTAGGCAGGCTTAAAAATTTATCTTTACTTAAAACAGGATAAGAGCCTACGCTCGAACTGAAAATTTTTGAATTATGGTTATGATGATAATCGTGAGATCGTTTCCAAATGCTGGTAGGAGCTAAAATATAAATGCCAAAAAGCGTGAAAATAACATCGGCTAATTTCGATTTTTGCAAGATAGTATGATGTTGATGGTCGTGATAAATAACGAACATTCGTATCATAATGCATCCATTAAGTATGCTAAAAGGTATCTTAATTAAGGTGGGAATTGGTAAATAAGCTATTGAATTGCAGGCAATTAAAAGAAATAGGGTAGTTAGTGTATAGTACCAACTCTTCCACCTCACTTCTTTTGCAAATTCGCGAGTAGCTAAAATCAGTTCTTTGCCTTTTCTCATGAACCCGCAAAATTAATAAAATTATTCATGTTTGCTACTACCAGTCGCTTGGACCAAATTTGTGTTGCACCCATTTGTTCTTTTTAAACATCATTAATGCCAGTTCATCCCACAAAATAAAAGCCCCAAAAGAAAACAAAGGTGAGTTAAAGGTTTTTTTGACCAAAGGGTCGTTTTTGATTAACAATCTGTACCCAACATCGGCTTCTAAACCTATCCACCTAAACACTTTAAATTTAACATCAACCTCTGGCTCATAAACAAAACAATAACCTTGATCTGATAATGTTTTAATGCCTTTGTAATTATAGGTGTATCCAATTTTACCAACCCCAATTTGCATGGGTATACTAAACTCCCATCTACGAGATTTATAATATGTATATTCTACATAATAGCACAAATATGAAAAGGATAATTGCCTTTGAACAGAGGTGTCTTTATTCAATTCTTTATCTTGAATGACTTTCTGGTCTGTAATTTTGGTAGTAAGCCAGGATAAGCCTCCCCCAATTGAAATTTTACCAAAATCTACCCCAATTTTAAGACTTTGTACATTAACAAGATTGTGGTCTATAAATGCGTTGCGCGAATCATAACCAAAATCAATGCTTTTTTTTCCGGCAAAGGCGCCATGTAAACTATCTAAAAACTGCGCTTTAACAATAAAGGCAAATAACACAAAAAATATGAAGAGGCATTTTTTCAAAAGAAATCTAACACGTAAAATTCATCAAAAACATAAAAACTTATACCTAAACCAATAGAATACAATTAACAAGGCATAGCTTAAAAGTCGCCTGTTAACGCCAAAAACTTTGTGGAAATTATGCGTAATTCGCATCTAAGGGATAGAACCCTTAACTTTGGATAGGCAAAACAGCCATACAGCCCTTTTTATGCGCAGCAGTAAACCTGTTATATTATTGTTATTTTTTCTGTTTTTAGGTACGGTAGGGCATAGTCAGTTTAAAAACGAAGATGAGTTAAAAAAACAAGCTGCCAAATATTTTGATGACGAAGAGTATGCCAATGGTTTTAAATTATACTCGCAGTTAGTTTCTACCTATCCAAAAGATCCTATTTATAATTATCGCTTAGGTGTGTGTATGTTGTTTACAGATGCTGATAAAAAGAAAGCCATTCCTTATTTAAAAACAGCTTCAAAAACAGCTAAGGACAATGAGAAAGAAGCTCTTTTTTATTTAGGAAAAGCTTATCATTTTAATTATCAGTTTGATGAGGCTATGAATTATTATGCGCAATATAAAAACATTGCGTCTGCATCAATGATTAAGAAATTACAGGTAGATAGAGAGATACAAGCGTGTAAAAATGGTAAGCGTTTATTATCAAATTTAGAAGAGTTGGTTGTACTTGATAAAAAACAATTAAGCGAAGGAGATTATTTTAGAAGCTACGATTTAAGAGGCATTGGTGGTAAACTTTTAGTAAAGCCTGATGAGTTTAGAAGTGTTGCCGATAAAAAGAAAAAAGATAAATCAATTGTATATCTGCCAAAAAGTAACGACCAACTTTATTTTGCAGGTTATGGAGAAAAAGGTGATAACAAAGATATTTATGTTGTAAAAAAATTACCTAGTGGTGAATGGAGTAAGCCCGAAAACATGGGAGCACCTATAAACACAGAATTTGATGAAGATTATCCCTTTTTACATCCAAACGGGACGGTTTTCTATTTTGCATCTAAAGGGCATAATAGCATGGGTGGTTATGACCTTTTTAAAAGCGAATTAGATCCATCTACCAATAGATGGAAAGACCCAATAAATCTTGCCTTCCCTATTAACTCACCTAATGATGACATTTTATTTGTAACCGATTCTTTAGAAAAAATTGCATTTTTTGCCAGTAGCAGGCAAAGTCCGGTAGGGAAAATTGATGTATATAAAATCCTTACTGAAAAGCGACCGGCAGAGTTTGCTTTTGTAAGCGGAACAGTTTTAAAAAAAGACCCAAACCAAAGTGTTTTAGCTAAAATAAAAGTAAAAAATATTGAAACCGGTGAAGATGCAGGTTCTTTTAATGCCAATGCTGATGGAGCTTATTCTCTTAAACTACCTAATGGCGGTAAGTTTATTTTTACGGTTGAAACACCTGGTTTCCCAACTCAATCAGAAGGTGTAAACATTCCTACAGCTTATACTTATGTTCCGTACAAGCAAGCTCTTGGTTATGAAAATCAAAAATTATATTTTACTAATTTCTTTGATACTAAAGCCGATGATGAAAATAACTACAAAGAATTTTTAGCCTTAATCGAGCAAAAATCTAAAATGAATGTTAACGCTGATGATTTTGGTGTAAACCCCGAAAATCCTTTAGCTGCCACTAACAATCAACCAGCAAATAACACTAACCCAGCTGCAAACAACAATCAGGTACAGGAAAACAATAATCAAGTTGCAAATACTGAGCAGAAAAATCCAACCACAAATCAAACTCCAAATAAAAATGTAAGCAACAAAGAGCTTATACAAATGGCTTATGATGATGCTACGGAATTACAACAAAGTGCTGACAGTTTAAAGGGAGATGCTGCTACCGCATTTTCAGCCGCAAACTCTAAGCAGGACCAAGCCACTCAAAAAAAGCAAGAAGCAGAACAAACTTTAGCTAAAGCAAATACAGAAACTGACGCTACCAAAAAACAAGAATTAAATAACGATGTTGAAAAGCAAAAAGACGATGCTGCTTTATATGAAGCACAGTCTACTACAGCAAATAACATTGCCAAACAATTAGAAATTGATGCCAATAACAAACAGCAAGAAGCCAACCTTAATTTACAATATGCAAAAGCATTAGAAGAAGCTGAGAAAACAAAAAACAATAAACAAGCTATAGCTAAGCTCGAAGATTTGCAGAAACAATTAGAAGTTGCATCTAAACAAAAAAGCAATAGCAACACATTACTTGAAAGCATTAAAGCTGATGCCGACAACAAGCAACAAGAATTGCAGAGTGCTGAAAAGAAACAAGAGCAAATTACCAGTGATATAAAAGATATTACAACTGAAATAGGCACTTTGGACAAACAAATTGCCGAAACAAAAGATAAAGATTTAGTTGAAAATTATACAGCAAAAAAACAAGAACAAGAAAGCGATTTAGCCGACAAGAAAAAAGAACAAGAAACAAATCAGGCAAAAATTAATTCATTAAAAGAAGAAGCTGAAACCTTAAAAAGTCAAGCAGATTATGCCACAAGTATTGTAACAGGTAGTCCAATAGCAAGTACCAACAACCAAACGACAAACGAAAACAAACAAGCAGTTATTAATAATCAGCCTACAAACAACCAAACTCAAAACAATGAGGCTGTTAGTCAACAAGAAAATAAAAATAACGTTGCAACAAATCAGCAGGAAAATAAAAACATAAATAAAAATAATACGGCAACAAATCCAGAAAACTCAAATAATATTACACAGCCTGTAAATAATAATTCGCAAAATAATGAAGTAGCTAATAATAACCAAGCAGTTAACGAATCTACAACTAATACACAAACTAATAATACAGGTGCGGCAAATGAGTTAATTAATCAAGCACAAAACAATTTTAATGACGAGAAAAAACTTTTTGGGGCAGTAACTTATACCGATGCAAAAGCATTGCAATTAAAACAACAAGCTGATGACAAATTTAACGGAGTATTGAGTGATGCCAAAAATATTGAGGAGCAGTTAAAACAAATTGATAACCAATCATCAACACCGCAAAATAATAATACACAGTCGCAAATTGATGATTTAATGAAACAGGCGGATGCCGTTTCAGCTCAATCTCGTCAACTCAGAAAAGATAGTAAAACACAAACGGGCACTGAGCAACAAAGTACTTTAGCTAAAATTGCGGAGCTTGATAAACAAGCTATCGATTTGACTTATAATGCAACTAAACAGCAATTAGATTTAGATAAAAACACATTTGTAACTGGTGATAATAAAGTTGATGATTTATTAAAGAAACCTGAAAATAAAGATGTCGCAGAACAGGTTCGACAATTAGATGCAGAAGCCGACATACTGCATAAAGCATCGCAAGAATTAAGGGAAGAAGCGGAGGCAGATCCATCTGTGGCATCTCGTATAGGTGGGTTAAGTAATGCTGATGAAAAACAAAAAGCAGCTTTAAATAAACAGCAAGAAGCTCTTAAATTACTTAAAGGAAATGTTACTCAAAACACAAACACAGGTGATGTAACTCAACAATTAGATGAATTTAAAAATAAATTGTCGCAAGAGGTACAAAGCTCTAATGTGGCTTTAAAAACTTTATCGGATGCCAACAAATCTGAGTACACAGCTTCTTTAGCTAAATTAAATGAAGATGAAAAGAAAAATAAAGTAACTCAGGAGGAAAAAGATTTAAAAGCACAAGCTCAGAAAAATATGCAAGAGGCGAATGCCGAATTGGGTAAAGTTTCTATAAATAAAAACGAGGAAAGTAAACGAACACAATTACAATCGGCTAATCAAAAAATGGAAGAGGCCATTAAGGAAGTCAAACAGGCCGACCAATTGTTGACAGGTGTTAGTGAGCCAGTTGCAACAAACAATAATCAGGCAACAGAAAATACAAATTCGGTACCCAGCAACACAGTTGCATCTGTTACCAATGAAGTAGAAAATAATCAGCAGCAAAATAACACAGAAAATAAAAACACCAGTATAGAATCCGCAAACACTAATACAATTGCATCTGCTAATAATGAGCCTACAAATAACAATCAGCAAAACAATCAAACACAAAACTCCACTGAAAATGTAGTAGCAAGCAATACTGTTGCCGCTACGAATAATGAAACACAAAATGTAGCTAATAATACAGAACCTATAGCAAGCAATACAGTTGCTCCATCTAATAACCAAACAACAGGTAGTTTAAGTCCTCAGCAAGTAAATGAAATTAAGAGCACTCCTGAGTTTAGACAGTATAGCTCTATGCAGAATGAGTTTGCAAAATCTTCCGGCGAGGCTACAAAAGAGCAGAACTTAGCTGATTCGTATAAAAACATGGCAAATGAAAGTTTAAAACATGCCGAACAATTAAAAGCAGATGCAGCAGCTTTACCTGATGGGCCGGATAAACAAGAAAAACTTGCCCGTGCAGAAAAATCTGAGCAAAATGCAAATTCTATGAAGCAGAAAGCAGATTCTCTGCAAGAGTTAGCTTCAAGTACCCGTAGTTTTGCCGATTCTAAAAAACAAGAAATTGATGCTTATTCGCAAACTCTCGATAAAAACACACTTGACAACATAGTGGCAGTATCTACAAACACTGCATCAACAAAAACTAATGCTACAAATGAAGCAAATAACACCCCTCCTACTAATCAGTCCGCACCTTACTCAGAAGCATTTACAAAAAATGCAACTCTGTACGACGATAAGTTAAACTCATTACAAAACGAAACATCCACTCCTGAGAATTTAAATCAACAAGATGAAGTTATCTCCAATTATTTAAAAACCATTGATTCGGAAATATTAAGCAAGAAGAAACAAGAGACAGCAGCAACAACTCCTGCACAAAAAAACAAGATAACTAAAGAGATAAAAGATTTACAAAGCAAGCGCGCAGCTTTAAAACAAACATTAGCAGCTAATCAAAAAATTGTAACCCAAAGTCAGGTTGTTACTAATAATGAGCCTTCAAATCAAAATAATACGGTTCCACAAAACAATCAACCTATTAACAATACAGCCAACCAAACTGTAAACCAAGCAAATGAAGGAAGTACAGAAGCTACTAAATACATAGGCACTAAAGGTTTCGAAATAAAACAAGGTAACGCTTATACTCCAAAACACCCTATTCCATTAAATGAAAAATTACCGGATGGAATTGTATTCCGTGTTCAAATAGGTGCCTTTAAAAACCCTATTGCTTTAGATGCTTTTAAAGGACTTACTCCTATTGGTGGAGAAACCACTCCGCAAGGTTTTATACGTTATCAAGCAGGTTTATTTGACAAATACAATAACGCCAATGCAGTTAAAAATGATTTGAAAAAATTAGGTTATAAAGATGCCTTTGTTGTTGCTTATTTAAATGGTAAAAGAATAAACTTAGCAGATGCTTTAGCGACTTTAAAACAAGAAGGGCAACCTGTAAATACAGATGCAACAGCCACAGCGGGCATTACGGCTAATAATAATGTTCCTGTTAATGTAGAACCTACAAATAATGCAGTTACAGAAACTCAACCAGTACAATCGGGCAATTTAACTACGGTAAATGGTTTATTGTTTACTATACAAATTGGTGTTTATACAAACAATGTAAGCAACACACAATTAAGAAATTTGAAGCCAATTTTCCGCGAGCAATTAACTAACGGCAACTATCGTTACACAGCCGGTATATATAGCGATTTAGAATTAGTGAAAACCGACCGTCGTAAAGTAAATGCAATTGGAATTAGCGATGCTTTTGTAAGCGCTTATTTGAACGGACAAAAAATTAAAATTACCGATGCTATAGATAAAGTTTCAACTGATAAAACTATTCAGTTCCCACCTCAGCAACCCATTATTTTCCCAGGTGAAACAGTTACAGAACAACCTGTAAATAATAACCCTCAACCAGCTAATACAAATACTGTTACAGAAAACACAACAACAGGTATACAACCTTTTAGTAATGGCGTTACCGAAGCTCCTACTCCAACTGCCGAAAACGGAGTTAAGGCAAATGACGAAGGCATAACTTTTAAAGTACAAATAGGTGCATATAGTAAACAAGTGCCTCAACAAACTGCTGATACCTGGCTTAAAGTAAAAACATGGCCAATTAAATATATTATAATAAATAATTTATACTTATACACTGTAGGCTCATTTACCGAAGCTCGTTTTGCAGAAAAATTAAAAACAGAAGTAGTTGGCTTAGGTATAACCGATGCATATATTACTGTATTTAAAGATGGCAAAAAATTATCTCCTACTGAGGCTCAAGTTTATTTAAAAAGATAACATTTATGAAAAAAATCTTCTTTTTCTGTTATTTAATAACGTTTACTTATTTCTTATCCGCTCAACAATATATGCCACCCGGTACATATACTTCTACCAACAAAAAAGCCATTAAACATGTAGAAGAAGGGAAAAAGTTTTACGAAGCGCATAAAGATGTTGATGCCGAAAAATCTTTTACCAAAGCTTTAGCCGAAGACCCAAATTTTGTAGAGGCCATGATGGGATTAAGCTATATCTACATTGACCAAAACAAAAACGAAGAGGCCATTCAACAACTAAAAAAGGCAACACAAGTAAATCCCAAGTTTTTCCCAAACAATTTTTACGATTTGGGTGAGTTACAATATTATACCGGATATTATGATGAGGCAATTCAAAGTTTTCAAAAATTTAATTCTTTTGAAAGAGTTGGCCCTGAAATAAAGCAAAAAGCACAGCACCTTTTAGAATGCTCACAATTTGCGGTCGAACAAATTAAAAACCCAAAGCCTTTTAAACCAGAAAACATGGGGCCTTCTATCAATACAGCAAATGACGAATATTTTCCAACTATAACAGCTGATAACGAATGGTTTTATTTTACCCGTCGTATTATTGGAGCTACTACTTGCGATGGTAGTGCAAATGGTCAGGAAGATTTTTATGTTTCTAAAAACATAAATAACCAATGGTCAAACGCTGTTCCAATGCGTGGGGTTAACAGTCCTTGTAATGAAGGTTCGCCAAGTGTATCTGCCGACGGACAAAATTTATTTTTTGTAGGCTGTCAAGACCAATACGGCATGCTTGCAAGTACAGGTTCAAAAGGTTTTGGTATGTGCGATATCTTATTCTCGCAAAAAATTGGCGATAATAAATGGACAAAACCGGTAAATGTTGGTCCGCCGGTTTGTACAAATCAATGGGAGTCGCAACCTTCTTTTTCATCAGATGGAAAAACATTATATTTTGTACGAGGTTCTCGCTCTGGCACTGGCATTGGTGGACAAGATATATATATGAGTGTTGTAGGCGATGACGGAAGATTTTCAGTTCCTGTAAAACTAGGGCCAAACATTAACACCCCCGGAAGAGAAGAAGCTGTATTTATTCACCCCGATAATCAAACACTATACTTTGCCTCTGATGGGCATATTGGCATGGGCGGGCTTGATATTTATTTGAGTCGCAGGCAAGCAGATGGTTCGTGGGGGCCTGCCATAAATTTAGGTTACCCAATAAACACATTTAATAGCGAAAGCAGTTTAATGGTTAGCCCTGATGGTAAGAAAGCTTACTTCCATAGCAATAAGCAAGGTGGCTTTGGCGGACTTGATTTATACAGTTTTGATTTACCAACCGATTTAGCACCACAAAACCTAACTTTTGTAAAAGGAAAAATCATAGATGCAAAAACAAAACAACCTTTACAAAGCAATGTAGAAATTCTTGATTTAGAAACCCAGCAGCCTATTTCAAAAGTGTTTCCTGATGCTAACGGAAATTTTTTAGCCGTACTTCCGGCGCAAAAAAATTACTTATTAAACGTAAACCAAGAAGGGTACTTGTTTTACTCCGACAACTTTAGCTTAAAAGATGTAGTAGCCGATTATAATAAACCCTATTTATTAGATATAGCACTTCAACCTATCGATACCGGAATTTCAATAGAACTTAAAAACATTTTTTTTGATGTAGATAAGTTTGATTTAAAACCCGAATCGAAAACAGAGTTAGATAAGTTGGTTGGTTTCCTTACAAAAAACAAAACCATTAAAATTGAAATAAGCGGTCATACAGATAGTGACGGTAATAAAAAAGCAAACCTAATTTTATCTCAAAATCGTGCTAAAGCAGTTTACGATTATGTGGTAAAAGCTGGTATTTCTGCTATTAGATTAACTTACAAAGGTTATGGCGATGGTAAACCTAAAGTACCTAACACCACCCCTGAAAACAAGGCTAAAAACCGCCGTACCGAAATTAAAATTACCGGAAAGTAGGTTTTATACACAGTCCACTATAAAGTCTCCCCCTTATCTAATATTTCATAAAGACAGGGCATTTTTGTACTTTCGCGTAAATTTATTTCCTAGATGATTGAGAAACTTTCCAGTATAAAACAGCGTTATATAGATGTTGAACAAAAATTAGCCGACCCCGCTGTTATTGCCGATATGAAACAGTTTAAAAAACTGAATATAGAATATCGTCAATTAGAGCCTATTATTAAGGTGTTTGAAGAATATAAAAAAGCATTAGACAATATTGATTCGGCCAACGAAATTTTAAAAACCGAAAAAGACAAGGATTTTTTAGACATGGCGAAAGCCGAATTAGAAGAAAATAGAGCCATCGAAGAAAAATTGGCCGATGAGATAAGAATTATGCTTATTCCTAAAGATCCAGAGGACACAAAAAATTGTGTAATGGAATTACGTGCCGGTACTGGTGGAGATGAAGCCAGTATTTTTGTGGGAGATTTATATGAAATGTATCGTCGTTATTTTGAAAACAAAGGTTATAAAGCCGAAGTAGTTGATATAAGCCCGGGAACCATGGGAGGCTATAAAGAGATTATATTTAATGTAAGTGGCGATAGTGCCTATGGTACTTTAAAATTTGAATCGGGTGTACACCGAGTACAGCGTGTACCAGCAACCGAAACACAAGGTCGTGTACATACATCTGCTGCAACGGTTGCTGTGTTACCGGAGGCTGATGAATTGGATGTTGAATTACGTGATGCCGATATAAATATGCAAACAGCACGAAGTGGTGGTGCTGGTGGACAAAATGTAAACAAGGTAGAATCTAAAGTTATACTTACGCACGTTCCTACGGGTACAGTTGTTACTTGCCAAACAGAGCGTTCGCAGTTAGGTAACCGAGAAAAAGCCATGAACATGCTTCGTACTAAAATTTACGATGCCGCTTACCAAAAACGCATGGAAGAGGTAACTCAAAAACGTAAAACCATGGTTAGCTCAGGTGACCGTTCTGCAAAAATCAGAACCTATAACTATCCACAAAACAGAATTACAGACCATCGTATAGGTCTTACCTTATATAATCTAGATGATTTTATGAATGGTGATATACAGGGAATGATTGATGCTTTACAATTTGCAGAAAATGCCGAAAAAATGAAAGAAGGCGGAATTCTTAGCTAATTCATATATAATATGTCTGAGGAAATAATTATAGAAGGAACCAATAAAGAGGAAAAATACATTTCTCTTTTACCTCAATTAAAAGCTTTAATAGAAGGTGAGGAAGATTTAATTGCTAACCTTGCCAATATTACAGCAGTTATAAAGCAAACCTTCGGTTATTTTTGGGTAGGATTTTATCTGGTAAAAAACAACCAATTAGTTTTGGGGCCTTTTCAAGGTACATTAGCTTGCACACGTATTGCTTTAGGCAAAGGTGTTTGTGGCACGGCATGGAAAGAAGCTAAAACAATTATAGTAGATGATGTAGATAAATTCCCGGGACATATTGCCTGTAGTTCAGCTTCAAAATCAGAAATTGTGGTGCCTATTTTTAATCACCAAAAAGAAGTTATTGGCGTTTTGGATGTAGATGATGATGTTTATGCCACTTTTGACGAAACGGATAAACTTTATTTAGAAAAAGTAGCCTCCTTAGTTACCAGCATAATCAGTAAATGATTTTTAAGCGTGTTTTTTTTGCCTCCCTGCTCATCCTTGTTATTATAATTTGTAATAACTGTGCGCAAATTGGTCCACTTACCGGCGGCGCAAAAGACGCAACCCCACCTAAATTATTATCTGTTTCACCAAAAGATTCATCCACTAATGTTCCAAGAGACACTACTATTATATTTCGGTTTGATGAAATGGTAGATGTAAAAGCCGTATCATCGGCAATGATTATAAATCCATTTATGGATAATAAACCTGAAGTAAGTGCAAGTGGAAAAAAAATGATTGTAAAATTTGATGATCGTTTACAAGCCAATACCACTTATCAAATTCAATTTGGCAAATCAGTTGGTGATATACATGAAAACAACAAATACAAAAACCTTACCTATATATTTAGTACAGGTCCGGTAATAGATACAAATACGATTAGCGGTATTGCAAATTGGGCTTTAACCCAAAATTCTGTTAAAGGTGTTTCAATAATGCTGTTTACTAATTTAACTGATACGGCAGTTACCAGAACAAAACCAACCTACGTTGTTAAAACAGATTCGGCAGGTACATATTCGCTTTCTGCTATTAAGCCGGGTACATATCAAATTGTAGCCGTTACCGACAAAAACAATAATAATGCGTACGATGGCGGAGAAGCTATTGGGTTTATAAACTCACCTTTAACAATTAGCGGAAATGATACCATTAATTTTATAATGAGTACGCCTAAAAGCAATAGAAACTTTATTAAAAAGAAAATCCAGCCCTTTTGGGGATACAACAAGTTTATATTAAGCGATACTATGCCGGATGCATATATTTTATATATGGATAAAAATTTGGATGGAGATAAAATTACCTACGAAACGAAGAATGACACTCTTGAAGTATATTATAAAAACATTTTTGACACAGAATTGAAATTACTCGTAAAAAAAGACCAAGCTGTTTTCGATACTATTACCTTAAATGTCCCATCTGCACAAACAGTTGATAGTACTATAAGCAAAAACACAAAAAAGATAAATGTTAATCCAAACAAAAGAATGTATGGCATTAATAATGATGATGTGTTCCTTAATTTCTCTTTCCCAATAAAAAATATAGACTTAGAGAAGTGTTCTTTAATTCATGATAGTATTACAGAAAAGCTTTTAATTACCACAGAAAATAAAAACGAGAATAACAACCTTGTAACAACCTACTTACCACTTTATAAGAAAAGGGTGTTGAACAAATTGATAGAAAACAAATCGTACGCCATTATGATTTTACCTAATAGTCTTACAACCTATTGG
>Ga0210394_10006268_pt1 | contig 12931 bp, 12 predicted proteins | sample IncBWC12MmetaG_FD_160121 | JGI IMG/M metagenome (GOLD analysis project Ga0210394, IMG submission 160121) | Forest soil microbial communities from Barre Woods Harvard Forest LTER site, Petersham, Massachusetts, United States - Inc-BW-C-12-M | ecosystem: Environmental > Terrestrial > Soil >... | reverse complement strand
GCGTGCGCGGCGTGGATAATTCGTCTTCCACAACGCTGGCCGCAACGTATTTCAGGCCGCTGGCGCCGCCGTCGGTTACGCGCAGGGATCCTCCGCGCGTGCGGCGCAGCAGCGGAGTGTTGACGCTGATCGATTGCACGGAACCGGCGAAAAACAGCGTGTCCGGCGCGATCTCGCTCATCTGCACGCGATACACCAGGCGCTCCGCGCGGCGCAGATGGCGCCGATAATCGAGCACCACTTGATGTGTGTCGGGCGGCACGTGGATGATCTCCTCGCCTCCCGACGGATTGAACCAGCGCTTCCCGTCGAACTGGGTGAGCGCGGCGCCGCGCCAGCGCACGTCAAGCATTCCTTCGCCGATCTCCTTGTGAATATGCATCACCGGAGCGCTGCTCTGCTTGATCTCGCCGATTTTTCCCAGCGTCACTTCGCTCGAAAAGCCGGGCAAGTGATAGCGCTGCGGGACGAAGCGCTCGATGGCCGCGCGCGCGGTTCGCGGAAGAACGAAGAACAGCGCGCCGGTCATGAGGAGGATTCCGGTGAACAGAAAAATCGCCAGCATGCCCAGGCGGCGAGGAAACGCCCGCAAGCCTCCGCGCACCACGGTTCTCGGCTTTTGAGTGGATACGCGCACTTCACCGCTGGAGAACGATGCGATCGCGAACAGCAGGAATAGCGCCAGAAACGCGAAGAAGCTGAGGTTGGTGGAAAGAATCGCCGCGGCCAGCAGTTCCAGCACGGCCAGCAATTTCAGATATGTGTAGTCGCGATTGGACCGGGCCGTTAACACTTTGCACACCAAAAGGAAAAAAATGAAGTGCACCGTCGCCGGCAAGAATGCGCCGGAAATGTACAGATAATCGAGCGGATAAAACCCGACGAAGCAGATCGCCAGCGCGTCCGTCAGCCGGCCGGAGATTTGCACTTCAATGACGCCCGCGGCCATCAGCGTCCGCAGCAGCACGGCGCTCAGCGTAAGCGCGGCGGTGGGCCAATCGAGATATCCCGACGCGGCCACGGCGAAAAATCCAGAGGCCACCATCCCGAGCAGGGAGAACTCGAAAAACCGCGCCACGATTCTCGGCGGAACGGTCGCGCGCGGCGGCGCAGGGGAGTCGGGCTGGCCCATACCTTATGCTACATGTAATAGGTGATCCTTTCGCTGCACCACGACCGGCCCGAGTCGGAATCCTCGTTCGCGCGCTTCCAGGCAGCATCCGTTTTGAAGAGCCTGAAAGCGCTCGATTCCCGTGCGCGGCGCAAGGGTCTGGAGTCGCTCGATCCGGCGCGCGGCGCGTTGATCCCCATCGGCATGGAAGTCGAGAACGGGCGCGTGGTGAAAAACGGCTACGGCGTTTTCGATCTGCCATGGCAGGCCGAAGAGCATCCGGAGTGGCCTGAAAAAATCGCGGCGGAGCTGGAGGAAATTCGCGCGGGCATTCGCGTGGCGCATGGCGTTGCGGTGAAGTTTTTGATCTGGGCGGGCATGGGCGGCTCGGCCGAAGACAAGGCGATGTATCAGGCGGCGGGGCTGCTCAGGCGCGGGCCGCGGCTCTATTTGCTCGATTCCACCGACCCCGCAAAGCTCGTATCGATGTTCTTGGACATGAAAAAGCGCAGCGGCCTGAATAACCGGGAACTGTTGCGGCGAACGCTGGTGGTCGGCATGGCGATGGGCATGACGTCTTATGAGCCGGTGGTGAATTTGCAAAAACTCGCCGCGCTGTACGACGCCGCGGGGGTCGATTCGCGGCCCAATTTTTATTACATGACGTTCCCCGGGTCGCTGCTGGATCAATTCGCGGCCAAGCGCGGATACCAGCGCGTGCCTCTTCAGCTAGATGAACGAAACACGACCGCCGGACGGCACAGCGCACCGATGAATCGCGGCAGCCTGTATGCTCTGGGCCTTGCTGGCGTGGATTTGCGCGCATGGATCGAGGGAGCGTTTTTATCGGAGGAAGAGGTCGATACGGCGTGGCGGCTCTCGTCATTCTTACATATGCAAGGTTTACAGGGCCGCGATAAAGCCACGCTGCTGCTGCCGCGCGGGTGGGCCGGAGCGGGGATCTGGACCAAGCAGGCGTTTGAAGAAAGCCTGGGCAAATCGGCCGAATTCGGACTGAAAATCGTGATCGACGAACGCGTGCGGCTGACCAACTATCGCTCGCCGAAGGATCCCGCGCAGGACCGCTTGTTCTGGTGCGTGCAAATCAAGGGCGTTCAAAACGAGAAACTCGCGCTGCTGCGGCGATCGGGGTATCCGGTGGCGGCGCTGACGCTGCCCAAGGACGCCTCGCTTTCGCGCTACATGCAGTTCGTCCATTACGCGGTGTTCGGACTGGCGTGGCTGTGCAAAATCAATTTCGTGACGCAGCCGAACGTGGAATTGTACAAGACCATCACTAATAAACTGTACGCGGAGTCGGAACGCGCGGGCGGCATCGCGAAAACGAAGGAATGGCGGCAGACGGAGGAGACGCCGCGCAAATCAGTGTGGCGAGGTCGCGTGACGCTGCGCTGGGACATGCTGCCCGAAGCGATCCAAGCGCAGGGAACAACGGCTCCGGCGATCTATGCGTCGCTGGTGAAACACTTCACCGCGGACCGCAAGGCGACCTACGGCGAGCTGACATTTTTCGGCGACACGCGTTATTCCGCGCGAGGCCGCGCCGTGCGCGCGGTGCTCGATCGCGCCGCGGAGCGGTTGTTTCGCGGACGATTGAAGATGCCCGCGGACGTCTACGAGGGTCCGGCGATGAACCATTCCTATCACGAGATGATCATCGGCCACGGAGGATGTTTTTCGACCATCGTCGCGGCCGAGAGCGGCGAAAAGGCCGACTACCATCGCGCGCAATATCTGGCCACGCAAATGGCCCTGGCCGAACGCGGCCGGGCGGTGGTTTCGATCGCGCTCCGCGACCTGGACGACGCGTCGTTGCGCGCGCTGGACGAATTTTTCCGCCAGGCAGCGACCCTCATCGGGCAAGCAAAATAAATATGGCACGTTTCCGTCCCCCTGGCTCCAAGAAAAGCGGCCCGCCCCCAAAAAGCGCTCGCGGATTGATTCCCTGTTTGTTTGTCCTCATCGGTGGGTTATTCTTGATATTTGTGTTGTTTTACCTGTCCTTGAATTCCGGGAAATAGATGAGAATTGACAAAAGAGACGCTGCCGAGATGCGGCCCGTCACGGTAACGACCGACTATTTGTTGACCGCCGAAGGATCGGTGCTGATCGAAGTCGGGAACACGCGCGTGCTGTGCGCGGCTTCGATTGAGGATACCGTCCCCGGATTCCTCCGGGGATCGGGCAAGGGGTGGGTGACGGCCGAATACTCGATGCTGCCCCGCGCCACCGCCACGCGCACGGCGCGCGAAGTATCGAAAGGCCGGGCCTCTGGAAGGACGATGGAAATTCAGAGACTGATCGGACGCTCGCTGCGCTCGGTGGTCGACATGGACGTGCTCGGCGAGCGCAGCGTGATCCTCGATTGCGACGTGCTGCAAGCGGACGGAGGCACGCGCACGGCGGCGATTACCGGAGCCTACATCGCCATGTCCATGGCCTTGCGGCAACTGGTGAAGTTCGGCACGCTGAAGAAGGCGCCGATTCGCGATTGCGTCGCCGCCACCAGCGTCGGCATCGTGAACGGCGAAGCGATGCTGGACCTCTGCTATCAGGAGGACTCGCGCGCCGAGGTCGATATGAACGTGGTGATGACGGGGGCGGGACAGTTCGTGGAGTTGCAGGCGACGGCCGAGAAGACGGCGTTCGGCGACACCCACCTGGCGTCGCTGCTGGCGCTGGCGCGCAAAGGGGTCGGCGAATTGATCGAGGTGCAAAAGAAATTCGAGCTCTCGTGAAAATTCACTGCGCGACGTCGAATCCGGGGAAACTCCGCGAGTTTCGATGTTTCGCGCCGGATTTTGAGATCGTCCCCATTTCGCTGCCAGCGCCCGAGGAAACCGGCCGGACCTTCGAGGAGAATGCGCTCGTGAAGGCTCGCTATTACGGCGCGCACGTGGACGGATATTTGTTCGCGGACGATTCGGGCATTGAAGTCGATGCGCTTGGAGGGCGGCCGGGAGTGGATTCGGCGCGCTTCGATAACGAGTGGCTTTTGGAGCAACTGCGGGGCGTGGAAAATCGCACGGCACGATTTGTCTGTGTGATCGCGCTGGTTCTCCACGGCGAGCCCAAAGGACTGTTTTACGGCACGGTCGACGGCCACGTCACGGAAGAACCGCGCGGCAGCAACGGATTCGGGTACGATCCAGTATTTTTTTGCGAGCCGTTCGGGTGCACGTTCGGCGAAGCGGAACCGGACGCGAAGATGCGCATCAGTCATCGCGCACTGGCGCTCGATGCGATGTTTACTTTTTTACGTAACGCTTCCACTTGAGGAAGCCGATCTGCGTTTTCGCGTCCAGGATCTTGCCTGATTCGATGGCTTTGTCGAGTTCACGCGCGGTGAACCAGCGGGTCTCGATGCGCTCGTCCTCCATTGGTTTCTTCTCGCCGGCAGTCAGTTTGGTGGCCAGATAAATCGTCATTTTCTCCGCTAAAAATCCGGGACTGGCGTAAAAGACAGCCAATTGTTGCCATTTCTTCGCTTTATAGCCGGTTTCTTCGACTAACTCGCGTTTGGCGGCTTGTAAGGGCGTTTCGCCGGGGTCGAGGCGGCCGGCGGGGAGTTCCCACAGGTATTGCTGGGCTGGCAATCGATACTGTTTTACCAATAAGATACGGTTCTTCTTGTCGACTGGCATCATGACCGCCGATCCGCCGTGATGGACGATGGCGCGCTTGATTTCGAAGCCATCGGGATCGAGGGCGACGTCTTGAGAAACGGTAAATATGGGAGTCTTCAGGAGTTGCTTCGATGTGATTATTCTCATTTATGGTGGATTAAACGCGCGAATTCCTGCGCGTTATGGGTATTTAAGATGTCCGAAGCTTCGAGCCAGCCCCGGCGGGCCATGCGGACGCCGTATTGGATGTTCAGAAGATGTTTGGGGTGGTGGGCGTCGGTGTTGATGACGAATTTGCAGCCCTTGGCCTTGGCGGCGCGGATGTGCGATGCCATCAGATCGAGGCGTTCGGGGCTCGAATTGATTTCCAGATAAACTTTACGGCGTGCGGCTTCGGTGACGATGAGGTCGAAGTCGAAGGGATAGGGATCGCGATTCAGCAACAGGCGTCCGGTGGGATGGCCGAGCATTTTGATGTGCGGGCATTCGAGAGCGCGCATCAGGCGGTCGGTCATTTCGGCGGGTTCGAGATTCATGTAGCTGTGGACGCTGCCGATGACGAAATCGAGTTCGCCCAGCGCGTCGTTATCGAGATCCATTTCGCCGTCGCGCTTGATGTCGCATTCGATACCGGAAAACACACGCAGGCCGAAGGCGGATTGATCCATTTCGCGGACTTTGTGGGCGAAGGCGATGGCTCGTTTTTCATCCATGCCGTTGGCCATGGCGAGGGCTTTCGAATGGTCGGTGATGGCGACGTATTCGTAGCCCAGGGCGTGGGCGGCTTCCACCATTTCTTCGAGCGTCGCGCGACCGTCGCTTTCGGTGGTATGCATGTGGAGGTCGCCGCGGATTTGCGACTGCTCGACAAGTTTGGGAAGTTTGTGCGCGGCGGCGGCTTCGATTTCGCCGGAGTTTTCACGCAGCTCGGGAGGGATCCAGTCCAGACCGAGGGCTCCGTAGATTTCCTCTTCGGTTTTTTGGGCGACAATGGCTCCGCCATCGACTTTCGAGAGGCCGTATTCGTTGAGCGTGAGGCCCATCTTGAGGGCACGCTGGCGCAGAGCCACGCTGTGCTCTTTGCTGCCGGTGAAATATTGGAGAGCCGCTCCGTAGTTTTCCGACGCCAAGGCTCGGAGGTCGACTTGCAAGCCTTCGTGACCGAATCGGATGCTCGCTTTGTTCTCGCCTTTGCCGAGGATTTCCTGAACTTTCGGATGGACGACAAATTTTTCCAGAGCGGTGGGTGCGCCGGGGCCGGTGACTAAGAGGTCCAGGTCGCCGACGGTTTCCTTGCCACGTCGAAGGCTGCCGGCGGGGATGATCTTTTCGATGCCTTCGACGGTCGATAAATATTCGGTGAGCTCGTCGGCGGCGCGCTGGGCGAAATTGAGCAAGAATCGGCCCTGGCGCTGGCGGTAGGCGGCGATGCCGCGCAGGACTTTTTCTTCCAGTTTCGCGCCCATGCGCGGAAGATCGCGGAGCTTCTGCTCGCGGCAAGCGCGTTCCAGGCTGTCGATGGAGGTAACGTGGAGTTGTTCGAAGAGGACCTTGATGCTCTTGGGTCCGAGGCCTTGGATTTTTAATAGCTCAAGGGCTTCGGCGGGGTACTTCTCCAGCATTTCGTCGCGGCGTTCGAAGCTGCCGCGCTGCTCGATTTCCTGAAGGACGGCGGCGATGCCTTTGCCGATGCCGGGGATGTCGGTGACTTTTTTGTCGGGATTTTTGAGGATCGAAGAGATGGATTCGGGATGGCCTTCGATGACGCCGGCGGCGTTGCGGTAGCTGCGGATGCGGAAGGAGTCTTCACCGGCGACTTCCATGAGGTCGGCGGTTTCGTAGAGGAGGTGGGCGATGGAGCGGTTTTCCACTTATTGTAGTTTCCTATATCCCGCTTCATTGCCGTCTGTCCGCATGCTGACGCATGGCGGTTCCGTCACGCGGCGGGGGCGCTGGGCGGTGGCGATCTCCTGGGGCGAAAAAACGAAGCCATCCTCCGATGGGTGGTGGGTTTCGCCTTTCGATGTGTGGGTTTCCGTGAGGTGCGCACGGCGGGTTTTCTGGAGGTCGCGGAGCATGGCGACGGTTCGTTCGAACTGGCGGGAGAGGCGCTGGCTGTGCATGCTGAGATTGGCGAGGGCTTTCGCCTGGTCGAACAGCCCGTCCACGAGGTCCCTGGGAGTATAGGAGATGCTGAGGAGGTTGCTTTCGAGGGCGGCCACACGGTTGAGGCGCCAGGAGACGTCGGCCAGCGCTTGGACGAGATTCTCTTCAGTGGCGCCTTGGGGATGGTATTCGTCCTCGAAGGATTTCAGATGGTGCTGGTAAAGTTCGAGATCTTCGTCGGGCATGACGACGAGTTGGCCGGTGAATCCGTGTTTCATGGCGTTCATGGAAGATCGCCGTTTGCCGGCTTCAGTCTTGGGTCCGGTGGAGTGCAGGGAGTTGCTCGGTTGATTTCGGCGCGATTTGGTGTAGACATTTTCTTATCCTCTGTTAAGGAAATAGCATTGAGGGAAAGCGGAGAGGGTGAGTGAAAGTGGGATGTGGTTGAAAGGGCGGGGGTTGGGGATGTGCGAAAACGGGCATCGAGACGAGTTTCGACGCGGCTCGCCGGGGGTGTGCGCCACGTTAGGAGCTCAATGGGGTTAAGTTCACATATGACCGGATTATCGGAAGAAGTTGATCGATACATCTCGCCTACCGTTGGTCACACAGCGTAGAGGGTTCCGCCTTACCCCAAAGATCTGGAAGTGATACACTCCCTGTTTAACGGATGGCAATCCATGCGATTCATTCTTGCGGCGCTGATCGTAATACCCGTGCTCAGCAGCGATGTCCGAGCACAGACATTTTCGGATAATTTCAATCGTCCAGATGGCTCTGTCGGCAACGGGTGGTCTCCGTACGGCGCAGGTGCCGCCCTGGCGGGCGGAGAGCTTCGGACCATCGGAAGCCCCGGCCTGGGGGGCGGCGTTGTTCGGAGTCTTAGCGTAGCGTTTCCACTATCGTTTTCGTTTGATTTTTCTACCGCAGATCCTGCCAACGGCGGCTGGTTCATAGCTTTCAATGCCGTATCAACGCTCGTTCCTGGCCCTGCAATGGCTCAGGTAAGCTTTTTCCAGTTTGCGGGCTCAAGAAACGTTTACAGGAACATCAATGATCCAACTGAGGCTTCACCAAACCTGCCAGAGCCAATTCCAGGATGGGAGAATTATGGTTCGGCTCCAGCGCACATTCGAGGGCATGTCAACGCCGACTTGAGCAGCGTAATAACGATCACCTATGCCGATAGCGTTCAAGTGACGGCTAGCTGGGCCGCGACGGCGCCCGGCCCGATCGGCGCAGCGCTGGTTCTTGGAAACTCAAGCGCCTACTTTGGGCCGCATTTCTTCGACAATCTCTTGGTCACCAGCACCTGTCAGACTACCCCATGTATCACCAGCCCGCCTGACGGCGCAAGCCCGCAATCGTCATTTTGTGGCACTTTTGGGAACTAGCACTGCCGGGGACACCCTCGACGTGCTTGTCGATGGTTCTCCGATCGGCTCCTCAGGCGTAGTAGTCGATTCTGAAGGCAATTGGGAGGCTCTGGCTTATTTATTTGGCGCTCCGGCTCCTGTGATACGGGTCCAAGACCGGTCCACGACCGCTCTCTCTAACCAGATTACAGTTCATCCGCAGGCTTCTTTCTCGCTTGGGCCACCGGTTCCTGCGAATTTGCTTACAGCAGTGCTGCCCTTGCGCCACGCTGACATACTAGTTATCGCCAGCACCATCTCACCGCAGCATGTCCTTTACGGTCCAAGCTATACCCATACTGCTCTCTACCTCGGTGGCGACGGCAACGGCACTCCGTTAATTTCCGAAGCGATTCCTGGCTCCGATCCGAGCGCCCAGACATACGGCCAAGTGCGTTCGCTACCTCTGGAGTCAAGTACCGTATGGACCGAGGCAAACAGGATGTCTGGATGGCACGCTAGCACAGCGTTGACAGGATCAACTCGCGATGCGATCGTTGCCTGGGCTAAGACTGTCGCGCCCACTCCGCCGGCGTCGCTAAGCGGCTTGCCCTATTGGAATGTGAGTACCTTGCTTAATGAAGTGGATGGCGCAGATGCTCTCTTGGTGGCGTTTGGCGGTACTATAACTTCGCGGTTCACTGCTTTCTTGAACGTGCTGAATTCCGCCAAGAATTCCACGACCTCGTTCATCTGCTCCACGTTGGTGTGGCGCGCCTACTACGAAGGAAGCGGACACGCACTCGACATTTCAAGCCCAAACAACATGACCGCCGCACCGGGGTCAATACTGGGATCTTTGCCCTCATCGTTCTTGGGTCTCTTCATCCAGGAGCTTGATCCAGTTCTAGTGGTTCCGCAGACGTTTGTTACGTCCCCGAAGTTATCCCAAATTTTTTGAAGCGGAGGCACTATCGATGATCATGTCCCACTGCTACAAGATTCCAGTCCTCTTGAGCGTCGTAACTCTGTTCCTGGCGCCGGCGGCGCACGCTGGAACCATTCTTGTCGATCCTTCCGTGTCAGGCTCACCAGGTGCCTACACCTATTCGTATGAAATCGAGAACCAGACCTCTGTCGGCCTTCTCCTATTTTCGTTGACGGTCACTGGAGATGTGGGGGCCATCAATGCTCCGACTGGCTGGGTAATGTCCACTGGGATTCCCGCTCCTGGCGAGACCCTGGTGGAATGGATTTCAACCGACGTCCCCTATGACGTGCCCGCACTTGAAGCTTTGTCGGGTTTTTCGTTTGCATCCGATTCCGGACCCGGGACTGTGGCCTTCTCAACGTTCGACGAGAATTTTAGCGAATTTGACGGGCAGACAACAGGGCCTGTGGCGTCCACTGTGCCGGAGCCCGACAGTCTCGCTCTTCTAGGCACCGCCCTCATAGGGATGTTCACTATCGGAAGGCGAAGGGCGACATTAAACCGCGGACCTCGGCCCGTCCACCCATTCGTCACGAGGTATTGATTGATGTTGCTTTCGTATTCGATTCCCAGATTCGTGTCGATTGGCCGCTAGGGAACCTGCACCGTCAACTGCTGCCGCGCGACGTGTCCGTTTTTCCCTTTTACGATGAGCGTGTAGGTGGTCGTCTTGTCGGGCTTGACCGAAAATTGCCCCGACGGCGCGCCGTGCAAGGTTGGAAACGCGGGAGGGTCGATCGAGACCTCCTCCGCATTCTGAACCGCGAAGCTCAGCGTGAACATCGTCTGGCCGCTGTAATCCTTCTTCGTACCGTCGATCTGAAAGGACGTGATCCGGGGCAGCGCCGACTGGTCGGCGCCCACGCGAATGGTGACGGACTCGGAAACCGCCTGCTCATCGGAACCCTCGGCGGTGAGCGTGTAGCGCGTCTCGCCCCGCGGCCGGACCTCGATGCAGCGGTTCAGGCTCGGCGAGATTTTTTCGACGGGAGGGTCCAGGCGCACCGATTTCGCGTTCGAAACGCCATAACACAGCACGGTCGAGCCGCCTTCGATCACGACGCCGTCGCGCGCGTAAAACGCGGTAATCTTCACCGGCTCGTTCACAACAGGCGCGGCTTTTTGCGGCGGCGCGGGCGAGCCGCAGCCGGCGCAGAGGATCGCGAAAACTGACAGGATTGTTTTTTTCGTTGACAGAACTCGCCTTCGATGCTACATTTGCAGCATCTGCTGCTTTTGTAGCATATCGAGCTATGAAAAAACAACTGCCCGACCGGAATTTGAGCCGCCGCGAGCGGCAGATGATGGATATTTTATACCAGCGCGGGCGCGCCACCGCGGCCGAGGTTCATGAATTATTGGCCGATCCTCCTTCCTATTCGGCGGTGCGGGCGAAGCTGCGCGTCCTGGAGGAAAAAGGCCATATCCGTCATGAGACGCAGGCGGCGCGATATATTTATGCGCCGGTGGTGGCGCGCGAGCGGGCCAAGGAAACGGCGCTGCGGCATCTGCTGGCCACGTTTTTCGACAACTCGGCCGAGCAGGCGATGACAGCGCTGCTCCGGTTGGCGCCGGGCAAATTTTCGCGGGAAAAACTGGACGAGCTTTCTGGGATGATCGAACAGGTGAGGAAAGAAGGGCACGGATTATGAATTTTCTTATCGATTTCGGTGTAAAAAGCACGCTGGCGCTGGGCGTCGCGTTCCTGATTGCGTGGGCGGTGCGGAAAGCGTCGGCTTCCGCCAGGTATGCGATGTGGACGTGCGCGCTCGCGATGGTGCTGATGCTTCCATTGGCTTTGTGGATCGGACCGGTCAGGAATGTCGATCGCAGCGCATGGCGCCGCGCCACGCCGGCGCAACAGATCTCCGTGGTGGTTCACGCGCGTCGCCCGGCGCGGGCTCCAACCTGGCCGCAGAAGCTACCAATAATCGTTTGGATCGCGGGCGCGATGGCGATGCTGGTGCGGACGGCGGCCGGACACTGGCGGGTGCGGTCGCTGTTCGGAAAAGCGGAGGAGATCCGCGATTCGCGCTGGCTCGCGCTGGCCGCGGAGATCGGGACCACCATCGGGTTCCGGCGCGCGGTGCGGCTGAAGCGCTCGACGGCGACCGATATTCCGCTCAGTTACGGCCTGATTTGGGCGACAGTACTGCTGCCCGGCGAATCCGATTCTTGGTCCGAAGATCGCCGGCGCGTGGTTTTGTCGCATGAGATGATTCACGCCCGCAGGCTCGATTCGCTATGGGGGTTGCTGGCGCAACTGGCGCTGGCGGTGAACTGGTTCAATCCCCTCGCGTGGCTGGCGGCGAAGCAGTTCCGGATGGAACAAGAACGCTCCTGCGACGATGCGGTGGTGATGTCCGGCACGGCTTCGACGGTTTACGCGGCGCACTTGGTGGACCTGGCGCGGTCGATTGCGATTCCCGAGCCTGCGCTGGGGATGGCCGAGCGATTCGACCTGGAGGGCCGGGTACACGCGCTGCTCGACGCGGGTCGCGCGCGCAAGGCGGCCAGCCGGAAACTTTGTACGGCGATGTTCGCCGGCGCGATGGCGTTACTGATTCCCTTGGCCGCGATTCACGCGCAATCGCCCGCGTCGATGACGGGCGCGGTGTACGACCCGAGCGGCGCGATTGTTCCGGGCGCGACCATTTCACTAAAAAGTATCGGCGGTCAGAATGAGGAGGTCGCACGAACGGGCTCGTCGGGTCAGTTCAAACTGCAAAGCGTCCCGGCGGGCGAGTACCTCATGAAAGTGATGGTTCCGGGGTTTGCGACTTATCAGAAAGAGTTGAAACTCGGCGCGGGCACGGCGTCAACGGTCAATGTGAACCTGTCCATCGGCGAGATATTAGAAACCGTCGACATCGTGAGCAAACGGGCGCAGCCGGCGATGAGCGCCACGGCAACTCCGCAACGGATTCGCGTGGGAGGCATGGTGCACCAGTGCAACCTGATCTCCAGGGTAAACCCCGAGTATCCGGCCGACGCGCAGGCGGAGGGAGTGGAGGGCACGGTGATGCTGAAAGCGATTGTCTCTAAAGACGGCAGCCTGCTGAGCATCAAGTCGGTCAGCAACGGCGTCGATCCCCGGCTGGTGAGGGCGGCCATGGCGGCTGTGCCTTTGTGGCGCTATCAGCCGGCGCTGCTCAACGGGGAGCCGGTGGAGGTGATCACCACCATCGACGTGACGTTCCGTCTGAACTAGATTGTGGTGCAGGCTGCCAGCCTGCACCACATCGGCGAACAATATGCTCACCCGAGTGGTTCTAATAACAACGGCGCTCGCCAGCGCGCAATCACCCATTTCCTACGTCGCGTCAGTCCGGCAGAACAACTCCGCCGACGCGCGCGCTCTAATGGAATATTCCGCCGGAGGCCGGTTGAGCGCGACCGCGGTCACCGTGCGCGCTCTTCTGCGCACGGCGTACAGAGTCCAGGATTATCAAATCGCGGGCGCGCCGGCGTGGTTTTCTACAAAGCGCTACGACATCGCCGCCAAAGTCGACGACACTCCGGCGCCGTCGAATCAGGTGTTTCTGCGAACGCTTCTCGCCGACCGCTTCAGCGTCGTGGTCCACACTGAGACGGGCGAGATGCCGACGTTTGCTTTGGTGGTGGCAAGAAGCGGAAAACTGATCCCCTCCGATTTCGACTGCGCCGCGTACGCCGCGTCGCCTCACGCACTGCCGGTTCCCGGCAAGACGCCGGACTGTGC
>Ga0210394_10006267_pt1 | contig 12933 bp, 12 predicted proteins | sample IncBWC12MmetaG_FD_160121 | JGI IMG/M metagenome (GOLD analysis project Ga0210394, IMG submission 160121) | Forest soil microbial communities from Barre Woods Harvard Forest LTER site, Petersham, Massachusetts, United States - Inc-BW-C-12-M | ecosystem: Environmental > Terrestrial > Soil >... | reverse complement strand
GATATGCAATGGTTTGTCTGGCAGAAGAGTTTGTTGCGCGCCATGGGCACCACCTACGCCGACATCGGCCGCCTCCGCGTTGTTCACGTTGATGAAACTGTGTCCACGGCCGAGGTCACTGACTTTTGTGAGCAGATGCAGCGCGGCGACATCGTGCAGCCGTTCGTGGCGCGTCCCGCTCCAAATTACAAGCCGGTTGCCAAGCTCGATATTTTCGCGCCTCCAGCCGGCAAGGAAATGGCTATGGTCGTGACGACACGGGGCTTCGGACAAGCCGCTGCTGCCGGCGAGATCGTCTACGTGAATTTGGGCGGCGGCCAGGGCGTTAAAGTCGGCGATTATTATCGGATTTTCCGTTATCAGGGCGCACACCAGGCGGTGGTGTACCAGACCAGAGGCGAGGCCACCAGTATCTACGGCATGGGTACTGCACCCGGAAACTGGCAGTGGATGGATGTGCCTCGCGACATTCTTGGCGAAGGCCTGGTCCTAAACGTCTCGCCAAATGCTTCGACTGTTTTGATCACCGACAGCCATCAGGAAATTTATCCCGGCGACTACGTCGAAATTGAGTAGCTGCCAGGTCCTTGGTTCTTGCGTTTCCAGGGTCACTGACTGTCCAGTTGGCCGTCCCTTACTGACGAGGGACGCAATTCCCTTTCTGAAAAGACCTCGGCCGTGAACGCAAATACCTGCGTCTCCGGATTTCGCCAGGCGCCAGCTTCGAGTCCAGCCTTACGACAGGTCTCTTCCAGAAAGCGCTCGGAGGACCACGAGTGCTCTGCAGCCACCTGCGGCAGAAGCAACCCTCGATGCCCGCCGCGAGCAATCAACAGCCCGTGGGTACCGACCTCGATGACGCCGGGTGAGACAAGCTGTGGCTCAGAAAGAACGGAAATCTCGATGTCGACTTCGAGCAATTCACCGGCGGTAACCGCCGCGAACCGAGGATCGTTGCGCGCCGCGCTGATGGCGGCTTGCATTACGGTTTCAGCCAGAGAAAAATTTCGACCGCTCAATCCCACGCAGCCGCGTAGACGGTCCCGACAGAACAACGTCACAAACGCGCCACCCGGCTCGGACAGCGGACCAGCCGGCACAATCCAATCCGGGATGCGATCTTGAAGGGTGGTTTCCGTTATCGCGGAACGCGCCAGCGCCAGCAGTGCGCGCCGGTCGTCCTTACAAAGTCGTGGGAGCATCCTGCGCTTTCGCGCGGCGTTCGAGCAGGCGCAACCGGCGGCCTTCCTTCACCTGGCCGTCTACCTGGCTCCAAAACTGTTGAAAATACTGCCAGGCCGAAGCCAGCGCGCTCAGCACCACCAGCCACACCAAAATCTCGCCCAGCAATCGCATCGATTGCTGTTGCGCGCCGAAGATCACTGCGCACACGGCAATCACCTGCAGCACCATCTTGGTCTTCCCCAGCGCCGAAGGCGAAATTGTAAATCCTTCCGCCGACGCGATGCTGCGCAGTCCCAGAACCGTAATTTCGCGCCCGATGATAATCACCACCATCCAGGCCGAAATCAGGTGCATTTCCACCAAAGAAATGAACGCTGCGGAAATCAACAGTTTGTCGGCGACCGGGTCCAGCAGCATGCCCAGCGTCGTGATCTGTTCCCATCGGCGCGCATAAAAACCGTCCGCCCAATCTGTCGCCGCCGCTGCCAACAGGATCAGCACGCCCCAGACGGAGAAATCCATGGGCACGCCCCAGACAATCACATTCGGCTGCCGCGTCAGCAACACGGCTAGCAACAACGGTACACAGAAAATACGAAAAACAGTCAGGCTGTTCGGCAGGTTCATTCGACACCCGGCCGCGTCTCCGCGGCTGACCAAATGACCGCACCATCCGGTGCGAATCTCAATATAGACTCCCCCCAAGCCGGCAGTCAACGCCTGGTTGCTCTGACCTCTACGAAAACTTGCTTGACTGGCAAGAAGGGTCAGCTTCTCGCCTAGGAGAAGGGGGCCTCGGAGGATCGGAATCGGAGGGGTGACCTTGCGATGCCACAGCGGCCCGCCATTCAGGCGAGCCGCCAGGCAATCTCTTCGGCTTCAAGCCAGTGTCAGTTCAATCCGCCGAAACAGTCGACGAAACTCGCGAGTATGCCGGCTGTGACGAGCCCGCGCCGGCCTCCAGGGCTTGCCGGTCGATCTCGATCGCGCCCTTGAAATACGCGCCATCCTCGATGCTGATACGCGCCGTCGTCAGGTCGCCAACGACGGAACCGTCCTTCTTGATCTCGATGCGGTCCCGCGCACGCAAATTGCCTTTGACGCTGCCGTAGACAATAATCTCACGCGCGATTACGTCCGCGGTCAGTTTGGCGGCAATGCCTACGGTCAGTTTCCGGTCGTCGAGCTGAACCAACCCTTCCACGGTGCCGTCGATGTGCAAATCTTCATTTCCCGATATTTCGCCCTTCACTCGCAAGCTGGCGCCCAGCCGCGCGCCAGAACCGACGGGTATGCTCGCGGACGGCCGGATGGGTTCTGTGCTCATTGGTCTTGCCTCCTGGGATTTGACCACCGGCGTGGTCGATTCTATTGCCTGCACCTTTTGCGCGTTTTCGTATCGCGGCGGCGCGGCCGGAACTGGCTGTCCTTCTGCTGATTCAGATTTCTTGTTCCACATAGGATCCTCCTCGGCCTAAAATCTCGTTTGGACCGGGGTGCGAGCAATTTAAATCGGCGTTAGGGGTGGGGCAATAAAATTACGGGCGAGGCGTGCGTGAGAGTAACGCACTCCGCGGAGCGGTATCGGGCGCCTTGAGCAGCAATGCTAGTATTTGCGCATCACGCCCACAACGCGGCCCTGGATCTTCACTTGGGCGGCCGGTAATACAATGGGTTGCATTTCAGAATTAGCGGGTTGCAAGCGAATCTTTCCGCCGGCCTCGCGGTAGAAGCGCTTGAGCGTGGCCTCATCGCCGTCCACCAGCGCCACGACCACTTCCCCGGGATTGGCTACTTGCGTCTGTTCGACCACAATGAAGTCGCCGTCCATGATGTGGTCGTCAATCATCGAGTTGCCCTTCACGCGCAGAACATAGTTATTGTGCCCGCGAGTGAACTCGCCAAGCGAGAATGTTTCCCGGTCCTCGATGGCCTCCAGCGGACGCCCTGCGGCAATGCTACCGAGCATGGGCAGCTCTACCGTATGACGGTCGAGCACCTGATCGCGCACCGGCTTCGGGAGTTGCATTACCTCAATCGAACGGCTGCGGTTGTAGGCGCGACGCACAAACCCCTTTCGCTCCAGCGTCGTGATGTGCTTGTGCACCGTGGCGAGCGATGTCAACTTGAGCGACCGCCCAATTTCCTCAAAACTTGGCGAATACCCGCGCTTGTTCACGAAGGTGACCAGGAAATCGAGCACTTCCTTTTGCCGTTTGGTGAGCGTCATCGGTCCTCCGGTTGGAATAAGCTGGGCGAACGCAGTGTAGGCGAATTAAAGGCGAAGTGTCAACAATCCAGATGCACGAGCACCGGCCGCGCACCGAGCGCCGATCAAGCGGTCGAAATAGCGACTATCTGAGCTACCAGAACCCGGTCGCGCCCTTGTTCTTTGGCGCGCAATAACGCGGCATCGGCCGATCGCAACAACTCCGCAGGCGTTTTCCCTTGGTCCGGATAAGAAGCCACTCCTAGGGACAGGGTCATTTTACCGATCGCCACGTCGCCCTGATTAATGGAAAGCTGCTGGACCGAGCAACGCCATGGCACCTAATTTGCAAATGCCCTGCGCGAGCACCCGAAAATATGCTATATTTTTTCCCTGGGGCTTGAGCATTCTCCCCGTCGTAGTGCGTCCGAAACTTCTCCAGGAGTAGCTCTTCGGCCATTTCGACCAAATAGAATAGATAGGGGTTAGCACCAAATCCTATGGCTACAGTTACGGAACCAATCATAAAGAATAAGCGTGAGGTTCTTGATAGGGCCGTCGTCCGCTTTGCCGGCGACTCCGGCGACGGCATGCAGATTTCGGGCAGCCAGTTCACCAATACCGTAGCGCTCTACGGCAACGACCTGGCCACGTTCCCCGACTTCCCTGCCGAGATCCGCGCTCCTGCGGGAACGCTCCCGGGTGTCAGCGGCTACCAGATTCAGTTCTCCTCAAGCGACATTTATACGCCTGGCGACTCCGTCGACGTCTTGGTGGCCATGAACCCGGCCGCCCTGAAAATGAATATTAGGGACCTCCGGCCCAATGGCATTCTGATCGTCAATAGCGACAGCTTCACCGACGCCGATCTGAAAAAGGCCCAGCAGACCACGAATCCTCTGGAGGACCACTCTCTGGACGGCTATCGCCTCTTCGCCGTCGGGCTGGAGAAGCTCACCCACGCCGCCCTGGAAGGCTTGGGCCTCGACGCCAAGTCCATGAACCGCTGCAAGAATTTTTTCGCGCTGGGCATGGCCTATTGGCTCTACAACCGCTCCCTGGAACACACCTATCACTGGCTGGATGATAAATTTGCGAAGAAACCTCTACTCGCCGAAGCCAATAAGCTGGCACTGAAAGCAGGCTACAGCTACTGCGAAGCCACCGAAGCCTTCCAGGTCAGCTACGAAATTCCGCCGGCCAAACTGGCCCCCGGCACCTATCGCAACCTGAGCGGTAACCAGGCGCTGGCCATGGGCTTCGTTGCGGCCGCGCGCCAGGCCGGGCTGCGGCTCTTCCTGGGCTCGTATCCCATCACGCCCGCTTCCGACATTCTTCACGAGCTCTCGATGTACAAGAATTACGGCGTGACCACGTTCCAGGCCGAAGACGAAATTGCCGCCATTACCTCGGCCATCGGCGCGGCCTACACCGGCGCCCTGGCGCTGACCACAACTTCCGGTCCGGGAATGGCGCTCAAGACCGAGGCTATGGGCCTGGCTGTGGCAGTGGAACTCCCGATCGTCATATGCGACGTGCAACGCGGCGGCCCTTCCACGGGGCTACCGACGAAAACCGAGCAAGCCGACCTGTTGCAGGCCATGTTCGCTCGTAACTCGGAAGCGCCCATCCCGATTTTGGCGGCGTCTACCCCGGGCGATTGCTTCTGGGTCGCCATGGAAGCCTGCCGCATTGCCCTGAAATACATGGTGCCGGTCATCATACTCAGTGACGGTTACCTGGCGAATGGCGCTGAGCCCTGGAAAATTCCGAGCGTAGACATGCTTCCCAAGATTCCCGTTCATTTCGTCACCGATCCCGAGGGCTTCCTGCCCTATAAGCGCGATCCCCAAACTCTGTCCCGCCCTTGGGCCATTCCGGGCACCCCCGGACTTGAGCATCGCGTCGGCGGACTGGAAAAGCAGGACGTCACGGGTAACGTGAACTATGAGCCGCTCAACCACGAAAGAATGGTGCGCCTCCGCGCGGCTAAAGTAGAAGCCGTCGCGCAGGACGTGCCCGATGCGGTTCCCGCCGGTGATCCCGACGGCGATCTGCTCATCGTCGCCTGGGGCTCCACGTACGGCTCAATTACTGCCGCGATGAAGGCGCCGCGCGCCGAGGGCGTCCGCGTCGGTCACGTGCATTTGCGGTATCTCAATCCTCTGCCGAGAAATCTCGGAGAGCTCTTCGGACGCTACCGCAAGGTGCTGGTCCCGGAAATGAACCTGGGTCAGCTCCTGTTGCTGCTGCGCGCCAAGTATCTGGTGGACGCAGAGGGATTCAACAAGATTCAGGGCCAGCCGTTCAAGGTGGCCGAGATGGAAAACAAAATTCACGAAGTAGTCAGCCAAAACGGGGCGGGAGCCAAGCGATGACGCCGACAGCAATGCCGATATTGACCAAGAAAGATTTTCAGACCGATCAGGAAGTTCGCTGGTGTCCAGGCTGCGGCGACTACGCCATTCTTTCCGCCGTGCAGGCGGTGTTCCCGGAGTTGGGCATCCCGCGCGAAAAGTTTGTAGTGGTTTCCGGTATCGGCTGCTCCAGCCGCTTCCCGTACTACATGAACACCTTCGGTTTCCACACCATTCACGGTCGCGCGCCGGCCGTGGCCACAGGCGTGAAACTTACCAATCCCGACCTGGAGGTCTGGGTGGCCACCGGCGATGGCGATTCCCTTTCCATCGGCGGTAATCACACCATTCACGCGCTTCGCCGCAACGTGGGCATCAAGGTGCTCATGTTCAACAACCGCATTTACGGCCTCACCAAGGGCCAGTATTCACCGACATCCGAATTCGGCAAGAAAACCAAGTCCACCCCGTTCGGTTCCGATTCCCGCCCGTTCAATCCTTTGGCGCTGGTAATCGGCGCGGAAACCACCTTCGTGGCCCGGTCAGTGGACGTCATGCAGGGGCATCTCAAGGAAGTTCTGAAGAAAGCCGCTGCGCATCGCGGCTCTGCCTACATCGAAATCCTGCAGAACTGCAACATCTTCAACGACGGCGCCTGGTTCTACCTCACCGAAAAAGAGGCGCGCAGCGAGCATATCGTTAATCTCGAACACGGCAAGCCGCTCATCTTCGGCAAAAATCGCGATAAGGGCATCCGCATGAATGGCCTGGACCTCGAAATCGTCCAGCTCGGCAACGGCGTCCGCGAGAGTGACCTGCTCATTCACGACGAGGAATATCGCAATCCGGCTTACGCTTTTATGCTGGCCAAGATGGAAGAGTTGCCCGGCTTCCCGACTCCCATCGGCGTGCTGCGCTCATGGGGCGACATCCCCCGCTTTGAAGACACTGTCAACAACCAGATCAAAGACGTCACCGAAAAGCGCGGCGTCGGCGAGATCGAAAAACTCCTCCATTCCGGCGACACCTGGGAAGTCCGCTGACAGTAGTCGTTTAGGTGTCAGCCTCAGTCTGGCGCGGCCGGCGAGAGATCTCTCTTTTCATTATTTTTGTGCGCGCGGTGCTATCATCGCCCCCTGTAACCCAGGAGGATGACCATGGCACAGGAAAAAGTTCAAAGCTTCGAGAATCACGCCCGCATGATGCCGCTGTTTCACTTTTTTGTTCTTCCAGTGCTCGGACTTAATTTCATCTGGTCGCTCGTGCAACTGCGGAATGGAATCACCTTCGCTTCCGTGTGGACCGTGATCGTGGCCGCCGCGCTGGCGGCGCTAGGACTTTCCGCGCGCCTGTTCGCGCTGACGGTGCAGGACCGGATCATTCGCATGGAAATGCGGCTGCGCCTGGGCAGCCTGCTTCCCGCCGACTTGCAGCCCCGTATCGGGGAATTTACGGTCGGCCAACTGGTGGCACTGCGCTTTGCCGCGGACGATGAATTGCCGGCGCTGGCCCGGCAGGTGCTTCAGGAAAAGCTCGACGATCGCCAGGCCATCAAGCGCCGCGTCAAGCATTGGCAGGCCGATTTCCTGCGGGCTTAGAACACCGTCATTCCGAGCGCAGCGAGGAATCCCTCTTGGTGTTGCGGCTCTGGCTCGTCACCGAATGTGGCAGCTCGGGGCGATTCCTTTTTTCTCGAAGTATCGCTGGTGATACTCCTCGGCTCGGTAAAATTCTGGAGCCGGAGCGATCTGTGTGACGATTTTGCGCGAAAACTTGCCGGAGGCGTCTAGCTCGTCCCTGATCTTGCGCGCCGTCTTTTCCTGGTCCGCGTCATGAAAGAAAATCACCGAGCGATACTGTTTGCCGAAATCCGGTCCCTGCCGGTTGAGTGTAGTCGGGTCGTGAATCTCAAAAAACTCGCGCACGAGATGTTCATAGGAGACCTGGGCCGGATCGAAATCCACTTGTACGACCTCCGCGTGGCCGGTGCGGTCACTACACACGTCCTGATACGTGGGATTCTTGAGCGTGCCGCCCGCATACCCCACCGCAGCGTCCGTCACGCCTTTCACCTGCCGGAACGCGCTCTCGACTCCCCAGAAGCATCCCGCACCGAATGTAGCCTTGGCCATATCGCCTCCTTGTTACCGCGCGCGCTCGAAAGCGCGACGCCGCCTTGCTCGCGGCCGCAGCGTCACGCTGCCCAGCCCAAGATGGTGTCACAGGTCTTTACTTTCGCACAACGGGACGCATGGCCGCCCAGCCCTGGCGCGCGCGTTGACAACGCCGGTCCTCGGGCGGAAGATGGCCCCGCTGTTTCCTCAGTCAACCCGTACCAAACGGAGGCTCGCATGTCGTACTACCTGATTCAAGTGGCTTACAACCCCGAAGGCTGGCAGGCGCTCGTCAAGAATCCTCAGAACCGCGTGGAAGCCGTGAGGCCCGCGATTGAGAAGCTGGGCGGCAAGATTGAAAACGCCTGGTACTCATTCGGCGACTACGACGTCACCTTGATTTTGCAAATATCAGACAACATCGGCGCCGCAGCACTTTCGATCGCGTTGGCCAGTGGTGGCGCGCTGAAAGCGGTCAAGACCACGCCGCTGCTCACCGCCACCGAAGCCCTCGAAGCCATGAAGAGAGCCGGCACCGCAGGTTATCGCGCGGCGACGGCGGGTTAGGCAGGTTACGACGGCCGTATCTGCACCAAACTAGACTTATCCTTCGGAGACACGGCACCGGACTGCCATCGCGCTGGGTCGGCCTGTTCGCCGTGCATGCGGTTCATCAGCCGCCCGATATGGATCGAGCTTTCGACGAAATGGCCGATCCTAAGCGGACCCGCCACCCGCATCTGGCCCAGCCAGTGGATTCCACTGCTGGCGACGCACCCGCAACGCGAGCAGTCTGGCGTTCCGCCGAAAATGCATGGCTCGACGCGGCTGCGCAAATCCGCAGAGTAATTGACGGACATCTTCGAGAAAATACAGTGGTCGGGATTTTCCGGAGGCTGGCGAACAGCTTTGGCCAGGCCGTCGTTCATCAGCAATTTGGGATATGACTTCGGGAGCGCGGGCAACTCCCGAGCGACCGTTTCGCGGTCACGATCCGTGAGCATTTCAGCACTGTCCTCGCCCAGCTGCGGAGTGTATGTACTCACCCAAATGTGATTGACCTCCGGCCGCGCATTCCAAAAGGAGACATACTCTTCCAGGTAGCCGGGGCGCTTGAGCATGGGCCGGGTAATGACCCAATGCACGTTCACCTCGCGGCCCGCGATATTCTCCAGAATCTTTTCGTAGGTCGCCGGCCTGCGGCGAACGTCGTGATGCTCCGGCAGGCCGTCCACAGACACCGCGACGCGCAACCGTGGAATCTCCATCCACTCGATGGGAATGGGAATGACGGCGCTGGTGGGAATCAGCGTGAAGATGCCCATCTCTCCGAGCACCGGCAGAATCCGGCTAAGCTCGCGATGCCGGATGAGAGGTTCGCCGCCCACCAGGGAAACGTGCATGGGCCCGTGTTTTCTTACCAACCCCAGCACCCCTTGCACGAGATCCTCTCCGCGCAAATCGTTCAGATCACGCAGCGTGACCTCGCCTCCCAGGTGCGTTTCGCCGTAGGCGTAGCAGCCCGGGCAATTCAGCGGGCATTCGCGGGTAATTTCGATTGACAACATCGGAGCGCGCCCATTCAGAATGCGCCACCAGGCAGTCAGCACATCACGGGAGGTCACGCTCGGAGTGGGAACGGCAGAACTCATTTCATCGACTTGGATGCTGATTCCAACGGCGCCATCCTAAAGCCATCACGACACTACATCTGGACTGGCTTGCCGTATTCCTCAACGTTTCAATCGTATCGATGCACGGAAAGCGAGGTTTGTTGCCCGGGCCATCAGCGATATCCCAGTCTCCGGCAAGCCAGTAACATGCAGCGCACACGGCGTACAAAACTTCAGCCCCTCAGGTATACTCGGCCTCGAAATGTCCCTAGCCGCACAACCGGAACGCCGGCGCAGCCCCAGACGGCTCTTGGATGTCCCGCTGATTGTGCGTGGCGAATCCGCAGAGCGACAGCCCTTCCGCGAAGAAACCTTCACCATCTCCGTTAGCGCTCACGGGGCGCTGGTGCTGCTGGCCACCAAGGTCGCGCTCGGACAAGTGCTCGTGCTCATGAAACCGGAAACGCGGCAGGAACTGGAAGGCCGGGTGTCACGGCTGGGATCGCTTCACGGGGGTCTGGCGCAAGTCGCCGTGGAATTCTCGCAGCCCGTCCCGGAATTCTGGGCCAACTCCTACTCCTAGGTCTAAAGCGGCGACGCGCCCGACGGAAGGTGTGACGCCTCTCCCCCTTCGCCTGCAGAGTATAAATACCGTCAACCGAGTCGCGGAAACTCCGCTGGTTGAGAATTTGGTTCCTGACCCGACGCCGTCTCAACTCTATTTCGACCAGCCTCTTTTGCGGCGTACAAAGCGTCATCGGCGTCATGCAACAACCGCTCGAGCCGGCTGCATGCGTCCCCGGAAACGGCAACGCCGAGACTCATGGTGATGGAAACCACCCCGCCTTCGACGGAAACCGGCTGCCCGGAAACGCCCTGACGGAGTCGCTCGGCCAGTTCAGCCGCCGGCGCCAGATCCGATCCGGGAACAACGATGAGAAACTCCTCTCCATACCTCCCCACGGAATCGTAGGCTCGAAGTGATGACAACATGCGCCGCGCCGTCTCCTGAAGTACGGCGTCGCCCGCCTGGTGGCCGTACGTATCGTTGATGGACTTGAAATGATCAATATCCGCCATGATGATTCCTACTGGCTTTTTCTCGCGGCGACAGCGCGTAGCTTCCCGATCCAGCGCCTCCAGAATGGCCATGCGGTTCAGCAGTCCGGTGAGAGAATCGTGCGTGGCCTGAATTCGCAACTGCTCGCGCGCCGTAACCAGCTGCTCCTGCAGTTCCAGGATGCGCCTCCCGGCCCGCAATCGTGCTTTCAATTCCTGCATATCGAATGGCTTGGTGACGTAATCGTCCGCGCCGGCTTCCAGGCCCTCGATAATTTCCGTCTGGTGGCCCTTCGCAGTCAGCAGGATGATGTACTGGTAAGGTTCACGGGCAGAGGCGCGCACCGCGCGACAGACCTCCACGCCGTCCACTGCCGGCATCAGCCAGTCGAGGATAACCAGGCGCGGGCTGTTCGGCTGGTTCAGAACGCGCAGGGCCTCGGCCCCGTCGGCAGCAGCAGACACCTGATAGCCCGCCCTGCCGAGGGAGACCTGCAGCAGACGGCGGGAGACAGGGTCATCATCCGCAATCAGCACTTCGTCGAACATAAGCGCGGCCTCGGAAGCGCTTTGCCCTTCTAGCGCACTCCGAACTGAGACACCCGTTCCTTTCCAGTACCGAGAGCGCCGAGTACGGGTCGAAGCTGCTCAATTTGCTCTTCCAGCACAGCGTAGGCCGCTTTCGTTCGGTGATGTCAATCAAGGTAACTTCAATCGCGCTCGGCGACTGACGCCGCGCCTAGGGACTTCAGTTGGGCTCGAAGTCGGTTCATCTGCGATTCGAGCGCCGCGTACGCTTGCTCAGCAGATTTCAGGTCTCCGGAGCGCCCGAGCCTCTCCAGCTTCAGCGCGGCGTCGACGGCGCCTTGCGCGGCGAAGGTGGCCACTGAACCTTTCAGGGAATGGGCTGCCCTCTCCAATTGCTCCGGAGCGTTTCCGGTTACAGCATCGTGAATGGCCGCGAGCATCTTGGGGCTTTCCTCAAGGAGCAGCTGGGCCAGATCGATAAGCAGAGCCTCATCTCCATCGACGCGAGCCAGAGCCACCTCGCGGTCAAAGGCAGCCGTCGCGGTCTCGCCATAGTCGTCCGGCGGACCTGATGCTACCGCTCCGAGGGTTTCCGCAAGCTTGACCAGCTCGTCGGCCTTCACCGGTTTGGAAATGTATGCGTCCATGCCCGCTTCCAGACAGCGCTCCCGGTCACCCTTCATGGCATGAGCGGTCATGGCGATGATCGGAATGCGCGTGCCGGTGACCGCCTCATTCTTGCGAATTGCGGCCGTGGCCTCAAAACCGTCCATCTCGGGCATCTGCACGTCCATCAAGATCAGATCGAATGCCTGGGTTTCAAGCGTCTCAAGCGCTATCTTCCCGTTTGCAGCCACCGCAACGGAGTGCCCTCGCTTGGACAAAATGCGTACAGTGAGTTCGCGGTTAACGGGATTGTCTTCCGCCAGCAGGATGCGCAGGTGCTGGCGACTTTCTTGCAGCGAATGGCGCGTCACCAGCCTTGGGCTTTCACCCCGCTGAGGTTTCAACCCCAGCACTCGCAAGATCGCCTCTCGCAATTCCCATTGACGAACGGGCTTGCTGAGGTAAGCCGAAATACCCAGCTGGCGGCAACGCTCCGCGTCTCCACGCTGGCCGCCGGAAGTTAACATGATAATGGTGCTGCCCAAGCTGGCCTGTTGCTTGATCTTCGCCGCCGTGGCAAATCCGTCAAGCTGGGGCATTTGGGCGTCCAGGAGGACAAGCGGAATTGCATTGCCGACTTCGTGGGTGCGCCTCAATTCAGCCACAGCAGCCCATCCACTCTGCACTAATGTGGGCTTCATTCCCCATTGCAGCACCGTTTTTTCCAGAATGCGCCGATTGGTTGGATTGTCATCCACGATGAGAACGGGGATGCCGGCCAGGCCCGTGCCGCCTTCCGATTTGGAATGATTGGCTTCGGCTGAAACCAAAGCGAGCTTGGCGGTAAAGTAGAACGTGCTGCCCTTGCCGGGCTCGCTCTCCAGCCAGATGCGGCCACCCATCATGGCCACCAGGCGATTGGAAATCGTCAGGCCGAGGCCGGTCCCTCCGTATTTCCGGGTCGAAGAGCCATCGGCCTGTACGAACGCCTCGAAAATCTGTCCCTGCTTCTCCTTGGCGATGCCGATGCCGGTATCGCGAACGGCGAAGTGCAGCTCCACACTCCGCTCGTGGAGTCTCTGGACCTCCGCCTGCACGACGATCTCGCCGCGGTCCGTGAATTTGAGGGCGTTCCCCAGGAGATTGACCAGAACCTGCCGCAGCCGCGGGGCGTCACCCGCGACCACCCGCGGAACGTCCGAATGAATATCGCAGATCAGTTCCAACTGTTTGTTGCCTGCAGATGCACCGAATGTTCCGCG
>Ga0210394_10006265_pt1 | contig 12935 bp, 9 predicted proteins | sample IncBWC12MmetaG_FD_160121 | JGI IMG/M metagenome (GOLD analysis project Ga0210394, IMG submission 160121) | Forest soil microbial communities from Barre Woods Harvard Forest LTER site, Petersham, Massachusetts, United States - Inc-BW-C-12-M | ecosystem: Environmental > Terrestrial > Soil >... | reverse complement strand
GACCGGCAGGTCGTTTCGATGTCAGGCGATGGCGGCTTCGGGATGCTCATGGGCGATTTGTTGACCGTGCGCCAGTCGAAACTGCCGATCAAGATTGTCATCTTCAATAACGGACTCTTAGGCTTCGTCGACATCGAGATGAAGGCCGGCGGATTTTTGCCAACGGGCACGCGGCTCGACAATCCGAATTTTGCGAGTATGGCCGAGTCGATGGGTATTTATGGCGTGCGCGTGGAAGATCCGGGCCAACTGAAATCAGCGATCGCAACAGCCTTTGCGCATAAAGGCCCCGCCGTCATCGATGTTTTGACTGATCGGCAAGAGCTCGTCATGCCACCCGAGATCAAGCTCGAACAAGCGAAGGGCTTCAGTCTATGGATGCTGAAGGCGGTACTCAATGGCCAAGCGAACGAGATTGTGACTGTGGCGACGACGGCCCTGATCCGCTGATTTGAAATCACGATATTAGGCTCACTCCGACACAAATTAAGGACGCTTCTCCTTGAACGCAACCACCAATCTGCCGCGAACCCAGACTGACACGGCAGCACACGCCTTCATCGTCGCCTGGGTGTTCTCACTGGCATTCTATTTTCTCGAATACGCCGTGCGCTCCTCCCCGGCGGTGATGATTCCGCAGTTGGCCAAGAGCTTTGGTGTCTCGACGCTCGGTGTCAGCGGCATCCTCGGGACGTATTACTACACTTACTCCACCGCGAGTCTGCTCGCGGGGGTGTTGCTCGACCGGTTGGGGGCTAAATACGTGGTCTCCGTGGGGATGGCAATCCTGGGGATTGGCTGCCTCTTCTTCATAGACCCGCAAGAAGGGGCTGGATACCTCGGCCGCTTGCTGCAAGGTGCGGGGTCCGCCTTTGCGTTCACGGGGGCGGTGTATCTGGCCTCGCACGGCTTGCCCGCGCGGCGTCTGGCAACCGCCATCGGCATTACGCAGTGCGTGGGCATGCTCGGCGGCACGGCCGGCCAGCTCGTGGTCGGCCGCTGGATCGCCGACGGCCTGTCAATCCCGCATTACTGGGGCCGCGCCGGGGTTGTCGTGCTCCTGGTGGCGGTGGGCTTGTGGTGGGTCACGCCAAAGGAAACATCCAGCACAGCGCATGGAAAAGCGAGTGGTGGAATCCTGGCCACGTACAAAATCGTCTTCTCGAATCCGCAGTCCTACCTTTGCGGCCTGGCCGCCGGGTTGCTGTTTGTTCCGACCACGGTAGGGGACATGGTCTGGGGCGTGCGCTTTTTCCAGACCGATAAATTGTTTTCCTTTTCAGATGCCGTCTTCGTCATTTCGATGGTGCCGCTCGGATGGGTGTTCGGCTGCCCGCTTCTCGGCTGGCTTGCAGACCGGCTCGGTCGCCGCAAGCCCGTGTATCTAGGCGGTGCAGCGACCATGCTGATTGGCTTCGTGCAACTGATTTACGCGCCGACACTCCTTCCCACCTGGCTCACGCTGTTCATCCTCGGTGTGGCCTCCGGCGCCGCCATGATCCCGTACACCATCATCAAAGAGGTGAATCCCGACGAGGTCAAGGGCAGTGCAACCGGGGCGATCAATTTCTTGACGTTTGGGGTCACCGCGGCGATCGGGCCGATTTTTGCTGGCGGCTTCGGCAAAACACTGGGTGCACAAACCATCGACGCGGCCGCGCATTTCAGGCACGCCGGACTATTCTGGATCGGTATTCTGATTGCGGCGCTGGTGGTGGGATCGATGCTCCGGGAAACGGGCCGAGTTCATCCGAACCAAGCCGCTTAGTCGCGAGCGCAGTTATCTGCGCGGCGACGACGCCTCAAGGGAACAGCAGTGATGCGGCCACCTTCCCCCGTAGAGGGGATATCAGCCCGGCGCGCCATTGCGGAGGATGTAGGCGTGCTGTAACCGAAGGAGAGCTGCCAAAATGTCTTTGCAACAACCTGTGCGTCGAATCGCGATCGTCGGTACCGGGGTGATCGGCGCAAGTTGGGCCGCGTACTACCTCTCTCACGGATTCGATGTCGTTGCGACTGATCCCGGACCGCAGGCGGAAGCAAACCTGCGCAAGTATGTCGATGATGCGTGGCCATTGCTGACGCAGGTTGGTCTATCTGCAGGCGCCTCGCGGAATCGGCTGACGTTCAGCCCCGATATGAATCGCGCGCTCGCCGAGGCTGACTGGGTGCAGGAGAACGCGCCGGAGCGGCCCGATTTCAAAATCAAGCTGTTCGCGCAGATGGACGAGGCCACGCCGCCGGATTCGATCCTCGCATCGAGTTCCTCTGGGATCACAATGGATGTGATTCAGTCCGGCTGCAAGCGACCGGAGCGCTGTGTGATCGGTCACCCGTTCAATCCGCCGCATGTCGTACCCCTGGTCGAGGTGGTGGGCGGAGCCAAAACTTCCGAAGCCACGATCGAGCGCGCCATGGCGTTCTACGCGGATATCGGCAAGAAGCCGGTGCGTCTGCACAAGGCGCTTCCGGGCCACGTGGCCAACCGATTCCAGGCGGCGCTCTACAAGGAAGTGCTTTACCGCGTGCAGCAAGGGGTCTTGAGCGTGGCGGATGCGGATGTTGCCGTGTGCTACGGCCCCGGCATTCGCTGGGGCGTGATGGGTCCCAGTCTCCAGTGGCACGTCGGCGGGGGGCAGGGCGGCATCCAGCATTTCATGGAACACCTGATGGACCCGCTCGCAGGAATGATGAAGACGCTCGGCACGCCGGAGATCACGCCGCAACTGAAGCAGACTGTCGTCGATGCCGTTCTGAAGGAGGCGGGAGGTCGTTCCGTTGAGCAGCTTGCGCGCGAGGAGAACTCTGTTTTGATCGCATTGCTTAAACAGCGCGCAGCGATGAGCACATGAGCGCCGGCAACCATCCGCGGAGGTCTAGGATATGAGCACAACTTCAAAATTACCGGTCAGTCGAAATAAAGGCAACGGCGTCGTGGCCCGGATCATTTTTCTCGATCTCGGCGCCGGGCGAGTCCTCTCCGCCAATCCCGACGGCTCGGACCTGAAGACGCTGGTGAGCGAGGGCAGAAAGCTGCCGGATGGGCTGGCGGTCGATGTCGCGGCCGGGCACCTTTACTGGACGAACATGGGCAATCCCAAAGCCAATGACGGGACCATCTTCCGTTCCGATCTCGACGGCCGGAACATGACGACGATCCTTGCGCCGGGCGGCACCTTCACGCCGAAGCAGCTGCAGATCGACAAGCCCAGCGGCAAGCTCTACTGGTCGGATCGCGAGGGCATGCGCGTGATGCGTGCCAATCTCGACGGCTCGGACATCGAGACGCTTGTCGATACCAGCCAGGGTGACTCTCGTCCGGGTGCAGATCCCAACAAGTGGTGCGTGGGCATCGCCATCGATGCGGGTGCCGGCAAGTTCTACTGGAGCCAGAAAGGCGGTGACAACGCAGGCGAGGGCAGCATCCTGCGAGCGAACCTCGACATACCGAGGGGGCAAACGCCGACGGACCGCTCCGACATCGAGCTGCTCTACGACAGGCTGCCCGAACCTATAGACCTCGACCTGGATCTCGGGAGCCGGCTGCTGTACTGGACCGATCGAGGAGACCCGCCCCGCGGCAACACGGTGAATCGCGCACCGCTCGATGCGCCACAGACTAAGCGCCCGCCGCCAAAGATCGTCTTCACTCACTTGATGGAAGGGATCGGCCTGGCTTTGGATCCCAAGCATGGCCGCATGTTCATCACCGATTTTGGCGGCTCGGTCTACAGCGCCAACCTCGATGGGTCCAACCCGAAGACCTTGCTCATTGCCGAGGGCAACTTAACAGGCATCGCCTATGTCGAGTTACCCGCGGCCTGAGCCGCGATCAGATCTGTGTAACCACATGCCGGATGCGCCCTTTTAGGAGACTGCGAATGAGTTCTGCAACCGTGCGATTCCCCGACACTCAGCAAGCGAAGTCGTTGACCGAGCTGCTTCAGACCAAGCTGCAGACTCCCGCAACCTCACCCGAGTTCGACTTCCACAGTGCCGTGGATCAGGTGCTGGCGGATGTCGGACTGTCAGCAAACGACAGCGGCGGCAAACTTACATTCTATGGACAGGATCCGATCGTGCCCAGCTGCTTCAAGTTTGGTTCCATGGCTGCCGTCGGCCTGGCTGCCAGGTCAGTGGCTTTGGCAGCGCTATGGAAATCCCGGACCGGCGAAGGGCAGGACATTCATGTCGACGTCCGCAAAGCCCTGCGGCGCTTCTGCGGTTTCTTCGAAGGCAAATGGGAAACGATCAACGGACGCAGCCCTCTGCTTTTGCCTCGAGACAATCCCTTCTTCGAGTTGCCGCTTTTCCGAAAAACACGCGATGGGCGTCACGTGGTTTCTCTCAACATTTACCCCGGGCTGCAGGCGCGCGCCCTCAATTTTCTGAGGTGCAGTAACAGCACTGAATCCATTGGCAACGCGGTTCTGCAGTGGCGCGCGGAAGATTTGGAGGCGGCCGGTGCGGAGGCTGGGCTGGTCTTCGCCATGGTGCGTACCAACGAGGAGTTTCGCAACGAGGCCCAGTACACCGAAGTGCTCTCCAGAATGCCGCTGATCACTTTGGAGAAAATCGGAGACAGCGAGCCTAAGCCGCTTCCGCGCGGCGCAAAGAGCCCATTGGAGGGCATTCGCGCACTCGGATTGGGGCACGTGATCGCGGGTGCGGGTATTGGCCGAGACCTCGCCTACTACGGTGCCGACGTCCTTAACATCTGGAGGCCCAATGATGCGGAGATTGAGGCCTTTGCCTGGGACGTGCAGGTCGGGATGCGTTCCACGCTACTGAATGGCTCCAAAGAGGATCGCGCGACGTTCGATCGCCTCCTGATGGATGCCGACGTGTTCTTCTCGAATCGGCGCCCCGGCTATTTGGAGAGATATGGCCTCACCGCGGAAGAGCTCAGCCAGAAAAAGCCGGGATTGATTCACGCCAAGGTGGTCCTCCATGGCGAGCAGGGTCCTTGGTCAAACCGGGTTGGCTTCGATGAAATCGGCGCGGCAGTGTCGGGCTTGTTTACCATCGAGGGGACACCCACTCAGCCCAAGTCGCCGGCCATCATCCCGATCTGTGACAACGTGGTGGGCTGGCTCGGCACCGTCGGTGTTCTTGAGGCCCTGCGACGGCGCGCCGTCGCAGGCGGAAGTTATCGCGTCGTCGTGTCCCTGACCAGAACCGTGCTGTGGCTGCTCTCGATGGGCATATTCGATAAGGGCTACGCGCAGGAAACCGCCGGCTCCACGGACGAGCACACCTACGTCGCTCCTGATCTCTTCACCGCCGATACTCCGCTGGGCACGTATCAAGGATTCACCGACCAGGTGGTTTTAACCCGGACTCCGGGCGCCTTCCGAACCGTGCTGGTCCCGCGCGGCTCGAGCAAGCCCGAGTGGCTGGCCTGAAGTCAGGTAGCGCTATCCGCGAACAGGCCATTTGAACGATATCTTTCCATCGGTGCACGCGCCACGGCGCGGCAGTGCGGGTTTTGGAGTTCCACCACCATGGAGACTTCGGTATTCCAGGACAGCAACGATTTGGGGGACTCAGTCGAGCGCTACTCTACGAGCTTGCGGTTTATCTCCTGTCCCCCTGCAGATCAAGCTCGATCCAAGTTGGCTCAAAGGCTCGGCGAGGCTGTCTGACTCTGCTCGAACTGGGCCAGGTCGTTGTTAAGGAACATTTGACACACTACACTCGCGATAGCTAGCGCCAACGGCTTGACGAACGCGCGGGAGGGGTGATGTAACCGATAGCGCTGTGCAAACGCTGTTCGTTATAGACGCGGATGTATTGTTCGATCAAGCGCTCATCATCCTCCAGGCAAGCGGCACGCCGGGGCGGATGCATTCACTTTCGTGGATTGGTTCTACCGTCCCATCTTGCCATCGGATTGTGGGCAGTAAGGCGCTGCACGCAAGTGGGTCATGCCGGAGATCCAAATGAACTCCATGAAGTCCGTGTCGATGAACTGCGGCCAGTTGTCGGAGATGATCCGCGCGGTTGGTCGCCGCATCGGGACGACTTATAATGGCAGGTACGCCCAATATGAGGAAAGCCCCCCGTCCAGCAATGGCTTTTGCACCTCTGCTTACGGCACGAGGACTCCTGAGCCTCATCTTGGCAGCGTGCGCTTTTCCCCAAAACGCTCGCCCGGCAGATACTCTCAATCCGTCTCTGTTTCAGTTACAGCACACCTCATGGACGGAGCGTGACGGCGCGCCGCCGACGATTCACGCTATCGCTCAAGCCCCAGACGGCTCGTTGTGGCTGGGTTCGGGCGAGGGCCTCTATCGCTTCGATGGTTTCAGTTTTGAGCGGGTACGTGCGATTGATGGGGACTCTCCAGCGCCGACAGAAGTCTTTGCGCTCCTCGCCACTTCGCATGGCGGCCTCTGGATCGGCACTTCGTATAATGGCGCAATCCTGCTGCAAAACGGAGAAGTGACGCGCTTCCCGAAGTTCGAAGGGATTCCGCTTAATACGGGCGTAGGGCGTTTTGCAGAAGATTTGGACGGAACAATTTGGGCCACCACAGCATTAGGACTCCAGCGCTTCGATGGCTCACAATGGCGTTCCGTCGGGAAGGCGTGGGGTCTTCCTGACATGGTGCAATTCGTGGCGATCCGACTGGAGTCAAACGGAACGCTTTGGACGGAGGCCTCTGAGCACCGTCTTTTCCGGCTGAAGCGCGGTTTGCGACGCTTTGAGCGGCTCGCCGATTTCCCGCAGGAAACCCTTTCTTTCGATCAGTCGCCTTCAGGAGAGTATTGGGGGAGCACGAGTTCGGGAATCTGTCCATTAACGGAAGTGTTAAACGGCACCGCCGGTCCTCACTGTGTTGTCCACGATAAACGGAGCGCTACCCCGCCTGTCCGGTACATCAATTTTGATCGCCGCGGAAATCTCTGGATGCGCTCATTGCTGGGCGGCGGGATTGAGCGCCTTGATGCGGCCGCATTTCGTGATGCCTTTCGCCCGGGTCATACTCAAAGGAAGGCGGAATCGTTTGCCAAGCTTGATGGCCTGACCTCCGACGCCGTGTGGTCCATCCTTCAAGACCGGCGCGACAGGAGCATCTGGTTGGGCACGGATCATGGCTTGGACCACTTCCGCGAACCTTCCTTTCTTCCGGCCCTCCCCAAGCCGGGATTTACCGATTTCGGCATCCAGGCGCAAAAGGACGGCCGCGTCTGGATTGGCAGCCTAATGCGAGGGGGATTGTGGATCGCCTCTCCGGAGGGAAAGACCGAGAAGGTTGCTATTCCCGGAATTAGCATTGAGAGCCTCTACGAAACCCGCCGTGGGATCTTGTGGTTGGCAACTCAAGCGTCCTCGGCGGTCGTGTCCATCGCATCCTTTCGCGATGGACCTAACGGTGGAACGATAACCAGCTTACCGTTGACGCCGGAACTGCATTCTCAAGTTGCGGTGCAATCGATAGTTGAGGACCGAGGCGGCGCCGTGTGGGCTTCCTTCATTCCGTATGGATTGGCCAAGTGGGAAGGTGGGACTTGGATCAGAAATGGAGGACTGACAGGTCTGCCGGAGGCTTGGGTTGCAATCCTGAACACTGGACCCGACGGTAAACTTTGGGCGGGCTACCTAAATGGGGAGGTAGCCGTTATCGACGGGACTTCCGTGCGAAGGTTCTCGGTAAAAGATGGCTTGAATATTGGGCCGGTGGCGGCCATCTTGAGCGGCCGATCGGATTGCTGGCTGGCGGGTGTAAATGGGTTGGTACGCTTCGACGGGCAGCGCTTCCACCCACTGTCGGAGGCAAACAGGCCATTTTCAGGAATAACAGGAATTGCGGAAGCAAGGAACGGCGATCTTTGGCTCAACGCATGGGAGGGAGTAAGGCGTGTCGTGGCGGCCGAACTGCGGGAAGTGAAGAAGAATCCGGCATACGCGGTTCATTCCGACCTCTACGACCTGACGGATGGCTTGCCCAGTGTTCCACAACGCATCCGGCCTTTTCCGACCGCGGTTTCGGCCCCTGACGGCCGCATTTGGTTTGGTTTTCGGGCAGGCGTTGTATCAGTCGATCCCGAGGATCCCAGTCTCAGCACTCCTGCCCCTCCCGTTTCCATCGTGCGCGCAATTGCGGATGGAAAGACACTTGACGCTGCCACGAATGCCAAGCTCGCCGCGCGAACAAGAAACCTGGAAATCGACTATAGCGCTGTGAGTCTGAATCGCGCGAGTCGAGTGCGCTTTCGATATAAATTGGATGGCATGGATGCAGGCTGGCAGAACGCCGGCTCGCGCCGGCAAGCCTTTTATAACAATCTGCCCCCGGGTAAGTATCAGTTCGTGGTAAGCGCCTCCAACGGAGACAACCTATGGAATGAAGCGGGCGCCACCATGAACCTGGAAGTTTCGCCCGCGTTCAACCAGACCACCTGGTTTCGTTCAGTGTGTGTGGCCGCTTTTCTAGCACTGCTCTTCGTGCTCTATCGACTCCGACTGCTGTACCTGACCAAGCAATTCAACGCCCGCCTGGAAGGGCGCGTTAGCGAGCGGACGCGAATCGCGCGAGATTTGCACGATACGCTGCTGCAAAGCTTCCAAGGTCTACTGCTGCGCTTCCAAACGGCTTACGCGCTATTCGATACGCGCCCGATCGACGCCAAGGAGGTCCTTGGGAACTCGATTGATCAGACGGCGCAGGCCATCACCGAGGGACGGGAGGCCGTGCAGGGGTTGCGGGCCTCGACGATCGAGAGCAATGACCTGGCCCAAGCCATTACGACTCTGGGAGAACAGCTCGCGGCCGGAGCAAGCACTGCCAATTCGGTTGGATTGCATGTGGAAGTGGAAGGCACTTCGCGGAACCTGCACCCGATCGTGCGTGATGAGATCTACCGGGTCGCGAGCGAGGCCCTGCGCAATGCATTCCGACACGCCGAGGCGCGACAGATCGAAGTGGAATTCCGCTATGATGAACGAGAGTTTCGTCTGCGGATCCGAGACGATGGTAGGGGCATTAACGCCAAGATCCTGACGGCAGAAGGGCGTTCGGGGCACTTCGGCCTCCATGGCATGCGCGAGCGCGCCAAGCTGATGGGCGGCAAGCTGACTGTCTGGACTGCGGCGGAATCCGGTACGGAGATCGAACTCATGCTTCCAGCGGCCCGCGCTTACGCCGCACCTTCTCGCCGTTCGTGGTTTGCAGAGAAGGTCTTCTCGAAAAGCATGTGGAGCAAGTCGTGAGCAGTGATTCTGGCCCGATTCGGATTCTTTCGGTCGACGATCATCCCCTAATCCGCCAAGGTATCGCAGGCCTCCTCGCAACTCAGGAGGATATGGATCTGATCGCGCAAGCCGCGAATGGGCGTGAAGCCATCCAGCAGTTTCGTCGGCATCGTCCGGATATCACGCTGATGGATTTGCAGATGCCGGAGATGAACGGACTCGATGCGATTATCGCGATTCGCGGTGAGTTTCCCGACGCGCGCATCATCGTTTTGACCACCTATGCCGGGGATATGCAAGCGCTGCGAGCAATTAAAGCAGGTGCGCGGGCGTATCTACTTAAGGACAGTTTGCACAAGGAGCTCCTCGCCACTATTCGAGCCGTGCAAGCCGGTAAAAAATCCCTGTCCCCCGAGGTATCCTTCGGGCTCGCCGAACATGCCACCGACGATACGCTGACCCCGGCGGAAGTCCGTGTCTTGCGTCTTATTGCCGAGGGCAATGCAAACAAAGAGATCGCCGCGCAGCTCTTGACCAGCGAGGACACGGTGAAGGGCCAAGTCCGCAACATCCTCTCCAAACTGGGCGCAAAGGACCGAACCCACGCCGCCATGATCGGTCTCAAGCGCGGCATCATCGAGTTCTAATCGCTCGAAAGAGTCCTGGGAATCAGCCGATAGAGGGTTTCGGCGTGGAGCGGTTAGCGCATAACTTTGTGGGATTGTGCGTCGACTATTTTCCAACTTTGCCCACGGCCCGCCCGGCGTCGGACTCTTGGTGATGCGCTTGTCGGCCGGACTGGCGATGGTCGTTCAAGGGGTCTTGGCGTTGCTGGCCGGGCCGCTGCTGGGAGCAGTCCTATTTCAGGCGCTCTCGATTGGTCTGGGGCTACTTCTGCTCGTGGGGCTATGGACGCCGGTGGTGGGAGCGCTGGTGGCGGCCGAGGCGCTTTGGAATGTCTTCTCGTCCGGCCATCCGTGGCGTTGGATCATGCTGGCAACCCTGGGCGTCGCCCTGGCACTGATCGGGCCCGGCGCGTGGTCCATCGATGCACGCCTCTTTGGTTGGAGGCGACTCGAGATTCGCAATCGAAAGAGTGGGGACTCGCCTCCCGGTGAGTGAGCTCTCACTCTAAAGTGCGTATTCCCTGGCCCCGTTGAAGCCCATTCGCGGCTCAACAGAGGCCGCCAGCCATTCCGATATGACCCGAACACCACTCGAATTGGGGCTGTGCGCTGATGGCAACTGGTTCCACGATGCACACCAGGACGACGGATACCTTCATTGCTTGGGGCACGCCGGAAGAGGCTACAAATGGAAACGTACTCTGAAGACAGGTTAGCAGTTTCGACGATCACTCTGGGACGATCGCAAGATTGGGTGTATCACGTCATCAGCCTGCTGGATGCGGCCATGCACCAGCTCTATCCCAAAGAAAAGACAGCCCACGGAACGATACTCAAAGCAGCGTCACTATTGCGACAGCAGATTGATCCGCCCGCTACAAAAGAAGTTCCCGACGGAAGAGGACGCTTGCTTGCCTGGCAGGTGCGCAAGGTGCGTGACTATATTGATAGTCATATCACAGGGCCGGTATTGGTCGCGGATCTCTGCACGCTCATTCAGCGCAGCGAGGCGCACTTCTCCCGCTCCTTCAGGCGCACCTTCGGGGAGTCACCGCACGCTTTCCTGGTGCGACGTCGCGTGGAATTGGCCGCTCAATACATGCTGACGACCGATGCGTGCTTGAGTGACATTGCGCTTCAGTGCGGTTTCACCGACCAGGCGCATTTGTGCAAGCACTTCCGGCAGACGGCGGGCCAGACCCCAGCGGCCTGGAGACGTGAGCGCAGGTTCCACGATGATGAGAACGGGACACCGCCTGTGGAGCGTTTTGCGGCAGCCTCGCGCAACGCGCACGAACGGAGCGGACTCACACGATCCCGAGCGTTCTCGCCCGAGCCATTGCTCCGGACCGGTTCTTGACGTTCAGCTTGCTATAGACATTGTGGAGGTGCCACTTGAGCGTGCCTTCCGAGACGAAGATCGCTTCGGCAATTTCCTTGTTGCTGAGGCCCGACTCCAGGCGTTTGAGGATCGAGACTTCGCGACGGGTGAGCTGTTCGCCCAGGCCGGATCCGGTGGAGCGTCCCTGATTGCCGCTCTTGCCCCGTGCCTGTTGCAGCCGGCGCGCGAGCGGTACCGCCGGCGAGCTCCCGAGCCGCTGCAGATCCAGAGCATCAATGAGTGAACCGAGCTCGGGGCCTTCATCCAGGAACACCCGCACATACTGTCGCGGGGCTGCGAGGGTGAGTGCGTGATGCAGATCGGTCAGCGCGCTTGCGACCTCACCGCCCTGCTTGTGTGCCAAGGCGCGAATGAGGAGCAGCTCCACCGAGCGGTGAGTGAGCCCGCGCTGCTGCGAGGAATCGATGGCGCCATCCAGTGCCTCGATAACTTGTTTCGGCGATTGCCGCAGCAGGTAGCGCGAGGCTGCGCGCAAGGCCTTGTCGGAGGAGAGCCCCGAGGCGCCGCCGGGGGTGGGCAGCTCGCTGAAATCAAATCGGGCGGCGACCACCCGTGCCTCTTCGTAACGCCCCACCCGCGCAAGATCAGCACACTCTTCGGCCGCCAGCGAGAAGGTCACGCGTGGGAGTCTCCGTCGCTGGCCCAGCTCCTGACCCTCTCTTAAGATCGCTAGCGCGCTGCTGTCATCGCCGCGCAGGCGCTGCAGGCGAGCCTGCGTCAGATACGCGACGATCACCGCGTCAGCCTGGCTGCACTCGCTGATGCTACCCATCGCCCGCTCAACATGCTCGACGGCCGCGGCGATCTCGTCGAACTCGTAGGCGATGCCGCCGAGCAGTGCATGCAACATACACCTTTCGCCCGGGTGGCCGAGCAATTCGCGCTCCACAAGTTCGAGCCCGCTGCTGCAAGCAAGCCTCGCCTCAAGATAATCGCCGCGCTTCAGTCGCAACACCGCCTCGAGATAACCCGTCCATGCCAGCGCGTAATAGCCTTCGGATTGTTCGAGCCAGCGGCGGGTTTCGGCGATCACCTCCAAGCCACGGCTGATTTGGCCCGCGGCGTTGTACCCGCAGGCCAGAACGTTTCCCATCCCCCCTTTGCGGCGCAGCGATGCATCGGGCCAGCGCGCCAGCCACGCCGCCGCCAATTCACCGCCCCGTTGTCCCGCATCCCGCAGGCCGGCTGACATCGCCGTCAGAAGTTCGACCGCGCAACGCACCTCGGAGATCACTTGGGCATCGCGATGCGGCTGCGCTTCTTGGCTTTGCACTAGCTGTTGCAGACGGTGAATCTGCGCCTCGTATTCCTGATGCCGAGGGTGGAATGCAAGCGCGAAGGCGTACTGAATGCGGATGACCGGGTAGCGATCAATATCACCCTCCGGAAGGGCGTTCATCCAGCGCAAGATGGTCTGATGGTATCCGCGGCGAAAGACGAGCTCCTCGACGCTCTCGGCAACCCACCGTGTCGCCTGTTCCCAGTCCTGCGCCCGGATCATGCAGTTGACAGCTTCTTCGACGTAGCCGTTGGCGTGCAGCCAACGAGCGCCGCGTTGAAGACATTCGCTGGCTTTCGCCGGCTCGGTGCGCCGATAACGCTCACGGAAGAACTCGCCGACCAGATGATGGAAGCGTACCCAAGTGCCGGCTCGATCCTGCGGGATTAGAAACAAGTTGCGCAGCCGCAGCCCTTGCAAGCGCTCTTCG
>Ga0210394_10006264_pt1 | contig 12935 bp, 10 predicted proteins | sample IncBWC12MmetaG_FD_160121 | JGI IMG/M metagenome (GOLD analysis project Ga0210394, IMG submission 160121) | Forest soil microbial communities from Barre Woods Harvard Forest LTER site, Petersham, Massachusetts, United States - Inc-BW-C-12-M | ecosystem: Environmental > Terrestrial > Soil >... | reverse complement strand
AGATGAGGTAATTGATGGCATCGTCTTATACGGCCTCCGACATCGAGGTGCTGAGCGGCTTGGATCCGGTTCGCCGGCGTCCCGGCATGTACACCGACACCACGCGGCCGAATCATCTCGCGCATGAAGTCATCGACAACAGCGTCGATGAAGCGCTTGCCGGCTACTGCAAGAATATCGACGTCACCTTGTTCAAGGACGGCTCTTGCCAGGTCGAGGACGACGGCCGCGGCATGCCGGTCGACATTCATCCGAAAGAGAAGATCAGCGGCGTCGAGCTGATATTGACGCGCCTGCATGCGGGCGGAAAATTCAACGACAAGACTTACCAGCATGCCGGCGGCCTGCACGGCGTCGGCGTGTCGGTGGTGAATGCACTGTCCAAGCATCTGGAGTGCTGGGTGCGGCGCGGCGGCAAGGAATACAACTTGAGCTTCGCCGGCGGCAAGCCCAGCTCCAAGCTCGAGGTGGTGGGCGACGTCGCGAAGTCCAATACCGGCACGACATTGCGATTCTGGCCGGACCCGAAGTATTTCGACACCGATAAATTCGCGGTGCCGAAGCTCAAACACGTGCTGCGCGCCAAGGCGGTGCTGTGTCCGAATTTGCGGGTTACGCTCAACAATGAAATCAGCGGCGAAAAGGACGAATGGTTCTACACCGGCGGTTTGCACGAATATCTAGCGGAAGAACTGGGCAAGGGTGAATTGCTTCCGGCCGAGACCTTCTACGGCAAACGCGACATCGACGGCGGGTCGCTGGAGTGGGCGTTCGCCTGGGTGCTGCAGGGCGAGCACGGCATCAGCGAAAGCTATGTCAATCTGATTCCCACGGTGGAGGGCGGTACGCACGTCAACGGCCTGCGTGCGGGCGCGTCGGACGCGGTGCGTGAATTCTGCGAGTTTCGCAACCTGGTGCCGCGCGGCTTGAAGCTCAGCCCGGAAGACGTATGGGATGGCGTGAGCTTTGTGCTGTCGATGAAGATGCGCGATCCGCAATTCGCGGGGCAAACCAAGGAGAAACTCTCCTCGCGCGAATCTGCCGGCATCGTGCAGGGCGTGATCAAAGATGTCTTCGCGCTGTGGCTCAATCAACATCCGGATCAGGGCGAAAAAATCGCCATGCTGGCCATCGCGAATGCGCAGCAGCGCTTCAAGGACAGCCAGAAAGTCGCGCGCAAACGCATCGTTGCAGGTCCGGCGCTGCCCGGAAAACTCGCCGACTGCGTGACGCAGGACCCGGTACGCGGCGAACTGTTTCTGGTCGAAGGCGATTCGGCCGGCGGTTCCGCAAAACAGGCGCGCGATCGCGTGACGCAAGCCATCATGCCGTTGCGCGGCAAGATCTTGAACACCTGGGAAGCCGACACCGGCGAGGTGCTGCAGTCCCAGGAAGTGCACAACATAAGCATTGCGATCGGCGTCGACCCCGCCGCGACGGATCTCTCGGCTTTGCGCTATCACAAAATCTGCATCCTGGCCGATGCCGACAGCGACGGGCAGCACATCGCCACCTTGTTGTGCGCGCTGTTTCTGCGCCATTACCGGCCGCTGGTCGCCGCGGGCCATATCTATGTGTGCATGCCGCCGCTGTTTCGCATCGACGCCGGCAAGGAAGTGATCTACGCGCTCGATGAAGCGGAGCGCGACAAGGCGCTGCAGCGCATCACCGCGGAGAATCCGCGCACCAAGCCCGTGGTCACGCGCTTCAAGGGCTTGGGCGAAATGAGCCCCCTGCAATTGCGCGAAACCACCATGGCGCCGCAAACGCGCCGCCTGGTGCAAATGACCATCGACGCCAAGGACAGCCCCGATCAATTGCTCGACATGCTGCTCGCCAAAAAGCGCGCCGGCGATCGGCGCGAATGGCTCGAGAGCAAGGGGAATCTCGCGCGCATCTAGCGCAGCGGCGACCATGAAAGACCAGGAGCTGAATTTTGACGGCGTGGAGAAGGAACCCTTAAAGACCTTCGCCGAGCGCGCCTACCTCGATTACTCGATGTACGTCATCCTGGACCGTGCGCTGCCTAACCTGGGGGACGGTCTCAAACCGGTGCAGAGGCGCATCGTGTATGCGATGAGCGAGCTCGGGCTCGCCGCCGGCGCCAAGCACAAGAAATCGGCGCGCACCGTCGGCGATGTGATTGGCAAGTTTCATCCGCATGGCGATTCGGCCTGCTACGAGGCCATGGTGCACATGGCGCAGGACTTCGCCTATCGATACCCGATCGTCGATGGCCAGGGCAACTGGGGCTCGACCGACGACCCGAAATCATTCGCCGCCATGCGCTACACCGAATCGCGGCTCACCCGCTACGCCGACTTGCTGCTGCAAGAGCTCGGATCGAGCACGGTGGACTGGGCGCTGAACTTCGACGGCTCGCTCGAGGAGCCGGTGATGCTGCCGGCGCGGGTGCCCAATCTATTGCTCAACGGCGGATCGGGCATCGCGGTCGGCATGGCCACCGACATCCCGCCGCACAATTTGCGCGAAGTGGTCAATGCCTGCGTCGCGCTCCTCGACGATCCGGACTTGAGTACGCGCAAGATCATGGCGCACATCAAGGGCCCGGACATGCCGACCGGCGCGGAAATCGTCTCGCCGCGCGCCGAGCTGGTGCAGATGTACGAAACGGGCTCGGGCAGCTTCAAGGCGCGCGCCACCTATGAAATTCAGGACGGCGAAATCATCATCGACGCGCTGCCCTTCCAGGTATCGGGCGCCAAGGTGCTCGAGCAGATCGGCGCCCAGATGCAGCAGAAGAAGCTGCCCATGGTCGAGGACTTTCGCGACGAGTCCGACCACGAAAATCCGACCCGTTTGGTGCTCGTGCCGAAATCCAATCGCGTGGACATTCCCGCGCTGATGGCGCATTTGTTCGCGACCACCGAGCTCGAGCGCAATTACCGCGTGAACATCAATGTCATCGCGCTGGATGGGCGTCCGCGCGTGATGGGACTGAAGGAGCTGCTGCTGGAGTGGCTGGAGTTTCGCAGGTCAACCGTGCGGCGCCGCCTGAATTACCGCCTCGAGAAGCTCAACGCGCGGCTGCACATTCTCGATGGCATGTTGATCGCGTTTTTGAATCTGGATGAAGTGATCCGCATCGTGCGCACCGAGGATCAGCCCAAGCCCGTGCTCATCAAGCGCTTCAAGCTCTCCGATATTCAAGCCGAGGCGATTCTGGAAACCAAGCTGCGGCACCTGGCGCGCCTGGAAGAGATGAAAATCCGCGACGAACAGACCAAGCTCGCCGAGGAGCGCGACGAAATCGAGCGCACCTTGAAGAGCAAGGCGCGGCTTACAAAGCTGGTGCGCGACGAACTGATGAGCGACGCGGAGGAATATGGCGACGAGCGGCGCACCCGCTTGGTGGAGCGCGAAGCTGCGCAAGCGATCGCGGACTCGGACCTCCTCACCAGCGAGGCGACTACCGTGGTGCTGTCCCGCTTGGGCTGGGTGCGGGCTGCGAAAGGTCATGACATCGACGTGCGGGCGCTGAGCTACAAGGGGGGCGATGAATTCCAGGCGTCCGCCAAGGGCCGCAATTTGCAGCAGGCGGTCTTCATCGATTCGACCGGCCGCGCCTACAGCCTCGATGCGCATCAGTTACCCGCCGCCCGAGGTTATGGCGAGCCCCTGTCCGGCACCGTGGATCCTCCGGACGGCGCGACCTTTGCCGCGGTGCTGATCGGCGAACCGGATGATCTGTGGCTGCTCGCCAGCGACGCCGGCTACGGGTTCGCGGTTCGCCTCAGCGAGCTGTATGCGCGCAACAAGAAAGGCAAAGCGGTGCTGAAAGTGCCCGACAACGCACTGGTGTTGGCGGCGCAACCCATGCCTGACCGATCGGCGCTGGCGATATTCGTCAATAACAACGGCGAGGTGTTGGCGCTGCCCGCCGATCAAATCGAAGAGATGAGCGCCGGCAAGGGTCAAAACCTATTCGGCATTGCCGGCAAAAAATCCGCCGAGCGCAAAGAGTATCTGGTGGCGATGGCGGTGGTTGCGCCCGGCGAAGTCTTGACGATTTACAGCGGCAATAGCGCGCCGATGAAGCTCAAATTCGAGGAACTCAAACAATTTCAGGACCGGAAAGGTCAGCGCCGGCAAAGATTCTCGCGCGCTTACAAGCAGATCGATCGGCTGGAAGTCGCGCCGGGCTAGCTATTAGCTAGCACCGCAGGGTGTCCGAAGGCTTGGGCTAGCGCTCGCCCGACATGGTTACATCCTCGGGCGCATTCACGAAGTACCCTTGAATGAACTCGATGCCGAGCTGCCACAACACCGCCATGGTGTTGGCGTCTTCGACGCGCTCGGCCACGGTTTCGATGCCGCGGCGTTTCGCGGCCTCGACCAGACCCTTGACGCGCTGCTGCTGGATCTGATTCGTGGACAGTCCCTGCATCAGAGAGCCGTCCACCTTGATGAAATTCATTTCGATGTCCGCGAGCAGCTTGAGAGGATCGCGGCCGGTGCCGAAATGCTCCAATGCGAAGCGAAAGCCGAGCTTGCGCAGCTGCTCCGCCAGCTCCTTGGTCTGTCGCACATATTGATTGGCGTATTCCTCGGTCACCTGCATGCACAGGCGCTTGGGCTCGAATTTCAGGGATTTCAGCTGCGTTTCCACCCACGGCAGCAGGCTCTTGTCGAGCAGCGTGTCCTTCGACAGGCGCACGAAAATGCATGCAGCCTTGCGGTTGGCGGCGAATGACATCGACGCGCCGATCACCCAACGATCGATGTTCTTCATCAGGTCGTTGCGTTCGGCAGCCGCGATGAACTCGGCCGGCAGCACCTCATTGCCCTGTTCGTCCAGCATGCGCACCAGCACGTCGAACATGCCCTTGTCCTCGCCCAACAGGCTGGCGATCGGCAGCTGCACCAGACGGAATCGATTCTCCATCAGGGCGCTCTTGATGTGCTTGACCCATATTTTGTCGTAAGCCTGCACCCGTGTGTCGGTGTCGGCTTTGTCCACCATGTACATTTGATTGCCGCCGAGTTCGCGCCCGCGGCGCGTGGCGCTGACGGCATCGGCAATGGCGGCAGCCACGTCGGGATTGGCGGCGGGCAGCAGCCCCAACCCCACGGTGACCGTGGCCGACAAGGTCTTATCCTCGCTGACGAAGACATGTTCATTGACGCGCTTGACGACGTTCTCGGCCCAGGTCTCGACATCCTTGGCGGTACCGCGCTCCAGCATGACCAAGAAGCCGTTGCCGGCGAATCGGCCGCATACATCGGTGTTCGCGAGTTGCGAGCGCAGCAGTTCCGCGAGCTGCGCCATGAAATCCTCGCTGGCGAGCACACCGATGGCGTGCTGAATATCGATGAAGCGATCGGGCTTCAGGTGGGCAAACAGGCGCACGCCGCCCTTCATGCTCTGCATTACGCGTTCGCGCACGGCGGCTATGAGATAGCGCTGCTGCAGAAACTGCGTGGTGGCGTCGTTCTGCACCGCGTCGGCGAGCTGCACTTCCAGATCGCGATCCTGCTTGCGCACCGCCGCTATCGCGATGCGGACCGCGGGTTCGTTTTCGAAGTCGGCGCGCGTGAGCGTCAGTTCGAGCGGCAAGGTAGATCCGTCCGTCAACAGCGCCTGCACCTTCAGGGTGTGGCCGCTCCACTTGCCCTGCAGGCAGGCGACCAGCGCACCCTTCAGCGCCGGGTGCGTTTCCTGCTCGAATAAATCCATCAGGGGCGTGCCGTTCAATGCGTCGTTTTCGGAGTAGCCGAATAGTTCGAGCCAGGCGCGATTGGCGTCGACGATGATGCCTTCCTGCACGTGCGTGATGGCGTCGGCCGAGCCCTCGAGAAAATTCTGCAGCTGCTCGCGATATTCGCGCGCCGAAGACAGCGTCGTCGACAGCGCTCGCTCCAAGCGGAAGGCGCGCAGTTCCCGGGTCACGACCGCCTGCAAGCGGCTGCGATTCCCCAGAGTCACGACGTCCTGACAGCCGAGTCGCATCGCCTCGGCAATCGCCGCTTCATCGACGCTGTCGCGCGCGATCAGCACCGGCATCTCCGGCGCATTCTGCTGCTTGACCTTCATCAGGGAGGCGAGATCGATGCCCAGCTCGTCGATGAACGCGATCAGCATCTCGGGATTGATCTGCGTCAGCGCATCGCCCAGGTCCCGGGCATCGGGCAGCCAGGTGCAATGCACCGGATGGCCGGCCTTGCGCAGCGTGCTGTTGATCGCTTCGACGTGGTCCTGCGACCTCGTCATGACGATCATCGGAACGGCCCCCAGTTCAGTCACTTACGCTAAATCCTCGTTTTACGGTCGCAAAGTGTAACACCGGGGTTAGGGTGTTTCTGGGACAGGCGTCAACACTGGCCACAGGCCGCGGGTTGCGGCTATGATACGCGCCCTTCAACTCGAGGCCTGCGATGGCTAATTACAGCACCAACGAATTCAAGGCAGGCCTTAAGATTCTCATCGACGGCGATCCTTATGCCATTGTCGAGAACGAGATGGTCAAACCCGGCAAAGGGCAGGCGTTCAATCGAGTCCGGGTTCGCAACTTGAAGACCGGCCGCACCATCGAACGTACCTGGAAGTCCGGAGACACGGTGGAGGCTGCCGACGTGGTCGATACGGACATGCAGTATCTGTACAGCGACGGCGATTTTTTTCACTTCATGGTGCCCGATACCTTCGAGCAGCTCACCGCCTCCAAACAGGCGGTCGGCGAGGGCGCCCAGTGGCTCAAGGACGGCACGATTTGCGTGGGGACGTTGTGGAACGGCGTGCCCCTGCAGGTCACGCCGCCGGCGCACATGGAGCTCAAGGTCATCGAGACCGACCCGGGTGTGCGCGGCGATACGGCGACCGGAGGCTCGAAGCCTGCCAAGCTGGAAACCGGCGCCATGGTGCGGGTGCCGCTGTTCATCAACGAAGGTGAAATACTGCGCATCGATACGCGCACCGGCGAGTACTTGTCGCGCGGCAAGGGCTAGCGCCCGAGCCCAAGGCGACGCTCATGCGTTGTCGATGGTGAATGCCATGGCATCCGCCAGCCGATCCGCTCCCAACGCAATCGCCACCAAACGGTCAAATCCGAGCGCGACGCCCGCGCAATCCGGCATTCCGGTCTCGAGCGCGGCCAGAAAGTTGCCGTCCGGCGGCCGCTGAACTTGGCCGCGGGCATGGCGCACGCCCAAGTCCCGATCGAAGCGCGCGCGCTGCTCCGAAGCGCTGGCCAGCTCATGAAATCCGTTTGCGAGTTCCAGACCGTCGAGGTAAAGCTCGAAGCGCGCCGCCACGGCCGCGCGCCCGGGTGCAGGCGGCCGCACACGCGCCAGTGCGGCCTGCGAAGCGGGGTAGTCGCAGATGAAACACGGGCCCTCGCGCCCCAAGCGCGGCCCTGCGATCAGGCCCATGAGAAGATCGAGCTTGGCATCGCGGTCGAGCTCGGCATCGCAAACGATCCCATGGCGCAGTGCCGCCTGGCACAGTTCATGGTCGTCCGAGCTGAAAGCATCCACACCTGCGTGGCGCTGCAAGGCGGCCGAATAGCTCAAGCGTTCGGCCGGCCCAAGACTTCGGGCGGGAGCGAGCAACGCCCGTACCAAGGTCTCGACCTCGTCCATCAGCGCCGCATCGTCTACACCTAAGCGATACCACTCGATCATGGTGAACTCGGGGTTGTGCCAGCGGCCGCGCTCGGCGTCGCGAAACACCTTGCAGATTTGGTAGATGTCGCCGCTGCCAGCCGCCAACAGCCGCTTCATTGCATATTCAGGCGACGGGCACAGAAACTTGAGTCCCGGCATGCCCGCAACCTGGGTCGCCAACGATTCAATCTGCGGGTCACTGACAGCGGCTGCGCTCAAGATCGGCGTCTCGACTTCGAGCACGTTGCGCTCGCTGAAGAACGCGCGAGTTCTTTGCAGCATATCGGCGCGCCGCGCCAAAGCCGCATGCGTCGCCGTCGGCCGCCACCTCATTGGAGAGTGCCCAAGGATTGACCGAGCCGAACGGTCGCCCCCGCGCTCACGCCGGAATGCCAGCGAGCCCGATGCGCTTGGAACAAGATGATCACGGTCGAGCCCATGTTGAAGCGGCCGAGCTCCGCACCTTTTTCCAGTGCGATTTGCTGCGGCGGCAGCACCGTGACCACGCGCTTCGCGGCCGGCGTGATGTCGCCGCTCCACACCGTGGCGATGCTGCCGACATTCAGGGCGCCGACCAGGATCAAAGCAAATTCGCCGTGATCCGTGTCGAACAAGGTCAAAACACGTTCGTTGCGCGCGAACAGGCTCGGCACAAGCGATGCCGTCACGGCATTGACGCTGAACAGGCGGCCCGGAACATAAACGGTCTCCTTGAGCTGCCCGCGCAGCGGCAGGTGCACGCGGTGGTAATTGAAGGGCGCGAGGTAGATGGTCGCAAACGAGCCGCCTTCGAATCGGCTCGCCCAAGGCCGCTCGGCCAGCAATTCCCTCAAGGTGTAGCCGCGTCCTTTCGCCTGCAGCAGGGTATCGCCTGCGATGCTGCCCGCCTCGCTGATGACGCCGTCGGCGGGACACGCGATTGTCTGCGGGTCCGGTGCGATGGGACGCGCATCGGCCTTGAGTGCCCGGGTAAAGAACTCATTGAAGCAGCCATAGCGGAGCGGGTCGGACTCTGCGGCTTCGCTCATGTCGACCGCATAGAGCTTGAGAAAGCCGCGCACCAGCCAGTTCTTGAACCATTGCCGGCGAATTCGAGTCGCGCGCAGCACCAAGCGCGACAGCGCATGCTGCGGTGTCAGGTATTGCAGCCAGACGAACAACCGGCCGAAGCTCATGCGCGGCCGGTCACGATGCGCCGCAAATCACTCTGTAATGCACTGACCGTGAATGGACCGCTCAGGACCGCGACCCGACGGCCCTCAGGGTCGAGGACGAAAATCGCACTTGAATGATCCACCGTGTAGCTGCCGTTTTTAGCGGGTTGCAGCATCACGGGAACACCCCACTGTTTGGCGATGGCCTCGATGGCCGGCTGATTATCCGCGGTGAGCCCGATGAATTCCGGATCGAAGTAGGGCACGTACTTGGCCAATTGTTCCGGCGTGTCACGCTTGGCGTCAACCGACACGAAGATAACCTGGGGAAGCGTGGCGTGATCCGCGCGCAGCCGCTTCTGCAGCGCCGCCAGAGTGGCGAGCGTGGCCGGACAGAAATCCGGACAATTGGTATAGCCGAAGAACAGCAAGGACCAATGACCGCGTAGGTTCGCCGGCCCAAAGCTGCGACCCTGGCTGTCGATCAAGCTAAAATCAGGCAGCGCCTGGCTGGGCGTGAGCAAAGTGCCGGTAGCCAATTCCATCACCGGCTGGCGCTGCGGCCACAGAAGCGCAGCGGCAAACCCGCCGGCGGCGGCAACGCCGACGAATAGCAAGGATAATATTTTCAAACGAGCCGTCATGCCCCGATTATCCCACACGGCAGTGAACACCGTCGGTGCGCGCAGCGTCGGCGCCGCCATCGAGCATTGCGCGCGCGCGCTGCGCGCAGCGCGCGTCCATTTCGGTCATGGCACGGACAATGCGCGCGACGAAGCCGCCGAACTGGTGTTCTTCGTCGCCGGGCTCGCGCATGAACTGGGCGCCGGCGCCTACGACCATGCGCTCAGCGCGCGGCAGCTGAAGCGCATCGACGGACTTTTGCGCCGCCGAATCGGCGAACGCATACCGCTTGCGTATCTTACCCATCGTGCGTTCTTCGCAGGCCTCGAGCTGTACGTGGACGAGCGCGTGCTGGTGCCGCGCTCGCCGATTGCAGAACTCACGCTGCGGCACTTTCAGCCCTGGATCGAGCCTCCGCGCGTACGCCGGATCCTGGATATCGGCACGGGTTCCGGTGCAATCGCCCTGGCCTGCGCGCGGGCCTTTCCGCGCGCGCTGGTGGATGCCGTCGATATCTCCGCGGCCGCACTGCAGGTCTGTCGGCGCAACGTGCGCCGCCTGAGCCTGAAAAGGCGCGTCAACGTACTGCTGTCCGACCATTTCACCGCCGTTAAGGGTCGTCGTTACGATATCATCGTGAGCAATCCGCCCTATGTGGGGCGCGCGGAAATGCGCACCTTGCCGCGAGAATACCGGCACGAGCCGCGGCGGGGTCTGGCTTCGGGTGCCGATGGATTGGACTCGGTGCGCGCCATACTGGCGGCGGCGCGGCCGCATCTTAAGGATCATGGAATTTTGGTCGTGGAAGTCGGCAACACCGAGAGCGCGCTGCTCCGCGCTTATCCTAAACTGCCGTTTGTTTGGCCGGAGCTATCGATGGGCGGCGCGGGCGTATTCTTGCTGAATGCAGAGGTTCTGGACGCGGCGACAGGAGCACCATAGGCGTGGCGGGAAATACCATCGGCCGGCTTTTTGCGGTAACCAGCTTTGGCGAAAGTCATGGTGCGGCGCTCGGCTGCGTGGTGGACGGCTGTCCGCCGGGACTCGAACTCTCGGAAGCGGATCTGCAGGTGGATGTCGACCGTCGGCGGCCGGGAACCTCTCAATTCACCAGCCAGCGCCGCGAACCCGATACGGTGCGCATCCTGTCCGGGGTATTCGAGGGCAGGACCACCGGCACCCCGATCGGCATTCTGGTCGCGAACGAAGATCAGCGGGCGCGTGACTACGAGAAGATCAAGGATCGATTTCGCCCCGGACATGCCGATTACACCTATCAACAGAAATACGGATTTCGCGACTATCGCGGCGGCGGGCGCTCCTCGGCGCGCGAGACCGTCGTGCGTGTGGCCGCGGGCGCCATTGCGCGCAAGTTTCTGCGTGAACGGCTGCAGATCGTCATTCACGGCTATCTGGCGCAGATGGGCCCGATTGTACTGCAGCCGGTGAATCCGCAGGCCGCGTACGACAATCCGTTTTTCTGCCCGGATCCTTCGCGAGTGAAGGAACTCGAGGATTTCATCTGGCGTCTGCGCGAAGCCGGCGATTCCATCGGTGCACGCGTGACCGTGATCGCCAAGGGCGTGCCTCCGGGCTGGGGCGAGCCGGTGTTTGAGCGCCTGGATGCCGACTTGGCAAGCGCCATGATGGGCATCAATGCCGTGAAAGGCGTCGAGATCGGCGCCGGATTCAAGGCGGTGGAACAGCGCGGCTCCGAGCATCGCGACGAAATGACGCCGCAGGGGTTCAAGAGCAATCATGCAGGCGGCGTGCTCGGCGGTATTTCTTCCGGCCAAGACATCGTCGTGAGTCTTGCCTTGAAGCCAACCTCCAGCATCACGCTGCCGGGACAGACCATCGATATTCACGGCGCACCTGTCGAGATCGCAACCACGGGGCGCCACGATCCTTGCGTCGGCTTTCGCGCGACGCCGATTGCAGAGGCGATGTTGGCGCTGGTCTTGATGGATCACTATTTGCGCTTTCGCGCGCAGTGCGCCGACGTGGTCCTAACCACGCCTGTCATCACGCATCGATGATGAGCCGCAGCGCCGCGCCGCGCATTGCAGTGGTCGGGGTATCGACACTGATCGGCGAGGCCGTGCTCGACGAGCTGCGCGCCCGCAAGATGCCGTTTGCCGAATTGCATGCGCTCGATGACGAGCGCCATCTCGGGACGCGCCTCGCCGATGAGGAGACCAAGATCCCGGTCGGCGACGTCGCCGCATTTGATTTCTCGCGGGTGGATCTGGTCTTCTTCTGCGGGCGCGCGACGCTCTCCGAACGCTACGCCGTGGAGGCGGCGGCGCATGCCTGGGTCATCGACGGCTCCGCGACGTTTCGCGCACGTGCCGACGTGCCGCTGGTAGCCGCGGACGTCAATCCTGCCGCGCTCGACGTGGTCGGTGCGCACGGGCTCATCGCGCTGCCGGGAAGCGCCAGCGTGGCGCTTGCGACGGTGCTCAAACCACTGCACGCGCTGGCCGGCCTGACTCGCGTCGATGTCGCGACCTATCAGGCGGTATCGGGAAGCGGCCGCGGCGCCATGGACGAACTCGCCGGCGAGACGGTTGCGATGTTGAGCGGCAAGCCAGCGAAGGGGCGCGCCTTCGGCCGACAGATTGCCTTCAATGTGATACCCGAGGTGGATGCACTGGAGGCTGACGGCGTATCGCGCGAGGAGCGGCGCCTGTGGCATGAAACGCGGCGCGTCCTTGATTTGCCCGCGCTCGCCATAAATGCCACCGCGGTGCGGGTTCCCGTGTTTTTTGGTCATAGTCTGGCGATTCATGCCGCTTTCGAGCGCGCTTGCGGCGTGGCCGATGCCATGGCGGTGCTGCAGCGCGGGAGCGGTCTGAGCCTGATCGATCCGGATTCGTCTGCGGAATTTCCGACGCCCGCCACACTGGCGATGGCGCCTGATCGGGTATATGTAGGCCGGTTACGGGCCGATTTGACCCGTGATCGGGGTCTAAATTTTTGGGTGGTGGCCGATAATGTTCGGAAATGTGCGGCGCATAACGCAGTTTCCGTGGCCCAGATTTTGGTAAATAGATCCCAGTAAGATATAGTTATTGGCTTATGTAAAAGGCAAGTGAGAATTCGCTTCCAAGCCCCTATTGCACAATGATCTTTGCCCGCTTGCCCACCAGAATTCTGGGAGTTGAAATGTTTGTGACCCTGCCTCGCCTGATGCTGATGGCGTGCCTGCTATCCCCGTCCCTGTCTTGGGCGTTGGGCCTTGGTGAGATTCACTTGAATTCTGCGTTGAATGAGCCGATGCGAGCCGAGATCGACTTGATTGCGGCCACCCCGGACGAATTGGCAGCCTTACGGGCCACCCTCGCCGGCAAGGACTCGTTCACCCGCTACGGCATCGATCGTCCGCCTTTCCTCTCGTCGCTGACCTTCGCGCTGGGCAAGAGCAAGGACGGCCGCGATGTGTTGCTGGTGCGTTCGACCGACGCCATTCCCGAGCCGTTTGTCACCTTCTTGGTGGAAGTGAATTGGTCGCGCGGCCGTCTCATGCGTGAA
>Ga0210394_10006263_pt1 | contig 12938 bp, 9 predicted proteins | sample IncBWC12MmetaG_FD_160121 | JGI IMG/M metagenome (GOLD analysis project Ga0210394, IMG submission 160121) | Forest soil microbial communities from Barre Woods Harvard Forest LTER site, Petersham, Massachusetts, United States - Inc-BW-C-12-M | ecosystem: Environmental > Terrestrial > Soil >... | reverse complement strand
ACCTGGCCGATGCGGAGGATGTTGCCCAGGCGATATTTCTACGTCTCGGCACGGGCGAGGCACCCGCCATCGCGAATATCGGCAGTTACCTGTACCGCGCGGCCATCAATGGCTCTCTCGACCTGCTTCGGCGGCGCAAGGCGGCGGCCACGGAACCGCTGGAATGCGCTGCCGGCGTGGTGTCGACGCAAGCGAGCGCGTCTCCGGAGGCGGCGGCTTCGAGCCGCGAACTCGGCCGGCTACTGCGACAGGCGATCGGCGAGCTCCCACCTCGAGCCGCGGAAATGTTCGCGCTGCGCTACCTGGAAGAGTTGGGCAACCGCGAGATTGCGCAGTTGATGGGAACGTCGGCGCCCGTTGTGGCGGTCACGCTCCACCAATCGCGATCGAAGCTGAAGAAACGACTGATCGAATTACAACGGGGGATGCGATGAATCGGGACGAAAAGTCACTCCTTGATCGAGCTGCGCGCGCTTTGCAGTCCGATGTGCCGGATGCCGAAGCGATCAACACTTCTGCCCTGAGATCCGCGAAAAAATTGGGCATCGAGATGAATAACGAGGTCTTCAACGTCACGATACACAATTGCGATGACGTGCAGCGGCTACTGGATTCCTACCGAGCGGGCACTCTCTCTGAAGCGCGAGCGCTCCTTGTGCAGGCACATCTGCACGAATGCGGGCTGTGCCTGCGTCGCTCTCGCGAAGGCCGGGCCGACGCGGCTGTCGATTGGACAGCGCCTCAAATTACGTCCGCGCCGCACCGCCATCCCCAGGCATGGGGGTGGGCAGTGGCATTCTCCTGCGTACTGCTAATCTCAGGACTCTTCGTTTACAAAGCGTACTGGCAGATTCCTCCGGGTGTCCGGGCGGAGGTACAGTCGATCGACGGCTCCGCATACCTCCTCTCCGATAGCGGGGACCGGCAGCTGGCGACCGGCGCTGAATTACGTGAAGGAGACCAGCTGCGAACCTCGGGCCAGTCGCGAGCCGTTCTGCACCTCTCTGACGGCTCAGTGGTGGAAGTGGGTCAGCGCAGCACGCTGGGCGTAGGGGCGCGAGGGCGCGACACAACGGTCAGGCTCGTTCAGGGAGCTTTGATTGTGCAAGCCGCGCATCGTACCTCCGGGCGCTTGTACGTCAGAACTCCGGATTGCCGCGTCGCCGTTACGGGAACGGTCTTTTCCATCAATTCGGGAATTAAAGGCTCGAGGGTCGCGGTGTTGCAGGGATCGGTCGACGTGGCGCACTCAGGTGTGCATGCGTTGCTGCATCCCGGAGACCAGATTGCCACCAGCGATAATCTCGCTCCCGAGCCTTTGGAGCAGGAATTCGCTTGGAGCTCCGATCGCGAAAAGTATGTCGGCATCATGGCGCAGCTGGCCAACGTGGAGCATCGCATTGCTCAGATTCCATTTCCGCAGCCGCGTTACAACAGCGATCTGTTGGCGCGAGTGCCGGCGGACACTCTGCTCTATGTCAGCATTCCGAATCTGGGTGACTATTTGAGCCAGGCGAACGCTATCTTCCAGGATCAGTTGAGCCAGAGCCCGGACCTTCAGCAGTGGTGGGCTCGCGGGCAAAAACGCAACACCGAAGATCTGAATGCACTCGTTGAGAAGATCCACGATGTAAGCCAGTACCTTGGCGATGAGGTTGTCATCGCGGGAACAGCGCAGGCCAATCACCCTAGCATCGCCGTTCTTGCCCAGGTGCAGCGGAGCGGACTGGCCGCAGAACTGCGGCAGCAATTCTCCACGTCGACTGGCGGGCTCGTGGTTCTCGATGAGGCTTCACTGGCTGCAACCAGTCCTTCTGCCACTGCTGTCCATGGTGGTTATGCGCTGGTGCGCGAGCACGAGGTGGTGTTCTCCAACAGCATCGCTGTCTTGACTCAGTTCAACGCCCAGTTGGACGCAGGGGCAAGCGGATTCACTGCGGGCGACTTCGGAAAGCAGATTGGGGCGGCTTATGACCGCGGAGCCGGCATCATTCTGGCAGCGAATCTTCATGCCATGCTCCAAAACAGGATCGCCCGCGTCCCTCAGGCAGCAGCCAAAATGCAGTCGCTTGAAAACAGCGGCTTAGGCGGCGTGCAATATCTGATTGCCGAACATCGCGAATCCAATAACGTGCCCGCGAATCACCTGACCCTGCAATTCACGGGGACGCGCCAGCGCGTTGCATCGTGGCTGGCGAGCCCTGCGCCTATCGGGTCGCTGGACTTTGTAAGTCCGAACGCCGCGGCCGCGGTAGCCACGCTCTCGAAGGATCCGGCCGCAATCGCCGACGACATCATGGCGATGGCCTCGCAGTCAAAGGGCGAGACAGTGGATTGGAGCGAGATCGATGCCAAGCTCCAGATCAACGTGCGCAACGATCTGGCGGCCAACCTGGGGGGAGATTTTCTGCTCGCTCTGGATGGTCCGGTACTACCAACCCCATCCTGGAAGTTCGTCGTGGAAGTGAACAATGCGGATCAGTTGGAGAACACGCTGGAGCGGCTGGCACAAGCGGTAAGCAGCCAGGCGCAAGGGACCAAGGTGCATGCCATCGCCATCAATGCGAGCACCGTGGGGACGCAGCGGTATTACGCGATTCGCGATTTGACCACCGGCCTGGATGTCGCCAGCTACACATTCGCTGACGGCTTCATGATCGTGGCGCCCCAGCGCGCACTGCTGATGGATGCATTGCAGATTCAAGCCAGCGGTAATTCGCTGGGTCGGTCCGCATCTTTCCGGGCGTTGCTTCCGCGCGATCAAAACGAGAATTACTCCGCGGTGGCGTATCAAAACCTCAGCCCGGTGCTCACGCCCCTTCTCTCCCAATTCAGCGGCAATTCGGCCGATGCCATTCGCAAGCTTGCCGCCGATTCCAGGCCCACGGTAATTTGCGCGTGGGGGAAGGACAGCGGAATTGAGGCAGCCAGCGACAGCCGCCTGTTTGGATTCGATTTCCTAACCCTGGCGGCGGTTCTCGATTCCCGGAACAAGATGACCGGCCAAAGCGTAAGTAGATGATATGGGCGTGATCGAGCTTGACGGGCTGGAAGTACGGCTCGGAGGACGAACGGTTCTCAACGGGCTAACGGGCGACTTGCGTGGCAACGCGATCGGCCTTCTGGGACCCAATGGCGCGGGGAAATCCACATTGATCAACACGCTGCTCGGATTTCACACGCCGGCACGCGGAGCGGCACGGGTGTTCGGCCTCGACACCCGCCGCGACCGCGACCGCATCCGCCAGGGCATTGGCTACATGCCTGAAAACGATTCGTTCATCGGCAACATGAGCGGGGTCCGATTCGTTCGCTACATGGCGGAACTCGCTGGCCTGCCCCCTCGTGAGGCGCTGGAGCGCGCTCACGAAGCGCTTTTCTACGTCGGATTGGGCGAGGTCCGCTACCGCAACATCAGCACATATTCGCTGGGGATGAAACAGCTCATCAAGCTGGCCCAGGCCCTCGCGCACGGACCGCGCCTTCTCATCCTCGACGAGCCGACCAATGGCCTCGACCCGATGGCTCGCCAGCGCATGATTCAGACCATTCAGGAGATTCGCAAAGAGGGCAGCATCCGCATCCTGATCTCGTCGCACCTGCTCCGCGATATTGATGAAACTTGCGATGAGGTGCTGATCCTCAAGCAGGGGCGCGTGGCCGCTCTCCGCAACATCGAAGAGGAGCGCCGATCGCACCGGAACTTCATCGAACTGGAAACGGTGGGCATAATCGCCGAATTCTGCGAGGGCCTCCGTCAGTTGGGCTGCGAGTGCGCATCATTTCCTGATGGGCGCGTCAAGCTGGTGATGCCGGATCTAATTGAACCGCGTGATCTGTACGTCCTGGCCGCTGAGCATAACGTCCAGATTCGCCGCATCCATCGCCGTCGCGATTCGCTTGAAGATATCTTCCTGCGCGCCATGGACGATGAGCCGGCAAGGAGGGAACTTGTCCGTTTTTAAGCACGAGTATCGCGCCTACACTGGACGAGTGACCCCGTTGTTGTCGCGTGTGGGCGTATTGGTTCGCTACGGATTTGCCGAAGCGTGGTCGTCGAAGATCACGGTGGCCCTGTTCACGCTCTCAATGCTTCCGGTGCTTGTGTACCTGATTGTGATTTACCTTGCCAACAATCCTGTAGCAAGAATGGTCATCATGCGCGGCAACCCGGCGAATCTGGCGATCGGTGCCGCGTTCTTTCTGAAAGTGCTGGTCTCGCAGTGCTGGCTTGCGCTCGTAGTCACGGCGTGGATTGCGCCCCGCCTCGTGTCCTTCGATCTTTCTGACAACGCTCTGCCGATTTTGCTCAGCCATCCCATCTCGCGATTCGGATACGTATTCGGAAAGTTTATCGCCCTTTTCTCATCGCTCTCCCTCGTGACCTGGATTCCGTGCCTGCTGCTCTTTGCCTATCAGGGCTATGCATCGCCGAAGCCATGGGTGGCCGACAACCTCCAGGTGGCAGGCGGATTGCTGGGTGGGTCGGTCGTATGGATCGTGCTACTCTCCATGCTCGGCCTCGCGCTTTCTTCCTGGGTCAAATGGAGAGTCGTGGCAACAGGCATCATTTTCGCGGCGGTGTTTGTGCCGGCGGGAGTGGGCGGCGTGGCCAGCGCGATTCTGCGGACAAAGTGGGGGCTCTTGCTGAACCTGCCGGTGATGATGACGCAACTCTGGCAGCGGTTGCTGGGCGTAGCGGAGTTCAATCGCATTGGGAAGGACCTTCCCAATGCAGCCATCGTGGCAATGCTGCTTCTCATTTGCTTCGTCTGCGTGGTAATGCTGAACGCGCGCATCCGTGCTCGCGAGGTGGTGCGAGGATGACTTCGATAAGCGATCGCATTGTCTTCGATAATGTTTCAAAGTTTTATGGCGAAGTCCTGGGCGTGAATCGCGTGTCGCTGAGCATTCCACCGGGCGTGACCACGCTGGTGGGCCCAAATGGGTCAGGCAAGACCACGCTGATGAACCTGATGACCGGCCTGGTTCAGCCGTCGAGCGGCAGTGTTTCTGTTCTCGGGCTGGTGCCCGGCGATGCCACAAGCTTCTTTCGCGAAGTTGGTTACTGCACACAGTTCGATTCCTTTCCGCGCGGATTGACGGGCTGGGAATTCCTGATGGACAGCCTGCTGCTGCACGGAATAAGCGAACCTGACGCATTCCGGCTAGCCCAGGAGGCACTCCAACGCGTCCAGCTCCGCGATGCGGCCGGCCGCAGGATCGCCGGCTACAGCAAGGGCATGCGCCAGAAGATCCGCCTCGCCCAGGCAATTGCGCATCACCCGCGCGTGCTGGTCCTCGATGAGCCCTTGAACGGACTCGACCCCATGGCCCGCGCAGAATCGCTGGCGCTGTTTGAGGAACTCAGCCGGCAAGGAATGCACCTCGTCATCTCCAGCCACATTCTCGACGAGGTGGACAGAATCTCCGATCGCGTAGTCCTGATCACCGGCGGTTACCTGGTTGCGGAAGGAAATATCCACCAGGTACGCCAGGAAGTCCGCGACAAGCCGATGCAGGTTCTCATCCGCTGCGATCGCCCGGAACTGCTTGCCTCAAGGATGTTCTCAGTCAACCACTGCGTAGAAGCCCGGCTTCATTGCGACGGAAAAGGCGTCTTCCTCCGCACGGGGGATGTCAACGAGTTCTACCGGTTGCTGAACGCGATCGCCGTTGAGGGATTGGTGCAAATTGAGGCGGTTGCGCCCGCCGACGATGATACGCAAGCGATCTACCAGTACCTGATTGGTTCAGACGGGAGCGCATCGTGAGAACTGAGAGAGCCAGCGCGTTTGCGCAGACGGTACTCCGGCAACCGTGGGGACTATGGTGGCTGCAAGCCCGCCGCCTTGTCCGCATTGAAGTCAGAAGGAACCTGTTCTCGTGGAAGGCAAGCTGGATCTATTTCCTCGCCTTCATTCCCACCGTCATCATTCTCCTTCACCTCCTGTTCGAGTCGCATCCAGCCTTCGCGCTAGGCGACGATACCAACGTGCTGGCCGGGATCGTGCAGTTCTACTACATTCGGCTTGGCGTATTCTTCGGCTGCCTGGGTATCTTTTCCCGCCTCATTCGCGGAGAAATGATCGAACGGAGCCTGCACTTCTATCTCTTATCGCCGGTGCGCCGCGAAGTCCTTTTGTTAGCGAAGTTTGTCGCTGGATCCATCAGCGCCCTCGTTCTCTTCGGAACTGCCACGATCGCCAACTTCGCGCTGATGTACGTAGCGTACGGCGCGGCCGGACAGGACTATGTCTTCAATGGCCCCGGCCTTGGTCAACTCCAGGCCTACCTGGCGATCATCGTTCTGGCCTGCCTTGGTTATGGAGCCGTCTTTCTTCTGCTCAGCATGATGTTTCGCAATCCCACGCCCGCCGCCATGTTAGTCCTGGGCTGGGAGGCCATCAACCCGGTCATGCCATCGTTGTTACAGAAGATCAGCGTTGCTTCCTATCTGCGCCATCTGATGCCGGTCACGGTACCCGGCGAAGGCATCTTTGCGCTGCTCACCGTGCAAACGGAGCCGGTACCGGTCTGGGTAGCGGTTACCGGCCTGCTGATTCTGATTGCCGCGGTTCTGGCATACTCCTGCCTCAGAATTCGCCGCCTGGAGATTCGGTATACAACCGAGTGATCTCGGGGCGAACTACGAGAAACCCCCGGCCATGCATGGAAAGCCCGGGGGAGCGGTGCCATTCGGATTATCTCTAGACAGCTACAGGCAACGCGGTCATAGCGTCCGTTTTCGCAATGGCGGCCTTCTTGAGGGCCACTTTTTTCGGCTTCACTTGAGCCGCTTTCTTGGTGGGTGCCTTCGCTGGCTTCTTCTGGCTAGCTTTCTTCTGACCGTCAGCTTTCTTTGCCCTGCTCTTTGGAGCCGCAGCGGTCACGGATTTCTTTGATTTCTTCACCTTCGCCCAACGCTTCCGCTGAGCATCTGCGATTCGCTTTCGTGCCTCAGGGCTGAGCACTCTCTTGGCGGCTCTTCTTGGCTTAGAGGCCCGGACTTGGATGACGCCGACAGTCGTGTTGTCGCTCTTCGAAAGCAGAGCGCGCGCTTGATTTAGCCTTTCGATTTCTGCATCGAGAGCAGCAATGATCGAATTTTCGTCCATAAAGTAAACATTCCTCCATCCGAATTGTAAACTCGCGGGCTGAATCCTCTTCAGGACAATCGAAAAATCTGACCTCGCAATTGATTTACGGCGTTCGCAGGCGGTCAAACTTACACCTGCCAGGATCGAACTGCTCACCAACACCAGTACACCGGCAATTTGACTTCCAGTCACGTCGGTCAAAAAGCCAATCGCATAGGGGCCCACAAAGCCGCAAACGTTCGCCATCGTGATCAGCCCACACCCCGCAGCCGCAATACGGGGCCGGAGCAGCTTGGTTGGTAGCGTCCAATATCCGGGGTAGTAGCACATAATGCTCATCTCCGCGATGCAGAAGCCGATGATAACCACAGGCGCGCTCACTCCGGGATACTGACTCATCGCCAACCCAGCAGCCGCCACTAGCACCGCGATCACCGCATGAAGTTTGTGCCCTCCGGTTCTGTCCGCATTCCAGCCAACGATGATCATTGCGGGGATTGCGCACAATGCCGGAGCGACGCAACAAGACTGATCTGCCAGATCGTAAGCCCTGGAATCTTCTGCACCATCTTCGGAAGCCACAGGATGGGCCATAGTTGGTTCGATTGATGAAGAAGTATCCCGCCACCAGGGTTACCACGGTCCAGTTTGCTAACGCTCGCGGAATCCCAGATTCAGGATGGCCGATCTCTTTCTCGCGATTTTCGCGCTCCAGTTCGCCTTCAATCCATCCCCTTTCATCCTCTCTCAGCCAGCGAGCGTCCTTCGGCCGGTCCGTGAGATAGAACAGGGTGACAACCCCGCCGATCACCGCCGGCATGCCCTCAAGAATCAGCAACCAGCGCCAGCCCGATACCCCGAACCAGCGAAGGTTGAGCAACACTCCTGCAATCAACCCGCCGGCCATGCTTGGAATAGGGATGGCCGTCATGAAGAGCGCCACGGCCTTGGCGCGATCCGTCTGCCGGAACCAGTGCGTCAAATAGGCCATGTCTGCCGGGAAGAATCCGCCCTCAGCAACTCCGAGCAGGAACCGGATGAGGTTGAACTGGGTTGCGGTCTCCGCCAAGGCCGAAGAAGAAGATACCCGCTCCGAATCCGAACACTTCGTTGGAGAAATGAAGCTCGCGAGTCATGTCGAGATCCGCGAACTCCAGGCGCTGCGGCGATCAAGGGATCCCACAAGCGCAACGCTCGTTGAGTTTACAGGAGACCATCATGAGTGTTCCGCCCTTGACTTCAAGTCATGAGCCAATAACCGATGGAACAAGTGCTCTCCGGCTTCACGCCTTACCGACAAGCGACCCGCTCCGTAAGCGCGTGAAGCCAGGCCTCTTTGCACCGACTCGCAGATTGCAACGTCTTCGTCCTGGACCTTGTCGCTGGTTGTGACGCTGGCGGTATTGTGTTCTTCCCGTGCGGGCGATAGGTCCGCAAAGTAGAAGTCGAAAATTACCCGGCACCTATTCGGACCGAGCGGAAGCACGAGGTTAGTGTCCATCACGCCCTGGTAGATGTTGATCATGAAGTTGGGATAGATCCAGAAGTACCAGGCCCGATCGCCTTTGCGCGTCGCCGACACCTGTGCGTCTTCGTTTGAAGCAACCATAGGGCTCGATTGCAGGCAAAAATGTTCACCATTTTCGATGGTGTAGTGGGTATAGTCGAGGACGCTGTTGAGGCCCTTGTGCAGGTGCGGAACGTGGTATCCACCATCGAGATAGTTATCGACGTAGACCTTCCAGTTGCAGTTGAGCGTGTACTCTTTTCTGGAGTGGAAATGAAGCCGTCCCAATCCGAGCGGAGAAACGAGCGGGACAATATCCCCCAGATTGTGTTGGAGCGGCTCGGGGGCAACGCCCAGATTCACAAAGACGAATGATTCCCACGTCTCAATCGCAACCGGCACCAGTCCATTGGCTGACTGATCAAAGTTGCAAACGCCCGCGAACTCCGGCATGCCCTTGAGGCTGCCGTCCAGCCCATAGTTCCAGCCGTGATAGGGACAGCGAAAGGACTGCGCACGTCCGCAGGGAGCAGTGGCCACCGCGGCTGCGTGATGCCGGCACACGTTGAAGAAGGCGCGCAGGTTCCTATCCGCTCCCCGCACCGCGAGAATCGGCTCACCCGCGATTTCGGCAGTAATGTAATCCCCTGGGTGCATCAACTGCTCGGTTCGTCCAATTGCCTGCCAGTTACCGCCAAATACACAATGTTGCTCCAACCCCTCGATCTCTGCATCGAGATACCAGGGCGCGGGGATGGTGTGCGCATCCTTGAGATCGGCCGTTTCGTCGTAAAGCGCGAGAATGGCGGCGAGCCTATTGTCCATGTCGGTCTCTCTTCGCGGTGTGAAGCATTATTCGGGGTTATTATGCAGGATTGGCGCCGGGTCAGTAATGGCCATTCGCGCGTTCAGCGCGCGCACTTGCCTGCGCTTTCCCAGAACGTAGACCGCTACACCGCCAGCAAGCAGTAAGAACGTCATGCCCAGAACCTTGACGATCGCCAACGGTTTGTTGCGTTCGTCGTCGGAGGGAACTACCGATAGGCAAATGGTGAGGCTGGTAGTTATGAGGCCAAGAACCGCGAGCGGAATCGCAACGCGTCTTCCCCCTGGCACGCGGATGACAGCTGGGACGGCTGGTTGGCCCTGTACCCGAATCATGGCGGCAAAGAGAAAGAGATAAGGGATGAAATAGGTGATGATACTCATGCTCACCAGCACATCGTATGCTCCCTTTACGGTGGTCGCACTCTGTCCCAGGAAGGCAAATAGCATGCCGGCAAGCCCATAGAAGAGAACCGCGACATAGGGCGTGTTCCACCTGGGATGAATGCGGCCGAATACGGGGGGCAGATAGTTATCAATGCCGGCCACAAAGGGCAGCCTTGAACAGGCCGCGAGGTAGGCTCCTGCCGCTCCAAGACAACTCAGCGTGACCATGAGCGCGATGCCCGCCACCATCCAGCTGACGCCCAGGTTATGACACATCTGGGCGATTGCGGTCATCAGGCCGCCCAGCCCGCTGATCTGCTCGCTGGGCATGGCTATGAGCATTGCAATTGTTGCGAGAATATAGCCCAGGGTGATGAGAATGCCCGCGAAGATCAACGCCCGGGGAACAGTCCTGCGGGTGTTCTTGATCTCCGCGCCCATGAAAGATGCGCATTCAACTCCGCCGAATGCGAAGAATATTGTGGACCAGAAAATCGCGTTCTTCATGCCAGCATGAGGAATCATCGTCCGCCACGTGAAATGCGTTGCGCTGCCCGCATGCTGCCAGGAGATTAGCCCGAGGACAATGAGGAGCAGAACCGGAAGAAACATCCCGATCGCTCCGACGTTGTTCAGCCACTTGCCGGCCTTTACGCCGCGAATATTCAGGAGCGTGATCCCGCCCAGCGCAATGAGCGAGAACGCCACGAAGTAGCCGCTCTTGTCGCGCAGTGTCAACTCGAGCCCATGCGGACCACCGACGAACAATGCGCTGCCTGCCGCGAAGTAGAGCACGGCAGAAAAATACGGCAAGTTGCTCATTGCGTACGTCCAGGCGGATATAAATCCTGCAAAATCGCCGAAGCTCTGCTTCGCCCAGACGTAAAGTCCACCTTCCTGCGGATAGCGTGAGGAAAGCTCCAGTACGCTGGCGGCCAGCGGCAGAAAGAAGCCGATCCACGCGAAAAGCCACACCAGGATGGAGCTTGGACCGGAGGCTGCGGCAGTGGCAATCCAGCGCAGGCTCAGGCCGGTTACGACATAGAACAGTGTGAGGTCGAGCACGCTGATCTCGCGCCTCAATGTGGCCGGGCGCGGTCCGTTGCCAGTCGTCGCTGTCGTGTCGGGGGTCCCTGGCAATGCTGCCGCCTTCCCTGGTTCATGGATTGCGCCACGCGCAACTATGGCTGTCTGCGAGCGTTTTTCAAGAATACCTCGAGACTGCGATACCAGCTACGGTTTCGCCTGTAGCCGGCTTCGAATCCAACGAGCAAATCAAGCGACCGTGACAGCAGCAACCTCGTAATCCTCAAGGCGCGGTACGGTGAAGTGCAAGACTTGATTTTCCAGGTGGAAGGACAGATTCTGTCCACCCTTCAGCAGTTCAACAGACCGGACTCTGACGTTCTGCGGCAGCTTCATGCTTATGGTCTGGGGACCAAGCGCGTAAGTTGACTCCATCCACCCATGCTGAGCGCTGGGGTTGGTGTAGTTGAGCAGGTGCACGGCGTAGCCGGGCGCAGTCTCCCAACAGAAGATCTCGAGAAAACCCTCGCCCTCAATATGCACGACGCTCTCATCGTTGGTGATCCAGCGAATGGTGTTGTGCATCAGGCGGAGCAAATCGCCGTGGCCGGTGAGCCAATAGGTTCGCTCGATGTCTCCGGGAAAGTAGGCCAGCCGGCTGGTACCTGATTCGCGCAGCACCGCTGCAGGCTCATAAGTGTGCGCAATGGGCGGGTAGGCGAGTTCCGGCGGATAGCGCACAAATCCGGGAACCACTGTCAGGAGCGGATCGCGCACGGGCTTCACCGGCATTCGATTCTGCGCGCCAGGTAGCCAGTTGGTATCGGAGAAGCCTTCAAGGATCGGGTGCGAAGGAGCCGCGTCCAGCTTCTCTATGCGTGCGTAGTATGGATTGCCATTAGTTCCGACGACGTCACCGGCCCTGTCGATTCCCAGCAACTCTGCGAGCCCGAAATTCGCGCGACGGATCAGGTTCTCATCGTAAAGGCTGGTTTCGAAGGTGGCCATGATCGATCCGCCCGTCCCCACATAGTCCTTGATCTGCTCACATTGGCGATCACTGAGCATGGCGATGTTGGGAAGCAGGAGGGCCCGATACTTGCTGAGGCGCGCCGGCTCGAGGCGGTCTTCATGCACAAAGTCGAACGCGAATCGTCCACGCAGAAGCACGTCGTAGATGCCCTGCGTCGTCTCGTGCATGTAGGCGCGTGAGCGAACCGTGGCCGGGCCGGGGTAGAGAAGCTGCGTGCTCTGCCCGATCACCACTCCAATGTTTGCAATCGATCGACGAGTGGTGAAATGCGCATCATGCCGCGCAGTCCACTGGAAATAGTCGACGCCGACCTTCTGCCAGCGACGATCTTCACAAAATCCCTTCTCTGCACCCACAAAGTGAAAGTATGGGACCATACCGCTGGCGAGGGTTTCATTGAGCCACATCCTGGATTCCTCTGGGTTCTTCGAGGCATTGCGCCAGCCCGGAGTGCCGGTCGAGTATGCAGCCGTAACGTTGGCCGCAAACTTGCCGTCAAGCACCGCATTGCAAACGCGACCCTGCAGGCTGCACCCCCACACCGCGGCATCGTCGTAAGTGCGCCCCTGGTTATCAGCCTGGAACCAGGCAGCCACTTTGCCCAGACGATCGAGATTGGGCCCTCCGCGCACGTTGCCGCCAGAATTCGCGAAAAAGAAGCTATCCTGCTTCTTCTCTTTCGCGATGGCATCGTACCTCTGCCAAAGATCCAGCACGCGGTCAGTGAACACATGCCAATAATCCGGACTGAGGGCCTGCGGTAACTTGCTGCAGACACCGCAATGACACTCAGGCAGACTGCCCAGCGGCGGCCACCCATTGGTGTAAAAGCAATCGACGTCATACAGCGAATTGATCTCCCGCATGATTGCCGGAACGTAGTCATCCATGAAGGTTGAAAACATGCACGTCTTGAACAGTCGTGGCTCTTCGCCGCTGAATTGCGCGGAGCCGTCCTTGTTGCGCATCGCCCACTCGGGATGCGCCTCGAGAGCATCGCCCCAGTTGAGATCGGGGCTCATCCGCGCCGCCACCCGCATGTTTCGCTTCTTTGCCGCCG
>Ga0210394_10006262_pt1 | contig 12939 bp, 4 predicted proteins | sample IncBWC12MmetaG_FD_160121 | JGI IMG/M metagenome (GOLD analysis project Ga0210394, IMG submission 160121) | Forest soil microbial communities from Barre Woods Harvard Forest LTER site, Petersham, Massachusetts, United States - Inc-BW-C-12-M | ecosystem: Environmental > Terrestrial > Soil >... | reverse complement strand
CGGGAGCTGTGGGAACAGCGGTCACGATTACGGGTCTGAACTTCGGATCCTCGGGAACGGTGACGTTCAACGGTACAGCAGCGACAACGACGAACTGGACTGCCACGAGCATCGCGACGTCGGTGCCGTCGGGAGCCACCACTGGGAATGTCGTGGTGACGGTGGGCGGGGTGGCCAGCAATGGAGTCAGCTTTACCATATCGCCGGCGCCCAGCATCACGAGCTTGTCGCCAACCTCGGGAGCTGTGGGAACAGCGGTCACGATTACGGGTCTGAACTTTGGATCCTCGGGAACGGTGACGTTCAACGGTACAGCAGCGACAACGACGAGCTGGACTGCCACGAGCATCGCAACGTCGGTGCCGTCGGGGGCCACCACTGGGAATGTCGTGGTGACGGTCGGCGGGGTGGCCAGCAATGGAGTCAGCTTTACCGTATCGCCCGCACCCAGCATCACGAGCTTGTCGCCAACCTCGGGAGCTGTGGGAACAGCGGTCACGATTACGGGTCTGAACTTCGGATCCTCGGGAACGGTGACGTTCAACGGTACAGCAGCGACAACGACGAACTGGACTGCCACGAGCATCGCGACGTCGGTGCCTTCTGGGGCCACCACCGGTAATGTAGTAGTCAAAGTGGGAGGTGTTGCGAGCAATGGGATGAGTTTCACCGTAACTTCCGTATGCGGCGAGACGGGTCAAACTGGCACAGACAGCCAAAATGGGAATTGGGGCTTCGCATCTGCTTGTGTGACGGGAACCGATGGGAACGGCTACACTCCCGCGTCTCTCAATTACTGGGTTGGAAACCCCACTACCTCGTCATTTGATCTCGGGATCTATGCAGATAGTTCCGGCTCTCCGGGCAGCCTGCTTTGCCACACTGGAACAACAATGCTGACTCCCGCCGCAGGATGGAACAATCTCTCCTTGTCAGGCAAGGGTTGCCCGACGCTGAGCGCGAGCACCCGCTACTGGATTGGTTACGTTACCGGATCGAATACGATCCAACAAGGGGTCGTGAGCGGAACATGTCCGGCAACTTCTCTGGTGACTGTCTATACAAATTCGATGCTGGGCAGCGTAGTGCTTCCGAGTTCGTTTGGAGCAACTGCTGGAACTCCTTCGTGCTACTCGATGTACCTGGTCCTGAATGCGAAATAAAGCGACGGCCAGCGCCGTCTATGTGGGCTAAATGGGGTTAAGGACGGTTGGCTCCGCAAAATTGGAAGAACGTTCCCGCGTCACCATCAGACCTGGCCTAACGTTCCTTTGTTTCCGTGTGTGGCGCGCCTGCAAGTGCACAGTGATCTGGCTTGAGCGTCCACGAGAATCAGCTGAGTCATCAGATTCACCATTTTCTTTATTTCGGTGTCCTACGTTTGTGCTGGGAGCGCAGGTTGGATGGTGATGTAGGCACGTCGAACAATAAGCCTCGACTGGGCCACCCCAGATCGCGAGGCCCAAACTCTACCGACTTGACCAAGCGTTAGTTGTTAGCTGCTCTTACCCGTCGGAATCGTCTCGTGATGGTAGACTTTCTGGGATCATCACTCGCATATGAGGCGGAAAAACCTAGAGCCCGAATATCCGATCGGGAAATTGAGTTTCACGCAGTCAAACAGAATTCTTATACTTGCGGTCGCCGGGATTCTTTTCCTCACGCTCTATCCTTTTCGATTTTCGCTCCACCCAAGCGGCCCTCGGTACGACTTTCCATTTCTTCTGGTGAGCGGGACAAAGACCAGCGGGCCCTTTAACGCTTTCTTGAATATCGCATTGTTCTTTCCTTTCGGGTTCGGCCTTTCGCAAAAGCTTCGAGAGAAAGGAAATTCCGGGGCCTCCGTTTTTGGAATCACCGTTGCGGCCGGCGCGCTTTTCTCCTACGGCATTGAGTTCATGCAGATTTATATTCCGACGCGCGATTCGGGATGGGAGGATGTTTTCACGAACACGGCCGGAGCAGCGGTCGGCTGCCTGGCGGGTGCGTTGCTCGGCGCGGCAATATTGGAACCACTGTCGACGGTCGAACGCTGGCTCGACCGCCTTCTTGGTTCGAATCGGGCGTTTTGGATTATCTCGCTCTATTTCCTAGTGTGGATTCTATTCTCCATCCCGCTTCAGATGGAATCGCAGTTGAGGAATTGGTTTTCGGATTCCCAGTTCTTGGTGGGAAATGATTCTTCTGGCCGCCTCGACAGAGCCTGGAAAGGCCAGATTTTCCAGATCGAGTTATGGGACCGAGTCCTGTCGGCCGACGTCGCGAAGCGAATCACAGCGGGAGAGACTGGCGCGTCAACTTTTACCCCGTTTGCCGCCTACAAGTTCTCGCAAAGTGGTTCCGTTCGTGATGAGAGCGGTCGTCTTCCGGATCTGGAATGGGTGCCGAGCGCGCCCGATGCCAAAGAACATCAACCGGTCGCTTTGACCGGCAGCTCCTGGCTGGGTTCCAAGGTTCCCGTGACTTCCTTCGTTGAAACGCTTCAGAGAACGAGACAGTTCTCGATAAGAGCTGTCGTTTCGCCCGACGAGGTCGAAGAGAGCGATGGGCGAATTATTTCGATCTCGGGAGCAGGGGGCACGACGGATCTTACTTTGCGACAAAGAGAAGCCAACCTTGTGTTCTGGTTTCGCAATCCACTCTCGGCGCGCCGAGACCAGCAACTCGCGTGGACGATTCCCGATGTCTTCGTTTTGCACCAGACGCGAGACATCTTGTTCTCATATGACGGTTCGAATCTCTCCCTTTACGTTGATGGGAAGAAGGATCCACATTTCTATGAACTGACGCCGGGAACACGCTTGGCTCAGTTTGTGCGCCACGTGAAGCCGAGCGAGTTGGAGGGCTACTCTTACATTTATTACGCACTTGTCTTCTTCCCCGGTGGAGCCCTACTCGGCATCACCACGAGACGCGTAATGTCACCCGGTGCCCGGACATTGCTATGTCTCGCCATAGCGGCTGCTTCTTCCGTTTGTCTGGAGTTGGTCTTGGTTCGCGTCAGTGGCCGCGCATTCTCGTGGGCCAATGTTCTTCTTTCGATTGTTCTTACGATCGGCGGCATCCTTTGGATTAATGCCGATCACCGGACCCCGGTCCAGGCGTCCGCGGGCTAGCGCCACACCTTCTCCGCCGTCGCGCTTCCGTCCACCGGTAGTTTCCGCTTCCCCAAAGCATGGTTTATACTCCTTGCATGGCCCGGCATTCCCTGCACGAAGATTTGGGGCGAAGACAGGAAGGCAAAGGCTCCTCCGACCGTTCCTTTGGCCTGGTTATCGGATTCTTCTTCTTGCTGGTGGCGCTTTCGCCTTTGCGCACGCATCATCCGGCGCGCTGGTGGGCTTTTGTTTTGTCCGGACTTTTTGTTGTCTTCGCACTGCTGAAACCCGTCTGGTTGAGCCCGCTGAATCAATACTGGACCAAACTTGGCGTGCTCATGGGGCGGATTGTCGGCCCGGTGGTTACGGCCATTCTGTTCTATGCGGTTGTGACGCCGACTGCGTTGCTGTTCCGTTTGTTGGGGAAAGATCCTTTGCGGATTCGTTTGGAGCCCCGTGCGCAAAGCTACTGGATCGAACGCACGCCGCCTGGGCCCGCGCCGCCGACAATGACGAGTCAATTCTAGGAGAATCTCAGGATGTCCTTTCTAAAAGACTTTTGGGCTTTCTTGAGTACGCGCAAGAAGTACTGGCTCTTGCCAATTCTTCTCATGATGCTCGCGCTTGGCGCGCTGCTCGTGTTTGCGCAGGGAAGCGCAATCGCCCCCTTCATCTATACGCTGTTCTAGCGGCTCCCGTTGAATGAGGATTCTAGGCATCTCTGCTTTTTACCACGATAGCGCTGCGGCGTTGGTGCGCGACGGTGAAATCGTCGCCGCTGCGCAAGAAGAGCGGTTTACACGGAAAAAGCACGATTCGCGATTCCCAGCGAAAGCGGTGGAATACTGCCTGGCGCAGGACGGCGTCGGCCTAGCCGACGTGGACTGGGTCGCCTTCTACGACAAGCCCTTCTTGAAGTTCGAGCGCTTGCTGGAGACGTACGTCGCTTTCGCACCGCGCGGACTGCGTTCGTTCGCGATGGCGATGCCACTGTGGGTTCGCGAGAAACTATTTCAGAAAAGCCTTCTGCGCGACGAATTGAAACAGTTCAGCGCGGACTTCGATTGGGATAATCGGCTCCTCTTTACGGAACATCACCAGAGCCACGCGGCCAGCGCATTCTATCCTTCGCCCTTTGAGGACGCGCTCATTCTCACGATGGACGGAGTCGGAGAGTGGGCCACCACTTCGGTCGCTCGCGGCCATGGCAATCATCTTGAAATCATCAAGGAAATTCACTTCCCTCACTCCCTCGGCCTCCTGTACTCCGCGTTCACGTATTACACCGGCTTCAAAGTCAATTCGGGCGAGTACAAGGTGATGGGCCTCGCTCCGTATGGATCGCCGCGCTTCGCAAAGCAGATCATGGATCACCTGATTGACCTCAAGCCGGACGGTTCTTTCCGGTTGAACCTCGATTATTTCAACTACTGCACCGGTCTCACGATGACGAATGGCAACTTCGATCGCCTTTTCGAAGGGCCGCCGCGAAAGCCCGAGGAACTCCTTACACAAAAACACATGGATCTCGCTGCGTCCGTGCAGGTGGTGTTGGAGGAAGCCGTGCTCCGCATGACGCGCTCGCTCGCAGAAGAGACAGGTGCGAAAAATCTCTGCTTGGCGGGCGGCGTCGCTCTCAACTGTGTTGCGAACGGCAAATTGCTTCGCGACGGGCGTTTCGAAAAACTGTGGATTCAGCCGGCCGCGGGAGACGCGGGCGGTGCACTCGGCGCTGCATTGGCCGCTTACCATTCTTTCAAAGATCAACCGCGCAAGGTGAACAAGTGCGGCGATAACATGAAAGGTTCCTACTTAGGGCCCGAATTTTCGCAAAGAGACATCGAAGGACGTTTGAGCGCCGCCGGTGCAAAGTATGCGGTGCTCGACGACAACGCTTTGATCGATGCTTGCGCCGAAGCCCTCGAAGCGGAAAAAGCAGTGGGCTGGTTCCAGGGACGCATGGAATTCGGTCCTCGAGCGCTCGGCGGACGTTCAATCCTGGGAGACGCGCGCTCTCCTAAAATGCAATCCATGCTGAATCTCAAGGTGAAATTCCGCGAATCCTTCCGCCCGTTTGCTCCTTCGGTATTGCGAGAGCACGTTTGCGAATGGTTTGAACTCGATCAGGACAGCCCTTATATGCTGCTCGTCGCAGACGTGCGGGAAAGCCACCGGAGGCTAATGACAGAAGACGAGCAGAAGCTGTTTGGCATAGAAAAACTCAATGTACCGCGCAGCGACATTCCCGCTGTCACTCACGTTGATTATTCGGCTCGCATTCAAACCGTGCACAAAGAAACCAATCCTCGCTATCACTCTCTCATCCGTCGATTCTACGAGCGAACGGAATGTCCAGTGATCGTGAACACCAGCTTCAATGTTCGCGGCGAGCCAATCGTGGGCACGCCCGAGGATGCCTTCCGCTGTTTTATGGGCACCAACATGGAGGTGCTGGCCATCGGGAACTGTTTCTTGCGCAAGGAAGAACAAGACCCGGCTCTCGCCAAGCAATACCAATCCGCGTTCGAGCTTGATTGAGAAGGCCGGCGCGCCCCAACACCTTCGCCGAATTCTCGGTGAGTTCTAGAACTTCTAGCTCTCGACGTTTCTTATTTTCTCAGCTTTTCGCTCACATTCCTGGCCTTGCTTGTGGTAACTTCTCGGAACTTCCCAGTGCCGCAGTAGAGTGAAAAAAGCTTCACGGGTGTCCAAAAATTTCGAAGTTGGATTGGATTTTGAAGGCTTTTCTTGTCGGTCGCCAGACGCAAACGAAGAACTGCGCAAAGTTCGTCAAACGCAGTGACATAAACCTTTGGTCATAGAGATCAAACTTGGTACACTTTTGAATTCGTTTGGGGTGCCCAGCCCCGTTAGGAAATCACAGGCAATCATTTGTAACGCAAAGGGCTCGCCGTCGGCGCCATTGTATTCCTGTCCGATTGCCTGTCCCTTGTCTGTACCATGGGCCAGTTGCGTTTGTTTCCACTTACGCGCAAGAGTCAGATCTCAACCTTTGAGAAAATCGGGGAACGTTTTACAATCTCCTACAGTTGTCGTATTTAATTGTTTGTTTCTAGCGAACGGCTAGATATTGCTGATAAAGCTTGCTTTAGAGATCCAATACTCAAGCATCTGGGTTCTGGGCCAGATCGCGTTGGGAACACAAACAGGGAAACTAATCCAGCCCGTTGGGGGAATTGTGAAGCGCTTTCTCTTTCTCATCCTAGCCGTCTTATCGCCGCTCGCGCTTTGGGCCCAGGTCCCGAATCAGTTGGTGACCATCAGTTCAGACGGTAAGCATTTGGTGAATTCGATCACAGGGCAGCCGGTTTTCCTAACGGGTGACTCACCGCAGCTTTTGTCTATCATGCTCTCGAATGCGGATGTAAACACCTATTTGCAGGACAGAGCGGCACGCGGATTCAATGCGATCTGGGTGATTTCGACCGATCAATTGGACCAGACAAATCCTCCCAAGGATTTCTTCGGGAACGTTCCTTTCGACGGGGCATGGTTTACAAGTCCGGATCCGGCTTACTGGGCACACCAAGACTCCGTTATTCAAGCGGCGCAGGCTCTGGGGATAACAGTTTTTCTTATGCCGTCCTTCGTCGGAAACAACGACGGAAATGTATACGACACGCCGGCTTACCGGGCCAGCTCGGTCGCCACAATCCAAGGATACGGGACGTTCATCGGTGATCGTTATAAAGGTTTCAACAACATCGTGTACGTCCTCGGTGGAGATTACAATCCGACCGACGCAACGATCAAACCAAAGCTTGAAGCGCTTGCAGCCGCGATTGCCGCAGCAGATCCGAATCACTTGATCACGATCGAGGGCTGCCAGAATTGCGGGGCCCCGCTCAGCACGACACCATATACCTCAAGTACGATTCCTCCTTGGCTGGGAACGAATTGGACGGATACGACCCAAGCCAACGCCGTGGCATCCTGTCAAGCCGCTTTCTCCAGCAATCCTTTTCTACCGCCTTTTGAAGGAGAAGATTGGTACGAACTTGAGCACGGAATTACAGGATTCCAGGCGCGGCAAGAAGGATATTGGGAGGTCTTGAGTGGTTGCTACGTGGGACGACTGTTTGGCAACGGACCGATCTGGTCCTTCAATGCCCCGCATGCCGGAGACACAAGCCCCTCGTGGCAAAGCGAATTAAGCTCCCCGGGATCGTTGGGGGAGCAGTTCATGGGTCAGTTGATGCGTTCGCGCGAACACTGGCTGATGGTCCCCGACAAGAGCCATACGGTCCTGACAGCAGGATTTGGCTCTGGTTCCACTTTGTCCGTCGCAGCGCGAAGCTCTGATGGTCAGACCGTCATCGCCTATTTTTCGGACGGAAATGCCACGGCCAAGACGATAAGCATGTCATCGATCGTCTCCTCATCTTCCACAGCCATCGCGTGGTGGTATGCCCCGCTCACCGGAGCCGCTACGCTCATCGGCACGTTTCCAAACAGCGGCTCGCAGAGCTTCACGGCCCCAGACGGCAATGACTGGGTGCTCGTGGTCGACGACGCAGCGGCGAATCTCGGCGCTCCCGGGGGCGGGACAGGAAACAATCCGGTTCCGAGCATCACTTCGCTCAACCCTTCGTCGGCTACGGCCGGAGGACCAGCTTTCACGCTTACTGTGAACGGCTCGGGTTTCATTTCCTCCTCCGTGGTGAATTTCAACGGATCCGCGAGGACGACGACTTTCGTCAGTGCAACCCAAATTAAAGCCTCGATACTCGCGTCGGACATTGCTACTTCCGGAACTGCCAATGTTACGGTTACGAATCCTTCGCCCGGTGGCGGCACTACTCCGAACTTTGCGTTCACGATTTCAAGCGCTTCGAATCCGGTACCAACGCTTGCTTCAATCTCACCGACGAGTGGTCCCCTTGGTCAAAGTGTTGCCCTCACGCTGACCGGCACGAACTTCATTGCTTCGTCCATCGTCAATTTTGGAAGTAATCAGGACACGGGCGGAGTAGTTTCCAACGGGGGCGACACGCTCACGATTACGATTCCAGCGGCTCAGCTCAGCACGGCTGGCCCGGTGAGTGTAACTGTCACAAACCCAGCTCCGGGCGGAGGCACCACGGGGGCGCAGACGTTCACCGTCAATAACAACAACCCCGTGCCAACGATCACGACGATCTCTCCCACCAGCGCCACGGTCAACGGTGCGGGTTTCACGCTCACGGTAAACGGCAACAACTTTGTGAACGCTTCCGTCGTGAACTTCAACGGCACGGCCAAGACTACCACCTTCGTCAGCGCAACGAAGGTCACTGCTTCGATATTGGCCGCCGACCTTTTGACTGTGGGCAACTTCCCCATCACGGTTACGAACCCTGCTCCGGACGGAGGTACCAGTGCTTCGGTTCCGTTTGCGGTTACGGGTTCGTCACCAAGTCTCACGTCGCTTTCTCCAACCGGCGCTACAGTAGGAGGAGCTGCGTTTACGCTGACTCTGACGGGAACCGGCTTCGCCAGTGGTGCGACGGTGAATTTCGGCGCTAGCTCCGCAATCACTCCTTCCTCTGTTACCAGTACACAGATCGTCGCCACCGTTCCGGCCGCGGACATCGCCACCGCCGGGACTGTGAACGTCACGGTTACGAATCCGGCGGGCGGGGGCACTTCCAACGCTCAGACCTTCGCCATCAATAATCCTGCCCCGACCGCAACCTCTCTCTCTCCAACTAGCGCGACCGCCGGAGGCGCAGCCTTCACGCTCACTGTAAACGGAAACGCTTTTGTCTCCACATCGGTGGTCAAATTCAACGGTGCGGCCAAGACCACCACCTTTGTGAGCACAACGCAGTTGACTGCGGCAATCACTGCCGCTGATATCGCCACAGCCGGTACGGCAACTGTAACCGTCACGAATCCGGCTCCGGGCGGCGGCACATCTGGCAATCTATCGTTCTCAATTAATGCTGCCTCAGCGCCAACCCTTACTTCTCTCGCGCCGGCTTCTGCCACAGCAGGGGGAGCAGCCTTCACATTGACTCTTACTGGCACGGGCTTCGTCGCCGGTGCTACGGTGAATTTCGGAGGCAATCCGGCGATCACGCCTTCATCAGCCACGAGCACCCAGATCGTAGCCACGATTCCCGCTGCGGACATCACTGCAGCCGGCACTGTGAACGTCACGGTTACGAATCCAGCCGGTGGTGGCACGTCGAACGCTCAGACCTTCACCGTCAACAATCCCGCCCCGACGGAAATCTCGATCGCTCCACCAAGTGCTAACGCAGGCGGCGCCGCCTTCACACTTACAGTGACGGGCACAGGTTTCGTCTCAGGCGCGGTGGTAAAATTCAACGGCGCTGCCAAGACGACCACGTTCATAAGCGCCACCCAGGTGACCGCAGCGATCATGGCGGCAGATATCGCCACGGCGGGCACCGTGAATGTGGCCGTGACGAATCCGGCACCAGGTGGCGGCACCTCCGGAAACATTCAATTCACGATCAATAATCCCAATGTGACGGTCACGTCGCTTTCTCCCACCAGCGCAACGGCGGGTGGGACCGGCTTCACGCTGACCATCAACGGTTCCGGATTTGCCAGCGGTGCGACGGTAAACTTCGGAGGCAATCCGGCGATCACACCTTCGTCGGTCACGAGCACCCAGATCGTCGCGACCATTCCGGCCGCAGATATCGCCACTGGCGGCACGGCTAATGTGACCGTGACGAACCCGCCTCCGGGCGGCGGCATCTCAAGCGCTCAAACCTTCACGATCAATAATCCCGTACCGACGACGTCGTCGCTCTCGCCCACGAGTGCAGCGGCTGGCGGAGCAGGCTTCACCCTGACGGTGAACGGGACGGGTTTCGTAGCCGGGTCGATCGTGAAATTCAATGGCGTCGCCAAGGCAACTGTCTTCGTAGGCTCGACGCAGGTCACCTCGGCGATAACCGCGGCCGATATCGCAACCGCAGGTCCGGCGAGCGTTACCGTGACGAACCCGGCGCCCGGCGGCGGTACATCGAACGCTCAGACCTTCACAATCAACAATCCCTCGAACCTGACGATCACTTCGCTTTCTCCTGCGAGTGCAACGGCAGGAAGCGCGGGCTTCACGCTGACGGTGAATGGGACAGGCTTTGTGAGCGGGGCGACTGTGCAATTCAACGGCGCCAATCGGACGACCACATTTGTCAGCAGCACGCAAGTGACAGCGGCGATCCTGGCTGCCGATATCGCCACGGCAGGCACGGCGAGCGTGACGGTGACAAACCCGGCTCCGGGTGGCGGCGCGTCGAACGCCCTAACTTTCACCATCAATAGCCCCTCGAGCTTGACGATCACATCGCTTTCTCCGTCGAGCACCACAGCAGGCGGCGTCGCTTTCACTCTCACCGTAAACGGCACCGGCTTCGTCTCGGGGGCGGTCGTGAAGTTTGGTGGCGTGGCGAAGACAACTACGTTCACGAGCGCGACGCAATTGACAGCGGCCATAGCGGCGGCGGACATCGCCAGCGGCGGCGTTCAGAGCATAACGGTCGCGAACCCCGCGCCGGGCGGAGGAACATCGAACGCTGCAACCTTTACGGTCAACAATACCGTTCCAACCCTCTCCTCGCTGTCGCCTTCAAGTGTCTTCGCCGGTTCTGGGGCATTTACGCTGACTGTAAATGGGGCGGGATTCGTAAACGGGGCGAGCGTGCAGTTCAACGGTGCCAGTCGGACTACAACCTTCGTCAGCAGCACACAGTTGACGGCCGCGATCCTGGCTGCCGATATCGCGGCGCCCGGGACGGCAAATGTGACCGTGACAAATCCGGCCCCGACGACCGGCCCGTCCGCTTCGCTGGCTCTCAACATCACTAATGAAAATAATCCGGTCCCGGCGATATCGGCCCTGGATTCCACTCACGTGACCGGAGGCGCAGCCTTCACGCTCACGGTGAATGGTTCCAACTTCGAAGTGAAATCAGTCGTGAATTTAAATGGTAAAGCGGAAGCAACCACTTTTGTGAGTACGACCAGACTTTCCGCGGCGATTCCGGCAAGCGATGTCGCGGTGTCTGGCAGCATGAATGTCACCGTGACAAATCCCGCGCCCGGCGGCGGGACGTCTTCTGCTCGTGCGTTCTTCGTCGATGGATACACCGTCGGCGGTTCTTCCACTGCGTCCGTTGCATCCGGTCAATCGGCGATGCTTCAGATCACGGTGACGCCAACCGCAAACGGATTTTCCAATCCAGTAGCGTTCAGCATTTCCGGCTTACCGTCCGGCGTATCCGCTCTGTTTGCTCCCGTGTCCGTCACGCCCGGTGGAAAGGCCGCAACCAGCATGCTGACCATCACGGATGGAGGCGTAGCGGCTTCCCGGGTCAAGTCCCAGGCAGGAATTTCTGGCGCCGGCATCGCGCCAACGCTTCTTTTGATCGGCGTGATAGTGCTATTGGCGTGGCTTGGTTTCGAGACGCGCGGCCGTTCGATTCCTGAAATGAGGCATTACGCTACCGTCGGATTATTCGTCTTCATGCTGTTCGCCGGAAGCGTGCTCGGCGGTTGTGCGCTCGGTGTCACGAGCTCGCCCAGCAGCCAGACGTCACAGCTCACAGTAACGGCGACGTCCGGGACGATGACGCAAACGTTCGGAATCACGCTTACGGTGACCCGTTAGCTGTATTTCTTGGACGGAGCCCAGTTGTGATAGAGGACAACTCCAAAAGGCACCCTCACATCGGCTGTGCGCTCGGTGTCTAGGAGCTCGCCAGCCAGACGTCGCTGCTCCCGGTAACGGCAATGTCCGGAACACGCTGACATTCGGAGTCAGGCTAGCAGTGGCCCGCACGATGTCGGACCTAGCATTCCTAGTCCCAGACAGCTGACTTTATTTGGTTAGTGTTCGCTTTCATTCGCAGTTGCCATTGTGCTAAGGTCTCTGCGCCCTGCTACTCAGCCGCTGTAGCTTTACCACTCCAACCCAGGGGTTATCCGATGTGGAAAACGTATTCACCCCCCATTGCTACTTTTGGACGTCTGATTCGTGTTTCTTTTAATTGCGACCTCTATCGAAGCGTTGCTGTGTTCGCTCTTTTCTGTATGGTTGCGGTGCCGACCTTCGGACAGGTCTCTGTTCTGACGCAGCATAATGACAATGCACGAACGGGGCAGAACCTATCTGAGACGATCTTAACCACCGCCAACGTCAATACCACTCAGTTCGGGAAGCTGTTCGCGCTGCCGGTCGATGGCCAGGTATATGCGCAGCCGCTATACGTGCCGGGTGTCACCATCAACGGCGGGGTTCACAACGTGGTGATCATCGTCACGGAAGCGGACAGCGTCTATGCCTACGACGCTGATTCCACCAGCCCCCTTCTTTTGTGGCCAAAGAAAGCCAGCATGGTGGATGCGGCGCACGGTGCGGGGGCAAACGAAACACCTCTCAACAGCTCGACAACGACCCCTTGTGGGGATATGCAGCCGCTGATCGGAATCACTGGCACTCCCGTGATCGACCCCGTATCGAAAACGATTTATGTGGAAGCGAAGTCCACCGATGGCGTGAATTATTTCCATCGGCTGCACGCCCTCGATCTTCTTACCGGAAACGAAAAGAGTCCTGGACCGGTGGTGATTGCGGCCACGGTGAGTGGAACCGGCGACGGCAGTTCGAATGGGCAGCTTGTCTTTAACTCGAATCTTAGCGCGCAGCATGAACTGAACCGGCCCGGGCTGCTGCTGCTGAATGGGACGATTTACATTGCCTATGGGTCGCATTGTGATGCGAGCCCCTATCACGGCTGGCTGTTTGCCTACGACGCTGCAACTTTCGCTATGAAAAGCGTCTACGTCACGACGCCCAACG
>Ga0210394_10006261_pt1 | contig 12940 bp, 6 predicted proteins | sample IncBWC12MmetaG_FD_160121 | JGI IMG/M metagenome (GOLD analysis project Ga0210394, IMG submission 160121) | Forest soil microbial communities from Barre Woods Harvard Forest LTER site, Petersham, Massachusetts, United States - Inc-BW-C-12-M | ecosystem: Environmental > Terrestrial > Soil >... | reverse complement strand
GCGCCATGCCCCGTTGGACCCTTGCCGCCGGCGTGGCCGCCGGGCTGCTCCTGGCCATCCCTGCCCAGGCCATCGCCACAGCAGACGTGGTTGACCAGTCCTTTCCGACCACGGTCGTTCCCAACCTCATCAACAGCACCAAGGTGATGGCCCAGACATTCACCGCCTCGACCACGGGCCAGATCGATAGGGTTTCGCTGGCGCTGGAGACCCACTCACAGGTGGTGACGGGGTGGGTGCAGATCCGCACCGTGGCTGCGGACGGCTCGCCGACCGGCGGCACCCTTCAGCAGGCTTCCACCCCCTCCCAGTTCACTTATGCCTTCGGCAACCCGTACCACGACTACACGATCAGCCCGGCCTTTCCGATTACTGCGGGCACCCAGTACGCCATCGTCTGGACCTCACGGGTCGGAAATGCCTTCTGGTGGGGCAGCAGCTTTGACGCCTACGCGGGCGGCCAGGAGTGGCTCGCCTGCATCGGTTGTGGCTGGAGCTCCTTTGCCACCAAGGACCTGGCTTTCAAGACCTGGGTATCGACCACGCCGACCAACCAACCGCCCGTGGTCGCCGCCGACCACCCCGCCGTCGCCGTCAATGAGGGCTCCCCGGCCGCCAACACAGGCACCTTCTCCGACCCGGATGGCAATGCGGTGGCCCTTACCGCCTCGAGCGGAACCGTCACCAAGAGCGGCACCAGTACCGGGACGTGGTCGTGGTCGGCTGCCGCCTCCGACGAGGCAGCGTCCAACACGGTCACCATCACCGCCAGTGACGGCAACGGGGGGACCGCGACAACTTCGTTCTCCGTCACCGTCGCCGGCGTGGCTCCTATCGCCGCCATCACCGCCCCGGGATCGACGGCCCCGGAGGGAACCGCTGTCCACCTGGCCGGCAACGCCACCAGCCCCAGCGCAGCTGACAACGCCGCCGGGTTCACATATGGCTGGTCGGTGACCAAGAACGGAGCTGCCTACAAGAGCGGGTCAGGCGCCCACTGGCAGTTCACCCCCGATGACGAAGGCACCTTCGTGGTCACGATGCGAGCCACCGACGACGGCGGTATGAGCAACACCGCCTCGGTCACCGTGACCGGCACCAACGTGTCGCCCACTGCCGACATCACCTCCGTCAGCACCACAGTACCGCTGGTCGTCACACCACAGGAGACGATCAACTTCACGGGCACCTTCTCCGACCCCGGTGTCCTCGACACCCACACCAGCCGGTGGAACTTCGGCGACTCGGCCACCAGCTCCGCCAGCTTTGGCCCATCCGGCGCGGGCAACCTGTCCGCGTCGCATGCGTACGGCGCGCCCGGGACCTACCACGTGTCGCTGACAGTGACCGATGACGATGGCGGCGCGGCAGTGGCGACCACCACGATCGTGGTGCAGACGCCGCAGCAAGCCCTGAACAGCATCCAGGCATATGTCCGCGGCATCAAGACCCTCAACAAAGGTCAGATCAGCAGCCTGCTCGCCAAGCTCGATGCAGCGAGCGCTGCGGCCGCCCGCGGCGACAACAACGCCTCCCACAACCAGATGAGCGCGTTCCTGAACGAGGTCAGGGCGGACGTCAAGACCGGCAAGATCACCGGCGGCGAGCAGGCCAACCTGACCAGCGCGATCCACGCGGTCGAGGCGGCGCTGGGAACCTACAACCGCATGTTGCAGTGGTGGCCGCTCGAGCCGTAGGCCCACGGGGTCCGCGCCAACCGGGCGCGAGTCATCGACCCCTCGCCAGGCACGGCGCCTTTGGTGGCCTTTTGGCCGGAGCGGCGCGCCTGCGATGAGCTAACTTTCGACCACTATGCGCCGGACCACACAAGCGCGGAACTGAGCAACATGGCTCAGGCGGCGATGCCACCCGCCGACCTACTCCCGGTGGGCCCCCAAGCGAACATTCCCTACCGGATCGTCAGGCTCGTCGCTGTGCCGCTCCTGCATCTCTTCTTCCGTTTCGACGTCGAAGGGCTGAGCAACGTACCGCGGCCCGGCAACTACGTGGTTATCGCCAACCACCTCAACTGGCTCGACGAGTTCGCGCTCCTCATGCTGCTGCCGATCGAACCCAGGCTTCATTTCCTCGCCAACCCGACCCTCCTGGTCACCCGCAGGGTGCAGTGGTTCCTCGTCCGCTCGACCGGTGGCTTCGTGCCGGTCGTGCAGGGGCGGCACGGCGATCCCGCGCTGTTTCACCACGTCGACAGGTGCCTTGAGGTCGGTGGCGCGGTGGCGATCTTTCCCGAAGGCAACTACGGTCCGGCCGAGGGTGAGCTGATGCCCTTCAAGAAAGGCTTCGCCCATTTCGCGATCAAGGCGAAGGTACCGGTGCTGCCGGTGGCGCTCTCGGGGACCAAGGACCTGTGGTTCGGCAAACGCATCAAGGTGGTCGTAGGCGAGCCGCTCCCGACCGCGGACCACGACCCCGACTCTCTGACCGCCGCCGCCTTCGAGAAGGTGAAAGCGCTCATGCCGGCATACCGCGACCAGCCCGGGCGCAAGTGGCTGCGCAAAAAGCTCACTAACCTTTTCTAGAGATGGCCCTAGCGCGAGTCCTCTGTGAAGACCTGGTCGGTCGGGAATCCGAAATCTCCCTTCTGGAGGACGCCCTACTGGCCACGCTGCGAGGCGATGGAGGCGTCGTGATCGTCGGGGGAGAGGCGGGCATGGGCAAGACCAGGCTGGTCGCCGACCTCGTCACGAGGGCCCGCCGCCGAGGCTGTGCTGTCGTCTCCGGCGTCTGCAGCGAGGCCGAGCTTTCGCTGCCGTACCTGCCCTTTCTCGAGGCGATCGGCAACTACCTGGCCGGGGAGGATGTCGCCGCGCTGCGCGAGCGGCTTGGCACGGCAGCCGACGACCTCGCGCAGCTGTTCCCACAGATGGGCCGTGCGCAGACCACCGGCGGCGAAGCGCAGCAGGCCAAGCTGCGCCTCTTCGAGTCGATCCTGCTCCTGTTGCGCGATGCGGCGCGGAACAGCGCGCTCCTGGTCGTGCTCGAAGACCTGCACTGGGCCGACCCCGCGACGCGTGAGCTGCTCGACTATGCGACGCGCAGGCTGCGTTCGACCAACGTCTTGATCTTGGCCACCTATCGCACCGACGAGATGCACCGCAAGCACGCGCTGCTGCCGACGATCGAGGCCTGGCGGCGTTCGGGCCAGGTGCAGATGGTGGAGCTGAAGGCATTGCAACCGGAGGGCGTGGCCAACATCGTCTGCGCGATCTTCGAAGAGACGCGAGTCAGCGATGAGTTTCGTGATTTTCTGCATGAGCGCAGCGAGGGCAACCCCTTCGTTATCGAAGAGATGTTGCGCGACGCCCTCGACCGCGGTGACATCTTTCACACGGCGCAGGGTTGGGACCGCAAGGCGGTCAACGAGCTTCGCATTCCGCGCACGGTGCGCGACACCATCCTGCACCGTCTCGAGCGCCTGAGCCGAGACGAGATCGCAGTCCTGTCGGCCGCCTCGGTGATCGGCCGTTCGTTCGATCTGGCGACGCTCGCCGAGGTCACCGGGGTCGAGCAGACCGCAGTCCTCTCCGCCATCGAGACCGGTGTCACGTACCAGCTGCTGGAAGAGGATCGTGCCAACTACGGCCGATACCAGTTTCGCCACGCGCTCACCCGGGAGGCTGTCTACGAGGACATGGTGGTGCCGCGGCGCCAGCAGCTGCACGCTCGCGTCGCCGAGGTACTGTCATCGCGTCCCGACCGGGCCGCCATCGATCTCGCTCACCACCTTCTGCTGGCAGGCAAGTTCGACGAGGCGGTCGGGATGTGCGTGGCGGCCGCCGCTGATGCGACCAATGGCCGCGCTTATCGAGATGCTGCCACCCTGTTGGAGCGCGCCGCTCCGCATGTGAAGGATCCAGCCGAGCGCGGGCGGCTTCTGTGCCAGGCCGGCGAGGCCTACTACAACAATGCTGAGCCCCCGCTGGCAAAGACCCTGATCGAGGGTGGAGTCGCCGACCTCGAGCTCGCCGGCCAGCACCTCGAAGCGGCGGGCTGGAGGAATCTACTGGGTCGCTGCTATTGGGAGCTGCAGCGCTCAGATCTCGCGCGCGAGCAGTTTGAAAGAGCTCGTGACGTGCTCGAGGCGGCCGGTCCAAGCGAGGCTCTCGCTGTTGCCTACATTCGGCTTTCCGGACTCGATGCTTTTGATCGCACGGGCGACGGGGGCATCGGGGATGCGCAGCGAGCCGCCGAGGTGGCGACGGCGGCGGGCTCGGGCATGGCTCTCGCCTGGTCTTGGAACTTCCTCGCCCTCGCCAAGATTGGCAGCGGCCTCATTGACGAAGGGTTCAGGCATCTCGAGGATAGCTATGCAGCCGCCCGCGAAGGCGGCTACGAGGTGCAGGCGGCCAACGCTGTTTACAACGCCACCTGGATGGCTGTTCATCTCGGTCAGGGACGGAGGGCTCAGCTGTGGGCCGACCGCATGGAGTCGACGGCCACGCCTGGTTTTGCCTGGCTCGCCTATCTGAATGCTCTGATCACGCTGCACACCGGCCGTGTCAACGAGGCCATCAGCCTGAGTAGCAAAGCGCTGCAGTCTGCGCGCGACCTGGGTCACGAAAAGATGGGGTGGCGAAGCGCCGTGGTGCTGGCGCACGCGCTGGCCGAAAACCTCAAGCCGGTTGAGGCTCTGGCGCAGCTCCCGCCGATATCGGCGCGAGTTGATGGCCAGGACGCCGTGTACGACGGGGCCGCGCGAGTGCGAACACACCTGGCGGCAGGCGACGCCAAACAGGCGCTGCGGGATGCGAAGTCGATCTTGCCGGCACACGCCGACCTCGGCTCGCCCGCCGACGCGGTGGCCGAGGGAGCGGAGCCGGATCCGACCTGGCTCCGTTCGTTCCTCGAGGCGATGCCGAAGCACACCGCCACGGGGGCCAGCCCGCGATCCACGGCTGCTTATGGCCGGCTGGCCCTTTACGAGGGACGGTTCGAAGACGCTGCTCGATTGCTCGCGCGGTCTGAGCAATCGTTTAGAGAGGAGGGCTTTCTCCTCGACGCCTGGCACGTGGGTCGCGCGCTGGCTGAGGCCGAGGCCGGCGCAGGCGAGAGTCGAGCGGCGCAGCAGCGCCTGCAGGCGGTCATCGCCGAAGCCGAGCCAGCGGGCGCTTTGCTCGCGGCGAAGCTCGCCCGCGATGTGGCGCAGAAGCTTGGCCTGGAGGTGGCTCCTCCCCGGCACGTCGAGTCGCTCCCCGCTGCCACCGAACGCGTGAGCACGGGCGAGCGGATGGTCACCGTGCTGTTTGCCGACGTGCGCGGTTTCACGGAGATGAGCGGCCGGATTGCACCTGCTGACATGCTCGAGCGCATCGGGTCGCTGCAGCGGTGGGCATCGCGGGAGGTGAGGAGGTACCACGGCTCGATCGATAAGTTCGCCGGCGACGCGATCATGGCCACCTTCAACATTTCCGGCGAGCGAGTCGACCACACGCTCGATGCGCTGAGGGCGGCGATAGCGATCATCGACAAGGCGGCGCTGGCGGGACTTCCGGTGGGTGCCGGGATCGCGGTGGGGCCGGCGGTGGTGGGGAGGCTGGCGGATTCCGCCAACGTCAGCGTGCTGGGCGAGGTCACCAACCTGGCCGCGCGGTTGCAGGCGCAGTCGCCCGCGGGCGAGGTGACTCTAAGCGAAGAGGCGCTGCGAAGAGTGAGCTCGTGGTTGGAGGAGCGGCAGCTGGAACCGGAGCGCCTGGAGCTGGAGCTGAAAGGCTTCGCAATCCCAATCGTGGCCTACAGGGTTCGCAGCGGCGTGGCAATCAATTAGAGAAGACGGAGGCTGTTCAGTACCCCGCGTCGATGTCAACGACGTTTCGCAGCGGCTCGCCCCGTAGATACCGGTTGAAGTTGTCGATGAAGATTTCCGCGGCGCGGTCCATCAGGTGCTCGGTCGCCCACGACGTATGCGGGGTGATGATGACGTTGGGCATCGACCACAGGTCGGAGTCGGAAGGCATCGGCTCGGGGTCGGTGACGTCGAGGTAGGCGCCCCCAAGGTGCCCCGAGCGGAGGGCGGCGATCAGCGCGGCCTGATCGATCAAGCCGCCACGCGCGATATTGGCTACCCACGCCCCCCCCGGCAGCGCCCCGAGCTGGTCACTGCCGACGAGCGCGCTGGTCGCGCCGGTCAGGGGTACTGAGAGTATCAAGAGGTCGGTCTGCGGCAGGCGAGCCTCCCAGTCCTCCGCGGCGATGACGCCCGCCTCACCGCCGGGGTTGCGTCTCACCCCTGTCACCGCGACGCCGAAGGGCCGCAGGCGATCCGCAATCGCTCGACCGATCCCGCCATAGCCGTAGACCAGGGCTCGCTTCCCGTGCAGCTCCGCCAGGGTGGGTGGCGCCTTGAGCCACTCGCGCCGGCCTTGCGCCCGCACCAGCTGGGGCATGCCCTTCAAGCCCGCGAGCAGGCCCATCACCACGTACTCGGAGATGGGGATCGCGCCGACGCCTGCGCCGTTGGTGAGGACCACGTGGCGCTCGCGAAGAATATCGAGCGGCCAGCCGTCGACTCCGGTGGCGGGGCTGGTCACCCACTTGAGGTCGGTGCCGGCCTTGAACACCGTGTCGATGTCGGTGAGCCCGAAATGGACCCAGACGACCTCGGTGCCCGGCATCGCCGCGATGCAAGTGTCGGTGTCGGCGTACCAGGCGATCTCGGGGTCGGAGGGCAGGCGCGAGAGCACTGGTTTCAAGCGCTCGGGGAGGACGACCTTCACCTGTATATAGTCCCTGCTCCGCCGGTAGGCGCGCTCGACGCAGACGTGGCTACCGCCTCGGGGAATCGGCGACTTGTGCCATTTGGCGGCACCCATCGCGCCGGATTCGCGACTCGTGCCCTTTTGGCTGCCCGGGCGCGTGGTGCAAGTCCTTGGCCAGCCCTCCGTTAGACCCTGCAGACGGCTACACAAAGTGGCCGCTTGTCTGTTAAGGTGTCGATTCTTCGGTTCCTGAGCGGCCCCCGCACTGCGTCCCCGCTTCGAGCTCAGGCCTGAACAGCGCCCCAGGGGTAGGGCGACTTCAAGCTAGGGGAGCGCAAGGGGTTTGGTTCCACTGTTTCGCGCGGTCCTCGTGTGGACCGTGGTTCTGGCGGCCGTCATCCTGCCACGCGTCGACACGCCCACGGCACCCGAATCAGCGGTCCCGGTGACCCAGCTGAGCGCCTACGACGGCCAGTCCGTGGTCAGCCAGGAGCGCGAGCAGCGCGCGCTGGCGGCCGCCGCCGCCCAGGTGCAGGCCTGGACGCGTGAGCTCGAGCAGGGTATGGCCAAGTACCAGGCGCAGCAGAACGTGCTGGCCGCCGCCCGGGCCCAGGCGGCCCGCTACGCGGCCCTCTCCAACCACGCGCCGCCGCCGCCCTACATCGCCAAGATCATCAACGACGCCTTCAGCCCCTTGGGACCGCGCGCGGTCCAGTGGGCGATCAACGTCGCCTACTGCGAATCCCGCTACCACCCCAATTCGGTGAACACTGACAGCGGCGCCACCGGCCTCTTCCAGTTCATGGCCGGCACCTGGTCAGGCACCCCGTGGGCGAGCAAGTCCCGCTTTGACCCGGTCGCCAACGCCGAGGCCGCCGCCTGGCTGTACAAGACCTACGGTCCGGGCCGCTGGAGCTGCCAGGGCTAGAAGACCGAGGCATTCGGGCACCATGGGTCCGGTCCCGGGCGCGGTTCGGCCGATCATTTAAGGCCTCTTGGTCGGATCCCGCGGCCGCTCCGAGGCTGAGACTGGGAGCGCGGGTGAGCTGCTCTACTCGGCAGCCGTATAGGAGAGCTGGTAGATCGATTGCTTCTCGGTCATGCCCTTCAGGATCAACGGCTCGTAGTCGATCACCTCGACGTCGTCCGGCAGCGCAGCCCGTGTGGTCTTGGACATGAGCACCTTGGCCGGCCGCACCTTGGACAGGTACGAGCAGTTGTTGACGGGCACGCCGATGAGGGTGAACTCCAGGCGCCTTTCCGACCCGACGTGGCCGGCCACGACCTCACCGGTATCGAGCCCGATCCCCACTGAGATCTCGGGCTTGCCCATGTCGGTGAGCTCCTTATTGAGGAGGTCGATCTCCTTGAGCATCGCTCGGGCCGCGGCCAGGGCACGCTGTGCGTGGTCGATCAGCGGGTTCGGCGCTCCGAAGACGACGAGCATCCCGTCGCCCTGGAACTTGTCGATGTTTCCGCCGTGCTCGAGGACCGCATCGATCATTCGGGAGAAGTAGTCGTTCAGGAAGTGCACGAGCTCCTCGGCCTCCATCGACTGCGACAGGGCTGAGAAGCCGGCGATGTCGGAGTTCAGCATTGTCACCTGCCTGCGCTCGCCGGGCAGGAACTTCGTCTCGCGGTCGGAGCGGGCGAGGACATAGTCGGTGACCTGCTTGTTGACGTACAGCTCGAACAGCTGCCGCAAGAACTCCGAGCGCTCGTACTGCCGGGCGTTGTCGATCGACATGGCCGCGAGGCCAGCGATGGCCTGGAGAACCTTCTTGTCCTTCTCTGCAAAGACAGCGGCATGGAATTTGTTGTCGACGTAGACCGCCCCAATGACGCTGCCCTTGCTGGTGACCAGCGGCACCGCGATGATCGAGCGCAGGTTCTGAAGGATCACCGACTGCTGGCTCTTGAACCGGTCGTCCAGCGAAGCATCGGTGGAGAGCACGGCATTTCCGGTCCGCACGACGTGATCGATGACGGTGCGGGAGCCCAGGAACTCCCTGGACTTCTCGGGGTCCGCGTCCCCGCCGGAGATCACGACCTCCATGACGCCCGTGGCGTCGACCAGCACGATGAAGCCGCGGTCGGCCTTCATAAAGTTGATCACACTATCCATGACCCGCCGCAGCACCACGGGGAGCTCGAGAGAGGAGCTGAGGTCGCAGGCGAGCTCGTAGAAGATGCGATCGCGCGTGCCGAGATCTGCCTCCTGAAGCATGGCCACGGGCTGTGTAACGACGGCGTCCGCGGGTTCCTGCGGGTCCGGCGTGCCTAATCTGGGCCACCGGTAAACTCGATTCCCCATGTCCTCCAGCGATTCCCCCACGCCCAACGCCGACGCCCTGCTGGACGGTCTCAACACGCCCCAACGGGAAGCCGTCATGCACGAGGAGGGCCCCCTCCTGATCTTCGCCGGGGCCGGAAGCGGCAAGACCCGAGTCCTCACGGTCCGCATCGCCTACCTCGTCGCCACCCACCAGGTCTCGCCCGACCGCCTCCTCGCCGTGACCTTCACCAACAAGGCGGCGAAGGAGATGCGCAGCCGCGTCGAGCACCTAGTCGGCGAGGGTGCCGGCAAGATGTGGGTGGGCACCTTCCACTCCACGGCGGTCAAGATCCTGCGGCGCGACGCGCACCGCATCGGCATCGTCCCGAGCTTTGTGATCTTCGACGAGGACGACACGCGCGCGGCCTTGCGGCGCGTCCTCGACGACCTGAAGCTCGACCCCAAGCGCTACCCCGTGGCCGCGCTGAGCAACGCGATCTCCGCGGCTAAGAACGAGCTAAAGGGGCCCGCCGACTACCCCAACCGCAGCTATCACGACGAGATCGTCCGCCGCGTGTACGAGTCGTACGAGGAGCTGTTGAAGCGGTCGGGCGGCCTCGACTTCGACGACCTGATCATGAAGCTGGTCGAACTCTTCAACAGCGATGACGAGGCGCTTGACAAATGGCGCGATCGATTCCGCCACGTGCTCGTCGACGAGTACCAGGACACCAACCGCGCGCAGTACGTGCTCGTCAACCAGCTCGCGGCCGAGCATCGCAACGTGGTGGTGGTCGGCGACGACGACCAGTCCATCTATCGCTTCCGCGGCGCCGACGTGCGCAACATCCTCGATTTCCGCAAGGACTATCCGGACGCGCACGTGGTCCGCCTGGAGCAGAACTACCGCTCATCGCAGGCCATCCTTGACGCGGCGTACAGCGTCATCCGCAGCAACCCGGAGCGCGCGGAGAAGAAGCTGTGGACCGACCGCGCCGGTGGCGAGAAGGTGTGCGCGACGCAGGCGTACAACGAAGTCGAGGAGGCGGAGTTCGTCGCCGACGAGATCGAGCGCCTGCGCAAGACGGAAAAGCGTGGCTACTCCGACTTCGCGGTCCTCTATCGCACCAACGCGCAGTCGCGCTCCTTCGAGGATGTGCTCGCACGCCGCCGCATCCCTTACCGGCTCGTCGGCGGCGTGCGCTTCTGGGAGCGCCGCGAGGTCAAGGACGTGGTCGCCTACCTGCGGTTCTGCTTCAACCCCCGCGACGCGCTGAGCTTCGCGCGAATCGTGTCGGTGCCGCCGCGCAAGATCGGCAACGTCACGGTCGACGCGCTCGGCGTTCATGCGCGAGACATCGAGGCAGACCTGCTCGCCGTGCTCGCCGACCCGGCGCGCGTCCCCAACCTGCCGCGCGCGGCCATAGATCCGCTGCGGAAGTTCCGCATTCAGCTGGAATCACTGCGCTCGGTGATGGGCGTTATGCGCCCCAGCGAGCTGATCGACCACGTCATCGAGGTGATGGGGCTCAAGACGCACTACCTTGACGGCACGCCCCAGGGCGAGGCCCGCATGGAGAACCTCAACGAGCTGCGCGGCCTTGCCGAGAGCTTCGACGACCGCTCGCCGGACCAGGGCCTCGAGGACTTTCTCGCCGAGGTCGCGCTGGTCTCCGACGTCGATGCCTACGACGAGAACGGGGAGGGCGTGACCCTCATCACGCTGCACATGGTCAAGGGCCTCGAGTTTCCAGTCGTGTTCATGGTCGGCATGGAGGAGGGCCTGCTGCCGCACCAGCGCGCGCTGGACGAGCGCGAGGAGAACCCGTCCGCAGTCGGGGCCGCGACCGAGATGGCCGAGGAGCGGCGCCTCTGCTACGTCGGCATGACCCGCGCCAAGGACCGGCTGTACCTCAGCTGCGCTTTCCGGCGCCACCTGTACGGACGCTCGCAGCCTGCTTTTCCGAGCCGCTTCCTCACCGAGATCCCGCAGGCCATGCTGTCGGCGCCACGCGGTAGCGCGCCCGTGGCTCCGCCGCGCCAGGGATATAAGGAGAGGTACCAAGAGCTCCAGGTGCAGGCGGCGCCCGCCCCGCCACCTGTCCAGCGCTTCTCGAGCGGCGATCGGGTGTCGCACCCGGCGTTCGGCAGCGGCATCGTCGTCAAGAGCACACTCACCCGCACCGACGAGGAGCTGGTGATCAAGTTCGACAAGGTTGGGCTGAAAATCCTTTCCGGAATGATCGCGCCGCTGACGAAATGAGCAAGCGGAAGAGAATCGTCGACCCTGCGAAGCGGTCGGGTGAGCTGCGCGAGCAGATCCGCAAGCACGAGCACGCCTATTACGTCCTGGACATGCCCGAGATCTCGGACGCCGAGTACGACGCTTTGTTCTTGGAGCTGCGCCGGCTGGAGGAACAGCACCCGGAGCTGGTGACCCCCGACTCGCCCACCCAACGCGTTGGCGGCGAAGCCTCCGATCAGTTCGCCAAGGTGCGGCACCGCTCGCCGATGCTGAGTCTCCAGAACGCCTTCGACGAGGAAGAGATTCGTGCCTTCGACAAGCGCGTGCGCGGGGTGGTGGGGGACAAGGTCACCTACTGCGCGGAGCTGAAGATCGACGGGCTGGCGATAAGCCTCACATATGAGAAAGGAAGGTTGAAGCGCGCAGCCACCCGTGGCGATGGCACCGTGGGCGAGGATGTGACCGCCAACATCCGGACCATCCGTAGCGTGCCGCTATCGATCACTGCGGTCGCCGGCCTGCCGGATGTGTTCGAGGTGAGAGGCGAGGTCTACTTTCCGATCGCCGCGTTCGAGAAGCTGAACCGCGAGATCGAAGCGGCGGGCAAGCCGCGCTTCGTCAATCCCCGCAACACGGCGGCCGGCAGCGTGCGGCAGATCGACCCCAAGGTGACCGGGAGCCGCGACCTTCAGACCTTCATGTACATGCTCGACCCTGCCGGCCCGGCGCGCTCGCAGTGGGACGTGCTGCGGACGCTGGAGAAGATGGGCTTCCGGGTCAACAAGCACCGGCGCCGCCTCGCGTCGATCGATGAGGTCATCGAATACCACGCCGAGTGGCAGCGCAAGCGCCACGAGCTCGAGCACGAGATCGATGGCATCGTGGTGAAGGTCGACAAGTTCGACCAGCAGCTCGAGCTTGGCTTCGTGGCCCGATCGCCGCGCTGGGCGATCGCTTTCAAGTACACGCCGGAGCAGGCCGAGACAGTGGTCGAGGAGATCGACTGCTACGTCGGCCGCACAGGAGTTCTCACTCCCGTGGCCCATGTGAAGCCGGTCATCGTGGGCGGCGTGACGATCCGCAATATCACCATGCACAACGAGGCGCAGGTCAACGAGAAGGGCGTGTACGTCGGGGCGCGGGTGATCATCCATCGCGCGGGCGACGTGATCCCCGAGATCGTCAGCGTGATGGAACCCAAGGAGGGCTGGCGCATGCCCTCGAAGTGCCCGGTATGTGGGGGCGAGGTGGTGCGCGAGGAGCCCTACATCGCGCATCGGTGCATCAACCCGTTCTGTGCCGCGCAGCGTCTGGAGCGCCTGCGGCATTTCGCGAGCCGGGGCGCGCTGAACATCGAGGGTCTGGGCTACGCGACGTTGACCCAGGTCATCGAGAAGGGTTGGGTCGAGGACCCGAGCGACCTGTTCCGGCTGACGAAGGAACAGGCGATGGAGCTCGATGGGTTCGCCGACAAGTCCGCGTCCAACCTGATCGAGCGCATCGCCGACAGCAGGCGTCCGCCGCTGGGTCGTTTGCTCTACGCGTTGGGCATCCCGCAGGTGGGGGAGGCGACCGCGGACTTGCTCGCTGCGGAGTTCGGCTCGATCGAGAAGCTGCGCATCGCAAACGAGGCGGACCTGGTCCGCACCGAGGGCGTGGGGCCGAGCATGGGGAAGGAGATCGAGCAGTATTTCCAGGGCCACG
>Ga0210394_10006260_pt1 | contig 12941 bp, 16 predicted proteins | sample IncBWC12MmetaG_FD_160121 | JGI IMG/M metagenome (GOLD analysis project Ga0210394, IMG submission 160121) | Forest soil microbial communities from Barre Woods Harvard Forest LTER site, Petersham, Massachusetts, United States - Inc-BW-C-12-M | ecosystem: Environmental > Terrestrial > Soil >... | reverse complement strand
GACGATGCGGTAGTCCGGGGCGTTGTCGCTTTCCTTAGGTATTGGAACGATCTTGACCTTGACGTTGAGTATCAGGGTGCGGAGCGTGCCGGTGAAGCCGTCGTCCTGTGCGGTGAAGATGCCGATGTTAGCCATGATAAAACTCCTTTCGGGTGATTCAAGGTCGCGCCCATCGCAGCCTTGTCGGTGATCCGTTGGGGCGAGGGACGGGCGGGCTGCACCGCTTGATCGGCCGCAGCGCAGCGCAGGACCGGGAGGCGCAAAGAATTTGTCTCGCGAGGAAGGCGCCACCGAGCGCCGGGGAAATTGTTTGGGCCGGACGGTTGCAGCTATGAAAGCCCGAGGCGCAGCCGGTGCATCGCCAGGATTCACCACAAGGCGAGGCTGCCGTTGGGCGCGATTCCGCCCCGAAAGGAATCATGGCCTCGGCATCACGCATAGAGGCTTCACCGGCGTACACCTCATCGTCGTCAAGGTCGGTCCCAAGAAACCAAGATGAACCCAGTGGCTGCATCGGCGCAGGCATAATCGGTGTTGTCGTGCTCAGCAGAAGTCGGACTGCCTGTCGCTAACCTTCGTTGCACGGGACTTGATCGCCAGAGTCGAGGACGGCAGCGCATTCCACAACCGAGCGCAGCAAACTCCGTCGTACTTCCGCGTATCGCCCGCGGAGCGAGTCATCGGCACCATCACGGGACAGTTCACGAAAGGGTAATGACGTGCCATTCAAATCACCTCTGAATGGTTGCTCCCTGCAATAGAACGGGCGTACCTTCTCTATCGGTTCATTGTCCGGTCGTGGCGCCAGCACGCGAAAAAGGAAACGCGGCGGCCGAGGGCACCGCCGCGCGCTCGACGTCAATCGATGGCCTGAAATATGAGTCGTCGTTCGGCGTGCTCGGCCGCGAAGTCCCTCAGTTGATGAAATCGCGTTGAGAGGGTCTCGATCCTTGGGAAGTGGAACGCCAGGTGACTTAAAGCGAACAACGTCACGGTGATCCCGGTAGCATCTGCCGTCAGCGTGCCACTAAAATCATTGGTGCGGACGGCAATTCGAAACCGCTCGGGAGTGGCCGGCGCGATATAGGCTCCTCCATTACTCAAGTCGTAAAAATTAAAATACCCGCCCGAATAGTCCGAGCTTAGCGTCGAGAGCCAGGAATAGATTTGGCGCTCCACGTTGAGCATCAGCGGGCCAAAGTGCCGCGGTAGGAAATCGAGCCGCTCAGCCTCGGGGACGATCGTAGCAACGATGTTCGAGTTGTCATTGTGTTCCATGAGAAAATCCTATGCAGTTCTAGCAGGCGGATTGCCTGCGGTCCGCAGAGGTCACGTCGCAGCGGAGCGCTCAAGACTCGCGGCAGCGACTCGCCGAGCACGGGCCTTAAGGCCCGCGCACAGGGTCTTGAACGCGCCGACCGACGTGATATGTTGGGAACGCAGGCAAACCAGCCCTTCCACTTTCTTTTGTCTCCTCTAGACTCTTTTCCTTTCCGCATGGGCCTCTATCAGAGGCGAGTAGCGGGAGGGGTCTGGGGAGGGGCTGCCGATGGCCAAGCGGTATCGCGCGCGTGGACGCGTTGGACGATCAACGATCGCACGTCTGCGCACGTTGCCCAGCGCTGATGCGATCTCTGCGCTCGCGATCTATGCCAAGCAAGATCGCAGTTACCGACCGATAAAGGATGCAACAAGCTGCCGCTGGCATTTGTGTACAGCGATCGGTGAGTTCGAGATCCTGACGACAGCCAGCAAGTGGTACGACACTCGGGCGCGCGTAGGCGGCGGCGGTGCAATCGATCTGGCTATGCACTTGCTCGGGTTGTCTTTCATACAGGCGGTCGAGCATTTGCAGCGCCGGACAGGCGCAAATGGTTGAGATCCTCCGCAAGGGACCGCTGCCTGCGCCCCTTGACGTTCCGCAAGAAGTACGCGAGGCAGCCGCTGCTGCGTCTTCGATCACTCTTCGTGAGCCGCGTCCTCCAGGATTCCCGCTTCTCTTCACGGCCAAGATGGAACTCATCGAACCCGCCGTCGAGTATTTACATGAGCACGCTATTCGACGAGCGCATACGGTCGATACCTGTAATACCTACAAAGAAGTGCTTTACGACTGGTTCGATGCACTCGAGCAAAGCGGTATCTTGTGGACTATGGCGGACGCCGTTGATCTGATCGCTTATCGCAACCGGATGTTGAGAGAGAAGAGCGCCCACACCGGACGTCCGTATGGCATTCGCACCATCAACCATCGCGTTCGGGGTGTCCTGCGGTTCTACGAGTGGATGATTCGCAACGGCTGGCTGCGCAGTTCGGAGTTGGTTGGGCGTCACCACGATTTCGCGCTCGCCAATACCGCGCGCACACCGCGACATCTAAAGGGTCGCCGTGACAGTGATCTGTTCACGCTTCGCCAGTTCGATACACTCCCGCAGCCATTGACGAGCGCACAGCTTCGCGAGCTGCTTGCACAGCTCCCGTCTCCCTATGACTTGATGGCTCGGTGGCAGCTATACACAGGCCTTCGGGTGGGGGAGCTACTGACGCTGACGGTCAACGGCGTCACGGAGCACGCCGATTCCGGCCGCTCGCGCCGCCGCGCATCCCACCAGACTATCGATATCATGCGCAAAGGGCGCAAGCGCGGCTACGTCATCGCGCCGGACACGCTGTTGCAGGAGACGCAGGGCTATTTGTCGCTACACCGCGCAGCTTGGGTCGCGCGAGCGGTGCGACTTCGAGGAGCGGCCGATCCTTCAGCGCTGTTCGTTAACAGCCGTGGACGATCAGTCAAGAAGAACAGCTACCAGCAGGTCATTGCGGACACCGGCCAGTCGTGTGGGTTTCGAGCCACGACGCACCTGTTGCGCTCGACTTTCGCCTGCATGATGTTGGCGCGCCTCGAGCGGCTGGTTCAACAAGGTGCAGCGATCAACCCCCTGCTGATCGTAAAGATTCTGATGGCCCACGAGCGCATCGACACCACGGATCGATATCTGCGCGCGATCGCAGTCGACCACGTCGTGCTCACGGACGTCCTCAACTCCTTGCTTGAGGAAGCATAGACGATGGCACCGCGACGCGAACGCATAGACAGAGTGCTGGCTCGGCAGGGTCAGTCTGCGGGCCGGAGCGAGACACAAGACCCGCTCCAACCACGACGACTTGGGCACTGTGTGGTGGATTTTCGCTCCCTGTCGCTGCCGGCGGATGTCAGTCAGGCCCTTGCTGAGGCCTTCTGGAACCACTATGGCGTTCGGCCACCCCACTCGGCCGAACTCTCCTGGCGATCTCTGAAGATCTTTGGCCGATTTTCCGGCGAGACGCATGCGGTGCACAGGCTCGTCGATATCAACGGAGCACTGCTGGCGCGTTACATCGAGTGGCTCGCCGGACAGCGGGGCTCCCGCGGGCAGCCATGGAGCAAAGCAACGCGTTGCGCGACATTCGGAACACTACGTAAGCTGCTGCAGTGGCTCGAACGTTGTAGGCCGGGCCTCCTGACCCCGCTTGAGTACCCATACAACCCATTTCCCTACCGGAACCGTGATAGACGCCGCCGCCACAAGGCCAGCGCGCAGGATCTGCGCTCACTGCTGAAGGCATGCGAGCGCGACATTACTCAGCTGCGGGAGTCGCGCCAGCACTCCGATGGAGAACGAGTCGCCTTCCGAGACTGCCAGGATCCACTTCAGTCGCGCGGAGCGCTCCTCTCGTGCATTGACCGCCATTTCGGCGGCGTGCTTCCGAGCAATAGCGCTTTAGTCGGCGGCGATTACCGCTACTACGTCGCGCTTAACAAATTCGGCGGGCGCCGACACATTGAGGCCTGCCTCTACCCGAGTGTCCACACGATCTTGCCCTATTACCTCGCGATCCTGATTCACACAGCCGGCAACTCATGGGCAATTGCCGATCTCAGTTGCCAGTGTTTGCAGGCGGTTCCGCTGCTAGAGGACCAGGAGTTTCTCGTATGGAAGAAGCCGCGGGCGACGCGGATTCAGCGGCGCGCGTTTCGACGTGACTCACCACTTGAGCCGCCATCGCTCATACGGGATCTGATCGAGTGGACTCGGCGCTTGCGGCCGCGCGCGAGCACAGTCCAGCGCGATTGCCTATTCATTTTCAAGACTCCGCTGGCCATCCGATCACTTTCTGAGGTTGTGTTGTTCGGAGTGATTCGTGCGTTTGAGGCCCGTCACGGCCTTCAGCATTTCGCCCCCGCTTCGATTCGACCCAGTGTGTTGACCAGTTTATATCGAGCCACTGGCGATCTGAAGAAAGTCCAAGGCATCGCGAACCATGTGCAGCTCTCAACGACGGTTGGCTATGTCGAGGCACCGGAAGTGGAGTTGCAGAACCGAGTCCGGATCGCCACCTTGCAACGAGCATTTCTGGGTCATATCGGGGGAACGAGCCGCCCGCCAGAGCACGCCAAGGGTGCATCCGCGCGTAGCGACGGGCGCGCCTTGTCGCCAAGTGATGCCGGCGGGCCGGCCGTTTCGATGTTCGGATTCGATTGCGCTGACCCGCTGGCAGGCATCGCGCCTGGCAGCCGTGCCGGGGAACTCTGCGCCAACTTCTTGGGCTGCTTCACTTGTCCTAACGCAGTGATTCCGCGCGACTCGCGCACGTTGGCCAAGCTCATACAAGCCCGCGACCACCTGAGAGATGCGGCAGAGCACTTGCATCCGATGCGCTGGCGAGCGGTCTACGCTCCTCCGCTCAAGATCCTGGAAGAGGAGATCTTGCCACGCTTCTCGGAGCGAGAGCTCCTCCAGGCACAGGAACTCGTAGCTAACCTGCCTGTACTTCCACCGATGCGATGAACGTGAACCCCGCCGCTGGCACGGTCTGTGTTGATGGGGCGCTTGTGCGCCATCACGATTGGTTCTTGCGTAACTCACATTGGGACGACATCGCCTGGATCTTTGCCCCAACCTCTCCCCTCGAGGAGGACCGGCCGGTGGGATTGCGCTGGGATTTCTTAATGCCAAGTGGGAGACGATTCACGGACGCGGCGTACGCGGCGCTACTTGAGTGCGCTCGCAAGCTCGTGGCTACCAAGCGATCTCGAGGTCGGACCAACGGCCTTCCGCACCGTGCCAGCAGCATGCACGGGTTCTTCAACCATCTACGCGCGCTTCTGCGTTGGATGGACGCGGAAGGCCACTGTCGTTTTGATGACCTCGATGCCGCGGCCCTGGCAGAGTTTGTACGTTCTGTGGAGCGGCGCACCTCGGTCTCGGGCAAGCGCATCTCGCCCGTGACGGTGTCTCGATACCTCACGATTTTTGACTACCTCTATCGATATCGCGAAGAGTTGGGCGACGGCCTCACCTTTGATCCCTGGCCAGGTCAGGGCGCGCATGCCGCAGCTGGGGTGCACAAGCACCAGCGCACCGCACTCGCCTACACGCCAGATTCTGTGTCGGTTCCCTTGATCCAGGGCGCGATCGACTTCCTCGCCACTTCCGCGCTGCATATCCTGGGCGATCGAGAGATCTACGCCTCTGCGATCGTCCGCGCTCGCACCCGAGGCTTAGGCCGCAAAGCCTGCCGTCGGGCCGCATTGCGGGCCCTAAACGTCCCATCCGCAGGCAGAGGTCGCCGCTATCGGACCATTACAAACTTTTACGATTGCATCGACGAACTCTACGGCGCTTGCTTCATCGTCATTGCCTACCTCGTCGGTCCCCGTGTGAGTGAGATTGCGCACCTACAAAGCGGCTGTATCCAGCCATTCGAGGGAACGACGGCCGCTGCCGCTGTCCTAACGGGTGCGATCTTCAAGCTCGAGAGTGGCTATCACGGCCGCGCTCATCAGTGGGTCGCTCCCGAGCCGGCTGTACATGCCGTGTCGGTTCTTGAAGCCTTGTCCGCCCCTCATCGTTATCGCGCCTCCCGCTCGCAGCTATGCTTACGGACACGTGAAGGATTTCGCACGGTCTCGGAGTGGGAGCCGGAGAGCACCGATGAACTTTGGATCCCACGCAGCGAACGCTTGAACGATTTAATCAAGCGGTTTGCGCGCCGACTTAACCTTCCACGACATCAAGGTAAGCCTTGGACACTCACGACCCATCAGGGACGAAAGACTTTCGCTCGATTTGTAGCCCTGCGAGATCGGACCTCACTCTTCGCCCTTGCACAACACCTCGGCCATCGGGATCGCCTCATCACGGATGCCAGTTATGTGGGTACCGACTACGCTTTGCAGCGCGAGATCGATGCCGAAGTACTTGAACAATCCGTCGACGCCTGGGAACACATGTTGAGCACTCCTCACCTGGGCGGCCGCGCCGGCGCGGAACTCGATGCAAGTCGTCCTCGATTTTCCGGCCGCACCATGAAGCAGGACTTGAAAAGCTATGCCCGCCTACTCGCCGAAGCCGGCCTTACCCTCGGTGTCTGTGACTGGGGATTCTGCATCTACCGTCAGGACTATAGCGCCTGCCGCGGCGATGCATTTGGCCCGAGCGCTGAACGGCGCGAACCCTCCACTTGCGCCCGCTGCAAGAACTTCGTTGCAACTTGCGCCCATGGTCCGTACTGGCAGGATCAAGTCGAGCGCCATGAAGCGCTGCTTCGTAATCCGGCACTTCCGACCCAGACGCTCAAGATCGCTCGGGAGCGACTAAACGAAGCGCTCTCCATGACTCAATCGATCAGCGGTCTGGCCAAGAGAAAGCAATGACCCGAAAAACAAAGTCTTCGACCCCTCGTACTCGACGTGCGCGTGCTGAGGCATCGATGCCACTCTTACGCCGCGAGAACGAACAACTGCGCATACAGCGCGCGAAGCTCGTAGCGCTGGTCGATCACTACTACAGCGCGTACCGCGAGATCCGAATCCTACTTGAGCGCCGGGAACGCGAACTCGCTGACGTACGCCGGCGCTTAGACACTAAACCCATCCTCTTGTCGCAGTAAGGCGCTCGTCACTGGAGCTTTGCGTTCGCGAGACAGCGTGAACCAAACATAAGACGTGTTAGGTTTGATCACGCAGGCAAGCCCCTTCTTTGATTCTTTGGCCCAACGCACGCTGATCCCGCGATTGGCGATTCGACCCGGCCGCCAAGGCGTGTGCGACAACGGTGGGGCCAGTTCACGGTCGCGTGGGTTGCCGGCGGCACCGCATGAAGCGCGGCACCGCCGGTGCGCCGATTACAAAAGTCCACGTTCCGCGAAGGACACCGTTTCGCCCGCAGTTACCACGAGATGATCGAGCAACCTGAGGTCAAGGAGCTCAACGGCAGATTTGATCCGGGTCGTGATGAGCTCATCGGCCTGCGAGGGTGAAGGATTATTCGTAGGATGGTTATGCGCGCAGAGTATCGAGCTGGCATTGTGGCGCAAAGAAGCCTTGACAATTTCCCGAGGGAACACGCTCGCGGCATCCACGGTCCCCCGAAACAAGTCCTCGCAAGCAATTAGGTGGTGCCGCCGGTCAAGGTACAGGACGCAGAAAACCTCATGTTGTAGGCCAGAAAAGCGTAGGCGTAAAAACTCTTTGACCACTCTAGGACTCGACATCAAGGGCCCCTGGGTCACCCGCTCGGCCAAGATCCGAAGGGCAGTATCAACGACCGCAGAATCGCTGATGGGCAGATACCCAGCGTTAGTTTCCCGCACGAAGCCCGTGGTAAAGGTATCCGGCGTCGGCTGAATTTTGCCGTCCGCCGATCTGACGCTGATTGATTTGATGAGCTTACGCATCGCTTGTTTCCTGCTTTGATGCCGGCGGATTGCCGGTAAAGCGGCCCCACACGGCGCAGCGCAGCGGTCCAGACTCGCGTAGCGACTTGCGAGCACGGGCGCCGCGCCCGCGCGCAGGTCTTGACGGCTAAGACCGCCGTGTAGACTAGAAATACCAGGCAAACTTCTCTTTCATACGTTTCGTGTCCAACGACTTGTTGAGCGCGCCGGAGGTGCGCCAGCGAGAGCGATGTGTAGTGGCGGTTTACCGTCCCGCATAAGCGGGATGAGCGGCTAGCGAACCCGAAGCAGCGCGGTCGCCGCCCTAGGCGACTCGCCCGCGAAGTGCTGCCGGATTGAGATTCAAGTCAACGGCCTCGGCCATTTGCCATGTAAGCTTTTATGTTCCCTACAGACGTCCGAGAATCTATTTGCTTTACTCGAAATATCTGACCCGCGAATTCTTCGTCGAACGCCTTGAACGTGACGTGAAGGTGCACAATAAATCCTCATCCGAGCCTCGCGAATGATTCATTCCGGTAAGATCAAGCCATGCGCAATCGACGACTATTACCGCGACAATGTCTGTGAGGCTACATTCTTATGACCGAAACAATGGTCGATGTCCCGAACTCCCCGCCAAGGCCCTTTCTTTCCCCTATTCCGCGGTTGCGGATTGGCTCCACATTGGTCACACGGCGCGGCGTCGTATTTCGGGTGCGCAAAGCCGTCGTGATGGTTGCCCAAAGCGGGGGCGAGTCACCCTCGCTCGTCGTCGACCGAATCCGCGACGGGCAGAGCGTTAAATTATTCCTGACGGTGGGTATTCTCGCCAACCTAACGCGCGGCTCGACCCACAAGCCAGGACCCGGGACCCGCATTGACTGGGCACAGGTACCGCGCCGCCCCCTCACCGACATTGCGCATATGGGTAACCCTAATGTCCCGGTGCGGCGGCGATCCATGGTCACCACTACGTAAGCCCCAGGCTGGATATGTGGCGCAACTCAATGATGCAGTGCGAGCAGCTGATGTCGCAGGCTCGACACGTCGAGTTGCCGAACAATGTGGGTCGCGCCCGCGCGGAGACTTTGGTCCGTGTCGCCTCGGTGCTGGAGGATTGGGGCGCGCCGAAGGAAAATCGTCTTTCCTTCGATCGCAATCCACCGATAGGCACCAATTCCCACCAGGCAAAGAAGACAGCGAGCGGCTCGGCCGATGACTGATGACGATAAGACACTACCGGTAGTCGTGAGGATGCGCGTCACTTGCGCGAAATGCGGGCACACAGAGGACGACACCTACGAGTTCGATATGCCGTCCGACAACGCCCACCCGATGGAAGAGACTACCGATGGAGCGTGCCCAGGCTGCGGCTCGCCTGTTCAGATTTACCTAAGGCGGACGAGCGGGCTGCACTGATTGAGCAGGGAAATCACCGGAAGTAATCTATCGGGCAATGACCCATGACGGAAGAAGAACGTGAGACCGTGTTGGAGAAAGCGCAGCGCATGCAGGATCAGCTCGTCGGCTTCTCCACGAACGGGGGGTTCGAGGGTGGAGACGAGGCATACAGGAAGTTGCGTGGTGAACTGCTAGCCGCCGCCGGCAACGATGATCTATTTCCTAACTTCGTGAAGCGCTATCGCGACCTGGGCGCCTACTGGCAGTTCATCAAGCGGGAATTTCGGCACTACGCCGAGCGCCGAGACTTCGTATGGGAGAAATTCCGGCCGCTGCTTGATCAGCTTGAAGCGGACGAGGGTCATCCGGCGGCCCGTCCCATTGAGGCGACGCTGACGTCCTTAGACGTGGGAAATGTTCGCGCCGTCTGGAAAAAGGCCATGGACCGTCGGATCTCCGACCCCGAGGGCGCTATCACTGCAGCGCGTGCGCTGCTGGAGAGCACCTGTAAACATGTGCTCGACGAGCTGCACGCGCCCTACCCCGACGATGCTGACCCTGGAAAATTGTGGGCACTCTGCGCCGACCACCTGAATCTCAGTCCGAGCCAACATGCGGAAGTGGTTTTCAAATCTATACTCGGCAACTGCCAGTCCATCGTGAATAACCTGGCGGCAATTCGGAACAAGGTCGGCGACGCTCATGGCCAAGGAAAGCGGGCCGTAAAGGCCAAGCCACGGCACGCGGAACTCGCGGTCAATCTGGCTGGCTCGATGGCGGCTTTCCTGGTCGCCACATGGAGTGAGCGAACGAAAGCGTAATGGATCGACAGCGCTCTGCGCCTGGGCGACATCGGGCGTGGTGCCTTCGCCAAAGTCGTCGCACTCACTCATCCTTCAAGAAGGCTTCATCGCCTTTCGCAAGGTTCCCCGGTTCCGGTTCAAAGGACATATCAAATTGGCGACCACTGTCAGCGGCATCATCAATCTTCGTGTCGCGACGGTCCAGCTCGTAAAGAGCGAGCTGCGCTATTCTAAGTCCGGGGCGTAGTGAAATAGGTATCTCGCCGAAGTTAGCCAGCTCCAGGGTAATCACACCACGATATTTAGGGTTGATGATTGATGCGCTGGCTATGTTCAGTCCCTCGCGTGCCCACGACGAGCGGGCCGTAACGATGCCTTGTAAGGTAGGCGGCATCATCACCCATTCCAAAGTCGGGACAAGGGCGAGCGATCCGGGATGTAGCAAGAATGATCTACCAAATGGTACGTCTATTCTCTGGTGCTTCTGCTTAAGGCCCTGGACGCGCTCGTGCGCCGACGCTGAAGCTTTATATTCCATCGGGTCGACGTGCGAGTTTTGTCCAGCCCTTGCTACCAATGCCATCGTCCCCATTCTCAGGTCGATCGAAGAAGGTCCGATTTGATCATCATTCAGCAGCGGCGAGACCACCAGCTTGCCTTGCGCCAGCCAATGGAGAATCGCGCTTTTCGAAAGGGCTGACATAAGGCTAGGGTGGCTGCAGGCTGATTGCGACGGCCTGCTGCTGCAATATCCCCTGCTCACAGAGTCGGTTCAACTTGGAGAACGGGAGCGAGGTCTTCGTAGCAGCGATCCAGCCCGCCTCCAGAATGCTGCGAAAGTCCACTGACCGGCACTTCACCGCCTTACTCTCATCGAGCCGAAACCCAACAGGCGGTACCGAGTCTGCGAGCTGGCGCGTGAATAGCAACAAATCTGACTCCTCTGGAGGTTGATACAGAGCTGGGGGCAGAGGTTGCAGCAGATTTGTTAGAGCTGCCGTGACATTTTGGATCGTTTGATCGCTGAATAGATCGAACCACGGATCGACTTGGCGCTTGCCGTCGAGTCGCATCCATAGCTCCGTAGCAGAGCTGCTTAGCCCGGCATCAGCGAATTGCCGTGTGCTGAATCCAAGCAGCCTCGATGCGTTCAGCAAATAGTTGATTCGACAACCTGGTGGCGGATGTAGAGGCCCGAGCCCCGCTCCCGACGGGTCTAAGGAGTAGAGAACATTTGACTCAGCCGCGACAAAGCTAGGCCCAAAGGTCAATATCCCGACAAAATCGCAAAGGATTTCCTCGATCCAATTTGGGTAGCTGAACTTTGTCCAAATGTTTGCCTGAGTGAGTCCGATTTGGCGTTGCCAAAACGGGTACTGCTGTCTTACAGCTACTGGGGCATTGGCTGCGTAGACCCAAGCGGCCGCAGAGGCGGGCGTCGCGAGTACACTGCCGGGCAGTAGTAATCTGTCCAAAATGTCTTTTAGGGCAGCTTGGTGCTTCGAACATCGATACATTGCGTGGCAAACTTCGTGACCAAGGATTGAGTGCAGCAGAACGAAATGCTTCAGTGTTCTGGGCAGCCTAATCGTATGAATGCGCCGGCTCGCGCAAGAGGGTCGCTGCAACTCCGGGGTGATTGCATACGCCGCCGTTCCCGCTTCAGAGAGGACAAAGAAAAGAGGCGGCGTGCTATCGCCAGCAAGCGTGGCCTCCCTACAGAGCGGCAGGGCGATCCTCTTCAGTTCATCTACGAAGGGCCATGAGTATTGTTCTATCGAGGATCGTTCGACTCTCGACAGTAAATCAGCAAATAGATGAAGGAGGGCGCCGTTCTTCTGAAGATTTTGATGGTCGTTATCGGCGGTAGCGAGCAGCTCGGACTTTATGAACGCCAGTCTCGACTGACATTCGTCGTAGAACTCTTGGCTGCCCTGAATTCCGTAATCGAATCGCAGCGTTTCATCAAGCACCCGCTGAAGGTTGCCGCATTCTTCGAGAAGGATCTCCTTGGGGCTGTGCATTTAGGCACGGCACTTTACCCCAATGACTGTTCAAAGTGCCGGAGAAAATCCCGTGTCGTCGTGATTGTGTTGGCGGGTGGCTCGTTGTTACCAGATGACAGCCATCTCAACACAGCCTGTACGTCGCCAATAGCTCGTTCCTTCGGAATCTGGCCAAAGCTAGCCGCGAACGCGTCTACAAGCGCCTGTCGAATCTCGGCGTGCCACGTATCTCGGTCCTGAAGTTCTAATGGCACTTCGAAATGATCAAGATTAACTATGCCGCCGCTCGGTTCGTCTGAAAACGCGTCATACCTGAACATCTCCAGCAACCGGAAAAGATTCTCCAGCGGGATTCTTGCGTCAGGCTTTCGCGCGGCGTCGAGTCGATCGAAATAACTCGTCGCCAGGTGCGCGAATCGCTTTGCGAGAGGCCGGCTCTGATCTGGTTGAAGCAAGTAAGCGACGCTCATGCAAACCTCCCGGGTGATGATCGTAGCTGATGCCCATCGCCCACAAATGGCAATCGGTGAATCCCGCATGGCCGCCGTATAGCCAGGTAAATTCCAAAAGTAGCCGTAAATCTTGCTCGTAGCACGCGTTGGAGAAGGCGTTCTCGGAATATTATCCGATATTCTGATAGTTTATTCAATATGTTATGAATGTACTTGCCCCGCCGTTGCTCGGCCTTTAGTCAGGAACAAAGTTTCTCCAAAAGTAGCCGCGATATGTCGGATCTGATGACCAAGGTGGTGACAGGTGACGTTGGGAGCATGGACGCTGACCATCGCCTTATCATTCCAGCTAGTGTCCGCGACGCCCTGGAGTGGTTTCCGCAGAAGAAGAAAGCCAAACCATTTCCTCTGATCGCCGATCTGCGCGACAGTGGGCTGATTCGACTCTATCCAGCCGAACGCGCGCGACCGCAGCTCGACGCCACTCGACAGCGATTGCTGACCGGTCACTCAGAGCCCTTGCAGGCGCTAGCGGCCTTCGCGGACAGGTATCGGGAGTTAACCTACTACTCCAGCGA
>Ga0210394_10006258_pt1 | contig 12946 bp, 10 predicted proteins | sample IncBWC12MmetaG_FD_160121 | JGI IMG/M metagenome (GOLD analysis project Ga0210394, IMG submission 160121) | Forest soil microbial communities from Barre Woods Harvard Forest LTER site, Petersham, Massachusetts, United States - Inc-BW-C-12-M | ecosystem: Environmental > Terrestrial > Soil >... | reverse complement strand
CTGGTGCAGGCGGGATTTGATCCCGCCCGCGCCAACGGACCGCTGTATTTCGACGATCCGCGATCGCAGCGCTATGTGCCGGTCGACACCGCTTTGTTCGCGGCGATTTCGGCCGGTACCATCCGCCTCTGAGCGCGCGGCGCCGCCACCGGGTCGGATCGGGCGGCTGCACAGGTCGAATCCAACAACAACTCGCCGGGAAGTCCCGTCCCCGTCAGCACGATGAACCCGGGTCCCTCCTTGAACTGCATGCCGGCGACGATCAGGCTGTAGTCTTGCAAGGTTTCCTTGGCATCCGGGAAGCGATCCGCCAGCAGCCGAAAGGGATTGGATGCACCCAAGTCTTCGCCCATGATGCGCAGCGCGTCGAAATGCCAGCCCGCCACCTCGATGCGAGACCACGCACCGGCAATTCGCTCTGAGTTCGACTGCAAGGAGGCCGCAACATCGGCACGCAAGCACTCGATATGGATATGCAACTGATCCTGGGTGCGGGCATGTTTGGGATTGAGTGCCAACCCCACGGCGCTGCGCGGGACGCCGTGTCCAACCACGGCAACGATGCGATCGCGGGCTTGCCAGGCGGCGTCAAAATAATTCGGCGCGCCCGGTTCGAGCACCTCCGGACTTTCGATACCGGACATCGTCCTGGTTGGTATGAGCAGGAAGTGCGCACCGCCTTTGCGGTCGGCGAGCACGGCGTATCCTGCGCCAACGCGCTCGCAGGGCGATGCGCTGTGTTGCTGCGCCCAGTGAACCACGCATTCGTCCTGCACGATCTGGCGCAGCGCATCGCGATTCGAACACAGCGCGCGGACGCTGAGCAATGCGCCGGCGATGAGCATCGCCGGGAGCAGTATTTTTCTCGCGGACATCGTTTAACTGGCTGCCGATTCGCTGACTTGCAGCACCGCGCTTGCCGCCGGAATTTGTACGATCAGCATCGTGCCGCCCGATGCCTGGCTCCTGACGTCCAATCGCCCGCCGAGGGCTCGGACGCGATGGCGCATCGAGGCCAATCCGTGCGAACCGATCGCGTTGAATCGACCCGCCGGAATTCCCGTTCCGTCATCGGCGATGCGCATGAGCAGGGTCTCATCGTCGATATCCAAGCTGATGTCCACGGTCTTTGCCGCGGAATGCTTCAGAATGTTGCTGAAGGCCTCTTGCGCAATGCGAAACAACGCAATCGATGCCTCGGATTTGAACCGCGGTTCCTCGTCGGGATATGACTCGATGCATGCAAGACCGGCGTTTGCGCAGGTCTCCTTCAGCAGCCAGCGCAACGCGGCGAACAGTCCAACATTGTCCAGCAGCGTCGGGCGCAGCTCCTCGATGATGCGGCGCTTCAAGTCGACGCCGGCCGCCAGGCTCTGCCCCACCCGATTCAAACGCTGCCTGATGTCCGGATCGTTCTCGGCAAGATGTTGTTCCAGCCAGGATATTTCCATGCGCGCGCCGACCAGCAAACCTCCGAGCTCATCGTGCAATTCGCGCGCCAGACTCGCCTTCTCGCGCTCCGCCACGCTCTGCAAATGGGTCGAAAGCTCGACCAGCTCACGGGTGCGTTCCTCGACCTCTTGTTCCAGCTGCAGCTTTTGATCGCGCAATTCTGCTGTCAGCAAGGTACGCCGCCGCATGTCCAGGTACACCAGCCGCGAGATGACTCCCACCAGCAGCGTGAAGAAAATGGCGCCCGCCAGAGTGATCCACCGGCTCCACCTCAAAGACGCGGACCAATGCGCGGCTGCCGCGTTGTGTTCGATCGCTTCGCGATCGCGCAGCTGCTTCACGATATCGCCGATGGCCTCGCCGGCATCCCGGCCCACACTGGTTTTGACCAGCGCAACCGCAGCCGGGGTTCCCTCCTTCTCCTGAATCGCCAGAATCATCGCAAGATCCGCCAGCCTTTTGCCGACCAGGACATGTAACTCGCGGATGCTGGCGAGGCTCGAATCGGCCGCCGCGTAGGTCGAGCGCAGCTCTTCCAAGCGCGGTTCGACCTCGGCAACCGCGCTTTTGTAGTTGTCGATGTACTTCTTGTCGCCGGTCAGCAAAAAGCCGCGCTCCGCTGCGACGGATACCGCGAGCGAATTCTGCAGCGCGTCGATGGCCCGCCCGCGCGCGGCGGATTGCTGCAGCCGCTCGCTGGCTTCCTGCAGGCGCGCTTGACCCGCGCCGGCGGCAAGCAGCAGCGCGGCCAGAAAGCTGAAAATCAGGAACGGCGGTATGGCCGCATACCACCGGCCCAAGCCGTCCAAAGCTTCGCGGAGGACTTTCATGCGATTCATTTTGTTAACAAAAACATTGCCTGTCCAGCGTCCGCTGCAGGGCGTCCGCTGCAGGGCGAGAGTCTTGGCGGGCAAGATCGCCTACTATCGCCTCATGCCCGTCATTCGCCTCGACAAAGTCTCGTTGAGCTTCGGCCTGAAACCGCTGCTGGACGACGTCTCACTGCAATTGCGCAAGCGTGAGCGTGTTTGCTTGCTGGGCCGCAACGGCGAAGGAAAATCCTCGCTATTGCAGCTGATCACCCGCGAGCTGCGGCCCGACAGCGGGGAGGTGTGGGTTCGTCCGGGTGCGCGGGTGGCGAGCTTGGCCCAGGAGGTCTCGGCCGGCAGCGATGCGCTGGTCCGGGATGTGGTGTTGGGCGGCATCGACCTGAAGTCTCCGGACGACGATTGGCAGGCGCAACTGCAAGTCGATCAGGTTGTCGCGCGTTTAGGGCTCAATGGCGCTGCCCTGATGAGCGAGTTGTCCGGTGGCTGGCGCAGGCGCGTGATGCTGGGCCGCGCGCTGGTCGGCGCGCCGGACGTTTTGTTATTGGATGAGCCGACCAATCACCTGGATATCGATGCCATCACCTGGCTCGAGAACATGATGATCGAGTTTGCAGGCGCCTTGTTCTTCATCAGCCACGACCGCTCCTTCGTGCGCCGCTTGGCGACCAAAATCGTCGAACTCGATCGCGGGCAGCTGCGCGTTTGGCCGGGCAGCTACGATGACTACGTCGTGCAAAAGCGGGCGTCGCTCGAGGTAGAGGCCAAGCATGCTGCGTTGTTCGACAAGAAGCTGGCCCAAGAAGAGGTATGGATCCGCCAGGGTGTGGAAGCACGGCGCACGCGCAACGAGGGCAGGGTTCGCGCCCTCGAACAATTGCGCATCCAGCGCCGCGAACGGCGTGAGCGGCCGGGTACCGTGGAACTGCGCGCACAGGATGCGTCGCCCTCCGGCAAATTGGTTTTCGAAGCACAACACGTCCACCACCGCTTCGCTGCCGCGCCGATCATCACGGACTTCTCCGCGCGCATCATGCGCGAAGATCGCATCGGCATCATCGGGCCCAATGGCTGCGGCAAAACCACTCTGATCAAGCTTCTGGTAGGCGATTTGGAGCCTACCTCGGGAACAATCAAGCGCGGCACCAACCTGTTGCCGGCCTATTTCGACCAGCAGCGCGAGCAGCTCGATCCCGCCGCATCCATCATGGACAACGTGACGGGTGGCAGCGGCGACTACGTCGTCATTGATGGTCAAACCCGGCACGTATCGGGGTACCTGCGCGATTTCCTGTTTCCCCCCGAGCGGCTCAATGCGCCCGTGAGCATGCTGTCGGGCGGCGAGCGCAATCGCCTATTGCTGGCACGCCTGTTCGCCAACCCCAGCAATCTCCTGATCATGGACGAGCCGACCAATGACTTGGACGCGGAGACCTTGGAGCTCTTGGAGGAAATGGTCGCGGAATATGCCGGAACTCTGCTGCTCGTCAGCCACGACCGGGCGTTTCTCGATAATGTCGTCACCAGCACGCTGGTGTTCGAAGGCGAAGGTCGGGTGAATGAGTATGTCGGGGGATACACCGATTGGCTGCATCAGCGCAAGGACTTGCCCGATGGCGGCGCCTTCGCGCCGGCCGACAAGGCGCCCGCTGCCTCTGCCGCGGCCGCCGCGGCAGCGCCTGCGCCCGCGCGCAAGGCGCAGCGATTGACCTACCATGAACGGCGCGAACTGGCCGAGTTGCCGCAGAGAATTCAACAACTGGAGGCCGAACAGCAGGCGCTGCAAGCGGCGGTTAGCGATCCCAAGCTGTTTCGACGTGACAAGGATCAAGCCGCCGCCGCGCTGCAGCGCTTGCAAGCATTGACCGCGGAACTCGAGACTGCCTATGAGCGCTGGGACGCGCTGGAGAATGCGGCGCGGCCCTAGCGGCGCGGCCCTAGCGGCGCGGCCGCCCGCCCCTAAGCAGGTCGCTGGGATTCGGAATCCGTGCGCCTGCCGCATCGGGGATCACCAGCGAGGACGCTTGCTCGCGGCGCATCTCTTGAAGCTCCTGCATGGTTTGCTGCACGGCCTGCTCCGCGGTGGCGCCAAATTTTTCAATCGCCGCGTTCAGCGTCAAGGCGTCGAGTTCAAAACTGATCGGCACCGCGCCCATCGGCGTCATGACCTGCGCCTGTCCCACATACAGCACCGGACGCGAAGCATCCGTTTCGCCGGCTGCGCTCACCGGCGTCAGCCTGCGGATGGTCCCAACCTTGCGATCGGTAAACGTTTCCTCGCGATAAATCTGCGCGGAATCCATGGTCGCCTGGCGGCCTTCATTCGCGGAACTCATGCGTTGGTCACCCCTCGTGATCGACAGAGTACAAAAGCCTAGCAGTTTTCGGCCTTGTCATGGAGGCCTGATACGATATCCGGCTTGGCACACACGATCTCAGCTCGCCGGGTTCCCGCGTGGACAACCCTATTGGGAATTGCTCTATTTGGGCTCGCGCTGTATTTCCTGCACCTGCTGTTGGGCAAGTATCACTGGCACGATATCCTGCGGCACGTCCAGGAAATATCCTCCGCGAAACTGCTGCGCGCGGCATTTTTTACGTTCGCAGGATACGGCTCGCTGACGCTGTATGACGCGCTCGCGGTGCGCTTTGCCGGAGCGCGGGTGCCGTATCCCCGGATCGCGCTCATATCCTTCATGAGCTATGCCATCGGTCACAACGTCGGACTGAACACTTTGAGCGGCGGCGCCGTTCGCTACCGGGCGTATTCGGCCTTTGGCCTGGGCACGAAGCAGATCGCCACCATCATCGCCTTCGGCACCTTGACTTTTTTCCTGGGTGCGGGGGTGCTGCTCGGGCTGTCGCTGCTGTCGAATGCCGGAATGTCCGGCTCGATCCTGCATGTGCACGCCTGGCTCGCGCGGCTTGCGGGAGCCCTGGCGCTGGCCGCGGTCGCGGCGTACCTGTGGTTGGTCTGCACGCGTCACGCCCCATTGAAGTTTCGCAGCGTTGAGATTCCGGTGCCGCGGCCGCGCGTTGCATTCGCGCAGATTGCAGTTGCCTGCGCCGACTTGTTGTGCGCCGCGAGCGTCCTGTACGTCCTGCTGCCCTCTCAAGCCTCCATCGGCTTTGCCGCCTTTGCCGGCGTGTATCTGATCGCGCTTGCCGCCGGCGTCATCAGCAATGTGCCCGGCGGCATCGGCGTGTTCGAATTCATTCTGCTGTTGCTGTTGCCGGCCATCCCGAAGGATCGATTGTTGGGGGCGCTGGTGGCCTTTCGCGCCATTTACTATTTCGGACCTTTCGCCGTGGCTCTCATATTGCTGGGAGTGCATGAATTATGGGTGCATCGCGCTCCGGTGGTGCGCTTGGCGCGGCTGCTGCGCACTTTTCTCAGTGCCGTCACGCCCCAAGCCATCGCCATCGCGGTATTCGTCGCGGGTGCCGTGCTGCTGTTTTCCGGCGCAACTCCCGGACTCGACAATCGCCTGGCGCTGCTGCGCGACTTTGTGCCGCTGCCGGTGTTGGAGTTGTCGCATCTGCTCGGCAGCGCGGTCGGCGTGGGATTACTGGTCATCGCCCACGGCCTGTATCGTCGGCTGCAGACCGCATGGTGGCTGACGATTTGGCTGCTGTGCGCCGGGATTTTATTGTCGCTGCTGAAGGGCTTCGATTATGAAGAAGCATTAGTCTTGGCTGTGGTGATCGTCATCTTGGCGTCGGCGCGCGAGCGGTTTCGCCGTCGCGCTTCCTTGATCGAACAGCAGTATTCCGGCGCGTGGATCGTGGCTTTCTGTATCGTGCTCGCGACCGCCGGATGGTTGGTGCTGTTTGCCTACCGGCACCTGCCTTACGACAACGAACTGTGGTGGCAATTTGCGTTTCAAGCATCAGCGCCGCGAAGTCTGCGGGCATCGTTGTTGGCGGTGCTGATTGCCGCCGCCTACGGATTGTGGCGCGTTCTGCGCCCGGCGCCGCCGCGCTTTGCAGCGCCGCAGGCTGCGGATTTGGAACGGGTTGCCGTATTGATCGAGAACGGCGAGGACACGACGGCCAATCTCGCGCTGCTCGGCGACAAGAATCTGCGGTTCAACAAGGATCGCACCGCCTGCATCATGTTTCAGTCCTCCGGCAGCAGCTGGGTGGCGATGGGCGATCCGATCGGCCCCCCCGCACTGGGTGAAGCCTTGGCCTGGGAGTTCTTGGAAGATTGCGACGGCATGGCGGTCTCACCGGTGTTCTATCAGGTGACTCCGCAGCGCTTGCCCTTATACATCGATCTGGGCCTGAATTTGAGCAAACTTGGCGAAGAGGCGCGGGTGCCGCTCGACACGTTCGCATTGTCCGGCGCGCCGCGGGCGGAGCTGCGCCACGCGCACCGCCGTGCGGAGCGCGAGGGTGCGGCATTTGAATTGATCGCGCGCAGCGCAGTGGGCCCGATCGTGCCCGAACTGCGCGCGGTGTCCGATGCGTGGCTGCGCGCGAAACACACCGCCGAGAAGCGCTTTTCTCTGGGCTACTTCGACGAGCGCTACATCGCAAACTTTGATATTGCCGTGGTACGCCACGGCGGCGCCATCGTTGCGTTTGCCAACATCTGGCGCGGCGCGCGGGTCGAGCTGTCGGTGGATCTGATGCGCTACAACGACGCGGCGCCCAAGGGGATCATCGATTTCCTGCTGATCGAATGCATGCTGTGGGGTAGGGCGCAGGGGTTCCAGTGGTTCAATTTGGGGATGGCGCCGCTGTCGGGATTGGAGGAGCACGCATTGGCTCCGGCGTGGCACAAACTCGGGCGCATGGTGCACCACTATGGAGAGACCTTCTATAAGTTCGAGGGCTTGCGCAAATACAAGGAGAAATTCGACCCCGTGTGGCGTCCGCGCTATCTGGCTGCGCCGGATGGTCTTGCCATGGCAGGGGCCTTGCTGGATGTGACGGCGCTGATATCGGGCGGTGTGCGCCATGTGCTGCGCAAATAGCGCGCGCCTACTGGCCGGGCTGCTCTTGTGGTTTTCTGGACCGGCAAGCTTAAGCGCCGTGGCCGGGCCGGAAAGCATCACCTATGGCCGCTTTGGCGAGGTCAGCATTTATCGCGGCTCACCCAAGCCGCGCGATGTCGTGCTGTTCGTGTCGGGCGACGGTGGCTGGAATCTGGGGGTGATTGTAATGGCCGAACGCCTCGCCTCCAGGGGCGCCGTTGTCGCGGGCTTGGACATTCGCCACTACCTGGCGGAACTGGAACAGGCGGCGGAGAAATGCGTCGCACCGGCGAACGATCTTGACGATTTGAGCCGCGAGCTGCAATCGAAATTAGGTTTCAAGCGGTATTTACAGCCGACGCTGCTCGGCTATTCCTCGGGCGCCACGCTGGTGTACGCGGCGCTGGTCGAAGCGAAGGACGGCATGTTCAAGGGCGCATTGAGCCTCGGTTTTTGCCCCGACCTCGATCTGAGGAAGCCGTTGTGCGCGGGATCGGGAATCGAAGCGAGGCCGCGCCGCTCGTCCGGGGGAGTGCTCAAGGGCGTTGATTTATTGCCTGCGAAGGTGCTGCGGGGCCGGTGGATCGCGCTGCAGGGTGAGCTCGATCAAGTGTGCCCGGCGCCGCTCACGCAGAAATTCATTGCGGATGTTCCGGGCGGCGAAATAATCATACTGCCGAAGGTGGGACATGGCTATTCCGTGGAGAAAAATTGGCTGCCGCAGTATGAGGCTGCCTATGATCGAATCACGGCCACGCCATCTCGCTGAGCATTGAAGAAACGCGCTCGCTCACGCGGCGAACTGCGCCTCGATCCGCTTGGCTACCTCGCGCATCTTCGGCAGGAATTGCTCGACCGCAGTTCGCAGCGGCACCGCCGTGGCGGCGTAGCGAACGGTGACGGTGGCGAGGACCCGGTCCTTGCCGCCGACCGGAATGGCCAGGCTGGTTTCCTCCGATACCCGCCGCGCTCGATGCGCCATGCCGAATCCTTGGCTGCGGGTCTCGCTCAGCAGCCGCTCGACCTCGATCCGATCGCGCGCCATGCGATCCTCGGGCAGCGGCGAGCGGGCCAACAGCTCCAGCAGTGCATCGCGTTGCGGCGTCGGGCAAAAAGCCAGATAGGCGCGCCCGGCCGCGGAGGCGAGCATGGGCACCCGGACTCCGGCACTGTACTGTTCCAGCGCGAGCGGGCTGTCGCGGTCGGTGGTCTCGCGGATCATCATGGTCGCTCCTAACGGCGTCGCGACGGCCACCGGCCAAACGATTTGCGCACCGAGCGAGGCGAGCAAGGGCTTGGCGATATGCGCGATCAACGCTTCGTCATCGAATCCATCCGACAGGGCGCGCACCATGATGGTGGGGCGGTAGCAATCATCGTGCGCGTCGCGTTCGACATAGCCGGCCAGACGCAGGGTTTCCAAAATGCGATAAGTGGTGGTGCGCGGCAGCCCCACTGCGCTGGCGAGGGTGTTGATCGCCGCCCGCTCCGCGCGATTCAATTGGGTCAGGACATCGAGCCCGCGGTTCAGGGCGCGTATCGGGCGCGTCGAGTCTCGCGCCGCGGCCGAAGGGACCGTCGAGAGCGAGTTGGATCGCGGGGCAACTTTTCCGAGCATGATTTTTTTACCTTACCAAACATGTACCTACGCCCAAGGGCGCGCCAATCCGTTCGAGGTCTCTCGTACATAAGTACCTTGCGGATCGATTCTGGTTGCAAAGGGTGTGGGATTGACGATTCTCAAGCTCGTCCGGAACCGCATTCAGCTACAATCCGCGACCGATTTGAGCGCAAAGACAAGGATTCAAGGCTACATGTCGGAACAATACGTCGAAACCGTGATCATCGGTGCCGGGCCGGTGGGGCTGTTTCAGATCTTCGAGCTTGGCTTGCTGGGAATCAGCACGCACATCATCGACTCCTTGGCCTCGCCCGGCGGCCAATGCGCCGAGCTGTATCCCGATAAGCCGATCTACGATATTCCCGCGCTGCCGATCTGCGGGGCTCAAGAATTGATCGATCGGCTGCTGGAGCAGGCGAAACCGTTCCATGCCACCTTTCATTTAGGTCAGGAGGTCACCGAATTGCGCGCGCTGGAAGGCGGCAAGTTCCATGTGGCGACCTCCGCCGGCACGCGGCTCATTGCCGGCGCCGTGGTCGTCGCGGGCGGCGTGGGTTCGTTCCAGGCGCGGCGTTTAAGCGTGCCGGGCGTCGAGCAGTTCGAGGGCAAGAGCGTGCATTATCGGGTCAAATCGGCCGGCGATTTTTTTGAGCAGGACCTGGTGATCTGCGGCGGCGGAGACTCGGCGTTGGATTGGACGGTGGCGCTATGCGCCAAGGCGCGCTCGCTGACCTTGGTGCACCGTCGCGCGGAGTTCCGTGCGGCGCCAGCCACGGTGGCACGCATGCGCGAATTGGTCGCTGCGGGCAAGATGCAATTGCTGGTGGGCAACGCGGTCGCCCTCCAGAAGGATGGGGACCGGTTGACGGGGCTTGACGTGCAGAGCGCCGATGGACAATTGGTGCGGGTGCCCGTGGATCATGTGTTTGCCTTCTTTGGTCTGCATCCGAAGCTCGGGCCCATCGCCGAATGGGGCTTGGAACTCGAGAGAAAGGCCCTCAAGGTCGACACCGAACGCTTTCAGACCAGCGTGCCCGGAATCTTTGCGATCGGCGACATCAACACCTATCCGGGCAAGAAGAAACTCATACTCAGCGGCTTTCACGAAGCCGCTCTGGCGGCGTTTGCCATCCAACATCACCTGTTTCCCGAAAAGCGCCAATTCCTGCAATACACCACCACCAGCCCGATCATGCAGAAGCGCTTGGGCGTGGCCGGAACCGCAACCGAAGCGGATTCGCCCTGAAGATCCCGATGAATCAACTACTCGAAGATCTGATCAAGGTAATGACCCTCGAGCGCATCGAGATCAACTTGTTTCGCGGCGAAAGCCGCGACATCGGCAGTCCGCAGGTGTTTGGCGGCCAGGTTCTGGGCCAGGCGCTGGTGGCCGCGACGGCGACGGCGGAGAATCGCGCGGTGCATTCGCTGCACGCCTATTTCCTGCGCCGCGGAGATTTCGATTCGCCGATTGTTTACGAGGTCGATCGAGCCTGGGACGGCAAGCATTTTTCCACGCGCCGTGTGGTTGCCATCCAGCATGGGCAGCAGATTTTCAATCTATCGGCGTCCTTTCAACTTCCTGAGAACGGCTTGGATCATCAGATCAGCATGCCGGAAGTGCCGCCGCCGGAGGCGCTCCCGGATCTGGAATCGCAGTACCGCGCGGCGCTCGCCAACGCGCCGCCGAACATGCGCAGAATTTTGCAGCTGAAGCGTCCGTTCGAAACCAGGCCGGTGCAGCCCCCCGACTTGCATCGAGCCGACAAATCGCCGCCGCTCAAGCATGTGTGGTTCCGCGCCGTGGACAAGCTTCCCGACGATGAGGCCCTGCACCGCTGCTTGCTGGCCTACGTGTCGGATTTTCATTTGCTCGATACCGCTTTGAAGCCGCACGCGGTGTCCATCGCCTCGGGCAAGCTGACGGTGGCCAGCATCGATCATGCGATGTGGTTTCATCGCAGCGTGCGTGTGGACGACTGGCTTCTGTACGCGATCGACAGCCCCAGCGCCTCGGGCGCCCGCGGTTTCACGCGCGGCAGCATTTTCGCGCGCGACGGCCGGCTGCTCGCAAGCGTCTGCCAAGAGGGGCTGATCCGGGTGAATCCTTAAGTGAAAGGCATCCTCATCGCGCTGCTCGTCGTCGCCGTCATTCTCGGTGGACTATTGGCCTTGCGCAGCAGCCGCCAGGTTGGAATGCCGAGCGACGAAGTCTTGAAGCGCGCCGCAAAGCACGCACGCGAGCAGGCGGACAAGGAGCAGGACTAGAGCGCGCGCGATGCCGCCCACACCTCGCGAGGCAGTACGAACAGATGGCAATCCCACCAGCGATTTTTGGCGCGGCGATGCTTGCGGTACACGGCTTCCCAGCGCATGCCGATCTTCTCCAGCACGCGGATCGAGGCGCTGTTGTTGACGTCGACGGTCGATATCACCCGCTCGACGCGTAAATCGGAAAATGCCGCATCGATCAAGGCCAGGGCGATCTCGGTGGCGTAGCCCTTGCCCCAGTGCTGCGTTTCCAGCATGTAGCCCAAGTCCACCACATTGCTTTCGATGAGCGACAAGTCGCACGCCCCGATCAAGCGCCCGGATGCGATCTCCTCCACCGCGAGTTCGAATCGGGTGCGCGGCTGCTCTCGCTGCGAGGCCAGCAGCTCCCCCAAATACTCCGCGGTGCTGTCATGATCGCGTGGTCCAAAGAAAAGATAGCGCGTGACGCGCGGATCCGAGGAATAGGCGTAGATGGCGTCGAGATCCGACGAGACGAATTCGCGCAGATTCAAGCGTGCGGTGCGGACCGGAACGCTCAGAGCGCGCACAGTACCTTGCCCGGATTCAAGATGCCCTTCGGGTCCAGTGCGCGCTTCAATTCGCGCATGACGCTCAGTTCCACCGGGTCCGCGCGGCGCGCGAACTCGGCCGCCTTGAGTCGACCGATGCCGTGCTCGGCGCTGATGCTGCCGCCGAGACTCTCGACCAGATCGAACATCGCAAGCTCGAGCGCGTGGGTTCGCGCCAGGAAGCCCGCGGTGTCGGCGTGCTTTTTTTGGCTCAGATTGAAATGCAGGTTGCCGTCGCCCGCGTGCCCGTATGAAACGACGTCGCCTTCAGGCGCAAGTTCATGCGCCAATACCGTGCCTCTCTCGATGAGTTCGGGGATGGCCGAGACCGGCACCGAGACATCGTGCTTGATGCTGGCGCCATGGCGACGCTGCGCCTCGGGCACGGATTCGCGCAGTTTCCACATGGCCTGCGCTTGGGCGAGCGAGGTGGCGAGCATCGCGTCCTTGACGATTCCGGCGCCGGCGGCGGCCTCGAGTTCCGCCGTCAAAACGCCGCCGAGGCCTTGATGCGGATTCGGCGAACCCAATTCGATCAGCAAATACCAGGCGCAGCCAAAACCCAGCGGATTGGCGACTCCCGGCACGTGCGTGACGGTCATTTCAACGGCGATGCGCGGCATGAGTTCAAACGAGGTGACTTGATCGCCGGCTGCGCCGCGCAGCCGTGTGAGCAATTCCAAAGCCGCCTGCGGCGTGTCGATGCCGGCCAGCGCCGTCGCCGTATCGAGCGCCAGCGGATACAGCTTCAAGGATGCGGCCGTGATGATGCCGAGCGTTCCCTCGGCGCCCACAAACAGGGATTTGACGTCGTACCCGGTATTGTCCTTGCGCAGACTCTTCAGCGCCGAGAGCACGCGCCCATCGGCGAGCACCACTTCCAGTCCCAGCACCAGATCGCGCATCATGCCGTAGCGCAGAACCGCGGTACCGCCGGCATTGGTCGAGAGGTTGCCGCCGATCTGCGCGGTGCCCTCCGATCCCAGGCTCAGCGGAAACAGTCGATTCGCCTCGCGCGCGGCGGATTGCGCGGCCGCCAGGGTACAACCCGCTTCGACGATCATCGAGTAGTTGGCGGCGTCGAGCTGCCGCACGCGATTCATGCGCCGCAGCGACACGACGATCTGTGAACCGCTCTCATCCGGAGTGGCGCCGCCGCAGTAGCTGGTATTGCCCGCATGGGGCACCAGCGCGGTTGCTTCGCGGTTGCAGATGGACAAA
>Ga0210394_10006256_pt1 | contig 12947 bp, 10 predicted proteins | sample IncBWC12MmetaG_FD_160121 | JGI IMG/M metagenome (GOLD analysis project Ga0210394, IMG submission 160121) | Forest soil microbial communities from Barre Woods Harvard Forest LTER site, Petersham, Massachusetts, United States - Inc-BW-C-12-M | ecosystem: Environmental > Terrestrial > Soil >... | reverse complement strand
AGGCTTCCGTGCACTCTCGGAAATTTATCTCGGCTTCTTCTTTATTCGCCGGATTCCGGTCCGGGTGCCACTGAAGCGCAGCTTTGCGATAAGAGGCCTTGATTTCCTCGACGGAAGCGGTCCGAGCAACGCCGAGCACCTCATAAAAATCTTTTTGGTTCCCCTTTGGCATGCCATCCCTTTCGTTCGAATTAGTTCGCAGCTTCTTTCGATGCGCCGCCTGGGTGAACGGCTACGCGCACCATGGCAGGGCGCAGAACGCGTCCATGAAAAATGTAGCCCGGTTGAAAGACTTGCAGAATCGTGCCGTCCTCATGCTGGACGGTCTCGGTGCGGTCCATCGCCTGATGCAAATGCGGGTCGAAGGGTTTACCTAGTGGATCGATGCGCTCGACGCCAAGGCGGGTGATGTTGTCCACGAGCTGCTTGTAAATAAGCTCGAATCCTTTGCGATAATTTTCGTACTCGGCTTCGCGATGGGCGGCGAGAGCTTGCTCGAAGCCGTCAATGATGGGAATCAAGCCTTCGATGACGCGGGCGGTATAACGCTTGGAATCATCCGCGCGCTCTCGTTCGATGCGCTTACGGTAGTTATCGAAATCGGCCTGGCGGCGCATGAGCGTTTGTCGCAGTTCGTTCAGGTCGCAGGCAAGTTTCGCCACTTCCGCCTCCGCTGTGGCGGAATCCGCAGCGAGCTTGGCCGCGTCGGATTGGTCCGCGGCAGCATCTTGAGCACTGTTTTCTGTGTTGAAAGGTGAGTCCTTGTCGGGCACTTTGCTGCCTCTCTTCTGGAAAAAGTGTTTCAAATTTTGCTCAACGCTTCGCTGAATAGCTGCGCGACGTACGCGACAGCGGTCATGGCGCGCTCGTAATGCATGCGCGTCGGGCCGAGGACGCCGAGCGAACCTTGCACAAGATCGTTGCGCGTATACGGCGCACTGATAATCGCAAGGTTATCGCCGGCTTCCGATATTTCCTTCACGCCGATTTGTACATGCACGGGCTCGGGCGTCTCGATGCACGCGTTCAGCACAGTGACTAGCCGATGCTTTTCTTCAATCGCAGCCAAAAGTTCACGAAGTTGCGCCTGGTTCGTGAACTCGGGCGTCCCCACGATCTGGGCTGTACCTTCCACGTGAACCTGACTACTTTGATTCTCTCCGAGCATCGCTGGGTCCCACAATGTGAGGGCGTTGCCGATAATTCCCTCATACTGTTCGCGGTCCGTGGCGAGCTTCAATAGCAGGTCGCCCCGAATAGCTTCGAGAGTCCAGCCAGAATAGTGACGATTCAGAAAGTCAGCGGTCGCGTCGAGCTCGGACTGCGCAAACGGTCGGTTCGGCCGGACAATTTTGTCGCGCGTATTGCCGCCCGGCGAAATCAGTACGACCACAACGCGCCCGTCCGGCAGCAGCCACATGCGGGCGTGTTCAAGAACGGTTCGGCCGAGCGGCGGCGAAACGATGATGCCAAGTCCATTCGATACTTCCGCCAGAACATGCCCGGCGCGCTCGGTAATTTCCGAGGCGGTTTTTGCGCCTCCCATTTCGCGCTGGATCCAGTCGCGATCACCGATAGTCAGGGTCGCCTGGGAAGCAATCTCCTGCGCGAAGAACCGATAGGCCGAAGAAGTTGGCACACGCCCTGCCGAAGTGTGCGGCTGGTACAGAAACCCGCCGTCTTCGAGATCAGCCATTACGTTGCGAATCGTCGCCGTGCTCAACGTCTCTTCGTACCTCTTAGAAATCGCGCGCGACGACACCGGCTCGCCCGTCTCAATGTAAGTACGCACGAGATCCGCGAGAATCTGGCGGTTGCGCCGTTCCTGTAAGGCTGGGTTCCTCATAGCAGCACTCTACGCTAAGCGCTAAAGAGCGCTACCTATATTGTAGAAAGCGTGTCAAGCACCGTCAACGCAGTTGGTCTATCTAGTTCCTGACAAGGCCCCTAGCTAGTCAGGTAAGCACTAATTGTTGTCGATCTGGGCCCGCTGGAGCTTGTCGGAATAGTCGATGTAGATGGTTTTCCATTCGGAGAAGAAATCGATGGCCGCGATCGCGGCTTCACGGTGGCCGTTGCCGGTTTGCTTGGTACCCCCGAACGGCAGATGCGTTTCAGCGCCGATGGTGGGTGCATTAACGTAGACGATTCCGGTATAAAGATCGCGCGTAGCTACAAACGCTTGGTTTACGTTGCGCGTGTAAATCGAGGCGGACAAACCATACGGGACCCCGTTGGCGACTTCAATTCCCTGCTCGAAGCTATCAATGGGAATGACCGAAACGACGGGCCCAAAGATTTCTTCCTGGGAAATGCGCATTTGTGGCGAGCAATCTCCAAATACCGTGGGAGCGTGGAACCAACCTTTCGCGTAGATCCCGCCGTCAAGGCGATTTCCGCCCGTGAGGAGTTTTGCGCCCTCGTTCTTACCGATTTCCACGTAGTCCATCACAGTCTTCAGTTGCTGCTCGTTAATGCAGGGGCCCATGTCCACGTCAGAATCGAGGCCGTTGCCAACGCGCAGCGCTTTGACCCGGTCCACGAAGCGTGAAATGAATTCATGGTAGATGCTCTTGTGTACGGCGACGCGGCTCGCAGCCGTGCAACGCTGGCCCGTTGTTCCGAAACCGCCCCAAACAGCGCCATCGACCGCAAGGTCGAGATTCGCATCGTCCATTACGACGATGATGTTCTTGCCGCCCATCTCAAGGCTGCAATGCTTAAACGTTGGCGCGCAGGCCTGCGCAATGAGCCGGCCCACCGCCGTCGAACCCGTGAAGCTAACCACCGGCACATCTTCGCTCGCTGCCAACGGTGCACCAGCGCCTGGTCCATCGCCGCTGACGATATTTACAACGCCCGGAGGAATGCCTGCTTCAGTAAGAACCTGCACGAGGTGATAAGACGATAGCGGGGTGTCCTCGGCAGGCTTTAGCACGACTGTATTGCCGCTGATAAGCGCAGGCGTCATCTTCCATGACGGAATCGCCATTGGAAAATTCCACGGTGTGATCATTCCGCAGACGCCAATCGACTGGCGAACGCTCATAACAAACTTGTTGGGCAGCTCCGAGGGGGTCGTTTGTCCAAACAGCCTCCGCCCCTCGCCCGCCATGTAATACGTCATGTCGATGGCTTCCTGCACGTCCCCGCGCGTTTCCGCCAGAACTTTGCCCATCTCGCGTGTCATGTCCTTGGAATATTCTTCTTTGCGTTGCACCAGAAGCTCGGCCGCGCGGAAGAGAATCTCCGCGCGCTTCGGTGCAGGAACCAATCTCCACTTCTTATACGCCTCTTTGGCGGCATCCACAGCCGCGTCAACATCCTCGGTTGTCGAGGAGACGAACATTCCGACCAACTCATCGGTATTCGCGGGATTACGGTTCTCGTAGGCCTTGCCGCTGCGCGATTCCACCCACTCGCCATTGATGAAATTCTTGAAAACTCGAGGCGCTACCGCTGTAGCCATACTCTCTCCTTCGTTGCCATGAAGTTCCGGTCTGAAAGTCTCGTTGTGCCTGCGGGATGAAACACGGGGCACCACCACGCGGAATCTGAATTCTACCGTTCGATGCAATTACCGTCAAATCGGCTTCATGTATTTTGAGAAATGTCCCATTTCGCACAGTCTCATGGACCCTTTTTTGGTCGACTTAACATGGAATTCGAAAACCCATAGAGCTTCACCCAATGGATGCAAGCAACTCCGCTACCATTCAGGACGGACATGAGCGGGAAAAACTTACGAGCCATACCGACAGACCAACGCACCAATGCCGAGGGAAAACAGGTACTAAACAAAGTGTTGTTGGCGATGCCCGACAATGAATACGAGCTAGTGCGTGCTGACTTGACGTATGTCGACCTGCCGAGCCATCTCAGCCTTCACGAACCGACCCAAAATATCGAGTTCGTTTATTTCCCAAACCGGGGAATGGTTTCTCAAGTGGTTGTGACCAAAGACGGCCGAACCGTGGAAGTGGGCGTCGTGGGTAAGGAAGGCTACGTCGGGGCAGGATTGGCAGTCGGCATAAGCAGAAGTCCAGTACGCGAAATAATCCAAATCGCCGGCGATGGCTTTCGAATGAAAGGGAATGCGCTACAACGCATTCTGCGCTCCGCCCCGCAATTGCAAGTGATCCTAAACAGGCACACTGGGCTTCAGGGAATGCAAGTCTCACAAACCGCGGCGTGCAATCGCCTGCACGACATACAGCAGCGTCTCTCAAGATGGCTGCTTATGACTCAGGACAGGATCGATGCCGGACTGCTTCAGATCACCCATGATTTCATTGCGACCATGATGGGTACGGATCGATCCACGGTGAGCGTGGCGGCGTCAGTAATGCAAAAAGACGGAATCCTGGATTACGTGCGAGGCGCAGTGAAGATTGTAAACCGCAGAAAACTAGAAAAATCCGCTTGTGAGTGCTACGGCGTCATTCAGAGTCTCGAGGATGAACTCGGCCTCCGATAACATTTCTTGCCAGCGTTGGATTCCCCACAGACAGCAACCCCTTTCTATAGTTAGTGTTCTGGCCTTGCACCTTCATTTCGATTTTTGATGTGCATTCAAAGGCGGCGATTGGGTAGCACCTCATCCGGGGCTATGAAAAGACCTGCTTTTTTCGTCGCGGTGTCGTTGAAGAACAGTGCCAGGCCGCTTTTCAAACAAGCTTGATCGCTACAAGTCTCGAGGGAGGCAATCAAAGCGATGCGTCGCAAACTGGTATGGGTCGAAAGCCAGATTTTTCAGGGCTGGGCTTGCTCCGAATGCGCATGGGCGTTCAAGCCTCTGGGGCCGCTCGTTGGCGAATCCATTGACGAGATGAAGATGCATTACGAAAACCAGCGCGACAAAGAGTTCATCTCTCATGTCTGTGCCCAGCACCCAAGACCCACAAAAAATCCGCGTTAGCCAAACCACCCGCGGCACCAATCCTCGAATGATTTGAGATATTGGGGAACAGGCAACCGCGCGATTCCAGATGCTCGCCCGACTCAGGATGAAAAGAATTTCTCGGCGAGACGAAGTCGAGCAGGTACACTCTTGCGGATCTCTATCAGTTTGCTGATCCGGACTCCTTCTTTGTATTCGCCAAGTTTCGATCGGCAGAGGAGCCTTTTACCGTGAGGAGGAAGCATGAAAAGATTCGTCATTGCCATACTCTTGGCGACTTTATGGTGCACAGCGCTCTGCGCTTCACCTGCGTCCTCCGGGGCCAACCCGATTCGGGTGCTCCTTGTGGACGGTCAGAGCGGTGGCCCCTATCACGCATGGCAACTAACCTCCACCGTTTTGAAAAAAGAGCTGGAGAACGCCGGGATATTCACCGTCACGGTTGCCACGTCTCCTCGTTTTGGCGAGGACTTCAGCAGCTACAAGCCAGATTTCAGCAAATATCAGGCAATTGTCCTGAATTACGATGCGCCGGACTGGTCTGCCGAGTTGCGTGAACAGCTTGAGACGTACGTAAAGAACGGCGGTGGACTCGTAGTTGTCCATGCGGCAGATAATGCGTTCCCCGATTGGCCGGCGTTCAATCAAATGATCGGCATCGGAGGTTGGAGAGGCCGCTCAGAAAAGTCCGGTCCCCTTTGGTATTTCAAGGATGGCAAGTTGGTCTCGGACAATTCCCCCGGACCGGCCGGCTCGCACGGGAATCGCCTCCCTTTCCAGGTGGAAACTCGCGCGCCCGAACACCCAATTATGAAAGGGTTGCCGCACGTCTGGATGCACGGCGCCGATGAGCTCTACGCCACACTGCGTGGACCGGGCGAGAATATGACCGTGCTGGCAACCGCTCACTCTGATCCGGCGAATCACGGCACCGGACACGACGAGCCGATGCTGATGATCCTCAATTATGGCAAGGGCCGGATATTTCACACCACGATGGGGCATGATGTCGCGGCCTTAAGCTGCGTGGGGTTTATCGCCACATTTCAGCGAGGAACAGAGTGGTCCGCCACAGGCCGCGTGACCCAGAAAGTGCCAGCTGATTTTCCTAAGGCTGGTTCGGTCAGTTTTCGCGTCGACATTGCGAAAATGGATCCCGCTTTTCTGAATGGCCCACCCAGGCTCAATCCTTTCGATAGTCTGGCGGACTCGGCTCTGCTGGCGATGCGGAAGCGCGCCGAAGAACTCGGCGTTGGTGGCGTCGCCGTGGTGGCTTACTTCGAAGGCGATAAGATTCAATCCTGGAACTCCAAAATACTCGTGATAGGCAGAATGAGAGACGACCCTTCGCAAACTGATAAGGGCGCAAACTTGATCGGCATCGCCTACGCCAAAGCCGTGGAGATGGCGGACACGCTCAAAGATAGCGGTAGTCAAGTGCGCCCGCCCATGACCGGGGAATTCGGATGGAAAGGCGGCGTCATCGTTCGTGGAAAAAACGGTTACTTGATCGCGGCATTCAGCGGCGGCAAATCCGAGGACGACGTCAAGATATCCAAGGCTGGAGTCGAGCAACTAAGCACCGGGCTTTAGTCGCTAGACACCAAGTGCAGAGCTTTTAGTCCGAAAGTCTCGTTGTGCCTGCGGGATTCAACACGGGACACCGACACATGGAATCTAGAATCCACGGTCGCTTACGAGTGCCGTCAAATCGCGCTTCCCTTAACGATAGTCAGTGAGCATCAAGTCTTGTCTTGCTACTAATTTTTCCCTAGCTGTTCGAGAGCGGCGCGGGCGGGACCGTAATCCGGTGCGGCAGCAAGAGCGGCCCGGAGCGCCTGCCTGGCATCGTCGTTGCGGCCAACCGCTTGGAAGGCGGTGGCAAGATTGGTGAGGAATTCGGGGTCACGTGGTGAGATTCGAACAGCAATCTGGAATTGTGCGATGGCATCGGAAAACCGTCCCTGCTGGCCGTAAACTGCGCCGAGATTGCTGTGCAACGACGCGTTGAAATCGTCGGCCTCCGTATGAAACCCGATCGCCTTCGAGAAATCGGACGCGGCTTCGTCCAGATGGCCCTCGTGCTGCCAGGCAATCAGTCCGAGAGCATTCAGAACATTTGCGTCATTCGGACTAATGGCGACAGCTCTTTGAAGCGCCGCTTCTGCCTCGGTCCAACGCCCAGCCTGCGCAAGGATAAGGCCCTCTTCGCCATCCACTTGGGGATCTTTGGGATCCGCGATGCGAACCTCGGCGAGCGCTCGCAGCGCCCGATCAAAGTCACTCCGCGCAGCATAAATCGAAGCTAATCCTTCCCCGGCAATTGCCATTTCTTGCCGGTCGGGTGGCGTTTCACTCTTCGCAAGGGAAATAGCAGTCAAGTAGTGAGATTCGGCCGAAGTCTGTCCCGTCGCGTTGTTAGGCTCAAGTGCAGCAACCATTCCATGGACGAAGGGCGCATTTGGCGAACTTTCCAGTGTGCGCGTGAACAGGGATGAGTCATCGTTCCAGACAGAGTTGCGAGCGACGGTCCCCGCCGTGCAGAAAAGGAGAATGGCGGCTAATACCACGACCGCGGCGGGCAACCGAAGACGTTGGGGAAGCAAACGCCCGAACGGCGCAGCCATGAGGACAATCAACAAACAGAAACCGACGGAAGGTAAATACAGATAGCGCTCGGAAAACACGTTTCGGCCGACCGCGTAGACATTCAAAACGGGAATCAATGCTATGAACACCCAGAGTGCCGCAAACGAAGCCAAGGGCGCATGGCGCAATCCGTACAGGATGGCGCCAGCGGCGAGAATCAAAAATAGAATAGCCGCAATGGCGCGGGGATCTTCGAGAGTTCGCACGGGGACAAAGAGGTAATAAGCGTTGAGGCCGACGGGCGCGAGCAATTTCCAACAATATTGCAAAATCAGATTGAGTGCGGTGAGGCCAAATTCGAAGCGGCTCAGAATCCAATCTCGCTGGCGGATAACAATAAAGCCGAGTACACGTAGACGCAGCAAGAAGTAAAGACCCAAAATGCACCAGTAAGGAAGAGATAGCTTTAGGGCGGCGCCGATGCGGCGGACGAAAGCAGCGTCTTCACTCAAGCTGAAAACGTAAGCCATGACGATAAGAGGGAAAACGATGGCGGCTTCTTTCCATAACAGCGCGGCAGCGAATGCTGCAAAGGATGCCGCAAGAATAAGAACGTGAATGCGTCGCGAGGGTTTGACGGGCGGCTGCTGTGATTTCTGACCGCGCCCGAGAACAAAAAACAGAAACGCGAGCAGAAAAAAAGCAGTGCAGCCGAGGTCCGGCAGGGCCGCGATCCAATCCACCGCTTCGGAATGAATCGGATGCACCGCAAACAAAGCTGCAGATGCGAAGGCCAGTCCCATGCGGCCAGTCAACGCATGGAACAGACCAAACGCAAGAAGGACGACAATTACATGGAATACGACGTTCACTGCATGGAACGCACTGGCATCAAAACCAAAAACATCGGCGGTTAGACGGTACGTCACCATCTGCAGCGGCCGGTAATAATTGACGCGTCCGCGAGCTCCTGCGCGGGCAAAGGCCCAATCGTTCGGCTCGACCAAATCCAAGAATGGGGCACCTGGGCGCAGGCTGGAATTCATCACAACCTGTTCATGGTCGTCCCAAACGAAACCGTTGTGGATGCTATTGGCGTACGCGGAGATGGCGAGAACGCACAGGAGCGCCGCCGCCGCGACCGCAGTGAGCCTGGTTGTTGGCAGCTTGGAGAACGGGGGCGCCTTTGTTGTCGAAGCTGCCGGAGCCGCTGTCGACTGGGAGGCTGGCCTTGTGGATCGGCCTCTCTTCTTGTTTGCGTTCATTAAGGGCAGCTCCCCAACTGCCACCAAATGGATTGCGCAATTATAGGAGAAAGCGTTTTGCGCTGCCTGAGTAGTCTACTTATTGGAACCCGGCCAGCAACATGTAAGCGATTAAGTTCGCACTTCGAGCAAGGACGTGATACACTGTTTTTGCGCTTAATACCTCGGTTGTGTTGTGCGGTCCCTCAAGTTGAGTTGTTGATCTGAGATTACCCGCCTGCAGTTTTCTCCGTACGTTTTCAGCGTAATCTAAAACAAGACTGGCAATGCGAATTGCCGCGCTTGCACCGGAAAAGTGTGCGCGCCGCTATCACTCCAGCCAGCAAGAAAGCAATACGAATGCAAAGTTTTACAGAACTACCGATCTCCTCCTATATGAAGGAGAGATTGGCACACGCGCGATTTTCGACGCCGACCCCCGTGCAAGCTGCGGCCATCCCGCAAGCGCTCGAGGGCAAGGACGTGCTCGCAACCGCGCAAACCGGAACCGGCAAGACGCTGGCGTTTCTGATCCCGGTGATCGAGCAACTGCTCAAGAGCAAAACGCCGGGAATTGCGGCACTGGCCCTGGTGCCAACGCGTGAACTGGCCATGCAGGTCGTGGCTGTATTTAACACACTGCGAGGCTGTCAGCTGGTCCCCGCAGCCCTAGTGGTCGGTGGATTGGCGGAAGGTGCTCAGCTTAATGCCATCCGTAAAGGAGCTCGTTTCGTTGTAGCCACTCCAGGCCGACTTGAAGACTACCTTGACCGCGGGCTCTTTAATTTCAATGCGTTGCGAATATTGGTACTCGACGAAGCCGACCGTATGCTGGACATGGGCTTTCTACCTGCCATCAAGCGCATCGCCTCGATTCTACCGAAGGACCGCCAAACGATGTGCTTCTCCGCTACGATGGAAGCCTCTGTCGCTCACCTCGTAAAGGATTACTTGAAGAACCCCGCGCGTGTGGCGTTAGGTTCGACGCTCAAGCCTGCAGAAAATGTGCGCATGCAGGCGTTTGAGGTTTCTGTCGACCGCAAACAAGAGATGCTCCAGCGTTTGCTAGCCAAAGAAACAGGCCGCTGCTTGGTCTTCTCTCGCACCAAGCGAGGCACCGAGCGCATTACCAAGAGCCTGAACCGCGACGGCTTTTCCGCGGCAATGATTCATGGAGACCGCTCGCAATCGCAACGCAATGCCGCGCTAGCGGGCTTTCAGCAAGGGCGCTTCCGAGTCCTGGTGGCGACCGATCTGGCCTCGCGCGGAATCCACGTGCAGGACATCGTCCATGTCATCAATTACGATTTGCCCGACATGGCGGAGAACTTCATCCACCGCGTTGGGCGTACCGGCCGAGCCGGCGGACATGGCGTTGCCACTACTCTCTTTTCGCGCGAACAACGGTCCGAGTTGTTCCAGTTGGAACGGACACTCGGTATTCGGATCGAACGTCCGAATGCCGATCCCGCCGCCGCTAAACCCAAGAATGGCAGACACATGCGGACAGAATCAGCACCAGTGCCAGCCAATGGCGCGGCAAAGCCAGCGACGATTCGGTCGACCATGATTGCCTTGCCGGGAGAGATACTCCAGGCGCAGATCGAAAGCTAGCGTCGTATTTAACCGGATGGTTAAATACGCCTGGTAGATCGAAAATTGGCCTGTATTCAGCCATTCCGTTGAATATGAAGCTGCGAGGAGCGGAACGCAATGTTCCGCTCCTCGCCATTTAAACCATTCTTTTTGTGGGACTTGCCTAATTCGGGAATATTATTCGCGGGTTGCCAGTCTCTCGGGTAACGGATGTTTCTCCTTGATCGCGCGAGCCGGTTCGCTTCACCCTGGTGGACTGACTCGCGCTCCTTTCGCCGAGGCCTTCTGGAGAGTTTGCTTCGGTTTTGTGCCATATTGTTGTGTGCTTAAACCGGCCCCGCATTTCGCGGGTCGGGCTTCTATCCTATTTATTATTCAATGGCTTTCGTCCTTTTGGTCACCCCGTCCGACGCCAGCGGTGATACCCATGCATAGGCACGGCTCGTCCGCAGCCTTCTCAGGCGGGATTGGCTCACAAAAAAGCAAAGAGAGTCTACTTCTGACGTCGAATGGCTGGCGAGGGGCTCGGGGCTAGCGAGGAGGAGCTAACAGGAGGCATGGGAGGAGCAAGGCCAGCGGTCTGGGAACCGAGACCCAGCTTCTGCAGAGTCTTTGCATCAAGCTTCCCGGACGGATTCAGGCCGTGAGCCTCTTGAAACTTCTTCATGGCATCGACGGTCGAGGCGTCCCACTTGCCACTAGGTTTGCCATCGAAGGAACCGTCTTTGGCCAGGGCGGCCTGAATTTCGGAAATCCGCTCAGGAGCGGGGGCTTTCTGCCCTCGCACCTGACGGGTTGTTTTTTTTGTGGATTTTGCATGGTGCGTCTTCGAGCCAGGTTTTGGCGAAGGTGATTTTGAGGCATGCGTGCCCTGCCCCTTCGCAACAGCGCCAGTTACACCCATACCGGCTGCAACGAGCAGCGTCAGGGCCAGGTGGGTCGCTTTTGGCACTCGCATTGGTTTTCGCTTATGTGTTAGGGGAAACGCAAGCGTCTCCCCGGTCTTATTGCTTCTCGTTGTCTGCCGGAACGACACCGGACAGGAAGACGGTAAGAATGCGATCGTCCTGGCGGCGCAGAACTTTGAAAACCACGTTGACACCAGGCTTCAGCTTAGCAACGGCTGCGCGGTAGTCCTCCAAAGAGGTTATCGCGTCATGGTTGATCTCGGTGATTACATCGCCGCGGCCGAAGTTTAGGTCGTCCGACGCAAAGCTGGCGGGATCGACGTCGGTCACGATGACGCCTTTTTTGCCTTCGACGCCGAAGCGCTGTGCGCGATCGTGGGTCAGGTTGTCAACATGGAGACCGAATTCAATCGGCGCGGCCTCGCCAGGCTGGTCACCCAGGCGGCCTGCGGTGTTCGGAAAGACATGCGTACGGTCCTCAACGGTTACCGTCGCCTCTTTCTGAGCGCGATCGCGAACATAGGTGAGCTTCATTTTGGTGCCGATGGGTGCTTGCGCGATGGGATTCACTAGGTCGTTGCCGGTCTTTATGGTCTGACCGTTCACGCTGGTGATGACGTCGCCGCCCTTGAGCCCAGCCTTCTCCGCAGGGCTCCCAGGTTCGATATCTTCAATTACCACACCGTTCGGGGCGCCTAGGGACTTGAGAGTGATTGGATTTGTGCCGAGATCTTCTTCAAACCTTACGCCGATCGAACCGCGCGTCACGCGGCCATTAGATATAAGTTGGTTGTAAACGGTGATCGCGGTATTCGATGGAAGCGCGAAGCCCACGCCTTCGTAGCCGCGGCTACCGGTGATGATGGCGGTATTGATGCCGATGACTTGTCCCGCCAAATCAACCAGCGGACCGCCCGAGTTGCCGGGGTTTATGGCCGCGTCGGTTTGAATGAAGCGCTGAAACTGCTTGGCGAGGCCGAGGCCGCCGCGGTCTTTGGCGCTGATGATTCCTGCCGTGACCGTGGCCTGCAAGCCGAAGGGGCTGCCGATAGCTAGGACCCAATCGCCGACTTGAACGCCATCCGAATTGCCCAGTTTAGCGATGGGAAGTTCCTTGTTTACTTCGATCTTGATTACAGCCAAATCCGTGTCGTCATCCGCCCCGACAACCTTTGCGGTATACCGAGCAGTGTCGTTGTTGAGCTGCACTTGAATTTTTGTGGCGTTTTCGATGACGTGGTTGTTGGTAAGAATGTAGCCGCGCTTGTCAACGATGACCCCTGAACCGAGGCTGCGCTCCGCTTGAGGAGGACCATCTTGACGGCCGTCGAAGAAGCGGTCGAAGAAGTCCTGCATCGGGTCGTTCTCTTCGTCGGGATTGGCGTTGGGGTTGGAAGGCTTCGCGCGACGCAGCTTGGAGTTGGACTTTTTCTCGAGAACTTGCGTGGTGGCAATATTGACCACCGCAGGCTCGACGCGATTCACGATGCCGGAAAAGGAGCTTGCCGAAGGAATGGGATCCGGCACAGAGAGACGTGCCGCATCGGTGCCGCTGAAGGACTTCATGGCGGAAACGCGGCCCGAAATTACCGAGCCGATCATGATTCCGACGACGAGCGTAAATGCTACAAAAAACGACGCCATGATCTTGCGGCGTCGCGCCCAATTGAAAAGCTCTTTGACTTGCTCACCCATGTCGCTGCTCCTATC
>Ga0210394_10006253_pt1 | contig 12951 bp, 12 predicted proteins | sample IncBWC12MmetaG_FD_160121 | JGI IMG/M metagenome (GOLD analysis project Ga0210394, IMG submission 160121) | Forest soil microbial communities from Barre Woods Harvard Forest LTER site, Petersham, Massachusetts, United States - Inc-BW-C-12-M | ecosystem: Environmental > Terrestrial > Soil >... | reverse complement strand
GAGCGATTCCACCCAAGCTGGCGGCTGCCATCGTCCTGCGCTACTACCACGGCTACAACAACCGCGAGATTGCCGCGGCGCTGGGGGTTTCCGAAAGAACCATCGGTTCGCGTTTGAACAGGGCCGCCGCGCGGCTGAGACCGCTGCTTGAAGAATCTCGAACTTCGGCCTTCTCACTTGGCGTAGGTGCGGCGTTGTCTTCAGAGCAGGATGCGAGTTCCCGTGCCGAGAGCTGAGCACCACCGCTTGGACCCCGGTTTGGAATGGCGATTGAAAGTGGCACTGAACCGCGTCACACCACCCTCATCGACCCCGCGCTACCTCTCGAGTGCGCTGAATGGCGTCAGGCCGTGGCGCGTCGCGCCCTTTGCGCTCGCGGGCGCGACCGCCATCCTGCTCGCTCTTACAGCCACCGCCACGACCGGCAGTCCCAACCCAGCCGTGTGGACGGGCGACGCCGCCTCGACCATCGGTGCGGTCGGGCACCTCCCAGACCCAAGGCCCAGCCCACCGCCGAGCCCGCCGCCCCCGGCCCCGCCTCGCAAGGCCGCCGTGCCAGCTCTGGCGCACCCGCCCGCAACCGGCAGGGCGGCGCCCAGCGCTGAGCCAACCGAGCGGCCCGAGGAGTCGCCTCGACCCCGGCCCACCGCCTCCCCCAGTCCGTCGGACGATCACTCAGGCTGGAGCTGGCCAAATCCCTCGCCGAGCCCGTATAGCGACCCGCGCGACCACTAAAGCGACCCTTCCTACTTTTGGGTTTCCGGGCGTTACTAGGCATCCATCGTTGGTCAACAAGGAGGACAACGTGACCAGAAAGACGATATTCAAGATCGGACTCGCCTCGGCCGCGGCCGGGGTAGCCGCGATCCTGGCGATCACGTCAGCGTTCGCGCACGGGACCCCGACGACGACCGGCCGCTCAATGGTCGGAACGATCGTGAATGCGGCGACCGGCGCCACCTTCGTGTCTTTCGAGGACCAGGCTCCGACCGCGGTCATCGACGAGCAGACGGCGGACGCTGAGGAGGCTGCCGAGCTGGCCGCCAAGATCGCCGCGGAGCAAGCCGAGCTGGCCGCCAAACTCGCCGCCCAGCGGGCAGAAGAGGCCGCCGAAGCGGCCGCCGCCACATGCACCACCGCCGACCAGACCGAAGACACGAGCGAGGCTGCCGCCGACCAGTCAGAGGACTCGGCTGAGAAGACCAACGGAACCGAGAGCGCCGCGGAAGACTCCGCCGAGCAGGCCGCCAGGCAGGCTACCGACAAGCCTGAGGACGCGGCTGAAGTGAAGTGCGCCGCAACAGAGGGCGAGCACCACAGCGACGGCGACAGCCACGAAAGCAGTACCAAGACGTTCTCGTCTGAGGGCGACCACTAAGCACCCAACCCTTCCTTGAAGGCCGGGCGTCCGGCCCGGCCTTCTCCTTATTTCCGGCGCTGCACGAACTGAAAGCCGAAGCGTCCCTTCACACAGAGGTGGCCAGCGGTGACGCTGTGGTCGAGCGGCGAAGTCACCTTCACGATCGAGTTGTCCTGCACATGCAGCTCGAGCATGCAGCCGACCCCGCAATAGGGGCAAACCGTCTGGGTCACGGTCTGAGCCGGCTCATCCCACGTTCCCGCCTGGCGCATGTCGTACTCGCTCTTGAACATCAGGGCTCCAGTTGGGCAAACGCCGATGCAGTTGCCGCAGTACACGCAGGCCGATTCGGGCAGCGGCGTGGTGAACTCCGTGGAGATGTGGGCGTCGAAGCCGCGACCCGCCACCCCGATGGCGAACGTGTTCTGCGCGTCGACGCCGCAGGCCTCGACGCACTTGTAGCAGAGGATGCAGCGCGAGTAATCCCGCACATACAGGTCGTTGTCGATCTTCACCGGCTGAGCGACGGTCGCGACGTTCGCGCCGAACCGACCAGGTGTCGCGCGGTAGCGCGACATCCACCCGTGCACCTCCTGCGAGCAGAGCGACATGTCCACGGACGACGCGAGCAGCTCGAGCACGAGCCGGCGGCTGTGTCGTACCCGCTCCGAATCCGTCTGGATCTTCATGCCCGCCTCGACCTTGCGCGAGCAGGCGGGCACGAGCACGCGCGATCCCTCGAGCTCCACCACGCAGACCCTGCATACGTTGACCGGCGTCAGTGTCTCCAGCTGGCACAGCGTTGGCGTGTCGATCTGCAGCCGGCGGCAGGCGTCGAGGATGGTCGCGCCTTCGAGCACATCGACCTCGTGGCCGTCGATGCTGACTTTGACGAACCGCTTGGGCAAGCCGACGAACACAGGCTCAGCCATCGATCACCGCCAGCTGAGTGAGCCCGGATGCAATCGCGTTCGCCGCCGTTTGACCCAGACCGCAAATCGACGCGTCACGCATCGCCTGCGCGATGTCGCTGAGCAGGGCGACGTCAGATTCCTGGCGATCCGTCAGCAGACGATGAAGCACCTCCTCCTGCCTCACGGTCCCGACGCGGCATGGCACGCACTGGCCGCACGACTCGTCGCGGAAGAAGCGCGCGATGCGGAGCAGGATCTGTTTCAAATCGGCCGTGTCGTCGAGCACGATGACCGCTCCAGAGCCGAGCGTGGCACCGATTCCTCTTGTCCCTTCGAAGCTGAGCGCAACGTCAAGCTGCCGCTCCGTTACGAAGGAGCCGGCCGCGCCGCCCAGGAGCACGGCCTGCAACAGTCTCCCGGCGGGTAGGCCTCCAGCCAGGTCGATCAGAGCCCGCAGAGTGGTGCCCATCGGGACCTCGTAGAGGCCCGGCTCGCGAACATGCCCCGACACGCAGAAGAGGCGAGTGCCTGTGGAATCCGCCGTGCCGGTCGCTGCAAATGCGGCGCCGCCTTCGACGACGATGTCCAGTACGTTGACGAGCGTCTCAACGTTGTTGATGAGCGTCGGCTTACCGAAGAGGCCTGCCTCGACGGGGAACGGCGGTTTGTTGCGCGGTTCACCCCGTTTGCCCTCGATCGAGTTGAAAAGCGCGGTCTCCTCACCGCAAATGTAGGCCCATGCGCCGCGGCGGACTTCGATGTCGAAATCGAGAAGCCCGGCCGCTTTGGTCTGCGCGATCGCATGCTCTATGCGCTGCCTGGCGAGCGGGTACTCGCCGCGGACGAACACGTAGCCCTTGTCGCAACCGGTGGCGAAGGCGGCGATCGCCATGGCCTCCACGACCGCAAACGGGTCGCGTTCGAGCAGCTCTCTGTCTTTGAAGGTTCCGGGTTCGGACTCGTCGGCGTTACAGACGAGGTAGTGGGGACGCGCGGGAGCCTTGGAAACGGAATCCCATTTGCGCCCAGTGGGAAAGGCCGCGCCACCACGGCCAAGCAGCCTGGCGTCGGTCAGCTCGCGGATGACACCTTCAGGACCAAGCTCCCTTGCCCGCCGCAGCGCGGCAAAACCACCATGCTCGCGATAGCTGTCGATGCTTTCGGGATCGACAAGGCCAATGCGCCGAAGCATTCTCCCTGCGCCAGCAGCGGAACGTTCAGGAAGTCCCATCCTGGACGGGCTTGCGCCTGAGTTGGTGGGCTCAGGCCAAGCGCCACCACTCAGGATGGCCTGCGCAGCTATCGATGTGATCGGCGCGATCTGCAGCTCCTCATGAGTCATGCCCGCGCGCTCCACGAGCGCCGCCGGCGCTCGATCACACAAGCCAAGGCAAGGGCTGCGATGCCATTCCTTGCCCGCCGGGCCGACCGACTTGTCGAGCGCGGCGCACAGCTCATCGGCCCCGGCGCATTTACAAGCGATGTCGTCGCAGACGTGGAGCGCGAGCGCGGGTCTTGATTCGAGCGCGAAGCGACCGTAGAAGCTCGCCACCCCGTACGCTTCGGCGGGCGGGATCGACAGCCTCCGGCACGCATACTCCAGAGCGCCACGGCTCACCCAGCCGACCGTGTCTTGAATGGCGTGGAGGACAGGAAGTAGCAGCGGGCGCTGAGACCGCGCAGCCCGACCCCCGAAGGCGACGTGATCGTCCGCCGGTCGGCGTTCGCCTCCCTCCCAGAGCGACAGTGGCTCGCCCAGCACACCGTCGACCGCCGCCTTCTCCTCGGCTGTCGCCGGCCCCCCGGTGGTCCGGATATCCACTAGGCCCGGGCGCCCGCGTGCAGCTTGTCGATCCTGATCGCGCTCGCCTTGAACTCCGCGGTACCCGACTTGGGGTCGGTCGCGTCGATGGTCAGCACGTTGGTGGCCACCTGGTCCGGGAAGTGGAGCGTCATGAACGCCAACCCGGGCCGCAGCGATTCTTCGAAGCGGATCGGCACCTCAACCGAGCCGCGCCGCGAGCTGGCAAGCACCCGCTCGCCGTCGTGGAGGCCGAGCCGCTCGCCGTCGACCGGCGATATGAGCAGCGCCTCCCTCGTGCGCAGCGGGGAGGTATACCCGCCCGTCTGGACGCCGGTGTTGAAGGAATCGAGGCGTCGACCGGTCGTCAGTCTGATCGGAAACTCCTCGGTGAGGTGATCGACAGGAGGATCGTGCTCCACTACGGAGAACGGGGCGAGCATTCCCTCCGCCGGGTCCTTCCACAGCCGGGCGTGCAGGAATTGTGTTCCGGGGTGCGACTCATCCGGACACGGCCACTGGATGCCGCCGAGCTCGTCGAGGCGGGCATATGACATTCCGGCGTGCATCGGCGAGAGGCTGCGACACTCGTCCCACACCTGCTCCGCGCTCGGTTGTCCCCATTCACACCCCAGCCTGCGGGCCAGCTCGCAGATGATCTCGAGGTCGTCTCGCGCGCCGTCCGGGGGCTCGAGGGCGCGGCGGACACGCTGCACGCGCCGCTCGCTGTTGGTGACGGTGCCATCCGACTCGGCCCAGCCCGCGGAGGCCGGCAGCACGACGTGAGCGAGCTCTGCGGTCTGGGTCAAGAAGATGTCCTGCACCACCAGGTGCTTGAGGCTACTGAGCAGACGCACGGCGCGAGTCTGGTCGGCCTCGCTGCGCGCGGGGTTCTCGCCCACGATGTAGGCGGACGTCAGCTCGCCGTGCTCCATGGCTTCGAACATCTCGCTCAGGTGGTAGCCCTTCTTCTCCGGAAACTGTGCGCCACCCCACGCGCGCGAGAACTTGTCGTGAACGGCCCGGTCCTCTAGGTCCTGGAAGCCGGGCAGGCGCGCCGGGATGGCGCCCATGTCACCGCCGCCCTGCACGTTGTTCTGCCCGCGCAGCGGGTTGAGGCCGCAGCCGTAGCGGCCGACCTTCCCGGTTAGAAGCGCCAGGTTGATGAGCGCGAGCACGTTGTCGGTGGCGTTGTGATGCTCGGTGATGCCCAGCGTCCAGCAGATCATCGCCTGGTCGGCTCGCCCGTACTCGAGCGCAACATCTCGGATCGCATAAGCAGGCACGCCAGTCTCTTTCTCCGCAACCTCCAGCGTGTATGGCTCGACGCAACTGGCGAACTCCTCATAGCCAGTAGTGGCGCGCGCTATGAACTCCTTGTTCGCCAGGCCAGCGTGGATGATCACGCGCGCCATCGCGTTGGCCAGTGCGATGTCGCTGCCGACGTCGATGCCCAACCACACGTCCGCCCACTCCGCGGAGCTGGTGCGACGCGGGTCCACCGCGACGAGGCGGGCTCCGTTGCGCACACCGCGCAGCAGATGATGGAAGAAGATCGGGTGAGTCTCGCGAGCGTTCGAGCCCCACAGGATCACGAGGTTCGTGTCCTCAGCCTCGCGATAGGAACTGGTCCCTCCCCCGGCACCGAACACTGTCGCCAGACCGGCGACGCTGGGAGCGTGTCAAGTCCGATTGCAGCTGTCGATGTTGTTGCTGTGCATGACGGCCCGGGCGAACTTCTGCGCGATGTAGTTCATCTCGTTGCTCTGCTTGGAGCAGCTGAACATGCCGAAGGCGTTGGGTCCCCGGTCCCTGGCCGAGGCGAAGCCGGCCGCAGCCCGCTCGAGCGCTTCGTCCCAGGTGGCGGGACGCAACCGCCCGCTTTCCCTGACGAGCGGTTCCGTCAGACGGACAAGCCCGTCATCCATGAACACGACAATATCCCGATTTGCACCCGTCGAGCCAAACGGGCGAAATTCCCCGCGGTGGGCAAGGGCTCGTTTGGCGCCAAACGGGTCGAATCAGCGCTGCGGGTTCGCTGCGATGAACTCCCCGATCCGCTCCAGACCCAGCTTCAGCTCGTCTTCCGACTGCGTGTAGGCCAGGCGGATGAAGCCCTTTCCCGCGTGCCCGAACGCCGTCCCCGGCAGCACCGCCACGCCGGCTTCGGCCAGCAGCCGATCCGAAAGCTCGTGCTCGTTGAAGCCCGTCCCCTCGATGTTCGGAAACACGTAGAACGAACCCTGAGGGCGAGCGCAGCGCACGCCGGGGATCTCGTTCAGCCCGTCCACCACCAGGTTCCGCCGGTGTTCGAACACCTTCACCATGCGCGCGACTGCATGCTCTGACTCGGGCGCGCTGAGCGCCTCGATCGCCGCCATCTGTGTGAAACCCGCGGCGCAGGACGAGGAGTTGATCATCAGCTGGTCGAGCTTGGCCGCGAGCGCCCTGGGAGCCACCGCGTAGCCGAGCCGCCAGCCGGTCATCGCGTATGACTTCGAGAGACCATCCATGAGAACCGTGCGCTCGCGCATGTCCGGGTGCGACAGCGGCGACACATGCTGAAAGCCGTACACGAGCTGGCTGTAGATCTCGTCGGACACCACTAGAAGGTCGTGCCTGTGGGCGAGCTCGCACACGAACGTCACGTCCTCTTCGGTCAAGATGCCACCGGTCGGGTTCTGCGGGGTGTTCACGATGAGCATCCGTGTCTTCGGCGTCACGAGTGATGCGAGCTCGTCGAGGTCCATCCGGAAGCCGGAATCCTCGCGCAGCGTCACAGGCTTGGCAACCGCTCCGATGAAGTTGACCTGCGACGCGTATGCGGGATAGCCGGGGTCGGGAAGGATCACCTCGTCGCCCGGCTCGATGCATGCGAGCAAGGTGAAGAGCAGCACATTTTTCGAGCCTGGGACCAGCACCACCTCCAGCGGATCGACCTCCGTCTTCAGCGTGCGCGAGACGAAGCCGGCCACGGCCTCGCGTGCTTCGAAGATGCCGCTGGCCGGGGTGTAGTGCGTGTAGCCGTTCTGCATCGCCGAGATGCCGGCCTCGACTATGTTGTCCGGGGTCGCGAAGTCGGGCTCACCAATCTCCAGATGGACGATCTTCTTGCCCTGCGCCTCGAGGCGCCTTGCCTTCGCCAGCACCTCGAAGGCGCCCTCGGTGCCGAGGCGCGACATCCGCTCCGCAAACCTGATGGCGCTCATGAACGAATCCTAGTGGACGCCCAGAAGAGCGCCGCCGTCGACGCCGAGCGTCTGGCCTGTGATGTAGCCGGCCTGCTTCGAGCAGAGGAACGCGCACGCGGCCGCGAACTCCGCGGGGTCGCCGTAGCGTCCCATCGGCGCGCTCGCCGCCATGCGCTTGAGCTCTTCGTCGATGTCGCCGCTTGCTGCGGCCGCGAGATGCCGGGTCCGGTCGGTGAGGATGGCGTCAGGAGCAAGGCAGTTAACCGTGATCCGGTCGGGCGCCAGCTCTCGCGAAAGCGTCTTGGACAGCCCTGTGACGGCGGCGCGCAGCGAGTTGGATAGGACCAGGCGCGAGATGGGCTGGCGCACCGAGATCGATGTGATAAACACGATTCGGCCGTGCCCAGACAGTTTCAGGTCCGGCAGCGCGGCCTTGACCAGCCGCACCGCGCTCATCAGGGTCAGCTGAAACGCCGGCTCCCAGCTCTCCAGAGGCGTGCTCTCAAACGTACCCGGCGGCGGCCCGCCTGCGTTGACGACGAGGACGTCAAGTCCACCCAGCCGGGCGCGGGCCTCGTCGACCAGCGCCTCGGGCTCCTTCGAGACGTCGGCGGCGGCCCAGCCCGCCGCCTTGATCGCCTTGCCCGTCGCCTCGATCGCCGCCGCGTCGCGCGACGAGATGAAGACGGCCGCGCCCTCTGCGACCAGCGCCTCCGCGCAGGCCCGTCCGAGCCCCCTGCTCGCAGCGGTGATCAGTCCCCGACGATCCTTCAGCCCGAGATCCACGGCTCAATTGTCGGGCAGCGCCCTTTCCGCAATTCGTTAAGTAAAAACTAGCCACTTCCCTAAACAGCGGGACAGGCCTAGACTCGCCCGGGGATTGCGGGACCGGCCATGATGGAGGGTCTGGCCTGCCACCTGCGATCCCCCCTTTCGTTCATCCGCTGGTGTTGACGTACCACTCGGTGACGTACTGAAAGCGATCCGACGGCTCGACCACCTTGTTCATCCGCACGCCGTGCACCCGCTGCGACACCGCGTACTCGTAGCGGGCCGAATATAGGAAGATCGCAGGCGCCGCGGCGGCCATCAGCATCTGGAAGTCGATGTACGCGGCGAGGCGCGCCTGCGGGTCGACCGTGCCACGGCCCATCTCGAGGTCGCTGTCGATCAGCCCCCAGCCCCGCGCGTATGCGAAGTTCAAGCTGTTCGGGTCCGCGCCCGAGTGCCACAGCGAGTACTCGTCGGGATCCGATCCCACGTCGAACGAGACGAGCGCCATCTCGTAGTTGCGTCCGATCAGGTAGTCCTGGACCAGCTGCGAAGGCGGCACGGCCTTAACGTCGAGCTCCACCCCGATGTTCATGAGCTGGCTCGCCAGCGCGTCGGCCACCTGCTGGCTGGGGTAAGAGTTAGGCGTGACAAGCTGCACCTTGAACGGGACGCCGTTCTTCGCTCTCAGCTTGGTTCCCGGGGTCGACACCCAACCCGCCTTGTCCAGCGCCTGCGCCGCGGCGACCGGGTCGTACGGGTAGAGCGCGGCTGCCGCCGCGGAGAAGGCCCAGTCCCCTACCGGGATCGGGGTCGAATCCGGATCGGCCCTGCCCGCCATCACATCCGTGACGATGCTCTGGCGATCGACCGCCTGAGTGAGAGCAAGCCGGACGTTGACATCGCTGAAGAACTGATTGCCGTCACCATTCGGGTTGAAGCTCACGAATGAGTTCGTGAACATCCGCGCGTCGACCACTGAAACGTTGCTCGCTATCGCCTGGAGCGCATCAACCTCCTGCGGCTCGAGCCCCCCCACCAGGTCCGCCACCCCCTGTCCCACAGCTCGGATCGCGGACTGCGGATCGGTGGCCGGGTACGTGCGCATTACGAGGTGATCGAGATAAGGCTGAGGGTTGGCGTAGGGGTTGCGGTCGAGCGTGATCGCCAGCTGGTTGAGAGCGCCCACCTTGAAAGGACCGGTCCCAATCGCTTGAACCCCGCTGTACGGGCTGGCCTCGATCTGAGCCGGCGCCATGCCACCAAAGAGGTGCTTCGCGATGATGCCGATGCGAAGCGCCAGCGGAAACGACGCGCTCGGCGCCTTGAGCGTGAACACAACCTGGCCCGGACCTCCCGGCCCGACACCGACCTGGCGCCAGAAATCAGCTCCCGGCTGCGTGTACTCGATGTCTTGAAGAACGTGGTACGTGAACAGCACGTCGTCGGCGCTGAACGGCTGGCCGTCGGCCCACTTGACCCCGTTGCGGATGTTGAAGGTGTAGGTGAGCTGGTCCTGCGACACCGTCCAGTCGCTGGCGAGCTGCCCGACGACGTTCTGCTGACCGTCGACCGTGGTCAGGCCCTGGTAGATGACGCTGTCGACGTCCCTCGTGCTGTCGACGGATTCGAAGAGCGGGTTGAGGACACCGGCGGCGCCCACCAGCGCTTCGACCGCGGTGCCGCCGCGCGCGGGCTTCGGCACGGTCGCGACCGGTTGGCAACCGAGGAGGACAACCACCGCCGCGAGCGCGGCGGTGAGCAGGCGCTTATCCGAGATTACGGGCTCGCAACGCGGTGAGGACGATCGAACACACGAGGAAGGCAACGACCAGGACCCAGGTGGTCCAGTAGATCTGGCGCTCCAGGCCGCGGCGTGTTCGATATCCGCCGCCGCCCCCGTCGCCGCCACCGCCGATCGTTCCGCCGAGGCCTGACGACTTCGGAGTCTGGATGAGGACGCCCGCCATCAAGAGGACCGCGATCACGGCCTCGGTGATGACGAGCGTCGAGACGACCCTAGCCATGCGACCTCGAGATTTTACCTAGCTCCACACCGAGGAGAAGCGGGTCTCGATGGCGGCCCAGTTCAGCGTGTTGAACCAGGCGGCCACGTAGTCCGCCCGTTTGTTCTGGTACTTGAGGTAGTAGGAGTGCTCCCAGACGTCGACTCCGACGATGGGGGTCAAACCTTCCATGTAGGGGCTGTCCTGGTTGGGATAGCCCTTGACGGCCAGCTTGGCTTGCTTGTCGACTACCAGCCACGCCCAGCCGCTGCCGAACTGGCCAACCGCTGTCTTCTGGAGCAGTTCCTTGAAAGCGTCGTAGCTGCCAAAGGTGGTCTTGATGGCGTCTCCGATCCGGCCTTGCGGGTTGCCGCCGCCGCCCGGCCCCATGATCGTCCAGAAGATCGAGTGGTTCGAATGACCGCCCGCGTTGTTGCGGATGACATTGCGGATGTCCTCGGGCACCTCGTTGATACCCCAGAGCAGGTCCTCCACCGACTTGGCCGCCAGCGCGGGATGATTCTCGAGCGCCTTGTTGGCATTGGCGATATAGGCCGCGTGGTGCTTGTCATGATGGATCTCCATCGTCATGGCGTCGATATGGGGCTCGAGAGCATCGAACCCGTAGGGAAGCGGCGGAAGCACAAATGGCATTGCGGAACCCTCCCGTGGTCTGAATTTGTCTTTTACCCAGGAATCAGTCTAAGAGGTCGGCGATTCCGAACCAGGAGATCTTGAGGCCTGCGCCCCGACGGCCGCCGCGCGGCGCTCGATCTCGTCGGGGTCGCCGAGATAGCGCCACGACTCCGGTTTGAAGCCCGCGTCCAATTCGTACACGCGCGGCACGCCGGTCGGGATGTTCAGCTCGACCACCTCATCATCGCTGAGCCCGTCGAGGTGCTTGACCAGCGCGCGGAGGCTGTTTCCATGCGCGGAGACCATCACGCATTGGTATCGAAGAAGGTCCGGCACGATCGCGTCGTACCAGTAGGGGAGCATCCGCTCAACCACGTCTTTCAAGCACTCGGCCCGCGGCAGGAGCTCAGGTGGCAGCTCCGCGTAGCGCCGGTCGTGTGATGGATGGCGCTCGTCGGATGGATCGAGGTCGGGTGGCCGCACGTCATAACTGCGCCGCCACACCTTGACTTTGTCCTCACCGTACTGGGCCGCCGTCTGGGCCTTGTTCAGGCCCTGCAGGGCTCCGTAGTGCCGTTCGTTCAGACGCCAGCTCCGCCGCACGGGGATCCAGGTCAGGCCCATCTCGGCCAGCGCCAGGTCAGACGTTTCGATCGCCCGCACCAGCACGGAGGTATGCACCACATCGGGCGACAGGCCCGCCTCTTTCATCAGCCGCCCGGCCTCGAGTGCCTCCTCGACGCCGTGGGGACTGAGCGGAACGTCATGCCAACCCGTGAATAGGTTCTCGAGGTTCCAGGTGCTCTGCCCATGCCTGAGCAGAACAAGGGTGAATGGTTTGGTCACCACCCCGCTCGCCAGGGAGGTCGGCCTTGCCCGCAGGGCTGCGCCGCGTGGGGGGACTCGAGCTTCCTACCGATGTCCGTACACCTCGGCCGTCACTTTTACGATGTGCGCGAACTCCGCCGCGTCAAGACTCGCCCCGCCGACCAGGACGCCGTCGCACAGCGGCAGCTCGACGTACGCCTCGACATTGGCCGAGTTGACGCTGCCCCCATAAAGGATCCGGACCTTGCGCGCGGCGCCCGCGCCGATCATGTCCCCGACGACCCGGCGGATCAGCCTCATCGTCTTGTAGGCGTGCTCCGGGTCGGCACTCTTGCCGGATCCGATGGCCCAGACCGGCTCGTAGGCGATCACAAGGCGGGCGGAATCGTCGGCCGAGCAGTTCGCCAGCCCCGCCCTGACCTGCGCCTCGACGACCTGGTCGGAGGTGCCCGCGTCATAGTGGTCGGCCAGCTCGCCCACGCACATGATCACGCTCAGCTCGCATCCGAGGGCGGCGGCGGTCTTCTTGGACACCATCTCGTCCGTCTCGGCGAGGTAGATCCGGCGCTCAGAGTGGCCGGTGATAACCCACTGACACCAACCCTTCAGCATGGCCGGCGAGACCTCGCCGGTGAAGGCGCCCGAAAGCTCCCAGAAGCAGTCCTGGGCGCCGAGCTCGACGCCGGACTCGGCGATCACCTCCGACACGCTCATCAGCCAGGGAAAAGGCGGAAAGATCGCCACCTCGACCCGGTCCGCGTGCCCCCGCGCCACCGACAAGACGCCGCGGACCAGATCCAGGGCGTCGCCCGCATCGTTCGGGTTCATCTTCCAGTTCGCCGCCACCAGGGGCATCGGCGAGACTCGCGAAGCCATCAGGCCTCCTTGAGGATCGCGATGCCGGGCAGTACTTTGCCCTCCAGGTACTCGAGGGTTGCGCCGCCCCCGGTCGAAACGTGCGAGAAACGTCCGCTCAGCCCAAGGGATTCGATGGCCGCGACCGTATCGCCCCCACCGACCAGCGTGTAACCGCCGGAGGTTGCGATCGCCTCGCCGATCGCCCTTGTCCCATCGCTGAAATCGCGGATCTCGGATACCCCCATGGGCCCATTCCAGACGACGGCGCCGGCGCCGCGCAGCCTTTGGGCGTAAAGCGCCACTGACTTGGGCCCGATGTCGAGCGCCATCCAACCTGGTTCCACCTTGTCTGCGTCCATGATGCGCAACGGCTGCCCAGCCTCCATCCGGCGCGCGCAGACGAGATCGACCGGAAGCAGCAGCTTGCCACCTGCCTGGTCGGCCACCTCCCTGGCCTCCTCCAACGCGGAGTCCTCGACGAGCCCGCTCCCTGTCGGATAACCCTGCGCCTTGAAGAAGGTGTTGGCCATCGCGCCCCCGATGATCAGCGCGTCGACTTTCTTCAGCAGGTTGCGCAGGACGCCTA
>Ga0210394_10006252_pt1 | contig 12952 bp, 7 predicted proteins | sample IncBWC12MmetaG_FD_160121 | JGI IMG/M metagenome (GOLD analysis project Ga0210394, IMG submission 160121) | Forest soil microbial communities from Barre Woods Harvard Forest LTER site, Petersham, Massachusetts, United States - Inc-BW-C-12-M | ecosystem: Environmental > Terrestrial > Soil >... | reverse complement strand
TGGAGCACCGCTGGCCGGAGGTGGCACAGGCCTACGCCGACGTCAACATGCTGTTTGGCGACATCGTCAAGGTGACGCCCACCTCCAAGGTCGTCGGCGACATGGCGCTGTTCATGGTGGCGAACGGCCTGAGCCCCGAGCAGGTGGCCGATCCGGATCGGGAGGTCGCTTTCCCGGATTCCGTGGTTGCGTTGTTCCGCGGCGAGATCGGATTTCCCCCTGAAGGATTCCCGCCGGCGCTGACGCGCAAGGTGCTCAAGGGACAGCCGCCCCTCGCCGGACGCGCGGCGCAGTTTCTGCCGGCGGCGGACCTGGCGGCGAGACGGGCCCACCTCGAGCAGACGATCGGCCGCAGCGTGAGCGAGCGCGAGCTGGCCTCCGATCTGATGTACCCGAAGGTGTTCCGCGACTGGGTAGAACATGAGCGCCGTTACGACGATGTCTCGGTCATCGAAACCCCGGTGTTCTTTTTCGGCATGCGCCCCGAGGAGGAGACGACCGTGGAGATCGACCGCGGCAAGGCGCTGGTGATCCGCCTGCAGGGCCATGCAGAAGCGGAGCGCGAAGGCCAGACCAAACTGTTCTTCGAGCTGAACGGCCAGCCGCGGCTCATCCGCGTCCAGCGTGCGGGCGCTCGCCCCGTGCGCGCGCAGCCCAAAGCGGAAGAGGGCAACGTGAAGCACGTGGGCGCCCCGATGCCGGGGACGGTGGTCACCGTTGCGGTCAGCGCGGGCCAGCAGGTGAGCCGCGGCGCACCGCTCCTCTCTTTGGAAGCGATGAAAATGGAGACGGCGCTCACCGCGGACCGCGACGGAACGATTGCTGCCATCCACGTCGGCCCGGGCGACGTGGTGGAGGCGAAGGACCTGCTGCTTGCATTTGCGTAGTATGGAGGCCATGGAGCACGAGACCAGCCGGTTCGTGGTGCGGGACGTCGGCGTGAACGTGCGCCACGCCGGCGCCGGCGAACGGGTGCTGTTTCTGCACGGTGCCGCCGATGTGCTCGAGTGGCTGCCCTTTTTCGATCTGCTCGCCCCCCAGTGCGAACTGCTGGCGCCGGATCATCCGGGCTTCGGCGACTCCGACGATCCGCCCTGGATCCACCACGTCGCCGACCTGGCCATGTTCTACCTCGACTTCCTCGAGGACATGAACTGGCCGGGTGTGCACCTGGTCGGCCATGCCCTCGGCGGCTGGCTCGCGGCCGAGATCGCCATCCGCAACGCGACGCGGCTGCGCAGCCTCACCCTCATCGCGCCCGAAGGCATTCGGCTGAAAGGGGTGCCGCGGGGGGATGTATTCATCTGGTCGCCGGAGGAGCGAGCGACCAATCTGTTCTGGGACCCCGCGCACGCCCGCCGCATGATCGAGCGGCCGATGCTCGAGGGCCAGTCGGACCGGATTCTGCGCAACCGCTATGCGGCGACCAAGTTCCTGTGGCAGCCGCGCGGTTTCAGCCCGGACCTGGAGAAGTGGCTGCACCGGGTGAAGCTGCCCGTGTCCATCCTGTGGGGCGACAGCGACCGGGTCGTGCCGGGGGCATACGCTCGACGCTGGCTCGAGCGTATTCCGCAGGCACGCCTCGAGATGATCGAGCGCTGCGGGCATCTGCCGCATGTCGAGAGGCCGCAGGAATGCGCGCGCGCCGTGCTCTCGCTGGTCGCCGCCGGCGGCGCGAGCCGGCCGTGATATTCGTCGCGTTTCATCTGATGCCGTACCGGCCGCTCGACCTCGCGGCGGCAGAGAAGCACCGCTCGACCTGGGTGGTGCTCCCGAACAGCTTCTACGACCCGGTGAAGGGGGCTGACGAGTACGAGAGCCATCTGTCGGTGCTGGCGGACGCCGAGCGGCTGGGCTTCGACGGCATCGGTGTCAACGAGCACCACCAGACCGCCTATGGCCTGATGCCGGCGCCCAACCTGATCGCCAGCGCGCTGATCCAGCGCACCCGGCATATCAAGATCGCCATCCTCGGGCGCGCTCTGCCGCTGGTGAGCAATCCGCTGTACATCGCCGAAGAGACGGCCATGCTCGACAACCTTTCGAGAGGCCGCATCATCCAGGGACTGGTGCGGGGTATCGGCGCCGAGTACCACGCCTCCGGGGTGAACCCCTATTTCTCCCATGCCCGCTTCCTCGAGGCTCACGACCTGGTGCTGAAGGCGTGGACACAGCCCGGCCCGTTCGCCTTCGAAGGAGAGTTCTTCGATTTTCGCTACGTCAACGTCTGGCCGCGCCCGTATCAGCAGCCTCATCCGCCGATCTGGATTCCGTCGCAGGGTTCGGCCGAGACGGTGGCCTGGGCGGCCGCGCCGGAGCGCAAGTATCCGTTCCTGGTGACGTTCTCAGGCGCCGACCTGGTTGTGCGCTACCTCACCAGCTACCGCGAACAGGCGCGCAAGTACGGCTACGAGGCGGCCGCCGGCCAGCTGGGCTGGGCTGCGCCGGTTTATGTCGGCGACTCGGACGAGCAGGCACGCCGGGAGGCCGGGGCGGCGGTGGAATCGCTGTTCAACAATTTCTTGCGCATGCCATGGGAGATGCTCATCCCGCCCGGCTACATGTCGCTCGCCTCGATGCAGAATTTCATGCGCTCGCGCAAAGCCCTCGGCAGCAATCCGCACCGCTCGGCGGACGAGCTGATCGACTCGGGCACGGCGCTGATCGGCAGCGCCCTCAGCGTGCGGCACAAGATCGCGGAAATGCGCGAGCGAACGGGCTTCGGCATCATGGTTCCCCTGCTGCAGTTCGGCACCCTGGACGACACGCTCACCCGGCGCAACTTCGAGCGCTTCGCCGCCGAGGTAATGCCGCACTTTCGCAAAGACCAATGATAGTGGCGGCGCTCGTCGGATAGTGGCGGCGCTCGTCGGCGCCGAGGCGGCGCCCTCAGCGCCACGTGGCCGTGCTCTCAGTCGAGCAGCACCTTGACATCCTTCATGAAGCGCGTCGTGTAGGTCTTCTTCAGGTCGACCTTGGACGGATCGAGCAGCTTGTTCGCCACCATCAGGTCGAAGGTCTGCTTGAATCGCGCGTCGCTCATGTGACCGATGCCGGCCTTCGCCGCCTCGCCGCCGTCGAGCAGCTTGAACGCCTTGATCTTCGCCACCGAATAAGCGAGCTGATCGTCGGTCATCGCCGGGTTGTCTTTCTTGATCAGCGCATTCCCCGGCGCCGGATCGTGCATGTAGCTCTTCCAGCCCTCCAGCGAGGCCTTGACGAACTTGCCGACGACGGCGGGATGCGCGTCGACGAGCTTCTGCAGCGTCACCATGGTTTCCGCGTAGGGCGGATAGCCGAAGTCGGCGAACAGAAAGAAGTTGCACTTGCCGCCCGCCTGTTCGACGGCGAACGGTTCCGAAGTCACGTAACCCTGCTGGACGATCGCCTTGTCCGCCATGAAGGGCTGCACGTTGAAGGTGTAGGGCCGGGTCATGCCGTCATCCAGGCCGTACTTCGTCTTCAGCCACGGCCAGTAGCTGGTATGCGCGGAGCCGGCGATGAGGATGGTTTTGGTCTTGATCTGATCGAGCGAGGTCACGTCCTCGTGCGTCAGCATGCCCTGCGGGTCCTTCTGGAAGGTGACGCCGACAGTGACCGCCGGAATGCCCTGTTCCTGCGAGTTCATCGTCTGGATGTCATAGCCCATGATGATGTCGGACTGGCCCGCGGCGAGAAGCTGCATCGAGTTGACCTGGGGCCCGCCCATCTTGATGGTGACGTCCAGGCCGTACTTCTTGTAGATGCCGGTGGCGAGGGCCTGATAGAAGCCGCCGTGCTCGGCCTCGGCAAACCAGTTGGTGGTAAAGACGAGCTTCTCATCGGCCAGCGCCGTGCTGGAACCGGCGAGACCCGCGGCAAGCAGCGCGCCGGCCGCTGCGCGCACGTAACGGCGTCCCCACGGCGCCGTGCCTGTCGTACCCCGCTCCGCTCCGTCAGTCATTGTCGTTCTCCCTTGTGGGTGGCGTGGAACAGCGGACGGGATCGAGCAAAAAGCAAGCCACGATTCACACCTGCGTCACCACCGCCTCACGCCAGGCGCAAACCACTCCCTAAGGGCTAGAGGCTGATCAGGCCGCGACGGATGCCCAGCGACACAGCCTCGGTCCGCGTCGCTGCGCCGAGCTTGGCAAGGACCGCGCTCACGTGAAACTTGGCGGTGTGCTCGGACAGCTTGAGCGCGCGCGCGATCGCCTTGTTGCTGTGGCCATCGGCGAGCAACTCGAGCACCTCCGCCTCCCGTTCGGTGAGAGCTTCGCCCGGTGCCGTACCGTCCGTTGGCCTCTCGGCATCGAAGCGCAGGCGCCCCGCCCGTTCGAACGCCCGCCGCTCGATCGCGACGAGGCCGGCACCGGCGGCGTCAATGGCGGCAAACAGTGCCTCGGCGCGAGCATCTGCGCGGAGCAGGGCGCCGCCGTGCAGCTCGAACTGCCGGATCAGCCACTTTCCCGGCCAGTCATCGGCCAGTACGACGAGAGGCGGGAGGCCAGGACGGCCTTCGGATAGATCCGCGGCTCTGCTGGCACCACCGACCTGCGCGACCACCACATCGGCATCGCTGTCCTCGCCGCTGCGCAGCGCGGACAGCTCCTCAACGACTTCGCCAAGGCGGTAGCGCCCGCTGGCGCCAATCATCCGGGCAAGACCGTTTCGCACGATCGGCGTGCCAGCGGAAACCGCAACGGTGAGCATCCCGATCAGCTGCGGGCCGTCAACCCGCTTTTCAACAGGGGCGTCGCGCAGCCGGGCGCTGCACGGTCGACAGGCTGACCTCCTGGCGCTCCCCGCCACGGACCAGTACCGCCTGGAGGGTTTCTCCAGGGCTCGCATCCGCCAGCACTCCCTGCACGTCGCCGGCATCGCGGATCGCCTTGCCCCCGAGCTGCACCAGCACATCGCCCACCAGCACGCCGGCCTGTTCAGCCGGCGCGTCCGGCTGCACAGAGACAACCAGCGCCCCGAGACCCGCAGGGATGGCGAGCTTTTGCGCCACCGGCCGGGAGAGCTCGACCTGCTGCATGGCCAGCCCGACGTAGGCGCGCCACACCTGGCCCTGCTCCTTCAGCTGCCTGCCCACCCGTTCCACGGTGTGCAGGGGAATGAGGACGGCGCGGCCGCGGGTGAGCCCCGTCGTGCACAGCCCGACCGGCTCAGCGGACGGACCGAGAAGAGGGGCGCCGCCGAACCAGGGTGCGACGGTGCCATCCAGACGGACGTTCTGGTCGATCAATCCGCCACGCCAGGTGCGCCATGCCGGCCCCACCTCGGAGATGATGCCGCCGCTCGCCACGGTACGGCCGGAAGGAAGGCGCGCCACGGCGACCGTCCACTGCCCCGCTGCGAGCGATCCCGTGGGTGCGCGCGTCGCCGGCTGCAGGGTGGCCTCCGTCTGCAGTACCGCGATGTCGGTGCCGGCATCGCGGCCGAGCAGCTTCGCGCTCGCCGTGGATCCGTCCGGCAGCGTCAGCTGAATGTCCTGGTCGCGCGCGAGCGCGTGCGCCGCCGTGACGACCGTGTGCTCGTCCCAGGCGAGCCCGCTGGAATTGACCCGATGGCGCCCATGCACTGCGACCACGCTCTGCGCCACGCGCGCGATCGCGGCGGAGATCTCCTCCGACAACTGCTCCCAAATGCTTCGTGTCCCGACCATCGACCGCTCCTCGTTTGCTTCTTTGATGATGCGATCGATGGTGCGCCGGCGGCGCGACGCGCACATCCGCCGGACGGGCAGGTTTTGGCGCACCGACCGGCTAGCCCTTCCAGCGGTCCGATCCCGGCGGTCGATCCCGGCGCGCTCCATCAGGCCGAACGGGAAAGCGTGGCGGGCGGCGCCTCAGGCGCTGAACAAGCTGACCGGGGGGGCCTCGAGAATGTCGAGCGCCTGGATGACGCGGTGCTCGGTGTACGCGTGGGCGGCGGCGCCGGAGCGGGTCCCCGGCTCGATGCCGAGCTCGCGCAGCAGGGCGAGCAGCTCATCGAGCATCGCCCGACGGCGCAGGGTAAAAGCGCTGGCAAAGCCGCGCCACACGGTCCAGCCGGCCCGCTCCAGCACGCGCTGGCGTGCCATGTGGGCAGCCCATTGCGGAGCCCCATGATACTGGTCGCCGTCGCATTCAATGGCGAGGCGCCGGTCGCTGTCGCCCTCGACCACCAGATCGATCGCATCGGCGCCGGCCGGGACCTTGGCGAGAACCCGATAGCCGCGGCTGCGCAGCTCGTCGTACAGCTCGCGCTCGAACGCCGACTCGCAGCGGTCCCTTTCCTCGCGGGCTGCCGCCGGCCCGCTGAACGGCGAACAGAAATGGGCGATCAGCTTCGCCTTGAGATCCGTTTCGTTCAGGTCCGAGGTATCGACGGAACGGAACAGGATCATCTGATCGCGCGCCCGGCTCGCCGCCACGTTGAAGCGCTGCTGGAACGTGGCGCTCGTCGCCGTCACCTTGGCGTCGGGAGTGGCCACCATGGACAGCAGCATGATGTCGCGCTCCTTTCCCTGGAAGGTGCGCGCGTCACCCACCGTGATGCGGCGGGCGAGGATTTCCTTCGCCGAGACCTCTTCACGCAGAATGCGGAAGATCGCCCGCGCCTGGTCGGTGCCGAGCAGAGAGACCACGCCGATGCTGCGGCCGGCGCAGCGCGGATCGGCGATGACGAGCTTGATCTCGTTCACCAGCGCGCGCGCCTCGGCCTCATTGACATTGCCGCGGCGCCGCGCGCCTTTGATGTGGACATCGATGAGAGGGGGGACCAGCCGCTCGGAGGCGCGCGGCACGCGCAGGGGCTGCAGGTCGTGCTGATAGAACTCGCGCTTGGAGAATTCGATGATCGGCCGGGCGCAGCGGAAATGCTCGCGCAGCATCACCAGGTTGCCCGAGAAAGCGACGCGCGCCAGCTCGTAGATGGACTTCTCCGGCGTCATCTGGTCGCCGAAAACCTGGGTCTTGAGATAGCGCTCGCGCAGGTCGCGGATGCGCTCTTCGCCGAGGCCGATGGCTTCCGGCGACACCTGGCGGTCGTCACCGACGATGATGAGCTTCTTTCCCCGCAGCAGGCAGGGCAGCGCCCACAGGTCGGACTGGCTTGCCTCGTCGAGAATGACCAGGTCGAACTGGCCGATCTCCGAGGGCAGCGTCTCGGACACTCGCCAGTGCGGCATGATCCAGCACGGCACGGCGCGGTGCGCCGTGAGCATGGCCGTGCGCGCTTCGCGACGATAGCGCGCGGCGCGCACGCCCAGCCCTTTGCCGATGTGCTGGACGGCATTCAGGTACGCCTGCAGGGCTGCGGTGACCGCGGGCGGCGAGTTGCGGTGGATCTGCAGCCAGGTGGAATGCTCGATCAGGCTCTGGTACGACCGCGCCAGGTCGAGCTCCTTCTCGCGGCGCTCCGCCTGCAGCTGGGTCACCCGATCGCGGCTATCGGCGAGCTCGAAGAACGTCGCCGCCTGGCGCCAGTGCCATGCTTCCCACCAGTCGAGCGGGGTCCAGGGATCCGTGCTGCCGGTCACCGGTTCCGACAGCAGGGCGTTCGCCCACAGGGGAGCGCCGGCCTGCTCGGCGCGAGATGCGACCGCCCGCAGGGTCGCGAACGCCGGCCGCAGCGACTGCAGCGCGCGCAGCTCTTCCAGCAGCGCGGTCCACTCGGCGACGATATTGGCCGGGGAGTAGCGGTCGTCGCCGAACGCGCTGCTCAGGAAACGCTGCAGACGGGTCCCCATCGGTCCGCGCGCCGCGCCAAGGCGCGCGGCCACCTCGTTGAGAAAGCGGCCGGCGTCGCCGTCGCGCAGCCGGTCCAGGTGGCGCGAGGCGAGGTCGCGCAGGAAGGCGAGGGCGTCCGCGGTCTCCGGCGGGTTGGCGGAAGCCGTCTCATAGCCGAACAGCTCCAGCGTGAGCGCGGAGATCCGCGGCTCCAGGCCGGCGACCAGCGTGCGCACCGCGCGGGCGAGCTCGGCGTGCGGCCGCAGGGCCTGCAGCACATCGTTCGCGCGCGGCGCGGGCAGCTGCAGTTCCGCACTCAGCGCCTGCCACTGCGCGGCGAGCGCGCGCGCCTTACGGCGGAACTCGAGGAAGTCGAGCACGTGCTGCCAGTCGCCGGCCGTCTGCGGAGGCAGGCCGGCGACCCGGAGCTCATGCACCTGGCTGCGCAAGCCGCCGCGGCCGAACGGCAGCACCCCGAACGGATTCTTGCCCGTGCTCGCGCGCCTGATCGCCTGCACGAATTCCGCATCGATCTCGGTGCCGGCGGCCGCCTCCACGGGACGCAGCAGGAATGGTGCGCGCTCGCGGTCGAGCTGCTCGGCCGCGTCGGCCAGGCGTTCGAGCTGCTCCAGACCGTCGCGCTGAGCGCGCTGCTCGCGGGAACGACGCGCCTGCTCGGCGAGCGCCGCACCGTCGCTGCGCCCGTGCAGCCTCATGGCCTGGCGGACAAGATCGAGCAGCTCGTTCAGTCCGGTGGCGGGATCAGCGGCCTCTTCGCGCAGCGATGGCAGCGCCTCGGCTTGCATCGCGGAAGAGACACGGCGGTGCCGCTGCAGCGCCTCGTGAATGCGGGCGAGGACGGCGGCATCGGGCAGCTCATCGGGACGCGGCAGTGATTCCTGCATCATCGTGAGCTGCGCGCCGAGGGCGCGGCGGGCGGCCCGTGCCGCGTCGATGTCCGCGTGCGTGATGCCCGGCTCGGCGAAGTCCGCCGCCGGTGCCCCGTCCTGCAGCTTGTCGGGAAACCAGGCGTATTCGTTTTCCCGCTCGCGCACGTGGCGGGCGAGCTCGAGCGGCAGCATGAAGCGCCCGCAGAATTGCACCCGCCGCAATTGCAGCTCGGCGCACGCTGCGATATCGCGGTCGAGCTCGGCCAGCCTGCCGTGCAGGCCGTCGACGTGACTGCGGATACCGGCGAGGGTCCGGGCGAGCTCGGCCGGATCGATGCGCGCAACGGCGGCGGCGATGGAGTGGATCGCACGCTTGAACTGCTGGATGCCTTCCTTTTCCTCTGTCAAAAGGGAGACGCTGAGGGGACGCAGGGACTCCGGAATGTGATCGCGCAGCACCGCCAGCGCCGGTTCGCCCTTCGAGGTGACCAGAACGCGGCCGCCCTGGGCGAGGGTATGGCAGATGATGTTGGCGATGGTGTGCGTTTTGCCGGTGCCGGGCGGTCCCTGCACGACGACGCCGGGGGACGCTTCCAGCTTCTGCAGGATCGATACCTGCTCGGCGTTATAAGGTTTGGGGAAGAACAGCTCGCGCACCGGCCCCCCGGCCGGTGGGGCGCCGAAGCTGCCGAATCCGCGGAAGACGAGGTCCGCCGGTGCGGCCGGGCGATTGGAGGGCTCCGACACGAAGCACGCGGCGCCGGGCGGGACCTCGGCGGCCTCGGCAAGGCTCTCGCGCAGGCGCTCGACGTCCTCGATCAGCGCATTGGGCGAGCGCTTGCGGGCGAACAGCACCCAGCCGTCGGTAATGACGAGCTGCCGCTGAAATGCTGGCAGACTTCGGTCTTGCGGCGCTGGATTCACGGCCGGCCAGTACTGGCCTTCGGAATCAAGGATTGCAAGCGTGTCCTTCAAGAAGGGCTCGAAGCTGCCGCGGTCGTGCGGAGACAGGGTGCCGTGCATCCCCTCCTGATGCGTGCGCCACGCCTGTTCGAGCTGGCCCAGCGTCGCCGCGGAGGCGAGCCCGACGTAGGGCTCGAGCTCCAGCGACGGGGCGCGATTGCGCGGCCGGATTTCCAGCGCCAGCGTCGCCCGGTCCAGACCAATCTCCACGGCCTGGGTGAGCACGGGATGGGCAATGCGGTGCTCGCCGCCGTGATTCCACACGGCCATGCCGATCCCCCAGACCAGCTCGAGCGGCATTTCCGCGCCTTCGGCCTCCATCGACTGGTGCAGCGCGAACAGCCGGTCGTAGGCGGTCATCGTCTTGCGCCGCACACGCTCGAACCCTGCCCAGCTGGCCCATTCTCCAGAGACGTAGCGGTCGAAAGCCGGCCCGACGCGCGGCTGGTCGGCCCGGCGCAGCGTGATCGGTGGCGAGTCGTCCTCGGGGCTCGGCAGCGTGAGCTCCTCGCGCAGGCGTGGGGTCTGGTCGGGACTCTTACTCAGGACGATCCACGGCTGCAGGACTTCGGCGGGCGCCGGCGGGTCGTGCGGCTCCAGGCAGGCGACGCGAAGCCACAAATCGTCGCCGTCCGCCACGGCGTGCCGCTCGACGCCGGGAAGATCCAGCAGCTCTTCCTCGAACGCGCAATAGAATTCGACGGGAACGACGAGCGTGGGCCTGCGGTGAAGACGTTCCACCTGCTCGATGTAGTGGAGAAGCGCAAGCAGCCGTGTCCTCGCCGTCGCGGACGCGTCGGCGGACGGGCGCGGGCCTTCGGAGGGACCGAACGAGAAATCCAAGTTAGCTGCTGCGAACAAACGCGAAGCGTTTCATCTAGCCAATACTCGCAATCCCCGGGCCCGAGCCCGGTCTTGCAGGAGAGGACCGCGAGTTTAAATGATCCGGGCCGCGCCTCCCATGAGTTCGCGAAAACCGATCGGGACGAACCGCCCCGGCCGCCTCGTCGCGGTGCATGTCACACATGTTGCAGCGACTCTCCTTAAACTGTAGGTCCTTCACTCGCTTGGGAAAACAGATGGGATCGCGCCTACTTAACATCGCGCTCGGCGGCTGCTTCATCCTCGTCCACGGTAGTGCCTTGGCTGCTGATCCGCAGCGGGGCGCCGCCAAGCCGCGCAACGTCCTCATCTTCGTCGCAGATGGCCTGCGCTCGCTTATCGTGCGTCCAGATACCGCGCCGACCATGGCGGCGCTGCGCGACCAGGGCGTATGGTTCAAGAACAGCCATTCGATGTACCCCACGTTCACCACGCCGAATGCCGCGTCGATCGCGACCGGCCATTACATCGGCGATCACGGGGACTTCGGCAATACGCTCTACGCGGGGTTCGCGGCAGCCGCGGCCGATCGCTCCGTGACGCCGTTCCTCGAGAACGACGCGGTTCTCGGCGAGATGAACGAGCACTGGAAGGGCGACTACCTGGTGGAGCGCAGCCTGTTCGCCGCCGCCCGCGCCGCCGGCATCCAGACCGCGGCCATCGGCAAGCTGGGGCCGGTGTTGATTCAGGACGTTACCGAGCGCAGCGGCCAGCACACCATCGTCATCGACGATTCCACCGGGCGCCCCGGCGGCATCCCTTTGAGTGGCGCGCTTGCCACCGCGCTGCAGGACGCGGGCCTGCCGGCGCAGGCGCCCGGGCGCGGCGACAACGGCAAGGCGGGCAACAGCACGACGCCGGGCACGCTCACGGCGAACGTCGAGCAGCAGAAATATTTCGTCGATGCAGCCACCAAGGTCGTCCTGCCGCGTTTCAAAGCGGCCAAAAAACCATTCCTCATGGTGTTCTGGTCGCGCGACCCCGACGGTACCCAGCACAATCAAGGGGACAGTCTCGGCAAGTCGGAGCCCGGCATCAATGGCCCCAGCTCGTTGAGCGCGATCCGCAACGCCGACGACAACCTCGCCGCTCTGCTCAACGCGCTGACCCGCCTCGATCTCGACGGCACGACCGATGTCCTGGTGACGGCCGACCATGGGTTCTCCACCATCTCAAAGGAATCGAAGACCAGCGCGGCGGCCGCTGTGGCGTATCCCGATGTCGCGCCGGGGCAGCTGCCCCCCGGGTTCCTCGCCATCGATCTCGCGCGCGCGCTCGAGCTGCCGTTGCTCGACCCGGACGCCGGCGGCGCGGCGGTCGATGTACAGGGAGGCAAGCATCCCAGCAAGTCGAACGGATTGATCGGCAAGGATCCCACGCAGCCGGAAGTGATCGTCGCCGCGAACGGGAATTCCGATCTGATCTACCTGCCGCCGCCTCACGCGAAGCACCTGGCGCCGCGTGTGGTCGCCACGCTGCTCGCGGAGGATTACGTGGGCGGCCTGTTCGTCGACGACGCGCTTGGACATTTCCCCGGCACGCTGCCGCTCAGCAGTATCGGCCTGAAAGGCGTCGCCATCACCCCCGAGCCGGCCATTGTGGTGAGCTTCACCTCGCGCTCCACCGGCTGTGCCACCGCCGTGCTGTGCGCGGTCAATGTCGCCGATACCGGCCTGCAGCAAGGGCAGGGCATGCACGGCGCGTTCAGCCGTGCCGACACCAACAACTTCATGGCCGCGCGCGGCCCCGATTTCAAGACGGACTTCGTCGATGCCGCTCCGGTGAGCAACGCCGACGTCGCAATGACCGCGGCACGCCTGCTGGGGGTCAAGCTGGGCGGGCGCGGCCGCCAGGCCGGGCGCGCGGCGGGTGAGGCGTTGAAGAATGGCGGAGCGGTGCGCTTCACCGGAAACATGCTGCGCTCTCCGCCCGACAAGCAGGGCTTGCGCACGGTGCTCCGTTTCCAGCAGGTCGGGGCGATCCGCTACTATGATGCGGCCGGCATTCCGGGGCGCACGGTCGGCCTGGAGGAAGAGCCTGTATCAACGGCGCGCTGAGCGCTTCCGCGGCCACATTTGTTGCACAATAGCGCCTCTCGCGGCCGGCCCGCCGCGCACGCATGCGCCACGCGCGCGGCTCCACCGCCGCTGCACGAACGAGAGCGCATGGTAGAGACAGGGAGCTAGAACGCATGCACGCAGTGACCCGGCGCGAATGGATGGTGCTGGCAGGAGGCCTCGCGCTCTCGCCGTTTGCCTTCGCCGAACAAAAATATCCGAATCACGCGGTACGGGTGATCACGCCCTATCCGCCGGGCGGACCAACCGATATTCTCGCCCGGCTGATGGGGGCCAAGCTGCAGGAGCGCATGGGCCAGTCATTCCTCGTCGAGTCGCGCCCCGGCGCCGGCGGAAATGTCGGCACCGATTACGTCGCGAAGAGCCCGGGCGACGGGTATACGCTGCTCATGGGAGCGAGCGGTCCGCTCGCGATCAACGCTTCGCTTTACAAACGTCTTCC
>Ga0210394_10006249_pt1 | contig 12959 bp, 13 predicted proteins | sample IncBWC12MmetaG_FD_160121 | JGI IMG/M metagenome (GOLD analysis project Ga0210394, IMG submission 160121) | Forest soil microbial communities from Barre Woods Harvard Forest LTER site, Petersham, Massachusetts, United States - Inc-BW-C-12-M | ecosystem: Environmental > Terrestrial > Soil >... | reverse complement strand
CATGCCGGTGGCCACCGCAAAAATGTTGGGATCGAAAATAATATCCTGCGGCGGGAAGCCGACGCGGTTGACCAGAATGTCGTAGGCGCGCGCGCAAATCTTTGTTTTGCGATCGAGCGTATCGGCTTGGCCGGCTTCATCGAACGCCATGACCACGACCGCGGCGCCATGGCGGCGCACCAGGCGCGCGTGCGCGATGAAGACGTCCTCGCCCTCTTTCATCGAGATCGAATTGACGACGGCCTTGCCCTGCACGCATTTCAGTCCGGCCTCGATCACCGAGAATTTGGACGAATCGATCATCACCGGCACGCGGGCGATGTCGGGCTCGGCCGCGACCAGGTTGAGAAACGTGATCATGGCCTTCTCGGAATCGAGCAATCCCTCGTCCATATTGACGTCGACGATCTGGGCGCCGTTCTCGACCTGGTCGCGGGCCACCGCCAGCGCCGCGGTATAATCGCCGGCGGTGATCAGCTTGCGAAACCGTGCCGAGCCGGTGACGTTGGTGCGCTCGCCGACATTGACGAAGGGAATCTCCGCGGTCAGCGTGAAGGCTTCGAGGCCGGAGAGCCGCAGTCGCGGTGCGATGTCCGGCACCGCGCGCGGCGTCTTGCCGGCGACGGCGCGGGCGATGGCGCGGATGTGGTCGGGCGTGGTGCCGCAGCAGCCGCCGACGATATTGATGAGGCCTGAGTCGGCGAATTCGCCGATCAGCGCCGCCATGGCGTCCGGCCCTTCGTCGTAATGGCCGAATTCGTTGGGCAGGCCGGCATTGGGATAGGTGCAGATCAGCGTGTCGGCGACGCGGCCGAGCTCGGCGAGATGCGCGCGCATTTGTCTCGCGCCGAGCGCACAATTGAAACCCACCGACAACGGCGCCGCATGCGCGATCGCATTCCAGAATGCTTCCGGCGTCTGGCCCGACAGCAGCCGGCCGGAGCGGTCGGTGATGGTGCCTGAGATCATCACCGGCAGATCGATGCCGCGGGCGTCGAGCTCTTCGGCAATGGCGAAGATGGCGGCCTTGGCGTTGAGCGTGTCGAAGATGGTCTCGATCAGCAGCGCATCGACGCCGCCGTCAATGAGGCCGCGCACTTGCTCGGCATAAGCGATGCGCAGCTGGTCGAACGTGACCGAGCGGAAGCTGGGATTCAAAACATCGGGCGAGATCGAAGCGGTGCGGTTGGTCGGGCCGATGGCGCCGGCGACGAAGCGTTGCTTGCCGTCCTCGTCTTGCGCGATACGTGCGGCGTCGCGGGCGAGGCGCGCGCCTTCCAGGTTCAATTCGTAGGCGATCTCCGCCATGGCGTAATCGGCTTGCGCGATGCGCGTCGAGGAGAAGGTGTTGGTCGAGACGATGTCGGCGCCGGCGCGGAAATAGGCGAGGTGGATAGCGCGCACCGCGTCCGGGCGGCTGAGATTGAGCAGATCGTTGTTGCCGCGCACCTCGCGGTTCCAGGCATCGAAGCGTGCGCCGCGAAAGCCTTCCTCGTCGAGGCTGAGCGCCTGGATCATGGTGCCCATGGCGCCGTCGAGCACCAGAATGCGCGCGGCGGCGAGCCGGCGCAGCGTGGTTTCGGTTGCTGATTTTTTTGACGCGGACGCGGCCATGGATTTACGCGCGCTCCTTTTCGGCAGCAACGCGAGCGCCGGTGCCGTGGGCGGTGGTCGGCCGCAGCCCGAGCAGGTGGCAGATCGCGTAGACGAGGTCGGCGCGGTTCATGGTGTAGAAGTGAAAGTCCGTCACGCCGTGATCCACCAGGTCGAGCACCTGCTCGGCGGCGGCAGCGGCGGCGATCAGCTTGCGGGTGGCGGCATCGTCGTCGAGGCCGTCGAAGCGGTCGGCGAGCCAGGCCGGCACCGAGGCGCCGCAGCGCGCGGCAAAAGTCTTTGTCGTCTTGAAATTCTGCACCGGCAGAATCCCAGGCACGATCGGGATGTCGATGCCCGCCGCGCGCACCCTGTCGAGGTAACGGAAGTAAAGGTCGTTCTCGAAGAAGAACTGGGTGATCGCGCGTGTGGCGCCGGCGTCGACCTTGGCTTTGAGCATATCGATATCGGCTGCGACCGAAGGACTGTCGGGATGTTTCTCCGGATAGGCCGAGACCGACACTTCGAGATCGGCGAGGCGCTTAATGCCGGCAACGAGGTCGGCGGCATTGCGGTAGCCGCCGGGATGCGGCGCGTATTTCTCGCCGGCGCCGGCCAACGGGTCGCCGCGCAGCGCCACGATGTGGCGCACGCCGGCCCGCGCATAAGCGCCGATCACCGCATCGATCTCGGCGCAGGTCGCGGCGACGCAAGTCAAATGCGCCGCCGGCGTCAGCCCGGTCTCGGCAAGAATGCGCTTGACGGTCGCGTGGGTGCGCTCGCGCGTCGAGCCGCCGGCGCCATAGGTGACGGAAACGAAATTCGGCTTGAGCGGCGCGAGGCGGCTGATCGCCTCCCACAGCGATTGTTCCATCTCCGCGGTTTTCGGCGGAAAGAATTCGAAAGACACGCGGATGCCGCGCGGCTTGCCGGTTTCGACAAAGCGGCTGGCCCGAGGCTCGCTCATCAGGCGACCTCGCGCGTCTTCGGCGCGGCGAGCACGATGCGCGGATCGCGGGCGAGCCAGAACGAGACCGCGATCTTGCCGTGCGGACCTGGGGGAAGGGTTTGCTGGCGGACGATGTCGAGGCCGGCGGCTTCGAGCCATTGCGTCACCGCCTCCGGCGCAAAGCCGAGCCGGCGATGAGCGTGCTCCTCGCGCAAGAATTCGAGATCATGCGGCGCGAAATCGATCACCAGAAGCCGTCCACCCGGCCGCAGCACGCGAACCGCCTCGCGGATGGCGCGCGCGCTGTCGTCGAGGAAGTGCAGCACCTGATGAATAATGACGACGTCGAACGAATCCCGCGGCAGCGCGAGATCGTAGATGTCGCCTTGCCGCACGCTGCAATTCTTCAAGCCGGCGCGATCGAGCCGGGCGCGCGCCAGCGCCAGCATGTCGAGCGACAGATCGAGGCCGAGGCCGCGCTCGATGTCGCCGGCGAACAGCTCCAGCATGCGGCCGGTGCCGGTGCCAAGATCGAGCAGCGACCGGATCGGCTTGTCGGCGAGCGCTGAGCGGATCGCCTCTTCGACGGCGGTGTCGGCGACGTGGAGTTTTCGGATGCGATCCCATTCGGCCGCGTGCCGGCGGAAATAATTCTGCGCCGCGGTGGCGCGCGCGGTGCGCACCGCGGTGAGCCGCTCGCGGTCGCGGGCGATCACCGGGTCGTCGGCATCGAGCCGCGTGATCATCGCGCGCGCGATATCGGCAGCACTGCCGCGCTCGCGCAAACGGAAGAACGCCCACGAGCCTTCGCGGAAGCGCTCGACCAGGCCGGCCTCGGCGAGGAGGCGCAGATGGCGCGACAGTCGCGGCTGCGACTGGCGCAAGATCTCGGTGAGGTCGGAGACCGTCAGCTCGGCCTCGGCGATCAGCGCCAGGATGCGCAATCGCGTGGCTTCGCCTGCTGCCTTGAGCATGGTGGTCAGGGCCGGAAAGGCGAGGGGTTCGGTGTCCATGGCACGGTCGCTTCGAATTAGATATAAAGATATCTTTATACGAGCAATCCGAGGATGGCAAGTTTTGTGGGAAACTGCCCAAAGTCAGTGGGATGCAGCCTTTTGGGACGCCGGCGCCTGTGACTAGCCCCCTGGGCGGCCGGCGTGCGAACGTAAAGCCGTGACCGAAGCAGCCAAGAAAAACGACATGCCGTCAGGCGACGACCACGCCGGCCTGCGCGAGGGCGAGATCGCCGTCGAGCTGCCGGAACGGTTCGACGCGCAGCTCTATTTCATCGGCCGCATCCGCACGCCGTGGAAAACGCGCGACGAGTGCCCGAAGAACGGCCGCGAGACCGAGGAGGTCTGCACCATCGAGCTCGACCCGCGCTGGGTCGTCGGTCTGCAAGGGCTGGAGACGGTGAGCCACGTGCTGGTGCTGTATTGGATGGACAAGGCGCGGCGCGATCTGGTGCTGCAATCGCCGCGGCATTATGCCGAGCATCGCGGCACGTTTGCGTTGCGCTCGCCGGTGCGGCCCAACCCGATCGCGGCGGCGGTGACGCGACTCAAGCGCATCGAGGGCAACAAGCTTTTTGTTGTCGGGCTGGATTGCATGGACGGCACGCCGCTCCTCGATCTCAAACCCTATTTCGCCTCGACCGATTCCGCGCCTGACGCTTCGGTCGGCTGGCACGCGTCGCGCAAGCGCTGATCACGTCGTCGCGAGCCCGTGAGCCGGCCCGATGCGGCCTGCCCGCAGACGGCCTACGTTGATTTCGATTTCCGCGAGCGACGACAACCGCAGCAAAGGCAGACACCCATGGGCATCGTGAAGACCAAAGACGGCATCGAGATCTTCTACAAGGACTGGGGCAAGGGTCAGCCCATCGTGTTCAGCCATGGCTGGCCGCTGTCGGCCGATGACTGGGACAATCAGATGCTGTTCTTCCTCAACCACGGCTATCGCGTCATCGCCCATGACCGTCGCGGCCACGGCCGCTCCACGCAGACCGGCGACGGCCATGACATGGATCACTACGCCGACGACCTCGCGGCGGTAACCGCGCACCTCGATCTCAAGAATGTCATTCACGTCGGCCACTCCACCGGCGGCGGTGAGGTCGTGCACTATCTGGCACGGCGCGGCGAGAGCGGCGTGGCGAAGGCGGCTATCATCAGCGCGGTGCCGCCACTGATGCTGAAGACGCCGGCCAATCCCAACGGCCTGCCCAAGGCAGTCTTCGACGACTTGCAGGCGCAGCTCGCGTCGAGCCGCTCCAAATTTTATCGCGCGCTGCCGGAGGGTCCGTTCTATGGCTACAACCGGCCGGGCGCAAAACCCTCGGAAGCCGTCATCGCCAACTGGTGGCGCCAGGGCATGATGGGCGGGGCGAAAGCGCATTACGACGGCATCGTCGCTTTCTCGCAGACCGATTTCACCGAAGATTTGAAAAAGATCACCGTGCCGGTGCTGGTGATGCACAGCGAAGACGATCAGATCGTTCCCTATGTGGCCGCCGGACCGTTGTCGGCAAAGCTTCTGAAGAACGGCACGTTGAAGACCTACAAGGATTTTCCGCACGGCATGCCGACGACGCAAGCCGACACGATCAACGCCGACCTGCTGGCCTTCTTGAAGGCGTAACGCAGCGGCGAAGCTTAAACCGAGAAGGAGTATGAGGAGGAGTATTATGGATCGTCGTACTTTCGTCGGCGCCACGGTTGCGGCCGCAGCGAGCTCGCTCCTGGCGCCGGCCGCTTATGCGCAGCCAGCTGCCAAGGCCAGAAATGTCGTCCTTGTGCACGGACTCTTTGCCGACGGATCAAGCTGGTCCGAAGTTATTCCGCGATTGCAGGCGGCGGGGCTCAACGTGACCTCGGTGCAAAACCCTCTGACGACGCTCTCCGAAGCGGTCGACGCAGCGCGGCGCGTGCTCGCACGGCAGGATGGGCCGACGGTTCTCGCCGGGCATTCGTTTTCCGGAATGATCGTCACCGACGCCGGCGTGCATCCGAACGTCTCGGCGCTCGTCTACGTGGCTGCGCGCGCGCCGGATGCCGGCGAAGATTACACAGCCTTGGCCAAGAAGTTTCCGGCGCCGCCCGCGTCGGCCGGCATCGTTTTCGATGGCGATGAAGGACGTCTCAGCGAGGAGGCTTTCCTGCATGATTTCGCGGGCGACTTGCCGGAAGCGAAGGCAAAAGCGCTCTACGCGGTGCAGTGGCCGTTCCACAAAACCCTGCTCACCGGCAAAACCACCCACGCGGCATGGCGGTCGAAGCCCAGCTGGTACGCGGTGTCGACAGAGGACCGAACCATCAACCCGGATCTGGAACGCTTCATGGCCAAGCGCATGGGCGCCAAAACGATCGAGGTCAAGTCGAGCCACGTTTCCCTGATCTCGCATCCCGACACGATCGCCAATCTGATCCTGCAAGCAGCCGGACAGACCTAGAGCGTGATCCCGAAAAAGCCTGCCCTCGGACTTGATCCGAGGGTGGATACCGGTTTTCGGATAAGATCATGCTCAAACAAAGATTCTAGACCATGATCCGATTCAATTGAATCGGATCATGGTGTAGGCCGCGCTTCGACGGCGTCGCATCAAAACAGCGCCGGCACCTCGCCGAGCGGCACCATGCCGAGCGAGACAAAACCGTCGGAGAAGTTCAGCGGCAGCACGATGGCCGGCTTTTTGTCGATCTCGGTCGGCTGGCCCATTTTGTTGAGGTTGTCGATCACGCTTGCGCTAGCGCTGTCGCGCACCACACCGCTCAAGCCCGGCATCAGGCGGTCGAGCGCGTTGAGGCCTTGCTGGGACTGGCCCGAGCCGCCGTTGAGTTTGTCGAGGCCGCGCCCGATCAGGCGGTCGATGCCGAGTTTCGGCACGATGTTCTCCAGCCCCGCGATGCCGACGCGGATCAGGCCGTTGAGCTTGCCGTTCGCGTTCACGGTGAGCGTGCCGGCGCCGACGATGATGGCGTCGGATCGCTCCAGGCGCAGACGCACGATCTCGATATTGCCGCCCGACGCCTGCATCTCGCGGAAGCGCTGCGGCCACGGTTTTGGCGTGAGATCCTTGAAACCGCGGAGCACGGCCTCGACTTCGCCTTGCGCCGGATCGGCGAGCAGCGGATGCAGCGTCGGCGTCGTTGCGGCGGCGAATGTCAGGAGCGCATCGATCACCGGATTGTTGGCGGCCGAGCCGCCGACGAGGCGGCCGACGAATTCGGCACGGTCGGCCACGAATATCGTGGTGCCGTTGGCGGCGGCGATCTGATCGACGTGCGGGTGATCCAAGGTGACGGAAACGCTGTCGGGCTCGGGCGGCAGCCCGCTCACGCTGCCCTGCGCGCGCGACCAATTGGCGACAAAACGCGGCGGCTGGCCGGGCTCGGCGACGGTGAGGGGGCTTGAGATTTCGCCGACAAGGAGGGTCGGACGATAGACCTGCGCGGCGACGCTGACGTCCTTGGCGCTGACGGCAAATGGCGGCTGGGTGCTGCTGATCGTGGCGCCGGCCGCCGCGCAATCCGCTTCGATGCGGAACGGAAAGCCGCTGATGGTTTGGCTGCCGCAGGTATAGACCCGGCCGGCGGTGGCTTCGCGCGCGATCCAGCCGGACATGGTGCGGTCGGCAATGCCGGCGGCGTAGTACCACAGCCCGCACCAGACCGCCGCGAGCACGACGACGACGCAGACCGGCAGCACGACCGGCCATAGCCGGCGGCGGCGGCGGCGCGGCGGGGCGGCAGCGCCGGGATACCGGCGCGGACGCTGGCGCTGCATCATGTTGAGCGGAGATTCGCCGGGCATGGTTCCTATTCGTCCGCCGCGTGCGGCGATTTCAAGACTATCGAATCCAACATACTAGATTGGCGCCCGAGATTGGCGCCCAAGATTGTCACCATTGTGCCGCACGCATCGTCCTGTTAGGCGAGCGAAACCGGCTCAGGAGTTAGCGCGCAAGATGGACGCAATCAACGAGCATGAAACGGGGGACCTGTGGGTGTTCGGCTACGGCTCGCTGATGTGGCGGCCGGGTTTTGACGTGCTGGAGCGGGTGCCGGCGCGGCTCATCGGGCTGCACCGGGCGCTCTGCGTTTTTTCTTATGTCCACCGCGGCACCCCGGAGAAGCCCGGCCTGGTTCTGGGCCTCGACCGCGGCGGCATGTGCCGTGGCATCGCCTACCGCGTCGCCGCCGCCAAGCGCGAAAAAACCATCGCCTATCTGCGTGGCCGCGAGCAGGTCACCAGCGTCTATCTCGAAAAGATGCGGCGGATCGAGCTCGAGGATGAAGCGCGTCGGCAGGTGAGGGCGCTGACCTACATTGTCGACCGCGGCCACGTGCAATATGCCGGCCGGCTCAGTATCGCGGAGAGCCTGCATTATGTGCGGCAGGGCCACGGCCGCTCCGGGCAAAACCGCGACTACGTCATCGAGACGGTCCGCGCGCTCGAGGCGCTCGGCTACCGCGAGAGCGATTTGCATCGCATCGCTGAACAGCTCGGAAATCAGGATTCAGGTATCAGGCATCAAGCTGAGGCTGTCACTGATCCCTGATTCTTGATCCCTGATCCCTGATTACTGATCCCTGCCCCCCTGCCTCCGCGACCAGCCGCGCAGTTGCTTCCTCGAGAGCGCTCTGCAACCGCGCAGCAAAGATCTTGCGGTCTAGGCCGGGCGCGATCGGTTCGAGCGCTTCGACAACAATGGTGCCGGGAATACGGCGCAATGACCGGCGCGGCCAGAACAGCCCGGAATTGAGCGCCAGCGGCACGCAAGCGACATCGGCCTTGCTGTAGAGATAAGCGATGCCGGGTTTGTAGATCGGCTCGGCGCCGGGCGGCCGCCGCGTGCCCTCCGGAAAAATCACAACTTGGCGCTCGCGCGCAAGCTCTTGCCGGGCGCGCGCGGTCATGCGCGACAGCGCCGCCAATCCGGCTTCGCGATTGACCGGAATGAGCCCCGCCTTCCAGGTGTACCAGCCGAACAGCGGAATCCACATCAATTCGCGCTTGAGGATGTAGGCCGGATCGCGCAGCACGGCATAAAGCGCGAACGTCTCCCACGCCGATTGGTGCTTGCAGGCGATGATGCAGGCGCCGCTCGGAATGTTCTCGACGCCGCGCCACTCCACCTTGATGCCGCAGACGACGCGCAGCAGCCAAAGGCTGGTTCGCGCATAGGAACGGACGAAGACGAGCAGAACGCGACGCGGCAGGAAAAAAGTCGGCAGCGCCACCACCATGTGGACGGTGAGGTTCGCGTAGAACAGCGCGTTGAAGAGCAGCGAGCGCATGAGAAGGAGCGTGGCCAAGGCGGACCTGTCGGAGAGCGGAAAAGCGGACGCGCGCGCCGTTAAAGACCGCGCGCCTCGGCAACGCGGTGGAAATCCTCGCCGCCGGCCACGGTGTCGAACCGCATGCGCACCTTGGCGAAAAGATATTTGAGATATTCCGACAGCACCAGCTTCGTGGTTTCGCCGTTCGACCACCACGGCTCGATGCGCAGGCGGTCGGACACCACCGGAAACGGGATGAGGGCGGCGTCGGGAAGCTGATGGGCGAGCTCGGCGAGCGCGCGGGGCATGTGGTAGGCCGAGGTCACGACGATGAGCGATTTGAAACCATGCTCGATCGCCCAGCGCCGCGCCTGGATCGCATTGCCCAGCGTATTGAGCGCGGAATAATCGAGATCGACGCAGCAGTTCAGCAAGCGGCCGTAGTCGACGGTCTGGCGGGCGATGTCGCCGGTCGTGGTGCCCGGGTTGACGCCGGTGATGAGCAGGCGCTTGCCGCGGCCGGCAGCGAGCAATTCGAGCGCGTCGGTGACGCGCGAGGTGCCGCCGGTCAGCACCACGATGCCGTCGGCGTTGTGATCGAGCGCGACTTCTTGGCCCGGCAACAGCCAGACGAAACCGGCGAAGCCGAGCACGAGCGCGACGGCGCCGAGAACGGCGAGCTTGACGGTCACCGCCGTGATGCGCCGCCGCCTGACGGCGGCCTTAAGGCCCGGCATCGCTGTCCCCCGCGCCGAATGTCACCGCGGCGGACCGCGGCGGCGTTCGAGCGAAGCCGATCATAGCCGCATTCAATCGATCGTCTCCAGGGTCCGGTTGACCGTGTGGCGCGACACCAAAGCCGTCACCACGGCCATGACGACGATCTGGATGACGATGGCCACATAGCCTTTGACGCCGATGGACAGATTGCCGAACAGCGCCGCGGCCTCGTCGCCGCTCGGCGTGCCGGCAAGCCAGGCGCGCGCCGCTTCCGCGCAACCGAACAGGATGATCGCGGCCCCGCCGCCGATGGCGCCGCCCTTGAGCCCGAGCAGAAGAAAATGGTGCTGGAATTGGCTGGCGACGAAACTGTCGGTGGCGCCGATATAGTGCAGCACTTCGACGATCGGCCGGTTGGTCGCCATGGCGCCGCGCGTGGCAAAGGTGACCGACAGCATGGTCACCGCGACGACGAGACCAAGCACCGCCAGCCCGGCCACCACCGCGGTGCCGGCCATGGTGCGCATCCGTTCCATCCAGCCGCGATGATCGTCGAGGCTCGCCGTCGGCACCTGGTTCGCCAGCGCCTGGCGCAGCGCGGTAAAATTCGGCGTCACGCCGGGCGCGAGCTTGATGACGATCAGGCGTGGGATCGGCAGATCGTCGAGGTGCAGGCCGGCGCCGAGCCACGGCTCGACCAGCTTTTCGGATTCCTCTTTCGAATAGGCGCGCACCTCGGCGATGCCAGCGGCGGCGCGCGCGGCGGCGACGGCTTTGCCCACATCCGCCTCGATATCGCGCCCGGCGGCGGGGCGGACCTGCACGGTGACTTCGCGCCCGACGTCGGCCTGCCAATCGTTCGCCGTGCTCACCACCAGCATCGCGGCGCCGGTGGTCAGCGCGGCGAGGAAGGTCATGATGGCGACCACGGCGACCAGCGAGCGTCCGGCGATCGAGCTACTCGGCACGATCGAGGCTGAGCCGCGCGGTGCGCGATCGAGGGCGCCAGCGGGATCGATGTCGTCCCATGGCTCGATCATGGTCTCGATCGGATTAGTCGTAGACATGCAGCCGTCCTTCATGCAGCACCAGGCGGCGCGCATCGAACTCGTCCATCAAGGCGATATCGTGGGTGGCGATGACGACGGAGGTGCCCGACTTGTTGAGCTCGATGAACAGCCGCAGCAGGCGCTGACCGAGATTGGGATCGACGTTGCCGGTGGGCTCGTCGGCGAGCAGAAGCTGCGGCCGCGCGATCACCGCGCGTGCAATAGCCGCGCGCTGCTTCTCGCCGCCGGACAGGATCGGCGGCAGCGCCCCCATGCGGTCGCCGAGACCGACCCACTGCAGCAGTTCGACTACCTCCGCCCGGTACTCGGCCTCGTCCTTGCCGATGACGCGCAGCGGCAGCGCCACGTTCTCGTAGGTGGTCATATGGTCGAGCAGCCGAAAATCCTGGAACACCAGGCCGATGCGGCGGCGCAGCGTGGCGCGGCCGTCCTTGGACAGCGTCGCCGCATCCTGGTCGAACATGGTGACGAGGCCCCGGGTCGGCCGCAGCGACAGGAACAGCATGCGCAACAGCGAGGTCTTGCCGGCGCCCGAGGGGCCGGTGAGGAACTGGAACGATTTGGCGTCGATGCGGAAGGTCAGGTCGCGCAGAATCTCGGGGCCTCGCCCATAGCGCAAGCCGACATTTTCGAAGCGGATCACGCCGTCCTCCGCAATGCCGGGGCGGGTCGCCACCTGATTCGCCCGTCCCGCCTATTTAGCACCTTGTCGGGCGCCGCGGCCCGGCCGGCTTGGTTTCCAATCCGTTAACGGATCGGGTGCTACGGTCGCCCCGAACACTGCCGACCGTCCTGATTCGCCAATGCTGATCGTTTGCCCGACCTGCGCTACATCCTACGATGTCGAGCTGGCAAGCCTGCAGCCGAACGGGCGCCAGGTGCGCTGCGTGCGCTGTCGCACGGTCTGGCGCGCCGCGCCGAGCCACGCCGACAAGCTCTTGGCGGCGGCCGAGGCGATTGCGCCCGAGGCGCGAATGGCTCAAGCCCCGGCCGGCGATTTCGCCGAGGAGCCGGCGCTGCAGTCGGTCGAGCAGGCCGCCGACGTCACGTGGGCGCCACCGGACGAATTGCCCGCCGCCGAACCGGCTGCCGCCGGGATCGATGCCGACGAACCGGGCGCCACGGTCGAGGTCGAAGCCCCGTCCATCGCGCCGGTCGATCTCGATGCGGGGCAACCGCCGATCGAGGTCGAGGCTACGGCGGAAGCGGACCCCGAGCCGCTCGAGGACATCGAGACCTATGCGGCGCGGCACCAGAAGCGCGGCTTCCGGCGGCCGTCGTTGCACTGGCCGCTGTCGAACCTGCAGAGCGGCATTCTCGCCTTGCTCATCGTCGACGCCATCCTGGTCGGCTGGCGCAACGACGTCGTGCGCATTCTGCCGCAGACCGCGTCGTTCTATTCGATGCTGGGCCTGTCGGTGAACCTTCGCGGGTTGGCGCTCGATGATGTCGCCACGACCACCGAGCAGCACGAAGGCGTGCCGATCCTCGTGGTCGAAGGCAGCGTCGTCAACAATACCCGCAGGATCGTCGACGTGCCGCGGCTCAAATTCGTGGTCCGCAACTCCGCCAACGAGGAAGTCTATTCCTGGACCGCCGTGCCGCCGCGCGCGACCTTGCCGCCCGGCGAAGCGGTGGCGTTCCGCAGCCGTTTCGCCTCGCCGCCAACGGACGGGCGCGACGTGCTGGTGCGCTTCGTCACCCGCCACGACATCGTCGCCGGGACGCGGTGACTGCCATGTCGCGCATTCTTATTGCCGAAGACGAAGAAGCCTTATGCGCGATGTGCGCGCGCGCGCTGACCACGGACGGTCACGAGGTCAAGACCGCGGCCGACGGCAGCGAAGCGCTCGACGTGCTGACGCGCGAGGAGGGACGTTTCGACCTGTTGCTCACCGACGTGCGCATGCCGATCATGGACGGCATCGCGCTGGCGCTCAACGTCGCGCGCGATTTTCCTAACATGACGATCCTGCTGATGACTGGCTATGCCGATCAGCGCGAGCGCGCCCAGGGCCTCGACGCGCTGATCCATGACGTGATCACCAAGCCGTTCACGCTGGCCGCGCTGCGCGCCGCGGTGAATGAAGCGCTCACGGTCGGGACGCGCGGCTGACTTTTCAGATTCCCGATCAGTCGTCGTCCAACGCCGCGTAGGGCCGCGGCAGCGGCTCGGCTTTCGGCTTGCCGTCGGGCTCGCGAAAATCCGGCGCCGGCGAATCGCGATTGAACTGGATCATGCCGCGGCGGATGGCGCGGCGCTCGGCGAACACATTGTATAGCGTCTCGGCGTCGCCGTTGCGCACGGCGCGCGTCAGCGTCGACAGATCCTCGTTGAAGCGGCCG
>Ga0210394_10006245_pt1 | contig 12965 bp, 13 predicted proteins | sample IncBWC12MmetaG_FD_160121 | JGI IMG/M metagenome (GOLD analysis project Ga0210394, IMG submission 160121) | Forest soil microbial communities from Barre Woods Harvard Forest LTER site, Petersham, Massachusetts, United States - Inc-BW-C-12-M | ecosystem: Environmental > Terrestrial > Soil >... | reverse complement strand
GACCGTCGCGCTCTTCCTCGCCTCAAGCGATTCAAGTTTCGTCAACGGCATCGAACTCTTCGTCGACGGCGGCACGGCCCAGATCTAAGTCATCGTCACAGGTGTGCAGATGCCTTCGGCCGGTGGTGACCACCAGATAAGAGTGAGGTCGGATTAGTATCGATAAACGCCCTTGTGTTTATCGATTGAATGGCACTTCCCGACGATTTGTCAGGAAATCGGACAAATGCACCGGTGGTTCTAAAGCGGTAATTCCTCCAGGTTCGCAAACCGCTGATTTCACTGAGGTGAAACTGGCTCATTGAGGTGGTCCACAGACTACAGAGACTGTTCAAAAAGTTTGCTCCGATTTTATTTGCGGTTTCTAGCCCCTGTTGTGCTACTTAGCACGGCAAGGAGGAAGCCGCCGATGATGGGTCAGCAAACGCGTACCGAGTCGTTGTTCTACTACTTCCGCTTGGAAGATCAGATTCCGGAGGATCACCTCTTACGTCTCATTGATCATTATGTGGACTTCCGCTTTGTGCGAGAGCGGTTGAAGAGCTTCTACAGTTCGACAGGGCGCCCCTCGATTGATCCGGAGATTCTGTTGCGTTTGTTGCTGATCGGCTATCTCTACGGGATCACCAGCGAGCGGCGTCTGCTAGAAGATGTGCGCATGCATTTGGCTTATCGCTGGTTCACGCGACTGGACTTCACGCAGGAGATCCCTGACCACTCGACCCTTTCCAAGAACCGGCACGGGCGATTTCGGCAGTCCGGGGTGTTTCGCGAAGTGTTCGAAGCGATCGTGATGAAAACGGGCCGGCAATGGGATTCTGGAGAATTTCGGCCTCTGCTCGGATTTCGGTCCAACTTCAGTCCAATTCAAGAGGGTGGTTGCACCGAATGTGTCCGCGTAAGCGACACCAGATGCGGCACTTGTGTGATTTGCGCTGCTTACTTGCAAAGCAGGTGCTCTCCCAGCTGAGCTACACGCCCCCTGCAACTATATGATTCTAATAGTGAGTCTAATCGAATTTCGTGAGATTGACTACCTGCTCTCTTTGCAGCTGCTCTCGCAAACGGCGCTACCGAGCCGTCACGCGCAACCTTCACCCGGAAGGATACTTACAACGATTTTCCGAAGGGATCTAACTTTAAGTCTCGATGCATTCGGTCCGAGAACGCACTTTTTCAAAACAATTGGAGCGTCGGATAGGGACGGCTCTCGGTTGCTCCTTTCCATCTGCGACCAACGTAGTGCCGATACTGACAATTTCCGCGTTACTGCAGGACATTCAGGACGTTGCCGCTGCGCAGGGCGGAATCTAGCTGATCCTGGCCGAGCGGAATTTTGATTTCGACGCGCGTGGCGTATGCCGTTACGCGAATCCCGTCGAAGATGCCCGAAGGTTGCGATCCGGATTGCGCAGACTCGTGTTCTCGATAGACGATGCCCGCCTCCAGCAAAGCTGCAAGCGTAATGGCTTCGGTAGGAGTGGAACAGCGAATCTCCGATCGTGCCGAAAGATCGTCTGAATTGGCGACTTCGAACTCCATGGACTGAATGTCGTTGAGCAAAAGGGCGGCTTGCGGAACTCGTGAAACTTGAGGCAGCAACTGTTGCACGGCCGTGCGGGCGTAGTCCTTATTCCAAATTGTCCAGGTTAGAGAGTCTTGATGCGTGTCGCGAACGAGAGGGTAGAGTACCGGATTTTCCGCGAAGCTTTCGTTCCCTTGGAAATGAACTGCGAGAAGCTGTTCAAGCGCCGCCCGCTCACCAAAAGCCGCAGTGGTGGAATCGAGAAAGACGAGAAACAAATCTGCCGGAGCGCCTCCGATATCGAGTAAACGCACACCCTCTTGATCGAAGGTGGGCAAATTGTTGTCGCTGAAATAATTCTGGACCGTGCTGGGGGAGAAATGCCCGATCGCCACACCCACCATCCCCTCCGCGCGGGTTTTTGTCGCAGAAACCGTACCCCAGGCGAGAGTGTCCACTTGCGTTTCGACATCGAGGCCTGTTCCCGAAAGAAAAATCTCGAGTTTGCGGAGACGCAGTGGAAGAAGGGTCTGCTCGGCAATTGGAAACCAGGGAAGTTGCCGAGCAGTTTTGAGGTCGAGATAACTGATTTGAACGACGTCTTTCGGAAACATTTCGACGATTGACGTATCAAGCGCAGTCGCGTTGGCGAGGGCAGGAGTCAGTACGATGGCGGCCACGAGCGCAGCCGCCACCTTCAGGATGTAACTGTCCAGGCTCATTGTAAGCATCCTCCGCAATGTGTCTCTTACTTCACAGTAAGAGCTATTGAGGTTGATTGCATTACGTTGCCCGACGTGGCATTGATCATAACCGTGGTCGTGCCCGCGGGTGTACCCATGGTAGGGGTAGTGTTCTTCGAGCTGCCGCAGCCAGCCGCCACAACGAGCAAGCCGGCGGTCAGAGCGATGCGAATCCACGTCGCCGTGGTGACACTCTCACGGCGTCCCGATATCCCCTTCAGCAACAAGAGAAGCAAGAAAAGGACCGCTGCTAACGCCACACCTAGCGAGCCCAGGCGCGATGTCGGGCTAGCGACAACCAGACCGGGCGTTGCTCCGTAAGTACCGGTAGTGACGGTGGAGATGCTCAATTGCGTCGTTGCCGCGCTGCCCGCGGGCGTGACGGTCGACGGAGAAAACGAGCACGTTGCGCCGCCGGGCAGACCGGAACATGAGAACGACACTGCGCTGTTGAATCCGTTTGTCGGCGTTATTGTAAGACTGGTGGTAGCGGACTGTCCTTGCGTGACTGTGAGCGCCTGCGCGGCGGCCGAGACGGAAAAGCTCGCGCCCGTGGGCTGCGTTTGAGCAACTGCAATAGCCCCAAACAAGCCGTCGCCTTCATTTACCAGACCAGCGGAAAAATAAAGCGTATCTTTCGCACCTGTCTGGCCAGTCGGATCGAACACAAGCTCCCAGAGAGAGCCATTGACGAGAGCGTTGCCGTTCGAACCCTTCAGCGTGCCCAGGAAATTGCCCGTTGTAGGATCGAACGCGTTGATCGTTCCGTCGCCGAAATTGCCGATGAGGAGATCATTTGAAAACTGACCGAAATTGGCGCTGGCTATGGCTGTGCCCCATGGAGAGTTGAGCTGGCCCTGCGATATCACCCGGCGGACAAAATTGCCGTTGGCGTCGAATAGCGAGACGAAGCCGTTGCCCGGAGCGTTGACGGGATCATGTTTGGGAGCGTCCTGCATCGCGTAGGTGACGTACACCTGGTTGTTGTTGAGCACGTGCACGCCGAAGGGTGCGAAGCCTGCGGGCAGCGTCGGATCCGTGAAGTTTCCGGCAAGCGCGGTCGGCTTGAACATGGAATCGAAGACATCGATGCGCGCGTTGCGAAAATTTGTAGCGAGAAGAAAATTTCCCGTGCCGTTAGTAAGCAGCGCGAGACCTTTGTAAACCGGATCGGTGCCGGAATTGAAATTCGGATTGTTTACCTCAAGCACGGCATTGTTGCCGCCCGTCCACGCGGAGATGGTTCCATCCTCGGTGGAGAAAATGAAAAATGCAGGGCTGCCATTTACTGCAAAATTGGCGGTGGCATTGGCTACCATACCCGTCGGTGTTGCAGGGCCCGGAGCGCCCGCGGGAGGCGGAATGGTCACAATGAGGGATTGCGGCACGCCCTGATTATCGTACAGCGTGGAGAAGCCGCTGTTATTGTCCGAAATCCAAAACGGGCCGCCGGGCGAGAATGCAACCGCCCAGGGATTAATGAGTTTCTTGTCCGTGTGCGGTGCGGCTACGGCGCCATCGGAAACCAGATTCGTTTGCGCGTAGCTGCTGCTCTGTGCGCTCGTCCGGCCAGCAAAAAAAGCAACCAGCAGCATAGCGAGTGGCAAGCCTGAAATCATTCTTCTCATAAAATTCGTTTTGCTCCTAAAGCAAAAGTCTGTCGCTAGGAAAATCTTCGTCTTCATGCAACTTTCTCCCTCAGGTCAAGAATTTGTAGATCGTGTTGAAATCCGTTTCGAGAACCATCGTGCAGGAAGCCGGCTACGCGAGTTGTCACTGTGTTGTCAGACTAATGGAAAAAGTGCCTTCATTTCTGAAGCACAGTTTTTTACAATCGACGCCGATGACTACGCCTGCAGACGCTCGCAATGGAGAACTGCGGTTGCGTTTCTACCTTCATCCGGGGTCTACTTCCGATTCAGGCATTCGCGAGTGAGGCAGTGGCCCGATGCGTTATGCGCGCATTTCGCCCCGCCTGACCTCTTTTGCAAATCGGTTCACTACGCGAGCGAAGGGAACTGCCTGTGCTGCGGCCCGCGCAGGGAACGGGCGGCAGATTGACTCGGGAACTAAAACGTTCGGGATGCTTTAGCTTGAATGATTCGAACGGAAGCATCGCCGTTTCTCACAAAGTAAGGGGTCGTGGGTCGAAAACCCACGGCCATAACGAACAGTTTCTATGGAAGGACACCTGCCTCGTGAGCAGGTGCCCCTCCTTGCAGGATAGCGAAAGAAGGGAGCTCCAACGTGTTACAGGTTAGTGGCATTTCCCTTCATGTAGAAGACCACGGCAGCGGTAAGCCGGTGCTCTTGCTACATGGCTGGCCAGATTCTTCGAATCTTTGGCGCAACCAGATTCCATTCCTTGTCGCGAACGGCTTCCGCGTCATCGCGCCGGACCTGCGTGGCTTCGGGCGCTCCGATCGCCCGGAGGGAGTGACCGCGTATTCCCTGCAGAAAGCGGTCGCGGATGTGATCGGCATTCTCGACGCGCTCGGTATCGACGCAGCCGACGTTGTGGCTCACGACTGGGGAGCAGCGGTAGCATGGCTCACGGCTACTGCTCACCCGAATCGCGTTCGCAAACTTGTTGTTCTTTCGGTGGCACATCCACTTGCGCCGCGTTCGCTGCGTCAGCAGGAGATGGGTTGGTACCAGCTGTTTTTCCAGTTCGAAGGAATTGCGGAGGCGTGGCTGCAGCACGACAACTGGGCGCTGTTCCGCGAAATGCTCCGCGGCAATGGTGATGTCGACCGCTACATCTCGGACCTGTCACGGCCAGCTGCTTTGACGGCGTCGCTGAACTGGTACCGCGCAAACCTCGCTCCGCGCCTCCCGGAGTCGCCTCCCAAGCTGCTGCCCGTGGAGGCTCCAACGCTTGGCATCTGGTCTTCAAACGATCACTACCTCGACGGTGAACGCATGAAGATGTCGGGACAGTTTGTGAAAGGACCCTGGCGCTACGAGCAGATCGACAACGCCAGCCACTGGATTCCAATGGACGCGCCCGACCGGCTGAACCAGCTCCTCCTTGAGTGGCTAGGCTGACACCAGCTCAGCATCCGGAACCCCGATGAAAGACACTTCGTGTCCGCGCGAACGCGAAGGAGGAGAGATACTTTGTCCAGTCAGGCGTTAGGAGTTGATGATGCCGGAACCCCAATACAAAGTCTTTGAAGCCCTGAATCCATTCTTCGAGGTCGTTCTAAAAGGCCTAAACGGACTAGTTGATGGCAAACATTATTTCGAAACGTTTGCCGAGGACGCGGTGTTCGAGTCCCGCTACCACTTCCCGGGTTGGCCTGTGACGATTCGAGGACGAGCCAATTTGATGGCCAGCCTCTCCGGATACGGCCAGACGATCAAGCTTCACTCCGGGCATGCACTGGTTGTACATCGCACTCAGGATAGTCGCGTCGTAATCCTCGAGTACGAGGTACACGGCAAGATTCTTTCCACCGGCGCGCCCTATGACAACAGGCTCATCTCGGTGGTAACGATTGAGAAGAGAAAGATCGTGCATTGGAGAGACTACCTGGACTCTCTAGCTGCCTGGACGGCGTTGAATAGCGACTCCTAATCTCAGAGTCCTCGCTCGTACCTGACCAGTCCCCGTGCGGCAAAGCAAATAGCGAAGCAGAGTGTTCCGAGGGCTAGCTGCAGGTTTGGTCGGTATGTATCTTCGCTACTGCGCCCGCGGAGAGGCTTTGGCCCTAAAGTAGTCGCCGCCTTTGGCTCGCACATCATCCGTTCCCCACTGGATTTCCTCATCGATCTTCTGCATGCATGGAATGTGCTTGGAGCAATGGACGTACGCTTCCACAACAGATACCACAACCCATCGCTCCGGACCGCGACCCGTCCCGGGAAGGATGTGCTCGCAGATGGGTCCAAACACAGATGTATCCCGAAGGAACTGATCATTCTCAACGATTCGGGCGCCTCCATTGACGTGGAGCCCGATCTTGCCTTCGGTGAAATCCACAAAGAGAAGCCCCACGTGCGGATTCTCGGAAATATTGCCAAGACTCGACATCACTCCGTTGCCTCGGTACTCAGGATACGCAAGAGTTTTCTCGTCAAGCACGCGAATGAATCCAGGCAATCCTGCGCGAAAAGAAGTGTCCGCCTCTCCGTGCCTGTCGGCAGTCCCAACAAACATCATTTCCTGCTTGATGATGAAAGCCTGCATCAAAGGGTTGAGGTAATCGAGTACTTGATGCCGGTAAAAGGCATGCGCGCGTGACGATGTATTAAGCTTTTCTTGAAGCTCATGCTCTCCATCGGACCCAGGGAGGGCAACTGGTTTGACAATGGCACCTTCCTTCATAACGGCTCCTCGGGTACTACTTTTCTCTTTGAACCCAACTTCGACCAACACAAGTAGGACGCTCAAGGAGCCGCGGGAGAAGGTAAACTGTTTGTCAAACACTTCTTGGAGAGGTGGTCCCGAACACGCGAACGCACCTAAAGTAAGGACTCGATACCTACCCTTCAGACTATGGTTGCCCGCCGTTTCCAACACCCACTGTGTGCCTAATCAACGCCGAAACCGGACATGTCCAGTAACGCGACAAACCAGGCAAGTGGAATTGAATCGGTAAACACAAGCGCGTTTGTCGCAACTAATCCGGAATCCATTACTTCCGGTTAATCAGGACTCAGCCTTCGGAATCCTTCGATGTGGCTGATTGGGCCGGCTCGGCGGCAAATTCATTGTGCCGCTACTTCTTTTCTTCGTTTGCCATCGGCGCGGCGGCCGGGCGACTTGCCGGCAGGTTCGCGGCCGGCGCAGCCGCATGCGAGGAATTCATCCCTTCTTTGAAGTTGCGGATGCCCTCGCCAACTCCGCGCATCACATCGGGAATCTTTTTACCCCCGAAGAGCAGCACTATCACCGCCAGAATGATAATCAGATGAAACGGGCTCAATGCTTCCATAGGTCACCTGCCTTCCAAACTTTCCCAGGCCGTGGATGGCCGCTCACGACGGGTCGCCGATTGCATTTGTCATTTCGAACCTGCTTGGTTGAAGGTCGCAAACCTTATTCGTCCCACCTCCGGATAAGAAATGGTCCCGATCCTTCCCGCTCGGTGTGGAAAGTCGGGACCATTCCCGTACAAAGTGAGTCGCTAGGCGATTACAGCTCGCGTGTGGCAGCGTCCGCTGCTTCCGCCATTTGCTGCAGCACCTGGAGGAACTTCGGTTGTTGCCCGACGAACAGGCCATCCGCAGTGAACGATGCAATCGTCGCTACGGCGCCTGCGAATTTGTCGTCGCTTGGTCGAATCACCGCGCAGTGGGGCAATTCTGCGCTGATGAATTCGCAGGGAACTGGAAAGATCAGGCTGGGCTGAACCACGCTGGGCGGCTGTAACGGTGGGTTGTTGAAGAAATCGGGAAACGACAGACCGGATATCGGGTCCTTAAAAGGCGCCACCGGCTGTTGCACTCCGTTGCCAGCGAAATCCACCCATTCGAGGAAGTGCGCAATTTCGTCTCCGCCAATACCCAGCGTGATCTTCAGCACTTCCAGACTGCTTACCTTCTGACTAAGCGCCCCATAGAGACTCGAGCCACCTTGTTCGATGTATCCAAAGTGAAATCCCGCTACGTTGGCGATCGCCTGGATGTGGTCGTTGCCAAGAAAGTTGGGATTGGAAGCGCCTTCGAAATCCTTGTTGTTGCGGGGAATGGCGGTGACGTTATTGAGTTTCAGCGCCTGTGGGAACGTGGCGCCGAAGTCTGGATTGGTTGTACTGCGGTAGCGCACGTACCAGCTGGTGTCCACGTTGAGGTGCATCAGGTTGGTCAGTCGGCCGATGTCCTGCGCTCCCGTCGCCGTGCTGCCTTGGAGTGTGCGGAACTCGTCGAAATTCACCGGATCCGCGCCTTTCGATTCCAGGTATCCGTTGAGGAAGGCGGCGTGGCTGATTTCGTCAGTGGTGTTGCTAGTGATGTATTGCGGGCCATCGCCATCGAGATTCGACAAGGCAATCTGATAATTGTTCAACATTTCGTTTTGGTCAACTTCGATTGGCGGGTTGTCGCCGATACCACCCAGTTCTGCGTACTGTATCCAAAGATCCGATTCGATGAGCTCTGCCGCAGCCAGGAATTGAAGAATGGCTACATCTCCCTTGTTGAGGCCGCTTGAGCTGCTCTGGCCGAATGCGACCTTGCCAGCGCCCAACAGCCCGGCGCCTACCGTAGCTGCCCCTGCCATCACGCCCTTCGTCAATAGCGACCTGCGATTTACCTTGCGATTCATCAGACCCTTCATTTTGTCCATGATGTTCCTCTCGTGTTGAATTGAAAGCCGTGGCCCGAGTGATTACGGTAAGCGCGCGCGGAATCGAGCTTGTCACGAAGAAGTCAAATGACTGCCCATTTCTTGTAAGGATCTTGTCTCTTGCCTAGCAGAGTGCCGATTGAATTTGCCTCTGCTCGTAGGGCAGCGCGCCTGTCCCTGGGAGCTTAACGTTGCAGGAAGTTCGAAGGTTCAAGGGTACGGCAACAGAAAAAATCGTGAGAGGCGGGCTCGAGCTTGACGCCCGTGCCGATTGCATTTTTCATTTCGAACCTGCTTCGTTGAAGGCCGCGTCGGATTCAGCAAGTTGCTCGCGTACAGCCCGGACGGTCAAACGCGAAATCGGAATGCCCAATGTTGTTCTTGTTCGTGGCGAAATGAACAGGACGAGCGGTTCCAGTTCCCCGTGAAGCTCGTTTTGAACACCAACATATCTCCCGCCTCCGGCCTCAACGATCGAGGACAGTTCGGCTTCGCTCAAAAGCAGAGGTGTCTTGTTCCGCCTCTCGTGGTACTGCTCCATGTTATCGCCTATCATTTAGCGCGCCCGTTTATTTCCCCAATTGTGGTAACCAGTTCCGCCTCGTAGTCTTTCATTCGAAGAATGTCTGCAGCGGAGCTTGCGTTCTTTCGTAGGTGCGTTGTTGATGAGAGCTGCTAGGTTCTCCTGGAAAAAGCGTCCTGTTGTAATGCGTTGGCCATCAGACCCGCCACTTAGGTTCGTTGGCATGGCAGGGTTCAATAGGCTGACTCGGCGGATACACTCAGTGGGCACCAATTGAGTAAGTAATCCGGACGGGCAACAATCCTCCAGTCTTTTCTCCGATCTCCCATTGGTATCCGCTGCTCTCAAGTCCGCTTGTCATCTCTTGCAGTTCTCCGAGCGAGTACGCCCGCAGGCAAGAAATCAAGCCGTCGAAGAAAAGAACGAAGGGAATCACCGGAATCAAATACGTCCACAGGAGCCGCGACCAACAGAAGGGACGCCGGAAGGGGACGAATATCCACGCAGCGACGTTTCGGCTGTGCAACCGATAGATTGTTCAAACGCGACCACATCGCCCTGTTGAGCCAGTCGTATGACATCCGCGTCAGTCATCTCTCGTGGTTCGGCTTGCCTCGGTGCGCTCACGGTATCGTCCTTCAGATCTTTGCCCGCTCATTCCAAAATGCTGGCCGTCAAGTACGAATGGCCCTCTCGGAACCATCTCCGTGCTTTGAAACCGCTAGCGCCAACTCGGCCGGCGGCGCTTGAATTTCACCACCGGCCAGTTGATGCCGTTCATCGCGACGAGGTTATTTTCCCGCCACGACGGTGACCAGCTTGGCGCTCGCCAGTTCCTTCTCCACCTGCTTCGGGTAGAGGAACTCATGGCCCGTCGTTTCACCCGGATAGAACCAGGTCACGATTGCCTCAGGCTGTGCAGATCCACGCTCCGCGAAACCGAAGACCGTGTTGTCGGTTGGCTTCGAACGCTCGGCACTAATTGTGAAAAGCGTCGCAACCAACATGCTGCGATCGGCGTTGAAGATGCGGACTTGAAAATGATCGTTAGCCTCGTCGGGCAGCACGAACACGTACGTTCCCGCAGGCAGAACGCGTCCGGGAATCTGAACGGGCTGGCTAAAGGTGACTCTGGTTGCCTGATCCGCCTGGTCTGCGTGTGCAGCCGGCAGAACGATCAGGACTGCCAGCAAAAACAAGATGGTGACAAAACTCGCTACGATAGTGGCTCTCTTCATAACAGCTCCTTTTTTGAGTATTGTGGCCAACCGCTGCTCGCAATTCACTTCGGTACTTCTGAATTGACCGCTGCTTCGAAGTTGTTCTTCCGCCAAACTGATACTTGGCTGAATTATCTTCAAAACGCTTACGACGATTAGACGTGCTCGTCGTCTGCCGCGTCACAGAAATGGATGTAAAGCTTTTGTCGCCTGCTTATCTCGATCATGTCTCACGCATTCTTGCGAGCGGCACCGGAACAGCAGTGACGAGCTGGTTGCGCGGAACAGCGCTGGCCACGGACCGGCGCGGAGCGCTCTTTCGGTAGGATCTTCGAAGCGGAACAAGTTACTTGAAGGCCAAACTATAATTTGCGTGACAGCTGGGCAACACCAAGTCGATGAATGCAAGCGGCTGGGCAACTTAGGCTGACACACAGGAACAGAAGCTCCGGAAACAGACGCCGTTCGGGCGCCAACGAAGAGGTGTGTTCGATTCCACGGGTCAGCACACGAAAAAACTCTTGCAACGGCCGGCGTCGTTAGAGATAACGACGTAATCGCACGTTTGAAGTAGCACTTCACTTCTCCGATTACGGCTGCCAGCTCAACTGGTCGATGCAACACCATCCAGTGGGTTGATTCGACAATGCTTGCGCAGGAGAATCACCTGTTTGGCCGCACTCAATCAAAACCTAGCCAGGGCAGCGTTCCTGCCGGTCTAACCCAAGCAAGCGATTTTGGCTTTTGTTTTCAATGCCAGGCGGGTTCTAGCTTAGTGTTGCGTCGACCCATTGAGATCACCGCGTCAATTGGGCACTGAGAATTAGCTGGCGATAGTCGTGTATTCTTTTGGAAGAGCTAGGCATCGATTGCCAGATTGGTCATCCGGCGAAGATTCGAGCGGCTGAACCACAGAAGCACAAAACATGACCGGCACTATCGCTGCGCGAAACGCGGCTTCCCGCGCTGGCGGCGGCTCGTTGATTTTGTCGGGAACTTAGCAGAACAGGTTGCGACTTATTTTCTAAAATAACAGTTATTCAAGCGTTTTGACCGGCGCTAGTGCACTGCTACGGTCGCCCATTTCACTGCGGTCATTGCGGTTCGAGCAATTTCTCGTTCCATTTGGTGTTTTTCCCAACAGCTTTCTTCCTGTTCGCCGAAGGGTTCGGCGTGGAAGTGGTGGTATGCCGGATCTTGGCCATTGGACTGCGGGTCGTAAATCTTTTCCCGTACCCATCTCTGGGCCAGTGCGATTGACGATTGGCAATAGTCGCAGGATTTCAAGTTAAAGACGATCATTTCTTACTCCTTGCGGAAACTTGGCGAAACAACCAGGTCGAGAATTGCGAATGCTTTCGGAATTTGCCCAAATGTTGGAGCGCCTTCATGAAGCGCTCCTGAACCGCGTCCTGGGAATCTTCCCGATTGTGGGAGACGTGTCGAGCAATTCGGATGAAATCGCGATCGTATCGCCCTACGAGTTGCTCGAAAGCAGATACATCTCCATTTTGAGTGGCGTGGACACGCTTCAAATCGTCGCTTGCCACAGCCGTCCCTGCGAATTCTGCCGAGTCTGCAGTCGTATTCATTCAATTGTTCCTTCCGGGATGGCAAAGGGAATCGTGATCTTGAATAAAGTTCCGGTCGCATTTCTCCTATCAAGGTAGATCTCCCCGCCATGATCCTCGACAATCTTCTTCGCTATCGCGAGGCCCAGCCCGCTGCCCTCAATCTTTCCATAGGTCGCAAAGGGTTGAAATACAGAGTCCTGAATCGTCGGAGGGATGCCGGGGCCGTTATCCCAGACGCCAATTTGCAAGCAGTCTCGATTTCCGGTCGTGGTTATGAAGATCCGCCCCGAGTCCGGAGAAACCGCCTCGCAAGCGTTCAGGACGAGGTTGGCGACCACTCGTTCGAGACGGTTGGAATCGAACCAGCCCACGGCCAAGCCTTTATGATGATGCTTGATGGTGATGCGGCGGAACTCCTGTCTCACACTTGCCATGCGGATCGCACGCTCGACTGTGTCAACGATGTTGCGTGCGGCGGGCCGAAGAGCGTCACGACCCTTGGAGCACTCCAGCAACGAGGAGACCAGCTCATTCATCTGGTCGATGGCCCAACGGATTTCCTGGTAAGAATCGTTCCTTTGCGTCTCGCTCATCTCTGACCGTGTGAGAAATTCCGCATTTGCAAGGATGGCGGTCAAAGGTTGGCGAAGATCGTGGGAAATGAAGGCTACCATCCGGCTTACGGCGGAAAGCGGTTCCAGACTTGGAAGATTCCAGTGCGTGCTCGGCAACGATCCAGCCGACAAGAACCGAGCCCTAGATACAGCTTGCTCCAACATTGAACCTCCTTCCTATCCGCGATTGGTCGAAGTACAGAGAGGAAGGTTCCCGTCCGGCTTCGGCATGCACTCTACTGTGATCCTAGATTTCGTCCGATGATGCCCCCTCTTTGAGCTGTTCGGCTAAATACGGAGTGGCGCGCAGAAGACTGACACCGCGAGTCCGCAGTTCTTTGAGGAGTACGATCCCCGCGCCGTCGACGAAGGAAACGTCCGCCAGCTCGAGGGACAACTGAACCTCATCAAGGAAGGTATGCGCATCGCATGCCGTGCGGAGCTCCTCGACCCAGGAACCCGTTATCCGACCTT
>Ga0210394_10006244_pt1 | contig 12965 bp, 10 predicted proteins | sample IncBWC12MmetaG_FD_160121 | JGI IMG/M metagenome (GOLD analysis project Ga0210394, IMG submission 160121) | Forest soil microbial communities from Barre Woods Harvard Forest LTER site, Petersham, Massachusetts, United States - Inc-BW-C-12-M | ecosystem: Environmental > Terrestrial > Soil >... | reverse complement strand
CATCATGAAATGGAAGGCTCGCCCGGTGGGCGTAGCGCTGTCTCGCGCACTCGTTGTACTGCTCGTGTTGAGCACATGCGTTAGCGTCGCGCGGCGCTCCTGCGATCCGCTGTGTTGGACTTGCACGGGCGACCCGAGCCGCGTCGCCGTCTTGAAGCAGCTTGAATCTACGGCCGGAAAACATCTAATTGTGGTTCGTTACTCCGAGGATCACAACATCCACGACGAATGGGTCTACAACGGTGCGGATATAGATGGGTCTAAAGTCATCTGGGCCCGCGAACTGGATGCAGACCAAAACGCCAAGCTGTTCGACTACTTTAAAGACCGCCATATCTGGCTCGTCGAGCCGGACACTGACAACACCGAAGTAAAACCCTACACTCCCCCCGCCAGACCAGTGATTTTCTGCTTCTACTTGCGACGCGGCGAGGCTCAGCGTAAAGCGACCATCAGATTGTTGAGGCCGAATTCGAATCGGCGATGAATGAATTTTTGAAAGCCGATGCGCTGGAGTATTTGTTGTAGCGTTTCGACGGGAATGCGTTCTTGATGTTCGTCGCTTTCCATTTCATCGCTGATCAGGTGCAGCCTGTGCAGCACATTCAAAATTGGATCAACCATTGCTGAAGGCCACGTCATGATCAACGAGCCGCCCGGCGCGAGAACCCGGTGCGCTTCGCGAAGCACCTTCTCGGGCTCAGTGAGATGCTCCAGAACGGCGAGCATCACGACGTGATCGAACTTGCCATCCGGTAGCGGCAGCGGCGAACGCAGATCGCCGCGCACGCGCTGCCAGCGGCCTTGCACACCATCCGCAACCTGATCGTCGACGCCAACGCCGGTGGCGATGCGGTCGGAAGCGTAATCCAGAAAAGCGGCTTCCAATCCGCAGCCAAGGTCGCAGACGCTTGAACCGGGGCGAATATGCGGATAGGCAGCGCGAAAACGCATTTTTGCGATGAAGTGGTCAATACCGGTGTAGGGCATTTATTTTAGGTCGTAGTCGCCGATGTACGTGCCCCGGCTGATGCCGAGCATGCTCAGAAAAAAAGAAGCGAAAATGACTTGAACGCCGAGGAAGAGCCACATCGACCAGAAAAGAACCTGCCGGACCTGCGCTAAGGGACCAAAGCCGCTGGCGGCCCACTGCCAGGTGACCCAAGCGCATCCCGCAAAACCCGCGAGAAAGAGGGCGCCGCCCAGAAGCAGTCCAGTTTCGAGCGTGACACGTTTTAACACGCGCTTGAGCGAAACGGTGTTCCGATCAAAGCGCTCGGCATAGCTGAATACTTTTGCGAAGGAGCCGATCGAAAGGATTTGCACCCCGAGCAGGGTGAAGATGACGCCAAAGATCATCGTGTGAATATCCAGAACGACATTTGGCGAAACCCTGCGAGGCCCTGGCAGAAGCCAGAACACGATAACGAGTCCGAGGACCACCAGCGACGCGCCAGGCAAAAGAAAGAGCCAGTTCGGGGCGTACAGCAGCATGAAACGCAAATGCCGCCAGCCGTCGCGAAAGCTTCGAAGGTGCGGGGGACGGCCGCGCTTGTCCGGCCAGAGCGTAATTGGAATTTCTGTGATGCGTGCGCCGAGCTGCGCGGCTTTGATTACAAACTCGGACGCGAATTCCATTCCAGTGCTGCGCAAATCCATGCGGTCGTAGATGGCGCGACTGAAACCGCGCATGCCGCAATGGCTGTCGCCGATGCCGGCGTGAAAAAAAAGATTCAGGACGGAGGTGAGCACGGGATTGCCGAAATACTTGTGATGCCAGGGCATCGCGCCGGGCTTGATTTCGCCGCGGAAGCGATTACCCATGACGACGTCGTAGCCTTGCCGCCACATCTCGACGAAGCGAGGCACTTCACTGAAGTCGTAGCTGTCGTCGGCGTCGCCCATGACGATGAAGGCCCCGCGCGCCGACGAAATGCCCGCGCGCAGTGCTGATCCGTAGCCGCGCTGTTCGACGCGAACTACGCGCGCACCGAGTTTCTCGACAATTTCGATCGAACCGTCCGTCGAACCGTTATCGGCGACGACGACTTCTCCGCGCAAACCAGCGGCCTGAAAAGACTTCAGCGCCTTCTCTACGCAAAACGAAATCGAGCTGGCCTCGTTGAGGCACGGGATGACGACAGAGACATCCACGGGCGAGGCGTCGCCACTCATGTCGAGCCGGGTAGTCATTTCCGTCTTAATTGTTGGAGCGCGATCTACTTCCAAATCCCCTGCCTCCCCACCGATTGGAACAAAAGCCGCTCGCGACAATTCTTCAAATCGCTGACTTCCAGCTTGCATTTTGCCGCATCGCCATTATGATGGCGGAGTTTCCGAAACACACCTGAGACTTCACATTGTCTAACACATCGGACGAGTCTTCCACCAGCACCAACACGGCCGCTGGCCCGCAAACTCGCGGCTCCGGCAAGCTACTCCAGGTGCTTGGCGTTTGGTTTGGCATCGCCGTCGCGGTTGGCAACGCCATCGCCGCCGGCATTGTCCGCACACCTGGAGACATCGCGAAATTGCTTCCAAACGCGTGGCTCTTCATCGGCGTGTGGATCGTTGGTGGACTGTACGCGCTTTTCGGCGCATCGTCACTCGCGGAACTTGGCGCCTCAATTCCCCGCAGCGGCGGCCAGTACAATTTTTCGCGTCGCGCTATCGGCGAATACGCGGGCTTCATCGTCGGATGGAGCGACTGGCTCTCGACCTGCGGCACCGCTGCCGCTGTTTCGATCGTCATCGCGGAGTACAGCCGGTATTTTATTCCCGCGCTTGCGGGCCGCGAATCCTGGGTTGCCGTCGGCATCATCTGGGGATTTTTTCTGCTGCAATGGCGCGGCATTCGCTGGGGCAGCGGGACGCAACTCGTTACCTCCACACTCAAGGCCGCCGCATTCGTCGTACTCGTCGCCGCGTGCTTTGCGTTGGGCGGCCACGCTCGCGCAGCGTCCTCAGGCTCTGGTTCCGCGCTTCCGGCGATGCCGGGTGGCTGGCCATTTATCATCGCCGTCATTCTCAGCTTGCAAGCCGTCGTTTACACCATTGACGGGTGGGACGGCGTCGTTTACGTCGGAGGAGAGGTGCGCAATCCGGGACGCGACGTTCCTCGCGCGATCTTCGGAAGCGTTTTTTCCGTGATGGGAATCTATCTGCTGCTTAATCTCGCGGTACTTTACGTCCTGCCGATGAACGAAATCGCTGGAAACAATTTTGCGCTGGGAGCGGCGGCCGCCCGAATCTTTGGACAATACGGCGATCCGGTGATCCGTTCGATCATGATCGTCTCGATGCTGAGTTCGATGAATGCCAATCAGATTTTTTGCACGCGCACCTTACACGCGATGAGCTGCGACGGACTTTTTTTCCGCCGCGCGGCCCGCGTAAACAAAGGCGGCACGCCCGTCCTAGCCCTTTTTCTCAGCACGATTGCCGGCGTGCTCTTTCTACTCACCGGGACGTTTGAGCGCGTGATCGACATGCTTGCGTTTTTCTTCGTAGCGAACTACACACTTTCCTACGCGTCACTCTTCCTACTGCGCAAGCGCGAGCCGGAAATGGCACGGCCCTATCGCGCGTGGGGCTATCCGTGGACCACAGGAATCGCACTCGTTGCGTCGGTCGTATTTCTCGTAGCCTCGATTGTGACGGACCTGCAAGGCTCTATTGAGTCGGGCAAGTTTTGGCCGCCGAGTCCGGCGGTCCTGGCGCTCGCAGTCTTGGTGCTTAGTTACCCCGTGTTCCGCGCGCTGAAGTGGGCGAAAAGAGACAACGCTGAGACGCCGTCTAGTTCTTAGGCAGGCAACTTCTCGGCGACACTTTTGCCTTGCATAAAAAGAAGCAAGTAATCTCTCCCGCCCGCTTTGGAATCGGTTCCGGACATGTTGAAGCCGCCGAAGGGATGCGCGCCTACCATGGCTCCGGTGCATTTGCGATTGAGATAAAGATTGCCAACGTGAAAGGATTCCCGCGCTTTTTCGAGTTTCTCCGGATTCTTCGAATAGACAGCGCCGGTTAACCCAAATTCGGTGTTGTTGGCAATTTCGAGCGCGTGATCAAAATCTTTCGCTTTAATAACCGCGAGGACAGGGCCGAAAACTTCCTCCTGCGCGATGCGGGCTTTGGGATCGACGTCGACAATGACGGTGGGTTGCACGAAGTAGCCATCACCCGGAGCGCGTTCGCCACCGAGAACCAACTTCCCTTCCTTCTTGCCCAAATCGATGTAGCCAAAAATTGTTTTCATTGCCGTGTCACTGACAACAGGTCCCATATAGTTGCCGGGATCTTCGCTGGGACCAACCGTAACCTTCTTGGCGCGCTCGATTAATTTCTGGACGAAGGAATCGTAGACTTTCTCGGAGACGATGGCGCGCGAGCAGGCGGAACACTTCTGCCCTTGATAGCCAAACGCGGCTTGCGCCACACCCTCAACGGCGGAATCCACGTCGCCTTCTGCGTCCACGATTATGGAATCCTTGCCGCCCATTTCGAGAACGGTGCGCTTGATCCACATCTGTCCAGGAACCTTCTTGCCAGCGTTTTCACTGATGAGCAGTCCGACTTCCTTGGAACCTGTAAAAGCAATGAAACGAGTCTTGGGGTTTCTGACAAGAGCGTCACCGGCGGTTTCGCCCGGGCCGGTGAGGAAATTCAATGCCTCTTTGGGTATTCCTGCCTCATAAAAAATGTCGACGACTTTTGCAGCAACAAGCGGAGATTCCTCTGACGGCTTGAGAACGACCGTGTTGCCGGTCACGAGCGAAGCGGCACTCATACCGGCGGCAATGGCGGCGGGGAAATTCCATGGCGGAATAACAGCGCCGACGCCGAGCGGAATATATTTGAGATAGTTTTTCTCGCCCTTCATTGGCACGACGCTTTGCGGCCCAGCGAGGCGAAGCATTTCGCGGCAGTAGAATTCCAGGAAGTCGATGGTTTCGGCGGTGTCGGCGTCGGCTTCGGCCCAAGACTTCCCGACCTCGTAACAAATCCAGGCTGAGATCTCAAATTTGCGCTTCCGAATGATGTCCGAGGCACGAAGTAGAATTTCGACACGCATTTCGGCAGGAACGCGCTTCCAGGAATCGAAGGCTTTGTAGGCGGCATCGACAGCCTGGTTGGCGTGATCGGCCTTGGCTTCCTGAAAAATGCCAAGAACTTGCGTCGGGTGCGAAGGATTCGTCGAAGTCCGCTTCGCCGTGGTGATGACTTTTTGCCCACCAATGTACATGGGATATTCGCGGCCAAATTCGGAGGCGACTTTTTTCAGTGCGTCTTCCATGGTTTTGCGATTTTCGGGCTTCGAGAAATCGACAAAAGGCTCGTTCGTGAATTCAGAAAGATGGATTTTCGCTTCGGCCGTGGCCATGACGGGTTTCCTCCTCGATGGGCAAACAAGAGATTGTACTGCGAGGGCTGAATTCGCGACAAGGCTCGGCGTGGGTCAACCGTTGGTGCAGCGTAAGCGAAATCCAAGACGGGCACGGCAGGCCGTGCCCCTACGAAATTAGCTCGCTCGTGGCTTCGGCGAAGATTTTGGTGTGCAGATCGATGTCGGCTTCTGTCGTGGCGGGGCACATTAGGGCCATGTTGTGGAACGGAGTTAGGAGGACACCGCGGTTCAGGGTGTAGAGGTGGAGAAAACGCTCGAGTTCGAAATCGGCCGATGCGGCGGATTCGCCGCCGTTGCGCGGCGGCTGTGGAGCGAACGTGTATTCGGCGCGAGCGCCAAGTCGGGTGACATTCCAAGGGAGGCCGGCGGCATGGATTTGTGCGGCCACAGCATCGGCGAAGCGGTTAGCTAGGGGGATCATGTGGGCGAAGGCAGATGGCGTAAGTACATGTTCCAGTGTCGCGCGCATGGCGGTCACAGATAGCGCGTTGCCGGCTAGAGTGCCACCGATGCCGCCTATGTCGATGTCTTCCAGGTGAAGGCGCGCGGCGATGCGCTGGGCGACTTCTGCGCTAACGCCGTACGTCGCTCCGGGGATGCCGCTTCCGATGGGCTTGCCAAAAACAAGAATGTCAGGTTGCAGATGCCATTCGTGGGTGCAGCCGCCGGGACCGGCGCAGATGGTATGCGTTTCATCGACGATAAGAAGCGTGCCATAACGACGCGTAAGTTTGCGCGCCGCGGCCCAATATCCAGCGTCGGGGAGAATGATGCCGACGTTGGTCATGGCAGGCTCGGCTAGTACGCATGCGACGTCGTGATGCTTGAGGGCATCTTCAAGAGCTTGCAGATCGTTGAACTCGACGACACGCGTGGTTTCGGCGGTATTCACTGGAGGCCCGATATTGCCGCGGCGCGGGCCGACTACGCCGTTTTCGAGAGTGGCGAAGGTTTCGTCCACTGTGCCGTGATAGCAGTAATGGAAGACCAGAATCTTGGGGCGCCGCGTGATTTCGCGGGCGATGCGAATGGAGAAACGGTTCGCGTCGGTGGCGGTGAGCGTGAATTGCCAGTAAGGCAGGCCGAAACGTCGCTGGAGATCTTCGCCAACCCAGAGAGCGTCTTCCGTGGGAAGCATGAGAGTAATGCCCTCGCGGACGCGGCGGGCGACGGCTTCAGCGACAACCTGTGGCGAGTGGCCAGTCATTGCACCGGTATCGCCCAGGCAAAGGTCGACGTATTCGTGGCCGTCAACGTCGGTGAAGTGCGCCCCGCTGGCGGATCTCACGAAAACAGGAAAAGCGCCTGCCCACTTGTTCATCCAGTTCATGGGAACGCCGCCGAGGAGCGAGGCTTGCGCGCGAAGGTAGAGTTCGGCGGAGCGCGGATGCTCCGCGACGAAACGTTTTTCTTCCCTCTGGTGGAGCGAGTGGAGTTTGGCGCGGTCGATGTAGGTCATGCGCATTGCCTGCAAATTAGGGGACTCGCTGCAGCCCCCGCTTGATTCCGTCCCGAACTACATCGCCATACCTACCCTCAGGAAGGTTGCTCATCTTGACTGCCGCCAACTCGTAGTGTCTCTTGGCTTGCTCCCAATTGCCAAGATCTTCATGAGCCTTTCCCATGTTCAGGTAGAGAGATGGATAAAAATTTTGAACTCGCTCGTCATTTGCGGCATCCGCGCGGTCCAAAGACTCTTTATTCCAATGGAGAGTTTCTTCTAAGGTCTTCTGGTGTCTCGCAACGTAATGAGCTGCGATGCAAGCATCAAAGTCGTTCTTGCTCTGCTCCCACGCTCGGACGAAAAGCAGGCGCGCTTCGTCCGTTCTGCCTTCCGCCTCGGCCTTCATGCCGTCTACACACAGTTTGACGACGGGATTGTTGGGCTCCATGGATGTCACGTCCCTCGACAAGCTCGAATTTGTCCACGACAACTACCGAAGGTCGCGGATAATTTCGCGGGCAGCGTTGGCGCCCGATGCGCCGGTGAGGCCATTGCCAGGATGCGTGCCGGAGCCGCAGAGATAAAGACCGCGGATTGGCGTTTTGTAGCGGGCCCAATCGAGGACGGGGCGCATAGTGAAAAGCTGGTCCAGGGCAAGTTCGCCGTGAAAAATGTGGCCGCCGGTGAAACCGTAAATGGTTTCTAGGTCCTGAGGAGTGATCACCTGCATATGCTCGACCAGTCCTGGAAGATTGGGGGCGTACTCAGCAAGAGTTTTGACTACCGTGTCGCCCAGTTCTTTGCGGCGCGCGTCCCAGTCTCCGGCTTTCAGCTTGAACGGCGCGAATTGGACGTATGCGGAGAGAACATGTTTGCCTTCGGGCGCAAGCGCGGGATCGAGAAGCGTTGGGATGGTTACGTCGAGATAGGGTGAGGTGGAAAATTCGCCGTATTTGGACGCGTCGAAAGCGCGTTCGAGATAATCGATTTCCGGGCCGATATGAATGCGGCCGGAGAGGGCTTTGATGAAACCGTCGGGAGCGATCGCGTCGGTGAGCGCGGGAAAAGTTGGAAGGCCGCCAAGAGCGAGATTAACCTTGGCGACCGTGCCGTTGGCTCGTACGTTGCGAATGCGCAGAGCGAAACTTGGGTCTAGCTGAGTGGGATCGATGAGTTTGAAAAAAGTGCGCTTGGGGTCGACGCCAGAAACGACGGCCTCGACAGCGATTTCTTCGCCATCGGCTAGCACGAGGCCAGTGACGGCTCCATCTTTTACGCGAACGTGTTGAACTTCGGCGTTGGTGCGAATTTCGGCGCCGGCGGCGCGGGCGGATTCGGCGAGAGCGCGAGTGAGGGAGCCGAGGCCTCCTCGCGGAAATGCCGCGGGGCCGGCCGGATTAGCATCGACCGCGGCGCGGAGCAAAAGAACGGCCGTGGAACCCGCTGACCACGGACCTAATGCAGTTCCGAAGATACCGCGGGCAGCGATTACGGCGCGGAGCAGTTCTGTTTCGAAAAATTCAGCGACGAAATCCGCAACCGCCATCGGGCCCCAGCGGAGAAGATCGAAGATGCCGCTCTTGCCAAGGCTGCGAACGTGGCGGCCAGTCTTGAAAAGATGCCAAAGATCCTCGGGAGAAGGCGCTTCGATGTCTGGTGGCGTGATGGAACAGAGTTGCGCAAAGAAGCCTGAGATTTCCTCAAGCGAAGAAGCGAACTGCGTGTATTTTTCTGAGTCTTTTGCGGAGAGATGAGCGATCCCGCCGGCTGTCTTCGCGATGTTGTCATAGAAAAGAAGCCCCTGGCCATCCGGACGCGGAGCAAAAACGCGTGGGTCGGGGCGGAGTATCTCGCAGTCAAATTTTTCTAGCTGAAGATCGCGGCCAACGTCGGCGCGAAGCGGGCCCACTGTGTGAGCAAGAGTGGAAGCGTGAAAGCCGGGATGAAATTCTTCCGTAATGGCACCACCGCCGACCATTTCGCGGCGTTCGAGAACCAGGGGCTTGAAACCACCCTTTGCAAGATAGAACGCGGTGATGAGAGCGTTGTGGCCGCCGCCGATGAGAACCACCCGCTGTCCGATGGGCATGATTAGTTCTTGCTCCCGGAAGCGCGCGAAACCTTCGAACTCTTCCAATCTTTAAGAATCACCTGGCTCGCGATACGACCTGGTGCACCCATGATGCCGCCGCCGGGATGCGTCGCGGAGCCGCACATATATAGATTGTCGATCGGCGTGCGGTAGTACGCCCATCCGGGAACGGGACGCAGGAAAAAGAGCTGCTCAAGAGAGAGCTCGCCCTGAAAAATGTTTCCTTGCGTGAGGCCGAACTCACGTTCGAGATCCAGCGGCGTGAGAATCTGCCGCCCGGTGATAATTTTTTTGATGTTGGGGGCGTGTTCCGCGATGGTGTTGATAACGGCGTCGCCGAACGCTTCGCGCTGGTCGTCCCAGGTGCCCTTGGCAAGTTTGTACGGCGCGTATTGCACGAAGCAAGACATCACATGCTTGCCGGGAGGCGCGACGCTTGGATCCGTCAGGCTGGGGATGACCATATCGATGTAGGGCCTGCGCGAAAAATTTCCGTACTTGGCGTCGTCGTAGGCGCGTTCCATATATTCGATGCTGGGCGAAATGGAAATCGCGCCGCGCAGATGAGCCCCCGGGCCGGGCAGACATTTGAAATCGGGAAGCGCGTCGAGTGCAAGATTCACTTTGCCCGAAGAACCGCGGTATTTGTAACGACGGACGCCTTCGAGAAAATCCGAGGGCAGCTCGCTCGGATCGAGAAATTTTTCAAACGTGAGATGTGGATCGACGCTAGACGAGACGACGTTGGCGGAGATTTCTTCGCCGGATTGCAGCGCCACACCGCAAGTGCGGCCATTCTTGACCAGGATTTTCACGATAGGAGCTTGCGTGCGAATTTCGACACCTGCTTCGCGAGCCGCATCGGCAATGGCATTGGAGATGGCCCCCGTGCCGCCCCTGCTGAAACCCCAGGAGCGGAACGCGCCGTCGATTTCGCCCATGTAGTGATGAAGCAGAACGTAAGCGGTCCCCGGCGAGCGGATCCCGAGAAAAGTGCCGATGATGCCCGAAGCAGACATGGTGGCCTTCAGGACGTCCGTCTCAAACCACTGGTCGAGAAAATCAGCCGCGCTCATGGTCATGAGCTGCACGAGCGTGTAGCGCTCGTCGGAAGAAAGGCTGCGAAAGCGCTGCAGTAGAAAGTGAAGCTGCTTGAGATCGCCGGGCTTGAGAGTGGTGGGATCCGGCGGAATCATCGAGAGCAGCGGCTTCACGAAGCGGCACATCGGCGTCATCATTTTTGAAAATTCGTCGTAGGCTTCGGCGTCGACGCGGGAATGGCGGCGAATTTCGCGTTGCGTGCGTGCATGGTCGTTCATGCGCCAGAGGTGGTTGCCGTCGGCCATGGGCGTGAAGGTGCCGTCCAGTGGAAGTATTTCAAGGCCATGGCGCGGAAGGTCTAACTCGCGAATAATTTCAGGGCGAAGAAGCGAGACTACGTAAGAACATTCAGAAAATAGAAAACCAGGAATGATTTCTTCAGTGACGGCAGCCCCGCCGAGGACATGGCGGCGCTCCAAGACAAGCACCTTCTTCCCTGCTTTAGCAAGGTAAGCGGCATTCACAAGGCCGTTGTGGCCACCGCCGATGACAATAACGTCGTAGTGCTGCGCCATGCAGAATGACCCCGTCAAAGATGCGCGCTGAAGAATAATGCGATGCGACTGGAAGACGGGACATTTTACTGGTAGGCACGGCCTCGCACAAGGGCTTGGGGAATGAGGCAAGTTTCGAAAAAGGACTGTGAGGCGTTCGACATTGAAACTGATTCCTTCCCAAGTCGGGAAGTAAGAGAGAAAAACCCATCACGCTTTCGAAAGCCGAACGGCGATATACCGTCTTCGGACCAGGCAAACATGAGATTCATGAAGAATTCTCACCAAAGTCAAAACCTGATTAGTGAACTAAGCTCATGGCATATGACGTGCATTTTGACCCAGCCACGATGAGACGCAAATTGCAAAAACGCGTTGCATCTCTGAGAGGTCGAAATGGATCGCAGGACTTTGATTTCAAAAACGCTCGTGTGTCTAGCTGGGATGAATGCTGGAACAGCCCAGACGGTATTCGAAGCTATTTCGAGGTACCGCCAGGCTTCCACTGACAAGCCTGAGAGGTCAAATTCCCAAATTTCTCCTGGTCACACCCAGACCACGTTAAACGTGCGGAATCCCAGCGAACTGACGGAGCGCATATTCAAACGAGAAAAGGAACAGGTGGAAACCATCGAGAATACCGCCCCGATTGTAGAGACTTACATTCAAGAAGAAAAGTCAGATGCGCTGATGGGCACAGTCCCAAAAAGAGATTTGTACTTTCTCGGACAGGCAGATTTTCGTGGAAAGACAATGAGAGTTCACTCAATAACTGCCAGAATACAAAAGGGTTCACTCAATTGGTCGTACGACCCCGCTGGATTCCTGCAGATGGCATTTCTAGACTTGAGCGACTTTGACAGCGAGCATTATCGACTCACCTCGCCTCGAGACGAGAAGCGCGTGTTTCTCGGCGATGTACGTTGCTATGTATTGGATGTGGACCGAGCGCCGAAAATCAAAGGGCCGCGATTTGAAGGACGAATCTGGGTAGAAGACCAAGATCTCACAATTGTGAGGATGAACGGGACTTACGCCCCGGAGAAAAGGTTTTCCGTAAAGCACTTCGAAAACGAATTCTACGAACACTTTGATTCTTGGCGCACCAATGTCAGATCGGATTTGTGGCTGCCGAGCGACATCTACATCCAGGATTTGAGAGAGTCCCCTACGACCGGCGGGCCGAGGTTTAAGGCACGGACGCATCTGTGGGGTTACGGCCTCACATCGCGAAATCGGCAGGAAGAATTAGGCCGCCTGCTCGTGGAGACCGAAGGCCAGGTGAAAGACGAATCAGAAAAGCAGGATCGCTCCCCACTTGAGCAACAGAGAGGATGGAGAGAGCTATCGGGAAATAACGTGATGGATGTTCTCCAGCGGGTTGGCCTCATGACACCAGAAGGAGACGTCGAGAAGGTCTTAAATACGATTGTGAACAACATCACGACGACCAACAACTTTGACCCAGGAATCGAAATTAAATGTCGTGTGCTTATGACAAGCGACTTTGAGTTATTTTCGATGCAGAAAACGATCGTACTGAGCCGGGGCTTGATCGACGTTGTGCCAAACGAAGAAACTCTCGCTGCGCTGCTGGCATTTGAAATTGCGGATGCGATGGTTCCCAAACCGGCACAAGATCAGTATGGGTTCAGCGATATCTTGCGATTGACTTCGACAGACGCGTTAAGAAAGCTCTCTTTTGTAGACAATCAGGAAGAAGCCCGAAGGATTAGTGATAGGGCATTGGAGTGGCTAAAAAAATCTCCCTATGGAGACAAGTTGGCCAACGTTGGGTTGTTTTTCTCGCAACTCCAGTCCCAGAAACAGGCTTTGAAGCAGTTGATCAGCGCGCGCTTAGGGAACCAAGTCTATTTCACATGGCAGCTGTTAGAGTTGGCTCCGGCAATTGATCCCCGGAACTTGCAACAGATAAGTGCACTGCCAATGGGATCAAGAATCAAGATCAATCCTTGGAACGACGGCGTGAGCTTATTAAAGACACAGCAGATGCCGCCCATCTCCCCCGAGAAAAGATTCCGTTCGAAGTAACACCGATAGACTTGCACTTGATGAGGTATGTGGAGTCGTCAGCAGAAGTGGAACACTTGATTGTACCAAGGACAGCAATTCCCTTGACTCAGGATGCTGGCCAAGATTGATTCAATGACTCTCTAAGCGAGAGCGCACGAATCGAAGGAAACGTCACGATTACTGATCAGATTCTCTTTTGATTGACGAAACTCGCAATCGTGGCATCATTTCGCTCGCGGCGGGTACGGTGGCGGAATCTCGGCGTATCCGGGGGCCGCAGTCTTTAGGTTAGGCGAAACCGAAGCGCTCGCATCGCCTATTGCCCATCGGATACCGCCAGCTAGCAGATTGAGGAAAAACGTGTTCTGCCAATTTTCAGAGCGGTCACCGATGGCG